>OKWR01000292.1_pt1 | contig 60470 bp, 56 predicted proteins | sample 1607101 | NCBI WGS metagenome assembly OKWR01 (sample SAMN04414076, study PRJEB24778) | human gut metagenome | material: faecal | host: Homo sapiens
GTGTATTGGATGATAGTTGCGGATTTTAGGAAAGAATGACCGGGTAATTTTTTTCCGTCTCGTAGTTCACGGGGTAGGTGAGTGTTCCGCTCAGCCACACATTACCCCGGGTGGTAAAAATCCATGATTTTTGCAAAAGAAAGGTTGTAGCTCTTGCTTTTTGTCGGACAGAATTTGCTTTTTACATTCTGTCATTTTGCTTTTTATACTTCTTGAGAATCCGTTTTTTCTGACCTAAAGGACGGCTGATAGAAAAATAAAGATTCTCAAAAGGGAATTCTTGAAATAACGATTTGATTTTTAGATGTCTATACGGAAAATGAGTAAATTTCCAGACTTTCATTTAGCCGAAAACAAGGCAAGAAAAGAGGGATTTTTACCGTTTTTTGAAACCACTTTGATGTTTTTGAATAGTTACCGTGGTGCTTTTCGGTAATCACTGTGGTGTTTTCTGATACTCACTGCATCTTCATGCTTTGAGGTTTGCGTCTTTCTTTTGCATAAATGCTGTATATATACTGTTTTTATGCCTATTTTTCATGTATATATATGCAAAAACCTCTATAGAATGATATTATGGTTTAGAAGGTCTGTTTCGTGAAAATGATTATCATCAAGCAAATGGAAACTGAAAGCTTTGTATGGTTTCCATTTTGTTATGGTCAGTTTTGTACTTTAAATCAGCTTCTTTTCAGATTAAAATCAGATGCACCATTCAATTTTCAGATATACTTTAGTATACTTTTCCTCAAAAAACGTCTATAAATTTTGGGGGTGCTACATGAATTGTTTACATTTAGGAGCATCATTTGTATGAAAGCGAGCAACTTATGTTGTTCGCCATGTTTCATCTTTAAAAGATACAGCCATGAAGAAAACAAGTCTGATGCTGCTTTTGCTTGCCGGTAGTTTCTGTATGCCGGCTGCAGCTGAAAATAAGCAAGATGCCTGCAAGATACTGGATTTAAAGAGAGTTTCTTCGCAATTGAATCTCAATCCACAGTCAAAAGAAAAACAAATGGCTTTTCTGGAGGCTTTTCCGGATTCGTGGCAGGAGTTTATTGCCGTTTATCATCATTATGATCCTTTGACTGATTCGTACGACCGGCTGTATCAACAGGCGCCGCAATATATCGAATACTTGAAGTCTTTGGATCAGGTGGACAATACCCGGCTGATACCACATTTGGTGGACCTGACTTATGGAAGCTGTTGGGATGCTGATGCCCCCAATTACTTTCAAGAGGTATTGCACGAACTGATGACTGGGAAAAAAGAAGCTTTCTTTGCGGAACTGTCTAAAAAAAGCAAGGCTGCACAGTTTGATTTCTGGGCCTTTTATTGGTCAAGCCCCGCAAAGAACGGAACGGATTCACCTTATGAGAAAGAAAAGAAAGCACTTGAGTCCGCCATGAAAGACAAGTATCCGCAGATCGTGCGGGCCATGTCACTGGCCTATGAATATTATTATGGAGAGGTCATTCCATAAAGGATATATGTTTTTTGAAACAACTCCGGAAGCCGTTTGAAGATCTTTCGGGGTTGCTTCAACCTTTTATTTTGCTCAACATGATGAAAAAGACAGTTCTTTTATTGGGGTTACTGAATTTTATACCGGCTTTGAGTAGTATCACTTTGGGAAATCCAAAACTTTCCAAAGACACTTTATTCTTTCAGAACGATACGATTTTCCAGACTCTGATTTTGGAAAAAGTGAATGATCTGAAAATATCATTCTGATTGTCCTCAAAAGACGCGCACCAACAGAAAGCATGTATTTTTCAAGGAGAAGCGGAGCGGCCGGATGGTTGGGACTTTGGTGATGAAATTGATATGGATGCGGATGGAAGCATTTATCCGGCTTCAGAATATTGGTATCACGGAAAAGATGTGGAGTTTTCCGTAAGAATCAGCCATGATCTTCAGAAAGCACGGATCTATTCCTTGAAAAACCCCTCCTTGCCGTTTATCTATACCTTGCGCAAGAAGTCTGCGCCGGCTTGTCCTCCTGCTTCGGCCTTAACGCTCTACGAATCTGTCCGGAGCGTAGCCTATCAGCATTACAAATCCGGCTTTTAACCGTGGAAAGGCAAGGAGTTTATCTTAGATCTCTTTCTGTCGTATCATTATAATGTTCATTTTATTGGTTTAAGCTCTGTTTTTTTAGAAAGAACAGAGCTTTTTTGTGTAAAAATTACGATATTTGCTTGAAAAGCCGCACGAGCGTAATATAGATATAGAATGAAAGAAAATTATACGATACCTTTGCTGCCTCTGAACTTTGATTTGGAATCGAAGATTGTTTTAAAGCAGTTGAACAAATCACATAGAAGGCTCGCAGAATTGAAGGGGATAGCCCGAACAATTCCTAACGAACGAATCCTTATCAGTACATTGACCCTACAGGAAGCAAAAGACAGTTCTGAGGAAGATCGGACTGGTCCATCTGTTTATGAATCATTCCGAACCGGCAAGTGAAACACCGACCATTGAATCCATAAGGGAATAGAATGTACATAAAATCATATTTTCATGCACATAGCCTAAGAGGTATGTACATGAAAATGCTCTTTTGTGCACATACTTTGGTCTGTTTGTATATTGGAAATATTAAGTAAGGTGAATAATAACATAATGATCAATTCAAATTTATAGAAATCAATGATACGTACTTTTCATGCCAAGATAGATCCGGTCCTGTTGATCGGATGCCTGTTGCCCAGCACAGTGCTGGCTGTTGTCTTCTTTTGGATCAAGCAGCCCATTCCGGCTCTGATTTTCCTGGTGCTGATGGTTTTGATTGTAGAACGCCTGATTCACACCTCGTATGTACTGACCGATGACGGTGTGCTGTGGATAGACAAGGGCCGTTTTGTCCGCAAAAAGGCCGTGCGTCTGGAAGAGATCGATCGGGTAGAGCTGTTTCAGTTGCGGTCCTTCTTTCTGATACGTCGCCGCGATGCTGTGATGCTGACACTGAAGGACGGTTCCCAACTGGTGGTCAATCCTTTTCCGGCCGAAGAGTTCTGTCATGTCTTACTGAAAAGGATGGGAAAATGAAACATCAAATGAACCGATATCTGTTCCGTCTGTTCGGAATGCTGGTGTTACTTGCCGTCTGTCCGTTTTCGGCTGTAGCGGCCGATGAGGAAACCGAAGAGCAGGAATGGCGCGAGGAACTGTGTCAGGAACTGGACCGCCTGTGTGCTTCTCCCTTGTTCGAGACCACCCAGTTGGGGTTGTGCGTTTACGACCTTACGGCCGACACGATGCTGTATACCGTAAATGCCCGCCAACGTATGCGTCCGGCTTCGACTATGAAATTGCTGACTTCCATTACTGCCCTGTCGGTGCTGGGAGGTTCGCATACGTTTCAGACCACGTTGTATCACACCGGAGCCGTGAATAACCGGGTGTTGCAAGGCGACCTTTATGTGGTGGGAGGTTTTGATCCCCGTTTCGGTAAGGATGACTTATATGCTTTTGCCGAAGAAATCAAGCTGATGGGCGTGGATTCCATAGCCGGAACCCTCTATGCCGATGTCAGTTTCAAGGATACGCTCCGTTGGGGCGAAGGCTGGTGCTGGGACGATGAGGCTGAGCGTCTGACTCCGTTGCTCTATCAGGGTAAAGACTGCTTTATGGAACAGTTTGTGCGCGCTCTCGGCGAGCAGGGCATTGCGTCGGCTGGTGTGACCGGACAGGCTGTATGTCCGGCTGATGCCTTTTATATTACCAAGCGGGCGCATGCCATAGATCAGATTCTGATGCCCATGATGAAGGAAAGCGACAATCTTTATGCCGAATCCATGTTTTACCAGCTGGCGGCTCAGACCGGTGTGCCCTATGCCTCTGCCCGTCAGGCGGTAAATTATATCCGTTCCTTGATCCGTGAATTGGGTTACGATGCCGACCTGTATCGCATTGCCGACGGTAGTGGACTTTCCCTGTATACTTATCTCACTCCGGAGCTTGAGGTGGCTTTTCTTCGCTATGCCTATCAGCATAATCCCATCTTTACCCATCTTTATCCTTCGCTGCCCATAGCCGGTCGCGATGGTACGCTGAAATCGCGCATGAAGCGTGGAAAAGCCTATAAGAACGTGCGTGCCAAGACGGGTTCTGTAAGTGCCGTGGCTTCTTTAGCCGGATATGCACAGGCTTCGAACGATCACATGCTGGCTTTTTGTATTATCAATCAGGGATTGGTCAAGCTCAAGTCCGGTCGTGACTTTCAGGATGCTGTATGTGAGGTTCTTTGCAGATAAAAGAATCCGAGCGCAGTTTGAAGTAATAAAAAAGTAGCCTGTATTGTCTGTTTTTCATTTTCTATTTCTTATATTTGTAAACGACAACTTTTAAAAAGAATAGGCTATGAAGTACAAATTATTGGTTCTCGATGTGGATGGAACCTTGCTGAACAAGGCAGGCGAAATCACGAAACGCACCCTGACCACTCTGCGCAAAGTACAGCAGATGGGAGTACGCATCATGTTGGCATCGGGCAGACCGACGTATGGTTTGTTACCGTTGGCCAAAATGTTGGAACTGGGCACTTACGAAGGCTATATCCTCTCTTATAACGGCGGGCAGATTATCAGTGCCCAGAATGGAGAGGTGCTGTTTGAGCGCCGCATTAACCCCGAAATGTTGCCTTATCTGGAAAAGAAGGCCAAGAAGAACGGGTTCTCTATTTTTACTTATAACGAAAACCGCATCATAACGAATAATGCCAGTGATCCTCATATTGTGGATGAAGCTTTCATCAATGATATGGAGATTCAGCAGGACGAGGAATTCTCGCTTGCCGTGGACTATCCGCCTTGCAAGGTGGTACTGGTAAGCGATGACGAGGAGTCGCTCGTGAGTCTGGAACACCATTGGAAGCGTCGTCTGAACGGTGTGCTCGATGTGTTCCGCACCGAGGATTTCTTCTTGGAAGTGGTCGGTTGTGGTATTGACAAGGCGAGTGCTTTGGCTGCCTTTATGGATAAGGTGGGCATCCGTACCGAAGAAGTCATTGCGATTGGTAATGGAGTGGCCGATGTGACTATGCTGCAGATGGCCGGACTGGGTATCGCGATGGGAAATGCTCCCGATTCCGTGAAACGATGTGTGGATTACGCTACCTTGTCCAACGAAGAGGATGGTGTGGCTGTAGCTGTAGAAAAAGCCATTATCTCAGAAGTTCACTTGTCAGAGATTCCGCTTGACGCCCTGAACGAGCAGGCGAAGTCTACGCTGATGGGCAATCTGGGTATTCAGTATACCTTTGCATCGCCCGAGCGGGTGGAGGCCACGATGCCGGTAGATCACCGCAACCGTCAGCCGTTTGGCATTCTGCATGGCGGAGCTACGCTGGCTTTGGCCGAGACTGTCGCCGGACTGGGTTCCATGATCGCCGCCAAACCCGATGAGTTCGTGGTGGGAATGCAGGTCAGCGGAAACCATATATCATCTGCTCACGAGGGAGATACCGTACGGGCCGTGGCCACCAGTGTGCATTTGGGTCGTTCGTCTCACGTTTGGAATGTGGATGTGTTTACTTCTACCGGCAAGCTGGTTTCTTCCGTGCGGGTGGTCAACAGTGTGATGAAAAGAAAATGATTGAAGGAAACGAAAAAGAATGGAGTAATATAGAAAGGTGGCTGGCGCAGGGCGCTTCCTTTGCCCTGTACCGCATGCCTCAGGATGATGTCTGTCACGGACTGATGCAAAACGGAGCGGTGGAGCGGTTGGAAGATATCTCCCTACTGAATGGAAAAGCCGGATTTGTGTTTGCCCCCTTTCGAATAGATTCCCAAAATCCTTTATTATTATTGAAACCTGAGGAGCGGATCTGCTTCTCTCTGAAAGCCGAACAAGACTTCGACCGGACGATTGCTGAGGAAGTATCCCCGTTATCGGAGTCTTATTCGGCTTGCTTTGCATCGTTTCTGCAGGAACTCTGTGAAGGTGAATGCCGGAAACTGGTCCTTTCGCGCCGTGCCCGTATCGGGCGGGAGGAAGGTTTTTCCGTGCTGCGCGCTTTCCATGCGGCCTGTTGCCGTTTTGAGTTCTCTTATGTGTATTTGTTCTATACTCCCGAAACCGGTTTCTGGTTGGGCTGTACGCCCGAAATACTGCTCTCTGGCGGACAGGGAGCTTATCACACGGTAGCACTGGCAGGAACACAGAGTCTGCAGCAGGGCGAGCTGCCGCAACAGTGGGATGACAAGAACCGTGCCGAGCAGAATTATGTGACCGAATATATCCTGTCGCAACTGGCCCGAAAGGGAATCCATGCCGAAAAGAACGGTCCTTATCCGGTACGTGCCGGAGCATTGGCGCATCTGAAAACCGATGTGCGCTTCGCGTTGGCAGCAGGTGAGGGACTGGGTGATTTGCTGAAACTGCTGCACCCCACACCGGCCGTGTGCGGAGTGCCCAAGGAAAAGGCCTTTCAGTTCATCCTGGAGCATGAAACGACTCCCCGTACCTATTACACCGGCTTTTTGGGTTGGCTGGATCCGCAGGGACAAACCGATCTGTATGTGAATCTGCGCTGTATGCAGATGCTGCCGGATGCATTTGTGCTTTATGCCGGAGGGGGAATCCTTTCTTCTTCACAGGTGGAAGATGAATGGCAGGAAACGGAAAAGAAGATGGGAACGATGCGCTTTGTGGTGCATCATGGCTATGCAAAATAATTTATGTATTCAGAAAAAAAGAATATCCTACAGTTAGTGTCCCTGCTCGAACTGCATGGGGTGCGTACGATAGTGCTTTGTCCCGGAAGTAGGAACACACCGCTGATTCATACTTTTGTCACTCATAAAGCCTTTGAGTGCTTTTCGGTGACCGATGAGCGAAGCGCGGGTTTTGTGGCACTTGGTCTGGCTCAGGAACGGAACATTCCGGTGGTGGTTTGTTGCACCTCGGGCACCGCGTTGCTGAATATCCATCCCGCAGTGTGCGAGGCCTTTTATCAGCATCTTCCGCTGATTGTGGTTTCGGCTGACCGTCCGCAGGCCTGGATCGGACAGATGGACGGACAGACGTTGCCGCAACCGGGCGTATTTGGTCCGTTGGTAAAGAAAAGTGTGCATCTGCCCGAAATCCTTTCCGAAGAAGACGAATGGTATTGCAACCGTATGGTGAACGAAGCGATATTGGAATGCACGCATCGTGAGTGTGGACCGGTACAGATTAATATCGCTCTGTCGGAGCCTTTGTTTCAATATGGAGCAACTGCCATGCCTGAAGTGCGCTGCATCCGTCGGGTAGAAGCAGACCGGATATCCGATTTGGCCACAGCATTTCGTACAGCCGAGCGCCGCATGCTGATTTGCGGACAGCTCACTCCGGCTCAGGCTGCCCGTTTGCAACCTCTGTTGCAGCAGTTTGACGGTGTGGTGCTTTCGGAACATTTGAGCAACTTGCATCTGAAGGACGAAAAAAGCAGTCTGCGCTATTTTGACGCTGCCCTCTCTACTTTGGGAGAGGCACAGCAGAAGGAGTTTGCGCCCGATCTGCTGATTACAATGGGCGGACACATTGTGTCCAAACGGTTGAAGAAGATGTTGCGTAAATATCCGCCTCGCGAGCATTGGCACATTACGCCTCAGGGCGAAGTGGTGGACCTGTTCTGTGCATTGACTCATGTGGTGGAAATGAAGCCCGAGGACTTTCTTTGTGCCGTTTCTACTGCTGCAAGTGATGAAACCTCCGGTTTCCTGAAGCAATGGGCCGACCTCTGTCGGATGCCGCAACCGGCTCCAGAAACTTTTTCCAGTCTGATGGCCGTGGGGCACTTATTGGGAGCTTTGCCCAAATCTTCCTGTTTGCATCTGGCCAACAGTTCGGCCGTGCGTCTGGCGGCTCTGTATCCGATTATATCCGGCATCCGGGTGTTCTGCAACCGGGGTACCAGCGGAATAGAAGGATCTTTATCTACGGCCATCGGTTATGCTTCGGTTTCCAAAGAACTGAACTTCGTACTGATTGGGGATTTGAGCTTCTTCTATGATATGAATGCCCTCTGGAACGGAGCCATTCGCTCGAATCTGCGCATTCTGTTGCTCAACAATCAGGGAGGTGGTATATTCCATACTTTGCCCGGAATGGATCTGGAAAGTCCGTCGTGCCGGTATGTAGAAGCGATACACGGAGCAACGGCCCGTGGTTGGGTCAAGGATTGCGGACTGGTTTATTTCAAGGCCGGAACCCGGGAGCAGTTGGCAGAAGGCATCCGCCTGCTTACGGACCCTCATTTGGACGCTCCAGTGCTTGTAGAGGTTTTTACCGATATTGAGCATGATACTGAGGCGTTTAAAGCCTTTTTTGATTCACTGAAAAATTAAAAACAAGATAGATTTATGGCAAATAGAGAATGGAAAGTCTTGAAGACTTACGAAGACATTATTTTTGATTTCTATAACGGAATAGCCCGTATTACCATCAACCGTCCGCAGGTGCGTAACGCTTTCACACCGCTTACTACGGCTGAAATCAGCGATGCCCTGCTGGAGTGCCGTGAGCGTCAGGATGTGCGTGTGGTGGTCCTTACTGGAGCCGGTGACAAAGCTTTCTGCTCAGGAGGAGATATGCATGTAAAAGGTCGTGGCGGATATGTAGGTCGTGACGGTGTGCCTCGCCTGAACGTGCTTGATGTCCAGAAGCAGATCCGTTCGTTGCCGAAGCCGGTCATTGCCGCTGTAAACGGTTTTGCGATTGGCGGTGGCCACGTGCTTCATGTGGTGTGTGACCTGACGATTGCTTCCGATAATGCCATCTTCGGACAGACCGGTCCGCGTGTGGGCAGTTTCGATGCCGGATTCGGTTCTTCTTATCTGGCCCGTGTGGTCGGACAGAAGAAGGCACGCGAAATCTGGTTCCTCTGCCGCAAATACAATGCTCAGGAAGCATTGGAGATGGGATTGGTTAATAAGGTCGTACCGTTCGATCAGCTGGAAGACGAATATGTGGCTTGGAGCGAAGAGATGATGACGTTGAGTCCGTTGGCTTTGCGTATGATCAAGGCTGGACTGAATGCCGAACTCGACGGACAGGCCGGTATTCAGGAATTGGCCGGAGATGCCACCATGCTGTATTATATGACCGATGAGGCCCAGGAAGGTGGACGTGCCTTCTTGGAGAAACGTAAACCTAATTGGGACGATTGTCCGCAGATGCCTTGATCGTTATGGAGAAGCTTACTGTACAGGAAGAAGATGCCATGGTGCTGATCTGGCAGCATGCTCCTTGTGTGGTGCGCGATGTGTTGGCTTTTTATCCGGAACCTCGTCCGCCATATACTACTTTAGCCTCTGTATTTAAGAATCTGGAGCGTAAAGGATATATCGAAGCCCGTAAGGTGGGTATTGTTTATGAATACACTCCTTTGTTGAGCATGCGCGAATATAAAAGTGCGTTTCTTGAAAATTGGGTACAGACCTATTGTGAGGGGTCTTACAAGCAATTGCTGGCTTTTTTGGTAAACGACCAGCGCTTGTCGCGCAAGGAACTGAAAGAGATGTATAAAATGATGGAGAAAGATGGTAAGAAATCGTAATGTCACACCCGTACTCTCAGCAAAATACCTTTTCATGGTTTGCGTGCTTTGCTTTTTGCTTTTCGGTTGCGGTTTTTCTGGGTTGTTCGCTCAGACCTCTATAAAGGCAGAGCTTCAGTTGGAAAAGGTGGATCTGCCTCCGGCATATAAAGGAGGGGAGCAGCAGTTTATTGAGTTTCTGCAAAAAGAGATTCATTATCCGGCCGATGCTCGTGCATATGGAGTGGAAACTTTGGTCACGGTTCATTTTGCCATTGATGAGTCGGAAAAGATTCAGAATCCTGAGGCTAAGGTAGGACGTTTGCATTTACGGAAACAGCATACCGAGTTGGATGGTTATACCGGAGCTACTCAAAAACAAGAATCTGAGCGTTGGTGGGATCAGATCCGGAAAGAAATCGGTAGTCAGATGGAGCACGAAGTATTACGTTCGCTTCTGAAGTCCCGAAAATGGAAGCCGGGTAAGAAGGAAGGGAAGAAGACCGAAGTGAAAGGGGTTCTGAAGGTTTATTTCCTTTATGCTGATGATAAAGTGAAGTAAGTTCAATTTATTACGTATCTTATCAGAAATATAATACTAATAACCTGTCTTATAGAATTATAGATATTGTTTTGTTTTTTGGGGGACAATGAAGCTGTATCTCTTTTAATTCGGATTTATATACATTTGAAAACAAAGTAGCCCTCCTGATTCTTTACAAAGGAATCAGGGGGGCTACTTAATTTTATTGTAATATTTGATTAATTTTTATAGTTTTTGAGTCTTGTGTAGTACTTTATTCAGAACTATAGTTCTCTTTGTTTTTACAAAAACAAGGATTTGTGTTTTAGGAACAACCTTGTTTTAAGTAAATAATACTGTTTTTATCTCTATTTTTGTCAAAAGATAGCCGAATACATATTTTTTATGCATTTTGGTATTACTTGATAAATTAAAATACTTTATTAAAGTAAGAATCTTGTTTTAGAATACAAATATATCAACAAAGGTTATGGGAGCATTGATAAATATTTTTATGTATTCAATTGGAAGTATCTTTTTGGGAATACTACTGACTGTTTTGGGCATTGTTCTGATGTTTGTGCTCATTCGTTTATGGTGGAAAAAAGGTAATTTTACTCCTATGAGCTTTTTAGTAGGAGCTGTTTTGTTCTTTTTTCTTTCCTTTCAGTCGATATTACTTTGTGGAGCGGTTACCATAAAATCTTATTGTGATGATGTGGAATATGCCATCAATAGAATGGTAGCACCAATTCCGGAGAATACGATATTTACTCAGGAAGATAGTCAGGCTCTGTTAGATGAAATCAGTATGGAATGGCCGTTAGTCGGTTATTATGTGAACTTAGCTGATTTTGAGGGGCATACTCCCTCCACGATAGCGTCAGCCATGTCCGATGAGTTGCGTAGTTATATGAATTATTTCATTTTGCGTCGTATTGGTTGGAGTTTGCTTTTTGTAATTATAGGCGCTGTTATTGTGATCAAGACAATTTCCTTTAACCAGGGCTATTCGAGAAAAAGAGGAAGTGTTGCTACAACAAACCGTTCTCGGACAACAGGACAGCAGCGCAGACGTGCAAATTATCGTAGATAATACTTTATTTTATTTTGATTAACTTAATATATCAGATATGACGAAGAGTTATTGTAATAGCAACCATATTTTGGTTGGTTTGGGAGGTACGGGTGGAAAAATCTTGCGTGCCTTTAAGATGCGTATGTTTGAGGAGTTTCCTACTCAAGATGAGCGAAAAAAGCAGTCGGTATCTTTACTTTATGTGGACTCCACTGATGAAATGATGCCGAAGGACGGTAAGGCTCGTCCAGATTTCAGAGTAATGGGGCAGGATGCATCCTTTACGAATAATGAGTTTTTGAATATTAAGGCAGTTGATGTAGAGCATATCCTGGATCATATTGGTAATTATCCATCAGTGAAAGGTATAGTTAACAATGTGACTGCGGTAAAATCCGCTATCGGTTCATTAGGTCAGGCTGCAGGACAGAAACGTCGTGCCGGCCGCTTGTTGTTTGCAGCCAATGCGGTAGGTTATGTAAACAGTTTGCGAGATGCTTATGCTCGTTGTGAACAGGTTTCAGCTAATAGTAATGAAACTACCATTCATATTTTTGCCGGTTTATGCGGCGGTACGGGCTCAGGTTCTATCATTGATGTTATTACCCAATCGAGAAAGACTTTTCCTGATGCCAAGATTTTGGCTTATGTGATGATTCCTGAGATGAACCTGCCGAAGAGTGATATGGATCAAGGCCGTTATTATCAGAATGGTTATGCTGCCATGAACGAGTTGAATGCTCTTCAGACAGGTCGTTGGTGTCCTCAGGATGTAACCGGTAAGGGAGAACTAAAGCTTTATAACGACCGTATCAAAGGAGTGGCTGACGGTTTGACGGTATATAGCAATGTGAATGAAAATGGAGTTACCATCAATTCCCTTACGGAACTTCCTAAGATTGTCAGTGATTATGTTTTTGCCCGGATTTTCTTTGTGAATAATGAGGATAATGTCAATGAAGATATTATACGTGCATATAATTTTGAGAATATGGATAGTTTTGCTCTGGAATACGATGAGGCCGGAATTCCGGGAGCAGATGGTCGTATTCCGGTAGCTCGTACAAAGAAAGTCAATTCTTTTGGTATCAAGCGTGTGATGTATCCGGAATTGCGTATCCTGAAACATATCACCTATCAGGTTGGAGAGAATGTCCTTTTCCAGTTTAAATATAATAACTGGCGTGAAAATCAGGGATTTGTTAATGAAGAAAGAAATAAGGATTATCGTAAGGAGTATCTGAATGCAGATAATTTGAGTAACTGGATGCTTGATGACTTGCATCTTACTTTGGAACATAAGATTTTGGAGTCGGATGCAGATTATCCTTCATTTAATGATTATTGGCATGATAAGGCCATCGGTTATGCAGAGGATGCCAAGAAGGCAGATTGTCCTTTGAATGAACTCGATAATATTATGAATGATTTCTTTGTGCAGCACTTCCGTGAAGAAGGTGTAGAAGCATTTTATCGAGGCAAAGAACGTGCTATTCCGGAGATGGCCCGTGAAATTCGTCATAAGGTTGAATTGGAACTTTTTGAGAAATGGAAAGTCGGTGATGTTTCTATCGTAGAATTGCAGAAAGTTTCCAAATTATTGTTGGAGCATCTGAATGATATCCGTATTGATCTGGAGAAGAAGGCTAATGATGAGAAGGGCATTTATGATGCTTGCGATCATGACCGTGGAGCTAATGTTGAAGAATGGAGCGGATTGGGTATTTTGCAGCGCATGGTGAATAAAGGTGCCCGTTTGTATGCTGATCACCAGACCATTCTTACGGATTATTATGTTTCAAAAACCAAATTGATCGCTTGGGAGTTTGCTAAGAAGCTGGCTGCTAAGGTATTGATTGAGATTGGTAAGATGGATTCGGATATTTCTGCTTTCGGACAGAAAATTAATGATGCCATTGACGAAACGGAGCGTTTGGTTGCCGCACAACGCAAGATCAATAAGGGACTGGAGGACATGAAGGGAGCCATTATTGAGGTGAGTGAGGATGAGGCTATGAGTGAATTTGAGGTGGAAATCATTACGGATAAGGTGACTATGCCGGAGATTTCCCGTCAGTTACGGGCTTCTATCCTGCCGAATGAAGACTTCATTAACTTTGGTAACTTGGCTAACAGTATCACTATTGATGATATCAAGGATGCTTTCGATATTCGATTGTCACAGATTGTAAAAGAAAGACACGATCAAAAGGCAGAAAGTGACAAGAAAGTATTGGGCCTGAATATTCTGACTCAGTTGCAGCAAAAATTGAAGACGGATGATGACATCAAGGCATTTGCTTCTAAGATTGTTAATCAGAGTGGAGTTTATTTGAAATTAAGTAATGATCAGATTCAGCTTCATTTACGTAATAATGAGGGAGATTTGAGTCCGACCAATCCGGCTAGTATTAACAAAAAAGCGATATTGGTTTCCATTCCTTCTCCTGATGATAATGAAGGTTTGAAGAAATTTGCTGATAAGCTGGAGGAAGCTTTCAAAAACTCTTTCAACCAGAGTACAGCACGTACAACAATTACTGTAAACCGGAGTAGTCCGAGAAAAGATGAATTGTCTATCATTACGGTTTCTTATTGTTTCCCGGTTCGTGCCATTGAGTGGATGCAGCCTTATAAGCTTCGTTATGAGCAGTATCTGGAAACAGGTAATGCTGCCACAGATGAATGTAATGCTATTCTGTTGCATAGTGAAGGTGATGGTACGCAATATCCATCTCTCTTTGCTGTAGATAATCCGGAAGAGATTGCTCAACAGGCTTTACAAGCACAGCAAATGCAACAAATGCAGCCTCAAATGCAGCAGCCGCAGATGCAACCACAGATGCAGCAAATGCAAATGCAGCCTCAAATGCAACAGATGCAGATGCAATCCCAGATGCAGCAGATGCAAATGCAACCTCAAATGCAACAGATGCAGGCACAAGCACCTGGAATGCCTCCAATGCCGGGAGCACCGGTTCCTCCTCCGATAGCCCAGCAACCAAAACCAGAAGTTTCTTTGTTTATGGCAGTAAATGGTCAGCAGTATGGACCTTATAATACTGATATGTGTATACAAATGGTTCAGGGAGGACAGTTGACCAAAGAAACTTTGGTTTGGATGGAAGGATTACCTGCATGGACTCAGGCTGGTATGGTTCCAGCTTTGCAGTTCCTGTTTGCTCCATCTGCTCCTGCTGCTGGTCCGGCCATGCCTCCTATTCCTCCGGTAGGCGGTGGAATGCCTCCTGTAATGTAATATGATGGATATAGAATAAATAATTTAAGATAATGGCGAGTAGAAACAATTCAGAACATTTGCGCTTTCGATATGGTATGTGTCTGAACGATAATTGTTCTAAGTGCAAATCGAAAGAAGTGCAACAGATTGCAGCACGTAAAGATTTTGTATGTAGTGAGTGTGGTAAACCCTTGCGTGAATGTCCTCCTCCTAAAAACTGGTGGGATCAGAATGGGAAATGGGTAATTATTGTCGCTATAATTGTTCTTGCGGCAGTCGGTGTCGGTGTATTCTTGTTGCTGGGAGGTGATGAGAAAAAAGAACCTAAGATAGAGTTGCCTCAAGCACCTTCGGATTCTGTGAAGACAGAACCTGTAAAAGCTGATTCTGTTCAGGTTCCGGAAAAGAAAGATACCGTAGCGACAGAACCTGCTCCTCAGGAACAAGCTCAAAAAGAGGAATCAGAAGAAAAAACAGTTGTAGAAAAACCTAAAAATCCTAAATATGGTACAGTCAATTTAGGTTATGGTGTGTATACAGGTGATTTGAAGAATGGAAAACCTCATGGCTTTGGTAAAATTAAATATACCAAACAGCACAAGATTGTAAGTTCACAGGAGTATGTTGCTTTCCCGGGAGATACTTATGAAGGAGAATTCCGTGACGGACGCGTAAGTGGAAGTTTTGGATATTGGTATCATGATGGTACGCAAACAGCAATTAAACCATGATTAAAAGATTGATTGTCATATTAGTAGCGGTTTCAGCACTGGTTTTAAAATCAAGTGCTGAACCGCACTTTTATACTAATCTTCATCGCATGATAGCCCAAACGGTAAAACTGGAGGTTCTGGATACTTTGGGTATATGTAGAAATGAGACTTATGATTATAAGGGAAAAACCTTACGAGTAAAAACGAATCATTTAGGTGATATTTCTCATATCGGTTATAAGTTATTTCATGACGATGTGATGGCTTACTATGAATCAACTGTGTTTTTTGATTTTCTGGAAAGATATTTTCTGGAATTGGATTTAAAACTTGATCATCGCTCTCCTGCAGATAGAATGAGTCTGGATAAGGTTGATTGCCAAGGAAATCTCAATCTGTTAAGTAAAATAACAGAGAACACTCCATTTACCTTGGATTTTTTGGAGAGACGAATGTATAAGATAAAATGGACTATAGATAAACAGACTCTGTCTATGACTGTTCCTGCAGACTGCCAGCTTTTGTTGGGAGCTAATGCCATAGAATTGGAGGAAATATTTAAAAGAGATATTTGTCGCTTGCATGCAAGCATTCCGGATGTAAAACAAGAATGGTCGCATACAAGCACATCCGAAGACGGGGAGTGGATTATCGCTAATTCTGGAACTTATTTGAGTGATGAGATCCGTAGTGATGTTTTTTTACGCAAAAAGAACGGAAAACTAACATTAGCTGTAGATCCCAAAAAGCCGATACAAAGTGTGAAGAATATTTTGCTTACAGGGATGAATGGGCAGATCCTTCCGATGCAATTGAGAATTAATCAGTACGGCTATAAGAATAGTGATGTTTCCGTTTCTTTGCAGCAGTATTTGGATTATTGTAAAAAAGAAAAATGCCAGCTTTTTGTTGGTATTAAGACAAGTGAAAAAGATCGTATTACAGCAACTTTGTTTGCCGTAAATAATTTCTTAGGATATAATCACGTTCTTAGTGTTGACTTTCCACTTGGAATCTTATCGGGAGACACAACACAGGTGATTCGTTCCGTGTTATATGCCTATATTCCTTTACAAAATGTAACGGAGAAGTTCTTTAGCAAAAACAATAAAAAATATGATTTATGAGAGGTATTTTATTTTTTATGGCGTTTTCTCTTTTTCTTGGAGGAAATGTAAGAGCTGATAATAATGAAGATCTAAAAAAACAAATTAATCAGATTAAGAAAAACTCCCAATATATTTATGCGGAGGTAACTGCAGCTACGGAAATTGAAGCAAAGGATTTGGCCGAGGAGATTCTGTATAGTGAAATCAATGAATGGGTGGCTAAGCAGAAAAAGTTGAGTCAAAGTCCTAATATAGTAGTCAACAATAAAAAAGAGATCTGGACATCCGTTTCCTTACCTAGAGGAAATATGTTTCGCTCTTTTCTATATGTGAAGAAGAGTGATATCATTCCTGCGGAAAGTTCAGAAATAATAGAGAATACTACAGTCCAGCCTCAATCGGAAAATTCTGCGCCAGAGCAGAAAGAGCCGGCGATTCCACGTGTGGTTCAGGATATTGCAAATTGTACGGAATATACTGATTTAGCTATGAAGATCACTAAATTGAAGGAAAGTGGTGAGGTGTTGGATTACGGGCGATATGCTTCTTTGGAGCGTAAAGAGGACTATTATATGGCTGTATATAATACCAATGGAAAGGTTGTAGCTGTATTGACCAAAGGAAGTAGCCGTTATAATGTGAAAACTGGTACTTCTGATAGTTTGGATAATTACAAAGGATGTGGAGCTATTGGATTTAAAGTAAAAGAATAATATGAGAGAGATGAAAAATAGAATTTTGGTTGGGGTACTTCTTGTGGTTGGTTTACTGTGGGGAATGACATTAAATGTCAAAGCGGTTTCGGTGACGCTTACTGTTGACGATATGACTCCAAGACCGTCTGCTTTAAATGCTGCAGAAAGAAACCTTTCAACTATTCTGACAGAGATAAATCGGGCACAGAAAGCTGATGCCATTCTGATAACAAAAGATTTTACCATTGATGATTTTGCCTTGAAATCATTGCTTAGATTGTGGGCGGTAACTCCTTTCTACTGTGATGATGAAGAGGTGGTTGAGCGCTGCTGGATTTTTAAGGACGGATCAATGATGGTTAGTCATATTCCATTGATTATTACTCCTAAAGATGAAGCTTTTGGTATGGGTAATTATCAAGAGGCTGTTGTTGAGTTTGATAAGCATGGAAAAATTACTGATTTCCGTTTGGCTTTGGATGCACAGACTGCAGAAAGTATGGAACGCTGTGGCTCTACGGTAGAAAAGGAAAAGAGCATGATTATTCTTCAGTACATAGAACGCTTTCGTACTGCGTATAATCAGCGTGATATAAAGACAATTGAACAGATGTTTAGTGATGATGCATTGATCATTACCGGTAAGGTGGTCATGCAGAAACCTTTGAATGAGGTAATGCCTGCAAAAGCAAAGGTGGAATATACCAAGCAAAATAAACAACAGTATATCCGAAATCTGAAACTGGCTTTTGCCCGCAATAAATGGATTGATGTGAAGTTCAGTCAGATTGGCGAAAACAGCGAGAAAGGAGGATGTGCCGGTATTACGCGCTCGCGAGTAGACCCCACTAAATATGGCGTACGTTTGCGTCAGGAATGGAAATCAAGTAATTATAGTGATGAAGGTTATCTGTTTCTCTTGTGGGAGTTTCCTGAAGACGGGCGTGATCCGATCATTCATGTAAGAACCTGGCAGCCTCAATGGGTAAATGGAGAAATGCAGCAGCCGGATGAGAGCATCTTTACTTTGGGAGGATTTGATTTATAATAAGCATGGAGAAGATGAAAATAAATATGAAAAGATTTATTGGATTATTGTTCTTGTTGATTTCTGTTCAAACCATCTTTGCACAGTCTGATTATATTTCATGTAGTCCGCAGAAGGATATGGATTATGAATTTCCTCTTTTTGATGACGGGGGTATTCTGATCCTTTCCAAGCGAAATGATTTGGTGGTAACTGTTGTCAATGCTTCCGGAGCGAAGATTGAGCCTAATGGAAGGCGGGACGATGGGTTTTATGAATATAAGATTGTTATTAATCCTAATGTGACGCCTAATCCTAAGGTAGAGGTTAACAGACGTGGAGATGTGAATCGGGCAGAATTTGTAACAACCTTAAAGCCTAATTTTTTTAAGGTATATATGGTTGAGGAAGTGCCTAAACCGATTCGAATGGAGAACCTTTCTCAGGCAAATGATGCAATTTTAAATGCAGATTCGGCTGAAGTGGAGATTTCATCTGCAATACCCGATCTGAAGGTTGTTTTTTCCAAGGATTTACAGGCTACATTGGATGCAAACCGTAAAAGTGCGGATGAGAATATCAGGATTTATTCTGTAAGGATTCCGGTACGGGTGCTTCAGGATGCACGTAATCGGATGGAGACGACAGCAAAAGCCTATGAAAGTCTTTATAAAAAGTTGGTTGATGATGCCTCGGAAGATGCCAATGTCTCTGACTCAGAATGGGAAAAACTGAGTGCTTTGGAGACAGAAATGCAGGAAGCTCAGGCTGCTTGGGATCGGATGACAATGATTGACATTTATGCCGAGAATACGAATCGTTTGCAGATTGATATCAGTTCATTAGGACCAAGATCGAAATTATCTTATGGTGTGTTACTTTTGAAGACCGTTGAATACGTAACTGAGTATAGTGCCCGAATGGCAGAAGGAGCCCGTTTATTTAATTTACGAAAATATGATGAAGCGCGTCGGGCTTTCTCTGAGGCACTGAAAACAAAAGATACTCCCGATCATTTGATTCCTGCAATTCAAAGTAATATAAACCAGTGTGATACCTGTATTTTGTATTATCGTTATGCTACTTATGCCCTGCTGAAGATGAAAGAAATGCAGGAAAAGGGAACAGCCAATCAGGAAGAAGTGGTGAGATATGCTTCTGGAGCAGAAGAGTTCTTGCAGGTGCTCAACAAGTATAATCCTTGTGATTTTTATTCAGAGCGTATAGACAAACTGAATAAGATTATTGAGGAGATGCCTTTGGATATCAAATTTACGGTCACGAAGTGGGTAAATAATATCTCTGGCTTTTATGAAGCGGGAGGACTGGCAAATGTTGAATTGTGGGGGTATGCCAAGACTGACCGTCCATTGTTGAAATCCTATGAAACAGACAAACGTTTTAAGAATCTGGTAGACAAGTCTGAGGGATTCACTTTGCTTGGTAAAACGGATGAGAAAGGAGAGGTTGTCTTGCATTTGGACCGGAAGAATCTGCCTAAAGGGATATTTTTCCGTCCGGTAGGTTATGATAATAAAATCAAGATTGAGTATTTATATATGGTGGATATTATGCGTCAGTCGAAAGATGAATTTAATATGCGTCAATTCCGCCTAAAAATGTATACAGCAAATAAATAGTAAATATCAAAAAAAATTAAACTATGAAAGAAAGACGTTTACAGAGTGTATTAATGATGATTGCTTTTTTATTGAGTGCTTCGCAGGTGTCTGCACAAGGCTTCTTGAAAAAGCTGCAGAGTGTTACGGAAACTGTTTCTCAGGTGGCTGGGATTGCAACAGGGACTACTGGGACAACAGATCAGGCTGCTGCTGTTGCAGATAGTGCACAGACAATCAAATGGGATAGTATTCCCAAGTATTCTGTTGTGAAATATATTGAAACAGATCCTTCTACCGGAGAGCAGTTGAAGAATGAAGATGGAACAGTGAAGTATCGTATGTTTCTGGTAGATCAGTTTGGAAATAAACGTAGCGCTGAGTCTGTAGCTGCACAGCAGGCAAAAGTAAGGGAGGCTGTAACCGCAATTGTCACAAAAGTTGCTGGTGGTGGAGCCTTGGGAGCTCTTTCCGGTTTTGCTAAAGGCGGCGGAAAAAATGTTCTTAAAGATGCGGCAATCGGAACAGGATTGGGACTTGTTGCCAGTCTTGATGATATCGCACAGGCCAAAACCTGGAAAACAGTATTGAATCAACAGGAGAAACTGTTGGAGGCTTATCAGAAAAATTATAATGAAGAGGGAGAGCCAAAAGATGCTTCAGTTGATCCTTCAAAGATAAAGGATCTTGATTTCAATGAAGAGAATACTGTAAGTAGCAGTACTGACGACATTAAGAAAGAGCTTGAATCTGCCAGCTTTACAACTACTGATGACAGTGCATTCGATTTCTAATATGATTTAGACATAATAAATTTAGCCTTCTTTCCAAGGATCTGTTGGAAGGAAGGCTAAATTTTTTGTATTAAAAGGAACCTTAAAAGTTTTGTGATAAGAAAAGAGATTTTTTGAATCCCTCGATGGTATTCAGGAAAAAAATGCCCATCTGAGTAGCTTTTTGATTATCAATCATCAGATTGCGCGGATGCTCCGGAAAGCGCTCCTCATCAGCCATAATCCAGGAAGAAGGTTCCGGCAGTTGCATCAGTTCGGCAAAACGGATGAAAGTTTCATAACTGTTCCAGTCATTTATGCTGCCAAAGTTATAGGTTCCTCCGGGAATATTGAGGCAAGCCTCCATGTTGCGTACTACTTCCCACACATTGGTTATACCGCGGAATTCGCGTACCGCCGCCTTCAGTTTTTCTCCATTCTGAAAAGCCTGGAGCAGATTTACCGGCAGGTTTCGGTTCAGTTTCCACGGACTGTCCGGCAAGTCATACATCCATGTGAGTCGCAGTCCTACCGCTTCCGGAAGGATTTCCGCAATGTGTTTCTCGGCTTCCAGTTTGTCGCGTCCGTAAACACTCTGTGGGTTTACTTCATCGGTTTCTTTCCAAGGTTGCAATCCCACATTTCCGTTATACACCTGGTCCGAACTCATATAAACCAGTTGTGCCTGCTGCTCTCGGCAAGCCAGAGCGATATGTACGCTGCCTAACGTATTTACCTGATAGGATTCTTCGGGATGGTTTTGAGAATAGCCGGTATCAGAAATGGCGGCTGTGTGGAACACAATGTCCGGACGTACCTCCCGGAACAGATTCTGTACGGCATCTTCCCGACAGATATCCAGATCCTGATGCCCTACGGCGATGACATCATATTTTTCTTTATAGTGAGCGCACAGGCGTTGTCCGAGAAAGCCGTTGCAGCCCGTAATAAGCAGTTTTTTCATATTTGTTTATTCTTTTGGTGAGGAAGGATTCTGATTCATTTGTTTCTTTTGATAGGCTTCAATCTCCTTTCGGCTCCGGCTTACGGTAACCAGATATACTCCGCCGAAGATCAGACAGATGGCCAAAGCCTTTGTCAGGTTAAAGGAGTCCATACCCCAGCTTATAGCCACGATGCAGGCCACGATGGGCTGGATATAGTTATACATGCCGGCTACGGTAGGACGCAGGTTCTTCTGACCGATCACCGTGAGCAGATAACTGCCGAAAGTGGCACCGACCACGATAAAGGCCAGTCCCAGGACCTCCATCAGTCCCAATCCCGTCCATTGCGTCTGTATCAGATCTCTGGCCGAGAAAGGCAGTGTGCAGATAAAGGCATAGGTAAACATCCACTTCATGATGGTGACGAGGGAATATTTGCTCACAAAATCCTTGTAGAGAACAATGTAGAGCGCGTAGCAGAACTGTGCGGTAAGTACTAACAGATCGCCCCAGATGGCCGTATCCTTGCTTGGGCCTGCTGTGCCCGACTGACTGCTTCCCAATATCAGGAGCAGGGCACCCGAAGCACCTGCCGCGATGCCGAGCACTTTCTTTCCGGTGATCGGTTCCTTTAGAATGAAAGCCGCCAGAATCATAGCCCACAACGGCATGCTGGTGGTAATGATCGAAGCGTCTGCCGGAGAGGTCAGGCTTACACCGAAAATGAAGCACCCCTGATTCAGAATAATGGCCAGCAGGGCGGCAAAGAACAGATGCACCATGTCTTTATGATGTACATGCTCCGGTTTTTGGAAGAAAGAGGAAATCCAGAAGAGAATCATGGCACCGCCGATGCGCAGATCGGTTACCACAAGGGGAGTGATGGCTCCCGTAAGCATAATGACTTTGGATATGGGCGACATCAGTCCCCACATGATATTGGCTCCCAGCATGGATGCGTGGCCTTTCCAATGTATTTCTTTCATTTTCTTTTTGTATTATGGAATTTTCTCTTTCGTTAAGCCTCGTTTTTTATCGGGCAGTATGTTTTCTCATAGATGCAGTGCAGCAGATGTCGTCCGGTTTCTGTCCGGAAAATCTTCTCCCGTATGATTTCAAGATGCTCTTTGGGAATCCGGTCTTCGTCGATATTGACCAGAAAATCGGCTTCGATCAGAATCTGGTGATCTGCTTCGGTGATGTTCTTGAAGGTGTGATGATGCCCTACCAGCCAGCAGATGCGTTCGATTTGTGCCGGAGTATACCCACCAATCTGTTCCAACAGTTTTCTGGCTTCGGCCGGCCCCTCCTGTTCCTGATGTTTTCCGTCGCTTGAGCCATACTTCTGTTCGGAGATGTGAATGCCGATGTCGTGTACGATGGCAGCTGATTCCAAAATAAAGAGATTTTCTTCGTCCATTTTTTCCAGAGTGCCGATAGTTGCTGCCAGATTGTGCACTTTCAGCAGATGCTGGATGCGTTGTACGTCACCGGCATCATATTCAATCATGGCACGGATCAGTTTTGCGTGTTGTCGTTTCATGTGTTCTTTGTTTCAGTCTTATCAGACAAAATTACGGTTTTCAGGAATAAAACGGTGTGTGTAAATAGCAGAAAATACATTACCGCGAGTCAAAAAGCCTAATTCTTGTTTTATCTGTTGTTTTTTCAGACTCCTTGGCCGAAATCTTTGTAATTTTGCAGCATCATTTTTCAGATGAACAGAATTATGGAGAGTTTACATTTTGAGATTTGTCCGCATGTGTTGCATTTTAAGCGTCCGGCGGGCACCTCGCGCGGTGTCTATACCACGCGTAAAAGTTGGTTTCTGCATCTTACAGATCCGGCCGATCCGAAGAAAGAGGCTTGGGGAGAATGTGCTCCGCTACCGAATTTGAGTTGCGATGACATTGAGGATTATGAGCGTGTTCTGGCCGATTTCTGTCAGGATGTGGCGCAGAAAGGATATATTGACTATCCGCTTTGGCGGAATTACCCTTCCATGGTGTTTGGTATGGAGACAGCCTTGCTGCACTGGAAAACCGGTTCGTTGGCTTTCTGGGATACTCCTTTTTCACGTGGCGAGCAGGGTATTCAGATCAATGGATTGATCTGGATGGGCGACTATGATTATATGTATGAACAGATTCTGAAGAAGATGGAGCTGGGATTCCGCTGCATCAAGCTCAAGATCGGTGCCATCGACTTTGAGCAGGAACTGGATTTGCTGCGTTTTATCCGTTCACGTTTTCCGGTAGGAACCATTGAATTGCGTGTGGATGCCAACGGAGCCTTCAAGCCCGAAGATGCTTTGGACAAACTGAATCATTTGGCGGAGATCGGTCTGCATTCCATCGAGCAGCCGATACGTGCCGGACAGCGCAGTGAAATGGCGCGTCTGACAGCCGAAAGCCGTCTGCCCATCGCTTTTGACGAAGAACTGATCGGTATTAATGACCGTGCGGAGAAAGCTCGTCTGCTGGACGAAACCAAACCGGCTTATATTGTGCTCAAACCTTCGCTGCACGGAGGAATGGAGGGTTCTAAGGAATGGATTGAGGAGGCCGAGAAACGCAATATCGGCTGGTGGATTACTTCTGCTTTGGAATCCAATGTGGGATTGAATGCCATCGGTCAGTGGTGCGCCACACTGAATACCACTTTGCCTCAGGGACTGGGCACCGGTCAGCTTTTCGTAGACAATGTGGATATACCGCTCGAAGTGCGGCAGGATGCCCTTTGGTTTTCTGCTCCGGAGCAGGCTAAAAAGAAAATTGTGTTGGAATGATGGACCGGAGCTTTCAGTGTGACATTCGTAAACAGGTGTTGTGTGTGTCCGACCGTTGCTTTGATATCAGCTCGTTACCGGAACTCTTGGAATTGAAAAATCAGACCCCCGAAGGGATATATCGCGATTTATACACCTTCTTGTATGCTTGGTTTTCAGAGGGGGAGACCATGAAGGTGCAGACTTCCGGTTCTACGGGAGTGCCTAAGGTGATGGAGGTTTCCAAACGCGCCATGATGAACAGTGCCTGTCGCACTTGCCGTTTTCTGGGACTTCAAGAGGGAGATTCTCTGTTGCTTTCCATGAATCTGAAGTATATTGGAGCGCAAATGATGGTCGTGCGTGCTTTGGTGGGAGGTTTACGGTTGCTGCTTCAGGAGCCTTGTGCTCATCCTTTGGCAGCCGTTCAGGAGCGGATAGACTTCCTGTCTATGGTGCCGATGCAGCTGGCTTCATCCTTGCAACGTAAAGCGGAAAGAAACATATTGCAGGCCGCTAAGGTGGTCATTGTCGGGGGAGGAGCTGTAGACAGCCTTTTGGAGGAACAGCTTCAGGCATTGCCTTGTCGGGTTTACTCCACTTATGGCATGACCGAAACTCTGTCGCATATTGCCATGCGCCGGTTAAACGGGCCGGAGCATTCCGACCGTTATTATCCATTGCCGGGAGTTACTTTGTCCTTGTCCGCACGCGATACACTGGTTATTGAAGTGCCTGATGTATGCCCCGGGAAACTGGAAACGAACGATTGTGTGACTCTTTATCCAGACGGTTCGTTTGTGGTAAGGGGACGTGTGGATAACGTGATTAACAGTGGAGGTGTGAAAATACAGATTGAGGAAGACGAGCGTTTGCTTCAAGGATTTCTTTCCTTTCCGTTTGCCATAACAGCTGTACCGGATTCTTTTTATGGAGAGAAAGTGATTTTGTTGGCAGAGTATTCGGAATTGTCCGAGAAGGAAAAAAATGAGCTTTTGGTTATGTGCAAAAATGCTCTTCCGCGTTATCATGCTCCTCGTGATATTATATTTATTCCGTCTTTGCCACGCACGGAGAATGGAAAGATTGACCGCAAAGGTTGCCGGAGTACTGTTTTAAGAGTATTTGGATATTAAAAAAGGAGGATGAATTTCATCCTCCTTTTTTAATAGGTTTATAAGTTTATTGCTATTTGTCTTATCAACTTAGTCCACGATACAGATGCTTACACGGTTCCAGTCTGGATTGCTGAATACGCTGCCTACACCCTTACCTTCAGTCTTGATGCGGCTTTCGTCAATGTTGTACTGCTTAACCAAAATCTTCTTCACAGCTTCTGCACGTTTCAGAGACAACTTCTGGTTGAATTCAGCATTTCCTTCTGGAGATGCATAACCGGAGATGGTAACTTTGGCATTGCTGTTTTCCTTCAAAACATTTGCCAATTTCTCGATACTTGGCATCTGGAGAGCGTCAATAGTGCTCTTTCCCTGACGGAAGGTTACATAATAGTCTTTCTCTGCTGCTACGGTTGTTGCTACCGGCTTCTTGTTTCTGCAGTCGTTCAGGTCATTCTGTAACTGGTTGATCTTAGATTTTGCATTCTCCAATTCACCATCCTTAGAGGCAACTTCCTGACGCATGCTGGAAATCATGGCATTCAGAGCATCAATTTCATCACGGTCGCATTCGATAGAATAATAGTGCTTGTCAGTGCTGTTCTTGAAGTGGTAAACCACACCGGCTGTCAGCTCAAATGCTGCCTGTCTTGCATCGAAGTTCAGATGCTCCTGACCCTTGATGGTCATATCCCATAATACAGCAGGTTTTACAGCGATAGTCCAAGCCTTTGAATCCCCGATGTTGAAATTGAAATTCATACCGGCTTTTGCAGATACATGGTTACGATCGTGTGGGTCACCCTGCTTCCAATATGGATTTGTGCTGTGCAACCATCCGAAACCACCGACTGCCTCAACTTCAAACAAAGACGGTTTGCCTTTGTAAGAGCAGAACAGATTATTCAGATTTACACGATGCAGCAAACTTAAGTTATACACATCAAATGCTGTGTAGCTGGCATTTGTATTAATGCTGGCCATACCTTCTAAGCTTAAGCCATAGATTGGAGAGAACTGCTTGTTAATGGTAAGACCCATTGTCGGACGCATGCTCTCAAAGAAAGGATGGTTGATTAATGGGGTAACACCACCGACATTCAAACCTATAGACCAATTGTCACTCAGTTTGTTACCAGATACGTTGTTCTGTGCTTGGGTTTGGCCAAGAGCCAATGCACCCATCAAAAATAGTAAAGTTCTTTTCATAATAATATAAGTTTAGTTTAATAAAATATGGTTTAGTCTTTTAGCAAATATACTTGCATTCTTTGAATTTTGTTCTTTAAATCGCTTTTATTTCGTGTTATATAACAAAAAAACTTTTTTTGTTTCTTTTTTTAATCAAAAAGATACTTTCTTTTTAATCTGTTAAGGTAAAAAAAACAACAAAACTCATTTCCTTTGGTATTTATATAAAAGGAGGGGGTATTTCCCCCTCCTGAATCCATGCAGGATTTATGTCTTATACCAGATGGCTGATCAGAGTTTCACGGTCTCCATAGAGCAGATCGATTACCGGAATCTCTACCATAGTGTAGCAACCCGGTTTCTGCTTCATGGAAGCACGAGCTACACAAACCAGTACCTGAGCAGTCAGAGCCGGATTGTTGATGCGCATGTTGAACTCGAACAACTGGTTCTGGGTCTTTCCGGAAACACCCTTGCGAGTCAGATTTACACCGTGGCCCATATCCAGAAGATCGTCTACACAAGGAACCTGGATGACGTGAGTCTCGTCGTTTACAAAGTAAGCGTCAGCCTTGATAGCTGCAGCAACCTTCTCATATTCGTATCCTTCTTCTACTTCGATATATACCATACGACGGTGAATACCGGTTCCTGTCGGGATAGTCATTGACAAAGCAGCCTTAACACCCTCGATAGCCTTAACTGCTACCGTGTGTCCCATACTCATACCCGGACCGAAATTGGTGTAAGTGATACCCTTTGGAGCGATGGCTTCAAGCAGAGTACGTACGATAGAATCGCTTCCCGGATCCCATCCGGCAGAGATGATAGATACGGCATTTCCTGCCTGAGCACTTTCGTTCAGAGAACGGCGCAGTGAAGTGATCTGAGTGTGGATGTCGAAGCTGTCCACTGTATTGATACCCATAGCCAGAATTTCTTTGGCATACTCTTCCACTTTACGGGTTGGAGTAGCCAGAATGGCAACATCTACATTCTCCAATTCCTTGATATCTTTTACTACAGGATAGTTAGCCAGTTCTTCCGGTTTGTTTTCTGCACCGTTACGGCGTACGATACCTGCAATCTCAAAATCTGGTGCGGCTTCCAAAGCCTGCAGTGTGTAGTGGCCGATATTGCCATAACCCACAATGGCTGCTCTGATTTTCTTCATAATCTTTGTTTTATTGATGATTTGTTGATTTGGTTGCAAATATAGAGAATATCCTCAAATATTTATTCCAAAAACATATTGTTTTATTATTTGTTTTTATCTGTTCTTACTTTTTGATATAAATATCTGATGATCCCTTTTATTTTGTATTATCTATCCTTTTTTTTGTGTTATAATGTAATTGCCTGTTTCTTGTTTACTCTTCTTCCTATATTTTTTCTGATTTTAGGGACCAAAGAGATATTTATTTATAAGGTACGATGGCGTATTTTATAAAAAAAAGGAAAATATGAACAATTCATATTGATATATGAATAGGATTCTCATAACAGAATACTCTAATTTTGCGGCAGTTAAAAGATAAAATATATGAGAAAACTGTTATTCATTTTTGCTATGATTGGATGGGTGCCTCAACAGATTTCGGCACAAGATATCCTCAGTCTGGAGGAATGTATCAAAATAGGTATAGAAAATAATCTTGCCTTACAGACCAAACGCAATGAAATCCGTAAAGGACAATATGCTTTATCGGAAAACCGGGCTCGCTTGTTGCCTGTGATCAATGGCTTTGCCGGTTTTACGGATAACATAAAGCCACCGGTTTCGGTTACCGACGGATCTTCTTATGGAGTGCCATATAATGTAACCAAAACTTTGCCATACAGCGCTAATGCCGGAATCCAGTTGCAGTTGCCACTTTACAATCAGACCCTGTATACTTCTATGGATGTAGCCCGGATTATGGATCAGCTGAATCGTCAGGGTTATGAAAAGGCTCGTGAAGAACTGATGATGGAGATTTCCAAGCTCTATTATCTGGGGCAGACCACTAATGAACAGCTGGAAATTCTGAAAAACAATATCGGTCGCCTGGAGGAACTGAAAAACATTACCGAGGCTTTCTATGATAATGGGATGGCCATGGATATTGACGTGAAGCGCGTACGGATCAACTTGGACAATATGAAAGTACAGTATGACAATGCCCAGGCCATGCTGGTGCAACAGATGAATCTGTTGAAATACATGATGGATTACCCGATGGAAAAGAACTTTGCCTTGGAGCGGGTACAGGCAGAAAAACTTTCGCATACCGAGCTGACCGGTCTGTCGGAAAATCTCTATGAAATCCAGATGCTGGAGTCTCAGAAAACGCTGGCTGAGAAGCAACGCAAATTGATCCGCAATGGATATATTCCTTCTTTGAGTCTGAGCGGAAATCTGTCTACTTCGGCTTTCACGGATAAGGCACGCTATTGGTTTCAGGACAATCCTTCGAGCAAATGGTATACCAGTTACGGGGTTGGTGTTTCTCTCCGTGTTCCGATTTTTGACGGACTGGAAAAGCGTAATAAGATCCGTAAGGCAGAGATGGACATCGAGAATGCCCGTCTGAATCTGGAGAATACCCGCAAGAATTTGCAGACTAAGTATCTGAACGCTACCAATGATCTGATGAACAGCGAGCGTAATTTCTTCAAGCAAAAGGATAATTACCTGTTGGCAGAAGATGTATATGCGGTGACTATTGACCGATACAAGGAAGGTATTGCTTCAATGACCGAAGTGTTGCAGGACGAGATGAGAATGAGTGAGGCTCAGAACAATTATATTACGGCCCATTATAATTATCAGCTGAACAATCTGGTATTGCTCAAGCTCACCGGAAATATCGAATCTTTAATCAAATAACCAATTATAAAGAAAAAGAAATATGGAAAAGAATTTAGATAGACAGGATAAGGATATGCGTCAGGAAAAAGTTCAGAAGCTCAAGAAAATGCGTCGCTGGCAGATGGTAGCCAGTGTGCTGGGAGTTGCCGTGCTGGGTGTAGGTATCTGGCAAAGCATCAGTCTCTTCTTGGATTATAAACACACCGAAGTGAGCAATGATGCTCAGGTGGAGCAGTATATTTCGCCCATCAATATGCGGGCTTCCGGATATATCAAGAAAATTTGTTTTACGGAGCATCAGGAGGTTCACAAGGGAGATACCCTGCTCATTCTGGATGACCGTGAGTATAAAATCCGGGTGATGGAGGCTGAGGCCGCCCTGAAAGATGCTCAGGCCGGGGCTACGGTAATCGATGCGTCGCTCGAAACCACCGAGAATAATGCCTCTGTGTTTGAAGCATCTCTGGCTGAGGTGGAAGTGCGTCTGGCAAAACTGGAAAAGGACCGCCAGCGTTATCAGAACCTGGTAGCCCGCAATGCGGCCACTCCCATTCAGTTGGAACAGATCGAAACGGAGTATGCCGCTACCTTGAAAAAGAAGGAAGCCATCCAGCGCCAGCAGCGTGCTGCACGTTCCGGAGTGAAGGAAGTATCCCGTCGCCGCATGAATACCGAAGCAGCGATCCAGCGTGCTGAGGCTGCTCTGGAAATGGCCCGACTGAATCTTTCCTACACTGTGGTGGTGGCTCCTTGCGACGGAAAACTAGGTCGTCGTGCCATCGAGGAGGGACAGATGGTCAATGCCGGACAGACCATTACCAATATCATCCCCGATACACAGAAGTGGATTATTGCCAACTATAAGGAAAAGCAAATCGAGAACCTGCATGTAGGTCAGGAAGTGGAAATAACGGTCGATGCTCTTAAGGACAGAACCTTCAAAGGGCGCATTACCGCCATTTCGGGAGCTACCGGTTCGAAATACTCACTCGTTCCTACGGACAATTCTGCCGGAAACTTTGTCAAGATACAGCAGAGAATCCCCGTACGTATTGATTTTGATGGTCTGGCTGCCGAGGATCATGAGCGTCTGGCTGCCGGAATGATGGTTGTTGTCAAAGCTAAACTGTAAGAACTATGCCTTCCTGTCCTAAAAACTATCCGTTTTACAACTGGGTTCCCAAGCCTTTGGGCATACTCATCCTGCTGTTTCTTTTCCTGCCTATCCTGACGGTAGGAGGTACCTATTCGGTGAACAGCGGTGAGATGATGAGCGGGCTGGGTATCATTTCCGAGCACATTCAGTTTGCCACCTTTGCCACTTCGGTGGGAATGGCCGCTTTCGCTCCCTTCTTTTATCAGTTGGTGTGCATCCGTAGGGAGAAGATGATGTGTCTGGTCGGTTTCTCGCTGATGTATGTACTGAGCCTGGTCTGTGCCAAGACCGACAGCATCTTTCTGCTGGCCCTGTGCAGTGTCATCATGGGATTTTTCCGTATGGTGCTGATGATGGTCAATCTCTTCACGCTCATCAAATATGCTTTCGGCATGGAAGCCACCCGTAACATTACCTCCGGTTTCGAACCGACTACCGAAGAAGGGTGGGACAAGCTGGATGTGGAGAAGAGTAATAGCCAGCCTATGATCTATCTGTTCTTTATGATTCTGGGCCAGATGGGCACCTGGCTCACAGCCTGGTTGGCTTATGAATATGAGTGGCAACATGTGTATTATTACATGATGGGAATGCTGTTGGTGTCTATTCTGCTGATATTCGTTACAATGCCCTATCATAGCTATGTGGGACCGCGCTTTCCGATTACCTTCCGCAAGTTTGGCAACGTTGTGGTGTTCTGTACCTTTTGGATGTCGGTTGTGTATATTCTGATTTACGGAAAAGTGCTCGACTGGTATTCCGATTCTACCATCTGGTGGGCCACGGGGATTGCGTTTGTCAGCGCCTTGGTGTTCATCTATATGGATGTTTACCGTAAATCGCCCTATTTCCTTTGGGATATCTTCAAACTGCGTAATATCCGCATTGGAGTGATTCTTTATCTGTTGCTGATGATACTCAATTCCAGTTCACTGTTTGTCAATGTGTTTACCGGTATCGGTATGAAGATAGACAACTGGCAGAACGCTTCTTTGGGCAACTGGTGTATGCTGGGTTATGCGTTGGGAATAGTCGTTATCCTGCTGATGCGCAATAAGGGTGTTCATTTTAAATATCTTTTTGCCACAGGATTTCTGTTCCTCGGTCTGTCCTCTCTGTTCATGTATTTTGAAGTGCAGAATGCCGGTTTGCTGGAGCGCATGAAATATCCCATTATCATCCGTTCCATCGGTATGGTCATTCTCTATGCCCTGACGGCTGTATATGCCAATCAGCGGATGCCTTTCAAATATCTGTCTACGTGGATCTGTATCATGCTCACCGTGCGTATGGTGCTGGGGCCGGCCGTAGGAACCTCACTTTATACCAACGTGCTTCAGAACCGGCAGCAGTATTATATCACTTCCTATGCCGGGAACAATGATCCCATCAGTCCTGAGGCTTCCGCCCAGTTCCGCCAGACGGTGTATGGAGCCAAGATGCAGGGACGGAGCGAGGAAGAGGGACAGATCATGGCCAGCATGACGGCTAAAGGCAAAGTGCAGGTGCAGGCTACGATTTCTGCCGTGAAGGAGATGGCCGGATGGACTTTCTATGCTTGTGTTTTTTCTATGATATTTGTGCTGGTGATACGTTATCCTAAACGAAAATTGCTAACTTAGCGGATCGAAACGGTTTTTACCGGAAAAGGAATCCGCATGAGTACGGCACAAGAACGACTGAATCAATTAAATGAAGCTCTTATGAGCAAGATGTATATTTGCAGTTCCGGTGGGGAGGTGAGTTCCTTCCCGCCGCTGTTGAAAGTGCCTTATCAGGTGAACGGTATCGGGCTTGTGGTGTGTCAGCAGGGTAGTTTCCGTTTCGCACTCAACCGTGACAACTATTCGGCTCATGCCGGAGAAACTTTGTTCATTCCCGAACATTCGCTGATCAAGATTACTCAGGAGTCGGAAGATCTGGAAGTGTTCATTCTGATCTATGATATCGAACCGATACGCGATCTGACGGGAAATCTGGTGCTTTCCATGTATCCTTATTCTTTGCTTTCTACCGAACCCTGTCATGTGTGGAATACCGGGGAGGAAGAGGAGGTGACCCGCTATATGGGGCTGCTCGACAGTACGCTGACCCGGGGAGAGGATCTCTTTGCGCAGAACGAGCGCAAGCTGTTGCTTATTTCGCTCACTTACCGCCTGTGCTCCATTTACAGCCGTAAGATGATGATGCAGAAGGGAGCCATCGGGCGCAAACACGAGCTCTTTATGAAGCTGGTTCATCTCATCGAGAAGCATTATATGGAAGAACGCGGTGTGGAGTTTTATGCCGATAAGCTCTGTCTGTCGCCCAAGTATGTTTCGGCCCTGTCCAAGTCGCTGAGCGGATATACCGCTCAGGAACTGGTGTTCAAGGCTATTGTGCGCCGGAGCATTTTTCTGTTGCTCAATACGCGAAAGAGCATTCAGGAGATTTCGGATGAGCTGCACTTTCCGAACGCTTCCTATTTCGGGACCTTTTTCAAGAAACATATCGGGGTATCGCCGCAGCAGTACCGTGCGGTGTATGAACAGGAGTCAGAGAGATGAGTGCCGGATAAATATGTAGTGTTACTATGAATGTATACAATATCTATGGAAATGAGTAAGAAAGAAAAATATGAGGCTTTGCTGCCCAGACTGGAAGCCTTGATGGAGGGAGAACAAGACTGGACGGCCGCCATGGCCAATTTTGCGGCCGAGGTTCATGAAACATTCAGTTTCTTCTGGACCGGCTTTTATCGGGTAACCGGAGGACTGCTCCTATTGGGACCGTTCCAAGGTCCGGTGGCTTGTACGCGCATCAAGTACGGTCGTGGCGTTTGTGGCACGGCCTGGAAGGAAAAGGTCACTCAGGTGGTTCCCGATGTGCATCTGTTTCCGGGGCATATAGCCTGTTCTTCGTTGTCGGAAAGTGAGATCGTGGTGCCCGTTTTTGATGACCGGAATGAAGTGGTGGCTGTGCTGGATATTGACAGTCGCGAAAAGAATACTTTCGATGAAACGGATCGCCTGTATCTGGAGCGCGCCGTGAAGTTTCTTCCGTGGGCTTCGTCGGAGGCTGTCGGAGAGCGGGAATAAGAATAATTATTGTCCCGTCGGTAATTCATTATTGCCTTGTCGATAATAGATTACTGACGGGGAAGTAATTTTTAAAATATGGGTAATAAAAAAAGAGACATCTGCGGGATGTCTCTTTTTTTGTTGGACTACCAAGATTCGAACTTGGACAAACAGAACCAAAACCTGTTGTGCTACCATTACACCATAGTCCAATCCTACATGCTTTCTTTTGGAAAGCGCTGCAAAGATAGGAATATAAATCCTATCTTGCAAGCGTTTTTATGGTTTTATTTGCAAATAATCAGGAAATAATTCTTCTTTCCACGCTGTACCAGCAAATATTTGTCATCGAGCAAATCAGCGGTTGTTACTTCCTGATCAAATGCTGACAACTTTTCTTTGTTCAGTGAAACGCCACCGCCCTGAGTCAGCTTGCGCATCTCGCCCTTGCTGGCGAAACATTGAGTAGCTTCGGCCATCAGGTCAACGGCTTTGATTCCGTTTTCGATCACGCTGCGGCTGATTTCAAACTGAGGCACACCGGCAAATACATCGAGCAGAGTCTTCTCGTCCAGCTTGGTAAGGCTTTCTTTGGTTGCCTTTCCGAACAGGATGTTGCTGGCTTCTACTGCCATGTTGTAATCTTCCTCACTGTGTACCATGATGGTCACTTCCTTGGCCAGACGTTTCTGCAGTACGCGCTGTCCCGGATCCTGATCGTGTTCGGCGATGAGGGCATCAATTTCCTCTTTGTCCAATACGGTAAAGATCTTGATATAGCGTTTTGCTTCGTCGTCGGCTACATTCAACCAGAACTGGTAGAAGGTATATGGTGAAGTGTAGTTCTTGTCCAACCAGATATTTCCCTGCTCTGTCTTACCGAACTTCTTTCCGTCGGCCTTGGTAATGAGCGGGCAGGTCAGAGCATAAGCCTCGTTGCCGTTGGTTCTGCGGATCAGCTCGGTACCGGTGGTGATATTACCCCACTGATCGCTTCCGCCCAACTGCAATTTACAGTTCTTATGCTGGTTCAGATACAAGAAGTCGTATCCCTGCAACAACTGGTAAGTAAATTCCGTGAAAGACAAACCGTCGCGGGCTTCGCCGTTCAGACGCTTCTGCACGCTGTCCTTTGCCATCATATAGTTCACGGTGATGTGCTTTCCTACGGTACGGGCGAAGTCCAGAAAAGTAAAGTCCTTCATCCAGTCGTAGTTGTTTACCAGTTCGGCATGGTTTGGTGCGTCGCTGTCGAAATCCAGGAACTTGGCCAACTGCTTTTTGATGCAGGCTACGTTATGACGCAAAGTCTCCTCATCCAGCAGATTTCTCTCCTGGCTTTTTCCTGACGGGTCGCCGATCATACCTGTGGCGCCACCTACCAATGCCAGAGGCTTGTGGCCGCAACGTTGGAAATGCTTCAGCATCATGACACCACACAGGTGACCGATATGTAAAGAGTCTGCTGTCGGGTCGATACCCAGATAGGCAGTAACTTGTTCTTTGTTCAACAATTCTTCAGTTCCTGGCATGATAGTATGGATCATGCCTCTCCATGTCAATTCTTCTACAAAGTTCATCGTATGAATCTGCTTATTTATTAATTTGTTTATGATGTGTTTGCACAAAAGTACGACCTTTAGCGCAAACATGCAACTAAAAGTATTTTAATTTTCAAGGATTTGGCTGTTGGCCTTTGAAATTTAGCAGTTGCTTCAGATTTTCGGCTTGTTCTTTTTTCAGACTTTCCATATCCGTGGAGCGGATTTGTGCGATGCGTTGATAAATTTCGGCTATGGGTTCGTCTGATTCATCAGTTTCGATAAAGAAGCGTCCGGCGGGACAAATAGCCACGGATTCCGGATTGAAAAGTTTTCCGAAACTGACATAAAAGCCTAGATGAAGCAAGGATTGCATCTGTTGAGGCTTGCCGCGAAAACCATGGATCACCCACGGAGCGTGGGGACGCAGTTGCTTGTGCAGGGCTATAATCGGGTCGAAGGCTTTCACACAATGCAGTATCATGGGCATATTCTGGGATACGGCCCATTCGGCTTGCATACGGAATACCTCCTCCTGCAAGGACATCGGATGACTGCTGTTCGAATCCAGACCGCATTCGCCCACAAATAGGGTATGGGACTGTTGCCACAAGACTTTCAGATGCTCGAAATCTTCTCTCCATTGCGGAGCAATAAACCACGGATGGATACCGCATGACAGAAAGTTGTGTTCGGGGATGCTTTTCGAAAGGTCGGTGGCATCCAAAGAAAATACATTCCATTCACCTTGCCGGCGTTTCTGATGCGAATGTATGTTGAGAAAAGGGATTTCCGGATTCATGGTACTGGATCATATCCCGATCCGCCCCACGGATGACAGCGCAGAATGCGTCGGATAGCCAGATACAGACCTTTGAAGGGACCATGCTTGCGGATGGCTTCCAGAGCATATTGCGAGCATGTCGGCGTAAACCGGCAGGAAGGGGGCGTGCAGGGGGAGATTACGTTGCGGTAAAATTGTATCGGCACGATCAGACAGATCGTAAGCAGCTTATTCAGCAGACTCCACAGCCGTTTCAGCATTTCCATATTCTTTCTGGATATATTCGGCAATGCGGTGCAGCAAGCTCCGCATCTTGGATTCTACAATAGAGGTGAGCATCAGTTCGTCGGCTTGCCAAAGAAAAGCAATGGCTATATGCCGGGGAGCCTCGGTATGGGTTTCAAGTACCTGATAAATCAAATCCTTGTTTTTTCGGTAAGCTTCACGGATCTGCCGCTTGGCACGGTTTCTCTTTACGGCGCGCTTGAAGTGCTTTTTCGATACGGAAACCAATACCGACACCAGTTCCTGATCGGTATCCGTCTCTATGGGGCGGAAAACGGCACGTAGCGGATAGGCGGAGAAGGATTTGCTGCCTCCGTCGAAAAGGGTGCCAATGATGCGCTTGCTGCAAAGACGCTCTTTCTTTTGGAATGAATAAGGATGCTGTTGGGTATTGGTCATGGTTTGATATTGTGAAAAACAGAAATGAACGCACGGTTGGTGTGCGTTCATTTTTCTGATTAGTATTTATTTCTGGTTTGTTTCTTTGATAAAAGCGTCCAAGGCTGCAGTGATGGATGGGAACTGGGGGCTTGGTGCCTCCATGTCCAGACGCAGGCCGGCTTCCTTTACTGCCTTGGCTGTGGTAGGACCGAAACAGCCGATGGCAATCTTGTCCTGCTTGAAGTCCGGGAAATTCCTGAGCAGGGATTGTACTCCTGAGGGACTGAAGAAAATGAGCATGTCGTAATCAAACAATTCTCCTTCCTCAAAATCGTTGCTCACGGTGCGGTACATCACTCCTTCTGTATGTTGCAGTTTCTTGGAATCGAACAGCTCTTTCAATTCATCGTTATGGACATCAGAAAGCGGTACGAAGTATTTTTCCGTTTTGTGCTTTACCATGGCCGGCAGCAGATCGTTGATCTTTCCGGTTGCACCGAAGAATACTTTACGTTTCCTGTATTGTACATATTTCTGGATATACAGAGCTACGGTTTCTGTAATGCAGAAATATTTCATGTCTTCCGGTATGGTTATACGCATCTCCTTGCAAAGCTGGAAGAAGTGGTCAATGGCATGACGTGAAGTAAATACCACTGCCGTATGATCCAGAATGGAAATTTTTTGCTGACGGAATTCTTTTGCTGACAAACCTTCTACTTTGATGAAAGGTCTGAAAACGAGTTCTACATCATATTTAGAAGCAATCTCATAATAAGGAGATTTCTCTGAAGACGGTTTTGGTTGCGAAACCAGAATCTTCTTGATCATAATAAATGTCCTAAATTTTTATAACAAAGTTATTATTGATAAAAGCCAAAACTCTGCACAACATGAGCAGAGGGGTAATTTCAAGGGCACAAAAGTACACAATTAAATGCAAAATGCCATGGATTTTCGGAAAAAAGATTATATACGTTTCATATAATAAGATAATCCTGGTCAAAAATACCACAAATCCAATATATAGCCAGGCTTGTAATGTATTAAGATCAAAATATATGGTTAGCAAGACTAACGGAAATAATAATAATCCTTCTGCCGCATATGTAAAAGTATAGGTTTCCTGCCATCTTTTATTCTTGGTTTTGTCAAAAAAAATCCAATTTACAAAGTGGTAGGAGAGTTTCTTTATCAAATAATATCCTGTTATAACCAGCGTAATGGAAAGCAAAGCCAGATAAGGTGTTTCCGAAGTGATGACCGTATGGTTTTCCAGTCCGTTCAGACCGAAAAGCTGCAGAGAAATGGTCAGCAGTGTCAGGCATACCAGAAGCTTTATGCTGTGCTGTTGATTATCGGGCTCGTCATTAAACAGATTGTGATATTCACGAGGCGGGTTAAATAATTCCTTGGCTTGTTTCAACAGGGCTTTCTTGCTTTTGGAAAAGAGAACCAGCACCAACATGAATACGACCAGGACAATGGCGGTAATGCCGTCATCTGTCCGTAAGCGATAAGGGAGCAGAGTCTCCTGAATTCCCAGACGGGAGTCGCTTACTTCCGGATGCATAAAATGATTACCGTCAAAGAATGTTTGGCGGTAATGATAGGTAAGTTCTGATAAGGATTTTGATTTTTTTGCCGGAATACCGGGTATTTCCAGTGTATCGGGGCGTGTGGATCTGATCCGAACTCTTTCCGGAAGATTGGCTTGTATCGCCGAATCCTGTTGCGCCGGTGTGGCATCTTCCGGCAAGGCGTCTATAATTCTGGCAGCGTTGAATGGAAGTGATCCCTTATGTCCAACTGTTTTTGTCGGTGTAACCGGGATCTGTCGGGTAGATATAGAATCGGTCTGTGTCATTATATTGCTGCAAATTTGCGTACTTCTTTATTCCACATCGGGATTTTCTCAAGCAAATCCAATGCTTCTTCCGGTGTCTGGGCCACATGCCAGATGGCTTGGTGCTCCGGGCGCATGAAATGCTCTTCTACGGCCTTTTCCAGCATTTGAAGCAACGGATCGTAGTAGCCGTTGATATTGAGGATGACAAGTGGTTTCAGATAAATACCCAGTTGTTTCCAGGTGATGATTTCAAGAAGTTCTTCCAGAGTGCCACAACCGCCAGGCAAGGCAATGGCTGCGTCAGAGAGGCGCGCCATTGTCTGCTTGCGGGTATGCATGTCTTCTGTAATGATCAGTTCGCTCAGTCCTGTGTGATGCCATCCCTGTTCAATCATAAATCGGGGTATGACTCCGGTAACCTGTCCGCCTTCTGCCAGACAGGCATCGGCGCAGGCGCACATAAGGCCTAAACATCCGGCTCCGTTTATCAGGCGCATTTGCCGTTGGGCCAACAGTTGACCGAGTTGGCGTGCGGCCTGAAAATACTCCTCGCTGATTTTAGTACTGGAGGCACTGTAAACACAAACTGATTCAATATGATTCATTACAAGTTAAATTCTTTTTTGATTTGATCAACATAGTCCAATTTCTCCCAAGTGAACAGTTCTACTTCCACGGTTTTGGGTTCCATGTATCTGCTTTGGAAGGTCTTGGTTACGGTCTGTGGCTTGCGGCCCATATGACCATAAGCGGCAGTTTCTTCATAGATCGGATTGCGCAGCTTCAGTCTTTCTTCAATAGCTTTTGGGCGCAAGTCAAATAATTTGCCAACGGCCTGGGCAATTTCTCCGTCGCTCATGTTTACACGGCTCTTGCCATAGGTGTTGACATAGATATTGATCGGTTCAGCCACACCGATGGCATAACTGATCTGTACGAGCATCTCGTCGGCCACACCGGCTGCTACCATATTCTTGGCGATATGGCGCGCTGCATAAGCGGCAGAACGGTCCACTTTTGAAGGATCCTTGCCGGAGAAGGCACCGCCACCATGCGCTCCCTTACCGCCGTAGGTGTCTACGATAATCTTACGTCCGGTCAGACCGGTATCTCCGTGCGGACCACCGATAACAAACTTGCCGGTCGGGTTGACATGATACTTGATCTGGTCATTGAACAGCTTCAGGATTTCCGGATTGTGAATACCGGCAATGACCCGAGGCATCAGGATTTCAATGACATCCTTACGAATTTGTGCCAGCATCTGATGGTCAGCCTCTTCCTCGCTCAGTGTAGCGGATGGCTGGATAAAGTCGTCATGCTGGGTAGAAACTACGATGGTGTCTACTCTTACCGGTTTGCCCTGATCGTCATATTCAATGGTTACCTGGCTCTTGGCATCCGGGCGCAGGTAAGTCATTTCCTTGCCTTCCTTGCGGATTTCTGCCAGTACAAGCAGAATGTTGTGCGCCAGATCCAATGACAATGGCATGAAGTTCTCGGTTTCGTTTGTAGCGTATCCGAACATCATTCCCTGATCACCGGCTCCCTGGTTCATCGGGTCTTCTCTTTCCACACCGCGGTTGATGTCTGCGCTCTGTTCGTGGATGGCTGACAGTACGCCGCAGCTTTCGGCCTCGAATTTATACTCTGCCTTGGTGTATCCGATGCGTTGGATGGTTCTTCTGGCCACCTCCTGCAAGTCTACATAAGCCTGTGATTTCACTTCGCCGGCAATGATGACCTGTCCTGTAGTGACCATGGTTTCACATGCCACCTTTGAGGATGGATCAAAAGCCAACAATTCATCCAATACAGCATCCGAAATCTGATCGGCTACTTTGTCTGGATGTCCCTCTGATACTGATTCTGAAGTAAATAAATAACCCATTTTTATAATATTTATAAGATAAAAAAAACAAGAATGGGGTTTCATTGGGTAGGAATGCGTTCAGCACTAAGATGTCTGTATTTAGCATTTTTTACCGTGGTTGCAAGCCGCCCAAATCTATCCACATTTATAATTATTGCAAAGATAGTGACTTTTCAATCAATATACCGATTTTGGATATTAATAAACATAAAAAGCCCTTTTATTTAACATTACAATTCCTTACAGTCTTTGTTTGATGAAGTATAAAGACGTTGCCAAAGTTCTCTGACAGAGCAGTTTAGTAGCGGGTGCATCAAATCGGGAGCGATTTCTACAAGCGGTTTGAGCACAAAATCTCTTTCATGCAGCAGTTTGTGGGGCAGGGTGAGCTGTTGCAATCGTCCGTCTGGTAACTGAATCTGTTCGTCCATACAGCAATTACCTAAGAACAAGAGGTCTATGTCAATGGGGCGGTCCTGATAGCTGATTCCGTTGCTTTTGACTTTCCGCCCCAGTTGCTTCTCTATATTTTGGGTAATAGCCAGAATTTCTGCCGGTGTTTTGAGCGTTTTCAGATGGATGGCTGTGTTCAGAAACAGATTTTCGGATGTAAATCCCCAGGGGGCTGTTTCATAAAACTCAGATAAGGCGCACACGCGCCCTATCTGAGTTTCCAATTCCTGAACAGCTTTCCGAAGCAACTCTCTCCGGTTTCCCTGATTGCTTCCCAAGCTTAAATATAAGTCAGTCATTAATCATTCAATATTAACATGGCATCGCCATAGGTTCCGAAACGATAACCCTCTTTGAGTGCCTGGTTATAGGCTTCCATAACCAGTTCGTAACCACCGTAAGCTGCTGTCAGCATCAACAGGGTGCTGTAAGGCAGATAGAAGTTGGCCACCATGGAATCAGCTACACTGAATTCGTAAGGAGGGAAGATAAATTTGTTGGTCCATCCCTGGAACTCTTTCAGATGACAGTCGGTTCCTACTGCCGATTCGATGGTACGCTGTACGGTTGTACCCACGGCACAAATCTTGTGACCGCTGTCTTTGGCCTGGTTTACGATGCGACAGGCTTCAGCGCTGACAAACATCTCTTCGCTGTCCATCTTATGTTTGGTCAGATCTTCCACATCGATTTCACGGAAGTTACCCAAACCGCAGTGCATGGTCACAAAGGCAAAGTCAATTCCCTTGATTTCCATTCTCTTCATCAGTTCGCGTGAGAAGTGCAGACCGGAAGTCGGAGCGGTAACAGCACCTTCGTTCTTGGCGAAGATACACTGGAAGCGTTCCATATCCTCTTTTTCTGTTTCACGCTTGATGAAGCGTGGCAGTGGAGCCTCACCCAAAGCATAGAGAGCGGCTTTGAATTCATCGTGCGGTCCGTCGTACAGGAAGCGCAGGGTTCTTCCTCTGGAAGTGGTATTGTCGATCACTTCGGCTACCATAGAGTCGTCATCGCCAAAATAAAGCTTGTTTCCGATTCGGATTTTACGTGCCGGATCTACCAATACATCCCACAGGCGCAGCTCCTGATTCAGTTCGCGTAACAAAAATACTTCAATGCGTGCGCCGGTTTTTTCCTTGTTGCCATAAAGACGCGCCGGAAATACCTTGGTATCATTAAAGATGAAAACATCTTTGTCATCGAAATAATCCAGGATGTCCTTGAAGTACTCACGGTGTTCGATGGTTCCGCTTTTCTTGTGAAGGACCATCAGTCTGGACTCATCACGATGGAATGTTGGGTATAAGGCTATACGATCTTCGGGAAGTTTAAATTTAAAATCAGATAATTTCATTTCTAAATACTCTCCTTAAATATTTTTAGATACACGATTATTTCTCTTCAGGGCTGACGATTGTCTGTTGGCTGAGCCATTCTGAAAACTCATCCAGTTTCAGGCAATCTTCCACTTTATAGTCACCGATGCGCGTACGGCGCAGTGCGGTGAGATGTCCTCCGCTGTTCAGAGCCTCACCAATATCGCGGGCCAGAGCACGGATGTAAGTTCCTTTACTGCATACTACCCGGATTTCAATATCCGGCAAATTACAGTTCAGCAATTCAATTTCATCAATGACCAGAGTTTTGGCTTTCAACTCCACGTTTTCCCCTTTTCGGGCCAGGTCATATGCGCGGTCACCATTCACCTTGCAGGCTGAGAATGCCGGCGGAACCTGTTCGATGGTCCCGACGAACTTTTTCAGTGTTTCCTCTACCAGTTCACGGGTGATATGCTCGGTAGGATATGTAGCATCGATTTCCTTTTCCAGGTCATACGATGGAGTAGTTGCTCCCAAACGGATGGTGGCTACATATTCTTTGGTATGAGCCTGCAGCTCCATGATTTTTTTTGTAGCCTTTCCCGTGCAGATAATCAGCACACCTGTAGCCAGGGGATCCAGAGTTCCTGCGTGTCCTACTTTGAGCTTTTTGATTTTCAGTTTCTTGCAAAGTTCATATCTGGCTTTGGCAACCAGTCCGAAAGAGGTCCATTCATAGGGCTTGTCAAAACAGAGGATCTCTCCCTCCTTGAAGTCATATACTTTAGAATGCATGTGAGATAATGAGGGTGAGGCCTACCAGGGCACAGTAAATGGCAAAATAAATCAGTTTTCCTTTCTTGACGATATTGATCATCCACTTGCAGGCCAGACATCCGGAAATGAAAGCGGCAACAAATCCGATACAGAGCGCGCTGAGCGACAGATCGCCGATAGCGGCTTCGGCTCCTTCCTTGGCAGCTTTGATCAGATCAAGCAATGCTTCACCTAAGATAGGCGGGATAACCATTAAGAAAGAGAATTGGGCAAGGGTTTCCTTCTTGTTTCCCAATATCAGTCCGGTGGCAATGGTAGAGCCGGAACGTGATACGCCTGGAAGTACGGCAAAAGCCTGGGCCAGACCAATGATGAAGGCATCCTTCATGGAAATGGTTTCCTTTTGGCGTGGCTTGGCAAAATAAGAGAATGTAAGTAAAGAGGCGGTGATCAGCAGGCAAAAACCTACAACCAGTAAGCCGCTTCCGAAAATCTCTTCTACATAGTCTTTGAAGAATACTCCGACGATGCCGACCGGAATCATGGAAATAAGAATATTCACGACATACTTCTGTTCTTTGTTCATGCCGGTAGGACCAGTAGGCTGGAACAGGCCTTTGAATATCCATACGATTTCCTTGAACAGGATCACCAGAGTACTCAGCACGGTAGCAACATGAACTGCCACAATAAAGGTCAGATTGGATTCGCCGTCAACTCCTAAAAGATTTGAGGCTATGGCTAGATGGCCGCTACTGCTCACGGGAAGGTATTCAGTCAGTCCCTGCAGAACACCCATCAATAAAGCATCGGTATTTGTCATTTTTATTCGTTGTTTTTAGGTTTATAGAGAATGCCGTAAACAATAAACAGGAAGCCGAATAGGCAAGTTAGCGGAGCTACCTTGATACGTTGGGCACTAAAAATATCCGGGTTGAAAGTTGTTTCTGTACTTCCCGGGCCAGACATCAGGATGAAGCCAATAATTACGATAATCATTCCTATCGCCAGTAAAATGAAATTCTTTTTACCGAATGCAAAATTTCTTTTGTCCATAATATTGTTTTTTGATTACATTTCATGAAGTTCTCCTGCTTTCATTCTCAGGAATTTATTGACAGAAAGGTACGAACTGGTCAGTGTGAGCAGGATCCCTGCCAGTAGTACGGCACCTCCCATAATCAGAACCATGTTTAAAGTGATAATATTTTCCAATACCGGATCGTAACGCAAAAACAGATGAATACCTGTAACCAGCACTCCGTTGGCTAAAATAGCCGAAGTCAGTCCGATCCAGAAACTGCGGGAAAGGAATGGGCGCCGGATAAAACTCCAGCGTGCTCCTACCAGTTTCATGGTATGAATGAGAAAACGGTTAGCATAGAGACTCATTTTTACCGTACTGTTGATCAGTCCGAATGATACAAATGTAAGCAGTGCGGCCAGAATCAGAAGTACCAGACTCACTTTTTGCAGGTTGTTGTTAAGACTGTCTATCAGGTCTTTTTGGTAGACTACGTTCAGCACGACAGGTTGGGCCTTGATGTCACGTGTAATCCATGACAGGCTGTCCGAGTTGGCGTAGTCTGCTTTCAGGTGTATTTCCAAAGAAGGAGAAAACGGATTGGAACCTAAAAACTCTTCCGGGTCGGTTCCCATTTCCTGAATATGCTCTTTCAAGGCCTGTTCTTTACTGATATAGTCTAGTTTCTTGATGTATTGTTTCTGTTGCATTTCAAGCGTATATGCCTGAATGGCATCTTCTCCGGCTTCGTCAGAGAGGAGAACAGAAACGACCAGATCTTCCTTTACTGAGTTGGAAAGCTCGTGAGCCACCTGTACGAAGAATACCACCAGTCCGAACAGGATCAGTACCAATGCTGTACTGATGCACGAAGTGAAGACTTGCATTCCTGTGAGACTTCTTTTTCTTTTGCCTTTTCTCATGGTAACTGGCTGTTTAGTTGACGACAATGCCTTTCAGTGTAGCCGAAGAACTTTCGGTAATCTGCACCTGGATAAAATCACCGATACGGTTATTTCCGCGGTCGAATACGACCACCTTGTTCTGCTCTGTGCGGCCGAACAGCTGGTCTTTAGAACGTTTGCTTACTCCTTCAACCAACACCTCATAGGTTTGGCCCACACATTTTCGGTTGCTTTCGGCTGAAAGCTCGTTTTGTAGGGCAATCAGCTCATTCAAGCGGCGTACTTTGGTATCTTCGTCAATATCGTCCTGGAAATGTTTGGAAGCATATGTTCCCGGTCTTTCTGAATACTTGAACATGAATGCACTGTCATAGGCGCATTCGCGCATCAGGGAGAGTGACTCCTGATGATCTTCTTCTGTTTCAGTACAGTATCCGGCAAAAATATCGGTGCTCAAGCCACAGTCTGGGATGATGCGTCGGATTGCTGCCACCCGTTCCAGATACCATTCACGGGTATATTTACGGTTCATCAGTTTCAGGATGCGGTTACTTCCGCTCTGCACCGGCAGATGGATGTTGCGGCATACATTCGGCTCTTCGGCTATAACGTGCAGGGTCTCGTCGCTCATATCCTTAGGGTGAGATGTGGTGAAGCGTACACGCATGCCCTGAGCTTCGTGTGCTACCATGCGTAACAGGGTCGGGAAATTTACTTCCTTGCCGGTGTTCTCATCTTTCCAGAGGTAAGAGTTCACGTTTTGTCCCAGCAGGGTTACTTCTTTGAAGCCTCTTTCTTTCAGATCGCGTACTTCATTGAGGATACTTTCCACGTCGCGGCTTCTTTCACGTCCTCGGGTATAAGGCACAATGCAGTAGTGGCAAAAGTTGTTGCAGCCACGCATAATGCTGACGAAACCTCCGATCTGCTTGCCGCAAATACGTTGTGGAATCACATCGCGGTATGTTTCTGTTGTAGAAAGTTCCACGTTAATGGCTTTGTGTCCCATTTCCACCTGAGCGATCAGGTCGGGTAGTGACATATAGGCATCCGGACCAACCACGATATCTACATGATGTTCCTCGATAAGTTTTTCCTTGACACGTTCAGCCATGCAACCCAATACGCCGATAATCAGATGTCTTCCTTTTTTCTTTTGTGAATAGAAGAACTCCAGGCGGTTGATGATCTTTTGTTCGGCATTGTCTCTCACAGAGCAGGTGTTCAGAAATACGGCATCTGCTTCTTCGAGCGACTCACATATATCATAGCCTGCCATTTTCATGACTGAAGCCACCACTTCACTGTCGGCCACATTCATCTGGCAACCATAAGTTTCAATAAAGAGTTTTTTCATTGATATGTTGTATAAATCGAATTTTGTCTGCAAAGATAGCCAATTTAAAAGAGACATGCCTATAGATGTCCTCGCTAAAGATTCAAATAATCTTTAGATTGACGTTAAATAATTATAAATCCTTATTTTTCTGTCTTTTATATATTGTGCTTTTGGAAAATTATTCGGAATTTTGTGCACCGAATAAAAAACATTAGATTTTTTCATAGTTAAGGTTTAGTTTAAGGAAAAAGGGAGCTGTGAAGCCCCCTTTTTTTGTTGCCTTTTTTCTATTTCTCTTTTTGTGGTTTGGGTATCTGGATTTCCTCTTCCCGAAATTTACATCCATATACCTTTGAATAGCTGAACTGAATCAGTTTTTTTATCGGCTTTGTTCGGTTTCTGCGGTGTCCTTGTTTAAGTTTTTTTCTTCCAGTATTTCCGGGTGGTGTTGCTTTGTCATACTTTTAATATTGCGCATCAGCCCTTCGTATTTCGCTCGTTTTACAGCCGATCCTCGAAACAGTTCCCGATATTCTTCTACAGACAGTTGTTGCCATTGCCGGCGGGTCATATGTTTCAGTTCTTTCCGGATGTGGAAACTTTTTTCGTCAGTAGGTCGGGCAAAACGCAGATGCGGACAAATAGTCTGGCAGCGGTCACATCCGTAAAAACAGGGCTCCATATGTGTGGCGGCCCATTGAGGGATTTCTCCCCGGTTTTCTATGGTGAGATAACTCAGACAGCGGCGTGCGTCAAATCCTTCCGGAGTCAGTGCATGGGTGGGACAGTCCTCGATACATTTTCTGCAGTTACCGCAACGGTTTTTCTGAGGACTGTCGTAGGAGTCGGCTGGGAGAGTGAGAAAAAGCTCGCCCAAAAAGAAGGTACTTCCGGCTTTGGGAATGATGAGTTGATGATTGCGTCCGATCCATCCCAGTCCGGCCTTCCAGGCCCAATACCGTTCCAATACAGGAGCTGTATCACAGAATGCACGTCCCGGCATTATCTCTGCTTTTTGTTCTTCCGGGATGTGGCTTAGTATCTGTGTCATAAACTGACGCAGTTTTTCTTTCATCACCTCATGGTAGTCTTTGCCATAGGCATACCAAGACAGGCAGCCTTCCCGATCGTCCATGAATTCGGGGGGATAATAATTTAAGGCAACACAGACTATGCTTTGGGTGCCGGGAACCAGTTCACGGGGATCGAACCGGAGCGGGATATGATTGGCCAGATATTCCATAGAACCGTGAGCCCCCTGCCGTAGCCATTCCTCATAATATTGCCGGTGGTTGCTGTCGACGGGTTCTGCCGGGGCTATGCCACAAGCATAAAAGCCGAGGCGTGAGGCCTCGGCTTTTATTTCTGCTGCAGAAAGTATGATTTCTGTTTGTTTCATTAAGTACTGAATAATCTGATGTCAGTCGAATGTCTTGAATGTGTATCCTTGTTCTTTGAGCCACTGTATGGATTGGGGTAATGCTGTGCGCAACTTTTCAATACTTTTCAGTGAATCGTGAAAGGTGATAATGGATCCGTTTCGGGTGTATTTCTTTACATTATGGAATACATCCTCTGCTGTGACCCGTTTGCTGTAATCGCGTGTCACGAGATCCCACATCACGATTCGGTATTTTTTACGGAGCAACAAATACTGGATCCATCGCATCCACCCATGTGGCGGACGGAACAAATCTGTATGCAGAGTCTCGTTGGCTTTGTCTGCATTGGCCAGATAGTTTTTGCTCAGATATTTGAAACCACCGATATGATTGTAGGTATGGTTCCCGATGCGGTGTCCGCGTTCGACTACCATACGGAATATATCAGGGTGTTTGCGAACATTGTCACCTACCATGAAAAAGGTGGCTTTTATCTGAAAATGATCAAGAATATCCAGCACAAAAGGAGTCGCTTCGGGAATGGGCCCGTCATCGAAGGTCAGATAAACGGCCTTCTCATGACGGTTCATTCTCCATAAAGCTCGCGGATAGATCCATCTTAAAAATATGGATGGTTGTTCTATGATCATTTCCGTTGGTTTAGTACAGACTCACACCGCGGTTGATACACTGCTCGGCATAAGTATTCAGAGCGGTGGTGTAGCTGCTGGTTTTTTCAGACTTGATCTGATCCAGTACACGGCTCACTTCATTCAGGATATACAAATGATAGCTGCACTCGTTGCTGGACTGCATCAAGCGATTATTGCTCAGACTCAGATACCAGGACAGGTATTCCTTGGAATTGTCACCTACTGAGGTGAGGAGACGCTCTGCTTCAGCCTTTTTGTTCAAGGCTGCATATGCCTTGGCCATCTCTACAGAGCCGCTCTGGTAGTTGTCCGGTACATTATAGCTTGGCAGTTCTTTCTCTGCTTTTGTCAGTACCTGAAGGGCTTTCTGCGGCTTGTTTTCCTTGATAAGTTCCAATGCCAGCTGAGCCAGTACACGACGATGGGTATAACACATACGCATTACAGTTTCGTCCAAATAGATGCCCGGAGTATTGGCACCACCGAACTTGTATTTGTTCATCACATTGTTATACATACGTTCTGTGTCCATACGCTTTCCGTTCTTGTTTGTATTGAACGGAGTAATTCGGTAGGCCAGACCTTCCTGTACGAAATGGTCACCCAGGTTGCCATAATTATCCGATCCCACGGTCATGGCGATGTAAAGCGGACGTTCCCAGTTGGTTTGTGCCAACATGTCAAGCATCATCAGCTCGCTCTTGTAGATGGCGCGTTTGCCTTTGAGTGAAATGCTCATTACATCTGGAATAGAGTCACCGGCAATCATCATGCCCGAACGTTTTACGGCTTCTTTGTCGATGGTGATAACCACACTGTCGGTTGGGATGATCTGCAAGTCCGGATTATCGTTCAGAACCCAGTGCTTCATGATGTTCTTCAGTTCGTACGGATTCTCACCCAGCATTTGTTTCATCTCTTCCGGATTGTCTTTGTAAAGGGCCATCACCTGTTCCAATGCGTCCGGATGTACCTGAATGCCTTCGCGTACACCGCCTACATATTGCAGTCTGTTCCAACTGATTGGAATAGAAGGTGAATCGTAAGCCGGACGTTTCATCTGGTCGATATACCAGTCGGTTTGCAGATAACTCAGGTTGCAGACGCGGGCATCGGTACGGAAGCCTTCCGTTTCCTGTAAGTACCACAATGGGAAGGTATCGTTGTCTCCGTTTGTGAAGATTATCGGATTACCTTTCTCATCAAGTGACTGCAGATAGTTCTGTCCGAAGTCAGGGCAAGTGTATCGGCCGCTACGGTCGTGGTCATCCCAGGTCTGGCTAGCCATTTGGATGGGTACCATCAGCGCTACTACTGAAATGATACTTGCCAGTACGGTTTCATTGGTTTTGATATATTTACGCAACCATTCTGTCAGAGCTGCTACCCCCATACCGATCCAGATGGCAAAGGCATAGAATGAGCCGGCATAAGCATAGTCACGCTCACGAGGCTGCATTGGAGTCTGGTTCAGATAGATTACGATGGCAATACCGGTCATGAAGAACAGGAAGAATACCACCCAGAACTGCTGGACACCCTTGTCGTTTTTATAAATCTGCCACAGCAAGCCTAGAATACCCAGAATAAGCGGCAGACAGTAGAATACATTGTGTCCTTTGTTTTCCTTCAGCTCGGTCGGCAGTTTGCTTTGGTCGCCCAGACGCATATTGTCGAGGAAGGAGATACCGGTAATCCAGTTACCGTGTTCCGCCTCACCGTTTCCTTGTATGTCGTTCTGACGGCCGGCAAAGTTCCACATGAAGTAACGCCAGTACATGAAGTTCAACTGATAGCTGAAGAAGAAACGCAGATTCTCCAATTGGCTTGGAACTTTTACGTTCACCATTTCGCCACAACGGTCAAAAATCTCGGTTTTGCCTTCAACACCACCCATCCAGCTTTCATAAGCCTGTGCGTGGCGGTCGGAATACATACGCGGGAAGAGCATATTCTGAGCATATACATATTCCAGATCATGACGTACAATCTCGTAAGCGTCTTTTTCGTCCTTACTGTGCTTCTCCACACGTTGGTATACGGGAGCACCTTCTTTGGTTACCGGAACACAGTATCCGTCGTTGGTGCTTTTGAGCTTCATCTGTGAAGTATAGGCCTGACCGTAGAACAACGGACGTGAACCATATTGCTCACGGTTCAGATACTGGCCCAAAGTAAATACATCCTCCGGAGAGTTCTGGTCCATAGGAGGATTGGCACTGGAACGGATTACAATCAATGCGTAGCTTGAATATCCGATCATAATCATCAGCATGCACAGCAGCGAGGTGTTCATGACGCGGGCACTGATTACATGCAGGTCCTCTTTCTTGTAATAAAGAGCAAAGGCCAGAATTGCCAGAATGATCACACCGATTATCAGACTGCTCCAGCCATATCCGTAAAACGGAATACCCAGCATGGCAACTGCACACAGATAGGCAATGTTCATACGTTTGCGGCTAATCTGACGCTGTGTCTCCCAAATAGCCCAAAGTACTACGGCAATCAGGCAGAAAATGTAGACAATCAGACCGGTGTTGAAAGAGAAACCAAGTGTGTTCACAAAGAATAACTCAAACCATCCGCCTACTTTTACAATACCCGGTACGATACCATAGAGAACGGCTGCTACAAGAACCATAGAGCCGACCAGAGCCAACAAAGATCCTTTCAGGTTGGCTTTCGGATAACGCTTGTAATACCATACCAGTACGAGAGCTGGTACGCACAACAGGTTCAACAGATGCACACCGATAGAGATACCGGTCATGTAGGAAATCAGTACCAGCCAGCGGTCGCTGTGCGGTTCGTCGGCATGTTCTTCCCATTTCAGAATGAGCCAGAATACCATGGCGGTGAACAATGAAGAGTAGGCATAAACTTCGCCTTCTACAGCGCTGAACCAGAAGGTATCGCTGAAAGTATAGGCCAAAGCTCCTACCAGACCGCTACCCTGAATGGTGATGAGCTGAGAGAGCGACATCTCGTTCGGGTTGCTGCATACCAGTTTGCGGGTAAGATGTGTGATACTCCAGAACAGGAACAGGATACAGCCTGCGCTGAAGAGTGCCGACATGATGTTGACCATGCGGGCCACTTGTGTTGGATCACTGGCAAACTGGGTAAACAGGTTTGCGGTTAACATGAAGAATGGGTTGCCGGGAGGATGTCCCACCTCCAGCTTATAGGCAGAGGTGATAAACTCCGGACAGTCCCAAAAGCTTGCTGTCGGCTCAATCGTGCTGCAATACACGAATGCGGCGATGGCAAACGTAATCCACCCCATGATGGTGTTTACTGTTTTGAACTGTTTCATTGTTTCTATTTGGTTTTATAATAATAATTTGCTTGATTGGGCAAAAATACGAACTTTTTTGCGTATCCTTTTCTATTTAGGTTACTTTAATTCGATGCTTCTGCATTTTAACGGTGTGTATGCTGTTTCAAAACACGGTGGGGCATGTCGCCATGTCCCAACGGGTCTATCGGACAACTGATTTTGGACTGAAGCCATTCTTCTGTAATTTCTTCTTGTGCGTGGTAGTCCAAACGATGATTGACGCAGGCTATGTTTTTTACGTTTTGAATGACTGATCCTACATCATGACTGATGAGAATGATGGCGCTGGTATGATTGATTTCGTCCAGTAGCTCATATAATTGGGCTTCAAAGCGCTTGTCTATATAAGTGTTCGGTTCGTCAAGAATGACTACATCGGGTTCGGATATGATGGCCCGTCCCAATAAGGCACGCTGCGCCTGTCCGCCGCTTAGATTTCCGATAGGATGTTTTTCCAGACCCTCAAGTCCCATGCGGCGGACCATTTCGGTCACCCGGTCTTTTTGTTCGGATGTTGTCCGGCGCCAGATAGAGTGTTTGTCTTCCAGACCGGAAAGAATGACATCAAATACGGATATGGGGAATTTCTTGTCAATCTGGTTATATTGTGGCAAATAGCCGATACCGATATGGTTTACCGGCTGATTGTTTTTGAAATATTGGATGTTGCCGTGGTGGATTCCTTTTAGTCCGAGGATTGTTTTTACCAGCGTGGTCTTGCCACCTCCGTTCGGTCCGATAATTCCCAAGAAGTCTTTCTCATATATTGTGAGTGATACATTCTCCAAAACTGTTTTGGAGTCGTATCTTACTTCAATATCGGTTAGTTTAATGATTGGATTCTGCTTCATGGCTTAACGTTTTCGCGATTTGGACCAGTTCGCGGATACATTCATAGTCCAACGGATTGATCTCAACAATTTGTGTTTGTGTTTCACGGGCAATAACCTCGGCATTGCGACGGTCAAATTCTTTTTGCAAGAATACCGTATGGACATTCTTTTCACGGCTGGTACGGACCAACTGCTGCAGGTGAGCCGGTGAAGGCGATTTTCCGTCTTCTTCGATGACCAGCTGTTCCAGTCCGTATTCATGGGCAAAATAGCTCAAGGTAGGATGGTAAATCAAAAAGCTTCTCTTTTCCTTGCCTGAAAGTAAATGACGGATTTCATGGTCTGTTTGATCCAGACTGTCTTCCAGCGCTTTCAGATTTTTGGTAAACACTTCCCGGTCTTCCGGATAGGTATCGCTTAATCCGGCAGCAATGTTGCGGGCCATGATCTTCAGATTTGTAGGAGTTGTCCATACATGCGGATCTATCCCCTCATGAACATGGTCGCCATGATGATGGCTGGCTGTGAGGTTTTTTATTCCTTCCGAAGTTTTTGAGAATGTTGTATTTGGAGCGTTTTGTTCCATTTTCTGAAGCCAGGTCTGTTCAAACCCGAGGTGTCCCACATAAAAATAGATCTTGCTATTGCTGAGGCGCACCAACTGTTGTGGAGACGGTTCGTAGGTTTCCGGACTGCTTCCGTTGGGAACCAATGTTTCAATCCGGTAATTATTTCCGGCAATCTTTTCTGTCAGATAAGCCAGAGGGGCAATAGTAACCGTAATGGTTTTGCTTTCGTCTTTAGCTTTCCCGGTGCACGACAATAAGGTGCCGGCAAACAGGCAGACAACGAACGAAACCAATAAAAGATCGTAACGTTTCATCTTGACAATTATATTAATGACACAAAATAAACCAATATGGCATAACGGACAGCTTTACCAATCAGAATGGAAATGAAACTGATGTATATATTGGCGCGCATATATCCCATGGTTACGGCAATGACACTTCCTAAAATAGGCAGGAAACAGAGTACACCCATCCAGGCGCCTTTCTGTTCCATGAATTTCTGGGTTTTCTCAACCTTTTCTTTTTTTACATGAAGGTATTTTTCGATCCATTCCATTTTCCCCAGACTGCCGATCCAATAGTTGAACATGCTTCCTGCTACATTTCCTACAGTTCCCCAAATAAACAAGGGCAGAGGGGCGAGCCCCGCCAATTGCAATCCGGCCATAACTGCTTCAGAGCTGAAGGGAAAAACGCTTCCGGCAATGAACGCGGCAATAAACATGCCCCAGTAGCCATAGTCGATCAGAATATCTGTAATAGTGGTAAATAGTTGATCCATAAGCTGGAAAATGCGATGAGTAGATAAATGAATATTGAGAAAATAAACAGCAGATTTGTGATCCGATAGGAGGTCAGCGCAAAGAAATGGGCAATGACCGGAGCTGAAGTCAGTGTGAGCAATGCCATAAACAGATCAAAATGCTGGGGTTGAAGCAGTAAGAAAATCAGGATGACAGCTTCAAACAAGATAAGGGTATAGAACTGCATGCGTGTGCGGATCTTATCATTATAACTTGTTTTGAGTGTATGGATGGTGCTGATCATCCCCAATATGAGAATCCACAGGAAGGCCGATAAACGGGTAATATCCATGGAAAGATATTCATTCCAGGCGGGCAGACTGTAACTGGTAAATTCCTGCAGAACATTTATCAATTGAGTATAGTCTTGAATATAAATCAGGTAAGCACCATAGAACCAGAATGGGGTGAGTATACCTAACAGACTGGCGCAAAAGGTCTTGAAGGAAAAAGAACGCAAATAGGCTATCATGCTCCAGTAAACAAATGGAATGAAGCAAAGCAGTAATGGGTGTATCAGGCTGGCAATACCTAAGGATACGAAAGCATGGTAAATATTGGGGGAACTGTTACTTTCCTGATAAGAACGAAACAGGAAATAATAGCATCCTAATACAAAAAAGGTAACCGAAAGGGCTTCCAATGATTCATGTAAGAAAGAAAAACAGCCTATACCTAATAAGAAGGTAGAGGTGGTAAGACGGCTGCGAATACGAAGCAGCGCATTGGCGTTGTTGAATTCAACCAAAAGATAGGAGCATAAGGCGCAACAAAGCCAGCAATACACTTTGGTTTGCGACATAGGACCTATGGCTGCCCAAAGCAGGGTAGCAACAAGAGCGGCGACAGGCAGTGTAAAACCGCTTGTCGCCACTTTATTTTGAAACCTGTTATTTCTCATTATAGGTCTTTTCCAATATCAGAACGGAAATATTTCTTGTTAAACTGGATTTTCTGAGCCTGGGAGAATGATTGCTGCAGCGCTTCTTCCTTATTGCTTCCGTAAGAACTTACGGCAATAACACGTCCGCCACTGGTAACAATCTGGCCGTCTTTAACAGCAGTTCCGGCATGGAACACGATGCTGTTTTCCACCTCGTCAATGCCGGTAATCGGGAATCCTTTCTCATAAGCTTCCGGATAACCTCCGGATACCAGCATCACACAGACTGCGCTGCGTTCGTCAAACTCCAGAGTCTTTTCGTCCAGATTGCCTGCCGCAACACCTTCGAACAGCTCGACAAGGTCGCTCTTGATACGAAGCATCACAGACTCGGTTTCCGGATCTCCCATGCGCACATTGTATTCAATGACCATCGGTTCACCGGCTACATTGATGAGACCGAAGAAGATAAAGCCTTTGTAGTCAATGTTCTCGGCAGAAAGGCCCTCTACGGTCGGACGGATGATGCGGTCTTCCACCTTCTTCATCCATTCCGGAGTGGCAAAAGGAACCGGAGAAACACTACCCATACCGCCGGTATTCAGACCGGTATCGTGCTCGCCGATACGCTTATAGTCTTTTGCCTCTGGCAGGATTTTGTAGTTCTTTCCATCGGTCAGTACGAAAACAGAGCATTCGATACCACTCAGAAACTCTTCAATCACTACAGAAGAAGAAGCGTCACCGAACATACCGCCCAGCATTTCCTTCAATTCCTTCTTGGCTTCTTCCAGAGTGTCCAGAATCAGAACACCTTTTCCGGCACACAGGCCGTCGGCCTTCAGTACATAAGGAGCTTTCAGGGTTTCGAGGAACTTCAGACCTTCTTCCAGCTGATCGGCGCGGAATGTCTGATAAGCAGCTGTCGGGATGTTGTGGCGCTGCATGAATCCTTTGGCAAAATCCTTGCTGCCTTCCAATACGGCCCCCTGCTTTGACGGACCGATAACCGGAATGTTCTTCAGAGCTTCATCATTTTTGAAATAGTCATAAACTCCCTTTACCAGAGGATCTTCCGGACCAACAACCACCATATTGATCTGATTGTCCAGAACAAACTGACGGATACCGGCAAAATCATCGGCCTTGATGTTTACGTTTTCTCCTACTGACGCTGTACCGGCATTTCCCGGAGCGATATATAATTTCTCAATTTTGGGGCTCTGGGCGATTTTCCATGCCAGGGCATGTTCGCGTCCGCCGCTTCCTAACAATAAAAGTTTCATATCGTATGCTGCTTTATGTTTATTTTAAGAAATCATCAAAATACTGGCTGATCCGCTCGTGCAGATGAATCTGGTCGCGTCCGAACATGTTGTGTTCTCCGCCCGGATATACAAAGTAATCCACCTGTTTTCCGGCATCGATGCAGGCACGCAGGAAGGACAGGCTGTGCTGCGGAACACAAACCGGGTCATTGTAACCGATGATAATCTGCAATTTACCCTGAAGATTAGGGGCTTTCAGACGCAGGTTGCTGCCTTTATAACCCTCCGGATTGGCTTGCGGAGTGTCCATATAACGCTCTCCATACATCACTTCATAATAGCTCCAGTCAATAACCGGTCCGCCGGCCACACCAACCTTGAAGGTTTCCGGATAAGAAAGCATCAGGTTTGTGGTCATAAAACCACCGAACGACCATCCGTGTACACCGATTCGGTTCTGGTCTACATAAGGCAATGACTTCAGATAAGCCACACCTCGCATCTGATCTTTCATTTCCTCGTCACCGAGATGTCTGAAAGTGACGTTCTCGAACTGGCGTCCGCGATTCTCTGAACCTCTGCTGTCGAGTACAAAGATCAGATAACCTTTCTGTGCCATGTAAATCTCCCATCCGCGAGCCATGTAATTTCGGCTGGCATCCACCAGATGAGCATGCGGTCCGCCGTAGACATAAACAATTGTCGGATATTTCTTGTTCGGGTCAAAGTTTACCGGTTTTACCATACGGTAGTACAGATCGGTGCTGTCATCAGATGCTTTGATATGACCACCTACAATTTCCGGTTTTTTGAATTCTTTCCAGGGATCTTCCGCTGTGAGCAGGTTAATGCCCTTGCCGTTCTTGGTCGCATACAGATTAATGCTGCGCGCTACTTTCGGAGAACTGTAAGTATCAATGATATATTGTCCGTCGGCAGACAGATTACCCTGATGCACTCCCTCTGATGTTCCGATTAATGTGCGTTTCTTATTGGAAACATTGACCGAGTTCAAAGTATATTGAATCGGGTTCTGCTCGTTGCTGCGAATCAGAATACTTTTCTCTTTTTCATTGAATCCCAGCATATCCAATACTACCCAAGGACCGGATGTCAGCTGTTCCACCTTGACATATTCCTTATAAGTAGCTCCATCGGCTGCATTTTTGAAATTATCGTAGAGCGGTGACTTCAGATCAAACAGGTACAGATGATTGTATCCGTCGCGCTGGCTCTGATAAATGAACTTGTTGCTGTCCCAAGGAAGGAAGACAATCGGATGTTGTGGTTCCACGAATTTAGGATGTTTTTCCTCATAGAGCACTTCTTCCTTCTTGCCGTCTGCTGCATTGTAACATACCAGTTGTGCGTGGTTCTGGTCACGGTTCAGCTCGATGACATATACTTTCTTGTTGTCTGGTGACCAGGCAATGTTGGTGAAATATCGGTCTGTAGCATCTCCGGTCTGTAGCCATACGGTCTGCTCATTTGCCGGATTGAAGATTCCGATGCTTACCTTATGGCTTTTTTCACCGGCCATCGGATATTTGCAAGGGAAAGTCGTTGCGATTCTTGTCTTGATATCTACCTGGGGATAATCAGGCACCATGCTCTGATCCATACGGTAAAAAGCCAGTAACTTTCCATTCGGGCTCCAGTAAGTACCTTTGCTGATACCGAATTCGTCGCGATGTACACTTTTTCCGTAGACCAGATCATTGCTGCCATCCTTGGATACAGCAATTTCCTTACCTTCGGCAGTGGTTACATACAAGTTGTCGCCAACGGTGAAGGCTTTGTTCTTGGATACCGGATTCCAGTCTATATTCTGGGCCTGTTCATTGTTTTTCTGGCTCCAGATCACTTTCTTTTCCTTGAAATCTACCAGGAAATCCTTTTTTGCCGTACGTAATACAAACTGTTCCTCTTCTGCGTATGGGAACGAGATGGCGGTGCATGAGGTTGCCAGTTCCTGATCTTCGCCAAGCCATTGTTTTACTTCTTCCAAAGTGAACAGAACTGATTTCTTGCCGTCTTTCTTGTTGACAGCAGAGCATTTTTCCTGAGTCCGTTCGATGCAGTTGTCACCCCACCACGTCAGATTCATGGATTTGGGTTGCAGATTCCAGAAGTTATTTCCACCCGGGAGCAAATCTTCCAAAGTGAAACTCTTGTTTTGTCCCATCATGACAGAAGCGAAAAAGCTAAGAATCAGAAACAGATTAATCTTCTTCATAACGGTCATACTTGCGGTTCTTGTTAAACGATTTATTGCCTTTATCGAATGATTTTCCGCCACCGCGGTAGTTCTTTTTTCCATTACCACGGTCAAACCCGCGTTCTTCACCTCTGAATTTTCCGCCTTTTCCGCCCTGATTGTCTCTTTTAAAGCGGAATCCGCTCTGGTCATCATCCTCGTCTATGGATTTCTTGAATTCGCGGTTAGCCTTGAAGCGTTTCTTCTGGGCCATCTGGCGGCGTTCCTCGTCAGTTTTGATCTGTCCGCCGTCAGCACGCATATCCTTATATTTTCCGCTAAAGATCTGATATTTACGGAACTCACATTCCAAAGAACCGTTGTAGAGAGGTATCTTGATAGAAGGCTTTAAGCCAATCTGTTCGAAACACTCCTCACGGTAGCTCAGAATCCATGCGTCATAATCCTGGAACTGGTGTTTCAGGCGTTCGCCAATAGTACGGTACAGACCCAATAAGTCCGGAGTAGAGATACGTTCTCCATAAGGAGGGTTGGTTACCATAATACACTTTTCTTCCGGACGGGTAAACTGGTGGAAATCTTTCTGGTTAATCTCGATTTCCTTGCTTAATCCGGCTGCCTTGACATTCTTCAATGCGATTTCTACTGCATTGCGGTTAATGTCGTATCCGTAAATCTTATGTGTAAACTCTCTTTCCTTTGAGTCATCATTGTAGATGGTATCGAACAGTTCCTGATCAAAATCGTTCCACTTTTCGAAAGCATATTCTTTGCGGAATACACCAGGCGCGATATTGCGGGCAATCAGGGCCGCTTCAATAGCGATGGTACCAGAACCGCACATCGGGTCGATCAGGTCGCATTCTCCATCCCAGCCGGTCATCAGAATCATGGCTGCTGCCAGGACTTCATTCAATGGCGCTTCTACGGATTCCTGACGGTAGCCGCGACGGTGCAGTGACTCACCGGAACTGTCCAAAGACAGAGTACAGTCGTCTTCTGCAATATGGATATGCAACTGTAAGTCCGGATTGGTGATACTGATGTTCGGACGGCTTCCGGTCTTTTCTCTGAAATAGTCTACGATGGCGTCCTTCACCTTGTAAGCCACGAATTTACTGTGGCGGAATTCCTTGGAGAATACAACAGAGTCAACGGCAAAACTGGTTTCATTAGTCAGATACTGGCTCCAATCCATCTTTTTGATGGCGTCATAAACCTGATCGGCAGTCTGTGCCTTGAAATGCTTGATCGGTTTCAGGATTCTGATGGCGGTACGCAATGCGAAGTTTGCCTTATACATCAAGGCCTTGTCACCGGTAAACGAAACCATTCTTCGACCGATCTGGATATTGTTTGCTCCTAAATCGGTCAGTTCCTTTGCTAAAATATTTTCTAATCCCTGAAAGGTTTTCGCAATAAGTTCAAATTCTGCTTCCATTATTTTTTGCTTCTATGGATGTAGTGAATGATATGTTTTTAAATGATTAATTATTTTCTCTGTACCAGACGTGCTCCTTCGGGAACATCTTCGGTAACCCAGATATTACCGCCTACGGTAGCGCCTTTTCCCACACGGATACGTCCCAGGATGGTTGCGTTGGAATAAACCACCACATCATCTTCCAGAATCGGATGGCGCGGGATTCCTTTGATCGGATTTCCGTTCTCATCCAATGGAAAGCTTTTGGCTCCTAAGGTAACTCCCTGATAGAGTTTTACGTGATTGCCGATAATACAAGTCGATCCGATAACGACACCCGTTCCATGATCAATGGTAAAGTGGTGACCGATCTGTGCTCCCGGATGAATATCTATGCCCGTTTCAGAATGAGCCATTTCGGAGATGATTCTTGGGATAAGCGGTACTCCCAGCAGTAAAAGTTCATGAGCGATGCGATAGCTGCTCAGTGCTTTGATAATCGGGTAGCAGCTGATAATCTCACCATAGCTCTCTGCCGCCGGGTCACCATTATAGGCTGCCTCTACATCGGTAGCCAGAATGCTCCGCAGTTCAGGCAGTTTGCTGATAAAGGCCGCAGCCAGTTCGGCAGCTTTTTCCTTGCAACGTTTGTCGCATCCTGTTCCAAAGTCTACATTCTGTGCACATGTTTCTTCTGACGAGAAACAGAGGCCGGCCAGGATCTGGTCGCTGAGCAATCCGTACAGGCGCTCCAGATTTACTCCAATATGATAGGTGATAGTATGGCTATTGACTGTGGATTTCCCGTAGAAGCCGGGAAACAGAATAGAACGGCACAGCTCAATGATTTCCTTAAGAACTTTTCCTGAGGGTAAAGGGTCGCCGTCTCTATGTTCGTGAAAGACACCCTTTAAGGAATTGTAAGTGGACAGTTCTTCTACGGTCTGTGCCAGCAGATGAGTGAATTTGTGCAGACTCATTAAACTAGTTATGATGTGTAATATTACTTAGATGCAAAGATAGGTAAAGAAAATAAAATACAAAAATATTTTCCTATCTTAAAAAGAAGAAAGCCTGTATGTGATGGAATACAGGCTTTCTTGGCTGTATGCTCGGCACGAGCATTGTCTAACGGGTGCAAGTCCCGAGTAAGCCCTAAT
>OKWR01000295.1_pt1 | contig 59931 bp, 42 predicted proteins | sample 1607101 | NCBI WGS metagenome assembly OKWR01 (sample SAMN04414076, study PRJEB24778) | human gut metagenome | material: faecal | host: Homo sapiens
ATGCCTATACCAAATGGGATAATATTATGAGATGTCTGGACGATGGCCGCCTGTACTGGGACAACAATCTGGCGGAAAATGTCCAACGGCCCATCACTCTGAGCAGAAAAAATTTTCTTTTCTGTGGTAATCACGAAGCTGCGGTTAATATGTCTGTCATATGTTCTCTGCTGGCCACATGTAAGGCGCACGGGGTAAATCCCAGGGTATACCTGAACGATGTTATCGCACAAATGCCTTATCACAAAAAGGCAACCCAAGAAGAACTTTTGAATCTACTTCCACATAAATGGAAGTTGAAACATCCGGAATGTGTACTGACAAGGCAAAAGGAGGAATCTTGTAACTGATATAAATTGTAACATATGGGTTCAACAAAACAATAGCGGCTGATACTATTAGGTTCATAGTGACAGTCGCTATTGTTGTATATAAAGGTTTAATACCTGTAGTTGGCCGAATACTTACTGTGTTTTACCTCAAACGTAAAGGCGTTTGCTTTCAAACGCACTTGCGTTTTCGGAGTTACTTACCAAAGAATTTTAGAAATCTAACAATCAAGAGATTACAGACCAGTTCACATTCTTCTTACGAAGCTCTTTCAACTGCTGCCAGATAATTTGATTTTCCGGTTTCATGCCTTCAGGGTCGTCATCCAGCAGGCGTTCAGCTATTTCACGGACATACTGCAACAACTGGCCGTCTTTGGCGATGTCGGCAATTTTCAAATCGAAGGCTACCCCGCTCTGCTGAGTACCTTCCAAATCACCGGGACCACGTAGTTTCAGGTCGGCTTCGGCAATTTCAAAACCATCATTGGTCTGCACCATGATTTCAATGCGCTTACGGGTTTCTTCCGTCAACTTGTATCCGGTCACTAAAATGCAATAGGACTGGTCGGCACCACGACCAACTCGCCCACGTAACTGATGGAGCTGGGAAAGTCCGAAACGTTCGGCATTCTCAATAGCCATCACCGAGGCATTGGGTACATTCACACCGACTTCTATCACAGTAGTGGCCACCATAATCTGGGTTTCGTTGGCCAAGAAACGCTGCATTTCTTCTTCTTTCTCAGCCGGTTTCATCTTGCCATGCACCTTGCTGACCTTATATTCTGGAAACTCCTCGCAAACGTGCATGTAACCCTCTTCCAGGTTCTTGATGTCCATCTTTTCACTCTCCTGTATCAACGGATACACGATGTATACCTGACGGCCTTCCTGAATCTGTTTTCGCATAAACTCGTACATGCTTTTCCGGCGGTTGTCAAACTGATGAATGGTCTGGATAGGCTTTCGGCCAGGAGGCAATTCATCAATGACCGACACATCCAGGTCGCCATACAAGGTCATGGCCAGCGTACGTGGAATCGGAGTGGCCGTCATAACCAGTACATGAGGAGGACGGGTATTCTTAGCCCACAACTTGGCTCGCTGGGCTACTCCAAAACGATGTTGTTCGTCAATCACCACCAGTCCCAAAGAAGAGAAGTTGACGGTATCTTCAATCACAGCATGCGTACCAATCAAGATATGCACATCCCCTGTTAATAAGTCGCGGAGAATTGCTTCACGGCGTTTGCCTTTCACGTTGCCGGTCAACAGCTCCACCCGCACGGGCATCCCATTCAGAAAGCGACGGATGGTTTCATAATGCTGTGTGGCAAGAATTTCCGTCGGAGCCATCATGCAGGCCTGGAATCCGTTATCCAAGGCTATCAACATGGTCATCAAGGCTACTAATGTTTTTCCACTACCCACATCGCCCTGCAACAGACGGTTCATCTGTCGTCCGCTGCCCATGTCACGACGCATTTCCTTGATTACACGTTTCTGTGCCCCTGTCAACTGGAAAGGCAGATGATGCGCATAGAAGGTATTAAAAATTTCACCCACCCGTTCAAATACCAGTCCACGGAATTTGTTGCGACGTTCTTTGGTATAACGGAGAATATTGAGCTGTACGTAAAACAGTTCCTCAAATTTCAAACGATATTGTGCCTTGCGAAGAAGTTCCGGATTCTGCGGAAAATGAATATTATACAACGCATCGGTCAGGGGCATCAACTGATGTGCCGCGATTAAAGAGGGACTCAGCGTTTCTTCAAAACTCTCCTTCTGCAAAGCCTGAAAAAGATTTTTCATCAGCTTTTCCAGCGCATGAGAATTCAGGCTGGTACGCTTCATCTTTTCCGTAGTATTGTAATAAGGCTGAAGTCCCATGGTAGAAAGGGTCAGTTCCTGTGCCGGGTCAATATCGGGATGCGCCACGTTGATACGCCCGTTGAAAACCGTGGGCTTACCGAACACGATGTATTCTTCGTTGGCTTTGTACTTTCCGGTGATATACTTCAACCCTTGAAACCACACCAAGTCCACCACTCCCGTGCCATCGGAGAAATGTCCTACTAACCGACGCTGACGGCCTTCTCCGAACACTTCAAAACTCAGAATCCGTCCGCGCAACTGAATGTAAGGCATGTTGCCGTCTATCTCATGGATGTAATACAGACGACTACGGTCCACATACTTGTATGGGAAATAATACAACAGGTCGCGTAAGGAATAGATGTTCAATTCCTTATTCAGTATGGCCGCCCGCTGCGGTCCTACCCCTGGCAAATATTTCACATCGCGTGTGGATAAGTCAAACATTAGTCGTCAATAAGAGATTCTGCTACTTTCAAGTCAAAGGGTGTGGTGAGTTTGATGTTCTCCCGATTGCCGGAAACCAGATGTACCGGCTGTCCCAATGCTTCCACCACCGAAGCATCGTCGGTAAAGAAGGGCTTGTAATCCTGTGCATAGGCCCGTTTCAATAATTCCACAGTGAAGACTTGAGGAGTCTGCACCAGCTTGTAATCATTGCGTGATACCGTCTCACTCCCTCCTTCGGGCAACAAATGACGGACTGTTTCCACTACATCTGTTACCGGAACTACAGCCTGCAAAGTGGCTGCCTGCGCATAACAATTCGCAATGACTTCGGCAGAGATGAAAGGACGTACTCCGTCGTGTACACCGACCACACCGTCTTCTTCCACCAGTGCCAATCCGTTCTTTACGGAATGGAAACGGGTTTCTCCACCTGCCGTAATACGGTGAGGCAACGTAAAGCCATATTCAGCACAAAGGTGCTCCCAGTAGGAACGCTGTTCCACCGGAAGCACCACAATCAATTCAATGTTCGGGTCACAGGCATAAAAAGTCTCCAGCGTACGCATCAACACCGGCTTTCCTTTTACCGGAATGAATTGTTTGGGAATCTCTCCCCCCATACGCAGGCCTTTTCCTCCCGCTACCACTATCACATATTTCTTCATTAAGCCAGCAACATTCCTTTTTTCACTTCGAGTGCTTTTTCTGCTCCTGCAAATTTCTCCAGGATAGTAAAGCCAAAGGCAGGTGCGGCACCCGGACCTTTACCCAAAATGAAGTTGTCGACTACTTCTACCATATTTCCTGTATATTCTGCTCCTTCCAGGAACTTGTCGAAACCCGGATAGCAAGTAGCTTTCTTGCCTTTCAGCAAACCGCGCTTGCCATATACCATCGGAGCGGCACAAATGGCAGCCAACGGTTTTCCTGCAGCCGCAAAGCTCATAATCAGTTTGTCCAGTCCGGCATGTGCATCCAGGTTAGTAGCCCCCGGCAGTCCACCAGGAAGAACAATCATTTCTACATCTTCCTCCTTCAGTTCTTCGAACAACAAATCAGCCACAATGGGTACCTGATGAGAACTGATGACCGTCTTGTTTCCAGTGACAGACACCGTTTTTACGTTCAATCCGCCTCTGCGCATAATATCCAACGGAAACATGGCTTCCATTTCCTCGAAACCTTCAGCCAAAAAGATACAAACTGCTTTCATAAATCTATTATTTAGAATTAAAAGTTTTATTTCAACTTAAAGTAGTACGTAATGGTACCACTCTGATTATTCACCCCATCCACCGCATTAAAACGTGCTTTTCGAGCTGCCTCTTCCGCCGCTCTTCGCAATGCCGGATTCACCGTGTTCGTCCGTTTGTTAATGCTGGTACTGATGACCTTCCCAGCTGGATCCACCACAATGGTTACAACCACACGTCCTTCATCTTGTCCATTATAGACAGGCATGGGAAGTTGTCCACCTCTCACTGTACGTCCATTCAGGTCAAATGCACTTCGACCACCTACACCACTCATTTTTCCAGTAGAAGAATTACCCGTAGGACTACCCTGCAGTCCGGTTCCGGCGGCATTTCCCTTGCTTCCCATCTGAAAACCTTTTCCAAACGCCCCGGCAATGGCATTAGCTGCCGCCTGAGCAGCCGCTTTTTCTGCTTCCGCCCGTTTTTCAGCCTCTGTTTTCTCCTTCGGCTTATTCACCTTCTGCATTTCAGTCTTTACCGGTGTCTTTTTAGGTTGTTCCTTCTTCGTCTCTGTTTTAGGCTTTTCTTTCTTCACCTGCAAAGAAGGTTCATCCTGCTGCGTAATCATGGGCTGTTCCACCTCTGGCTCTGCTGCAGCTTCCGGTGCAGAAGAAGGAGCTTCCGACGGCATGACATCCACCTCGGTCATCGTATAAGGGTCGGCATCACCTGCAGCCAGTTCCGTATTGCCTAACATGACGGGCACACCGCCTTCCTCCTGTTCTGCCGGAACGGTCAGCTTCAGAAGAAACAGCAACAGCAGCACCAGCACGTGCAAAGCCACCGTACATACAATTCCGATTACCTTATTTTTTTTCAACGTTACTCTGTTTTAGTTTTTATCCGGACGGCGAGTCGCCAGGACCATTTTAAAATGATTCTCGTTCGCAATATTCAGCACCCGCACGATTTCCCGATAAGGAATCGATTCATCGGCATACAATGCCACATACATTTCCGGTTCTTTCCGGGCACATTCCTGAAGAAAAGCCGTCACTTCATCAATGGCCAGCGGCATTTCATCTTCGTTGCCGAAAGCCCCGTAATAATTCAGGTCCTTATCTATAATCACCCGTGCCATAGGTTTGGCCGAAGTCTGCTCCGAACCTTGAGGCAGAAGCACCTTGATGGCATTCGGCGATACCATGGTGGAAGTAATCATAAAAAATATCAGCAGCAAGAAAATCAAGTCGGTCATAGACGACATGCTGAAGCTGGGTGATATTTTCTGTCTTCTCTTTAAAGCCATACGCGATTATTTTTCAGTCGGTTCATTCAGCAAGTCCATGAAAGCCAACGTACGTGCTTCCATCTGACTTACTACCTTATCTACACGATACACCAGATGATTATAGGCAAACATCGTAGCAATACCTACTACCAGTCCACCCACCGTGGTAATCATGGCCTCATAAATACCACTTGACAAAAGGGTAATATCAATGTTGTTTCCGGCATTAGCCATATTCCAGAAGGCACGTACCATACCGGTTACCGTACCCAAGAATCCCAACATCGGCGCCCCGCTTGAAATGGTAGCCATAATAGACAAGCCATTTTCCAACTTGGCCACTTCAATATTTCCGGTATTTTCAATGGCGGCCTGCACATCGGCAACTGGACGTCCCATACGAGTAATACCCTTCTCAATCATACGTGCAGAAGGAGTGTTCGTAATGCGGCAATAGTTGATAGCCGATTTGATTTCTCCCGATTTGATATAATCACGGATACGGTCCATAAACAAAGGATCATCCTTTCCAGCCTTGCGGATAGCCACCGCACGTTCAAAGAAAATATAGAAAGCAATTACCGACATCAAAGCCAGTACAATCATAATCCAGCCTCCTTTGCAGGCCATATCCCAAAGATTCATCTGCGGTTCACCCGAAGCAACCGGAGTCAACACCGGATTTGCTCCGGCCATTGTATCGGCTACAGCTTGTGCGGCAGCCAGTAAAGTTAATGTCATCATAATTTAACGAAGGCAATTTTTATATTCTTCAATGGTTTTCTTTAATCCTAAATAAAGTGCATCACAAATCAGTGCGTGACCAATAGATACTTCATCCAGCCAGGGGATATTATCATGGAAATACTTCAAGTTCACCAGACTCAAATCGTGTCCGGCATTCAACCCCATTCCCAGTTTATGTACTCTCTCAGCCGCTTCTATAAAAGGAGCCACGGCTGCTTCCGGGTTCTTAGGATAGAGTGAGGCATAAGGTTCCGTATACAATTCCACACGGTCGGCTCCTGTCTTGGCCGCATACTCAATCAGTTCCAGGTCTGTACCTACAAAAATAGAGGTACGTATGCCTGCTTCACCGAACGTATCCATCAATTCTGTCAGGAAAGCCTGATGCGTTTTGGTGTCCCATCCGCAGTTCGAAGTAATCTGGTCAGGAGCATCCGGCACCAAAGTCACCTGTGTAGGTTTTACTCTCAGTACCAGGTCAATAAATTCTTTCGAAGGATATCCTTCGATATTGAACTCAGTCTTCAACACCGGGCGCAAGGCATATACATCCGCATATCGGATATGACGTTCATCCGGACGCGGGTGAACCGTGATACCTTCCGCCCCGAACAGCTCGCAGTCCAGGGCTACTTTCTCTACATCAGGGTTGTTTCCACCTCGTGCATTACGAAGCGTAGCCACCTTATTTATATTCACACTTAATTTAGTCATATTTCATGAATTTCGTTATCTTTCTAAGAAGACAGGAGACGGCTCGGCATAGTCCAATCGAAAAACTTTGTTTTTCGTTTGTCTCTGCTCTCGCCTTTCACTATCTTTGCATCAACAACGTGCAAAGTTAGCAGGTTTTACGAGAAACTTGACATGTTTATTCTTAAAAAGATTGATAAAAAAGACACATTCTATGCAGCGGAAGATGAAATTCGCCCTCTTTGGAAATACGTATCAGGAGCATAAATCGGCTCATGTAACCCATCTGCTGGAAATCCTCCGGCGCAAGGAGGCGCACATTTGTATCCATCGTGAGTTTTATGAGTTCCTTCGCCTGCACACAAACGCAGATTTAACCAATTTAGAGATTTTCAACGGTCATGACTTTACCGCCGACATGGCACTCAGTGTGGGAGGAGACGGTACGTTTCTGAAAACAGCCAGCCTGGTTGGCAACAAGGAAATCCCCATATTAGGCATCAATACCGGACGTCTGGGATTCCTGGCCGACATTTCACCCGACCAGATGGAGGAAACCTTCGACGAGATTTATCAGGGAATGTATCTGGCAGAACCACGACGGGTACTGAAACTTACCTGCAACGGTCAGGTACTGAAAGGTTATCCTTACGGACTGAATGAAATCGCCATTCTGAAGCGAGACAGCTCTTCCATGATTACCATCCGTGCCTATATCAACGGGGAACTGTTGAATGTGTATCAGGCAGACGGGCTGATTGTGGCCACCCCTACCGGCTCTACAGGCTACTCCCTCAGTGTAGGCGGTCCGATTTTAGTACCTCAGAGCGGTACCATCAGCCTGACTCCCGTAGCTCCACACAGTTTAAACGTACGCCCCATTGTCATTCGTGACGAGTGGGAAGTCACACTGGAAGTAGAAAGCCGCAGTCATAATTTTCTGATTGCCATCGATGGCCGGAGTGAGACCTTCCGTGAAGGTACCCGACTCACTATTCGGAGGGGAGAATACTTCATCCGTATCGTCAAGCGCTGCCACCACTCTTTCTTCAATACCTTACGCGAGAAAATGATGTGGGGAGCTGATTCGCGCAACTAACCATCCATTATACAAATACACAAAAAGCCGGAGCGTTCAACTGTCACTCCGGCTTTTTGTGTATGTATACCTTACAGTATCCTATTTGGAAAGCTGCACATCATAGCTCTTTCCTTCACGGCAAGTAAACTGCAATACGGTGTGTTTCTTGTCCGATTCCAATACCTTCACGGCAGGATGAGATGCCACATTCCATTTCCCTTTCAAGGTGATGGTTACCGGAATCTCCTTACTTTCGTCATCAATCCACGGGCGAGAATAAATACTGCGTTCAATGCGTTTGCCATTTTCATCAAAGGCCTCATCACTCGGACCACGATAGAAAGCCATATCCGGCTGTGCTACGGTCAATACCAGTTTTTTCTTGTCCACCTGCTTTACCATAGCCAGACAAGAAGTATCCGCCTTCTCAATGAAATCACCTGGCAAAGCCTTCTGTGGAGTTTCAAAAAGCACGTATGAAGTCAAGTGTTCTGCACTGGAAGTCACGATATGCGCATTCCGGTCTTTCTGCAACACCTGATAAGTCGGTTGTTTGGCAAACTGTGTCAAACCCTGCTCATCAGTCTGCGGCAACACCGCATATTCATACGAAGCCCCTTGAGGTGCTTTTCCGTGATTGAACACCAAAGATACCCAATCGCCGGAAGTCGGTTTTACACTACGTTCACCGACTGTTACCTGAGGGAAGTTCTTTTCAAACTGTACATTTCCCGGTACATAATACCCCACTCCATTAGGAGCCAGATACGTATGTCCGTTATCCTTCCAGTTGTCCCAATATGCTTTTTCTTCCGGCGTAATGGCAGCCAGCTGGAATACAGTAGTTTCTGTTGGATAATCCTGATTGACGTTCTCAATGTCAGAGCCAAGAGCTACGATGGTATTTCCAAAGAAATGATACGAAATCCGCGCACGGTGCGAGCCGTTGTACTTATCATGTTCATGCAACTTCATACCAAAATTACCATTCTCACGTTCTTGAGAAAGTCCTCCGGCAAACGCCTCATCAGAATACAGCATTTCTTCCATTCCGGAAAAAGCATCCACATTCAGCACTTTCGCACGCAACTGGTCAAAAGGCAGATGAATGGAAGTAGCACCCGGAATCCGGTTCCAGTCGAATCCGTTTTCCTGCCAGCCACTCGTTGTAAAGGTTACTCTTTCTCCCGGCTGAGCAGTCAGCACCTGCATGCTGCCATAACCCAAGTATCGTCCGTAGAAATTGGCATCCAGGTAATGCTCTGCATCCCACAAGTAACGTGAATGACCACGTACCACTGCCGCCCAGTTGTTCCGTCGCTGTACAGACACACAGCCATATCCCAACGCTAAATTTCCCTGCGGGTCTTTTTCAGGAGTAAAGCCTGCTTTCAGCAGTTTCTTCTCCAGCTTGCGTTCCAGTCCGGCCGGTGCCTGCGGTAAATAATCCGGTTCATTGACACCCGGTTTTGCCGGTTCTCTTACCAGACGCAGGTAAGCAGCAGCCATATCGGCATCATACTTTTCTTTTCCGTCAGGAGTTCCAGAGATAGCCATCATGGCATACTGCACCGGAATCAGTTTCCCTTTTCCATTAGGATGACGTCCCGACATCGACAGCGGGAACTGTTGCTGGTTACAATAGAAACGCATGGTCAGCAACACATCCTTTACAGTCTGATGAGCCAGTTCAGATACCGCAAAGGTCGTTCCGCTCATCAGATAAATCATGTTAGTTGCCCCATCCAGACCTCCAACCGCATACGCAGGATAGTTGTTACGGTGATGGAAAGCAGCCCCGTCACTCTTGAAGGCACCTGCCAATCCCGGAGCCGGACGGCATCCGTAGTCAATCCAGCGTGAGAAGGCACGCAAGTAACGAAGTTTTTCCGGCGTATCCTCCATCATCAGAATACTGGCAATACGTCCGGAAGTCTGCGTGTTAAAGGAATCCATGTCAATACCGTTTCCGGTCGGCTTTGGATATACCTCATTCGTAATGGCATACCAGCGCATGGTAGCTTCCGCTTCCGCCAGACGATTTTCTTCACGCAGCACATCCTTCATCAGGAAATAAGAAAGATACAAACTGCGTACACTGTATCCATAATGATGTATGTTTCCCCAGCAGCTGCCATACGCTACTCCCTGGTCGGTGATATGGTCATACATAGCCATGAATTTCTGGCGCATTTCCTGTTTCACCTGTGCGTCCTGCGCGTTATGATATGCCACGGCAATGGTTTTCATCAGGTCGAAATAGGCCTTCATTTCCATGCCCAGTTTCGTAAACATATCCTTGTTCCAATGGGGAATCATACGCTCGTATGCTTCCGACTGACGTACCATAAAAATAGGCAGTCCGCTCACCTTACCATTTTTATATACAATCTTATAGGCATCATACTTCCGGCGAATTTTGTCTATCTGTTTTTGAGACAATTTACCCGGTGTATAAATCAAATCCCGGTAGCGCTTTTCCATCAGGTGCATATCCTGAAGCTCTTTTTCTGAAACCGGTTTCAAAGGTAAATCTGATTTCCACAATGAATGCGGATAAATCACCAGCCAGTGATTGGTCGTTCCTTTATGTACAAAAGGCACCTGTACATCGGCAGCCTGCTGACGCGCATCTACCTTGCTGGCCGGAATCAGATGATCGATAAAAAGTTCCCCTTCTACATCCGGTGCCAGTATCCTTAACTCATTCATACCTTCTTCCGGCGTACCTTCCATATCGCGTTCATAGCAAACCCATGCCGCGCGCCATCCGGTGAAGTTTATGCCGAAGGGAAAAGATGTACATACCTTTCCATCCTTCAAGAATTGAAAGGTTATTTTCTTATCTACTGCCTTCTCGTTATACACCCATACAATAAAAGCCGACAGATACGTATCTTTTCCCGTCGGGTCTTTGGCTTCAAACTTCAAATCCTTTTTCAGGGAAAGGACAGCCCCCGGTTTATACGTCCAACGCAGGGAACGACTTCCATCTTTATAGTGTTCATCACTAAGAGATAAAGTCGACCCTGCGCCAGAGAGTTCCTGCGGTACAGCTTCTTCAAAAGAGAGCAACCGCTCGTGCTTTACGACCTGTGCTGTCAACTCACCAGAGATCGCAAAGAAACTTAATACAGATGCTAGATTAATAAAAAATTTTCCTTTCATTTGCACCGTTCTATATAGAATTTAAGTATCGATGCAAAGATAGTATTTTTTATCATTTAATTGTTGTCTTTTTGACGGATTTCCACACGGCGGATTTTTCCACTGATGGTTTTCGGCAGTTCATCCACAAACTCAATGACACGCGGATACTTGTAAGGAGCTGTCACCCGTTTCACATGGTCCTGCAATTCCTTTATCAGTTCCGGTCCGGCCTTCTGCTTGTAGTCCTTTGCCAATACGATAGTGGCCTTTACCACCTGACCGCGGATTTCATCGGGCACACCAGTAATGGCACATTCCACTACTGCCGGATGCGTCATCAAGGCACTTTCTACTTCAAACGGGCCGATACGGTAACCGGAGCTCTTGATGACATCGTCGGCACGTCCTACGAACCAGTAATAACCGTCTTCATCACGCCATGCCACATCGCCCGTGTAATAGATACCATCGTGCCAAGCCTCACGGGTAAGTTCAGCATCACGATAATATTCCTTGAACAAGCCAAGTGGTTTACCCTTATCCGTACGTACCACAATCTGTCCCTGTTCTCCATCTTCCGCTGAACGGCCGTCTGGTTTCAGCAAGTCAATGTCATACTGCGGATTAGGCACGCCCATACTTCCCGGTTTCGGTTCCATCCAAGGGAAAGTAGCCAGTGTCAATGCCGTTTCCGTCTGTCCGAATCCTTCCATCAGACGAATGCCTGTAATGCGTTTGAAAGTCTCATATACAGAATAGTTCAACGCCTCACCCGCCGTCGTACAATATTCCAGTGAAGACAAATCATATTTCGACAAGTCTTCCCGAATCAGGAAGCGATAAATCGTAGGAGGTGCACACAGTGAAGTAATATGATAATCATGAATCTTTTGCAGAATATCTGCCGGAGTAAACTTCTCATGGTCATATACAAAGATATTGGCACCGGCAATCATCTGTCCGTACAGCTTTCCCCACACTGCCTTTCCCCATCCGGTATCTGCAATGGTCAGGTGCAGACTGTTTTCATGCAGATTGTGCCAGAAGCATCCGGTAGCAATATGTCCGAGCGGATAAGTAAAGTCGTGTGCCACCATCTTAGGTTCCCCGGTAGTTCCCGAAGTAAAGTACATCAGTGAAATATCCTCGTTGGTATTCACATGTTCCGGACGTACAAAAGGAGCGGCAGCTTCCATACCCTTATGGAAATCTTCAAAACCTTCCGGATATTCCGGACCGACACTCACCAGGCGTTCTACCGTAGGAGAATCAGGCATGGCCGCCAGAATATGTTCTGTGATGACCGGTTCACCAGCAGCCACAATCATCTTGATACCGGCAGCCTGACAACGATATACAATATCTTTCTTTGTCAGCAAGTGTGTAGCCGGGATGACCACTGCTCCCAACTTGTGCAGAGCAATGATAGAGAACCAGAATTCATACCGGCGTTTCAAAATCAGCATGACCTTATCTCCATGACCTATTCCCAAGCTCTGGAAATAGGAGGCGGTCATATCGGTATATTTCTTCAAGTCCGCATACGTAAACTGTATATGTTCTCCTTTGTCGTTTGTCCACAGCAACGCATTTTTATCGGGCTGTTCAGCCGCCCAGGCATCTACCACATCATAACCGAAATTAAAATTTTCCGGCACCTTCACTTTAAAATTCGCAATGAAATCCTCTTGTGAGGTAAAGTGAGTTTGTTCAACAAATCTTTCTAACATATTTCTTTTCAAAATTAATTACTACATAACGATGGCGAGGAACTTCACTGCTTTCCCGTCGAGCGCCTTCATTCCGTGAGGCAGTGAAGAATCGAAATACAAGCTGTCTCCCTGCTCCAGAATCAAATCTTTTCCGTTTATGCTCAACAGCATCCGGCCCTCAATCACCAAGTTGAACTCCTGTCCGTAGTGCGTATTATAATAAATAGGTGTATCCTCCGGCTTGGGCTCTACCGTTACCAGGAAAGGATCGGCCTTGCGGTTGCGGAACCCTGAAGCCAGCGACTGGTATTTATATGCCTTCGTACGCTCCACCGAGATACCGGTTCCCCAGCGTGTCAGGAAATAAGCATTCATCTTAGGTTCTTCCCCGAACATCAGCACGTCAAGCGGCACGTTGCACTTCCGTCCGATTTGCTGCAACGTACTGACCGCAATGTCACACTCGCCCGACTCAATCTGCTTATATTGTTCCACCGGCAACCCACATTGTCCGGCCATGTCCTCTACACTCAAATCCAGCGCATCGCGTAGTCCGCGGATACGTTCTCCTATTTGTCTTATTTGTTCGTCCATAGTGCAATTTTTTAGTTATTCGCTCAAAATTACGAAAGATTATGAAAAACCAAGAAAAATATTTCGAACTTTGTAACCGAAAATTTTAAAACCATGATCAGACAGGATTACATCATACGCATGATTCAGGAAATATTTGCCGCAATAGCCAACCTGATTCTCCGCCGGAAGCACATCAGCAAGTCGGACTGGGAGGAGTATGAAAGTACGGCACGGCAAGTACTGGAGGTCACTCCCCAGCAGCTGGAAGAAATGGACGGACAAACCATACTGGAAAAATACAGTCAGGAGAAAGACGGAATGGAGAAGACCGAATTAGCTGCCATGATGTTGCTGAAAATGGCAGAAGACACCGAAAGCATCGTGCCTAAGGCCCGCCTTCGCCAGGAAGGGCTCTACCTGCTGAAATATGTGCAGGAACATGGAAATACCTATTCCCTGCCCCGCAACCTGCTGATTCAGTTTTTGGAATCAAGGGACTGATGTCCACCGACGGAATAAAACGAACCTGCTAACCATGAATACACTGAAAATAGCCTATATCGGTATGGGATACCGGGGAAAGCAACTGCTTGCCCTGACCCGCCACATTCCTTATTTCCAGGTGACTGCCATTGCCGACCCGGAAGCCCGGGAAGCCGACTACAACGTGCCTTGCTACAACCAGGGAGGAGATGATTATCAAAGAATGATAGCCCTTCATGCCCCGCAACTGGTTTTCATTGCTTCTCCATGGCAGTTGCACGTAACCCATGCCCTGTACTGTATACAACACGGCTGCCATGTAGCACTGGAAATCAAAGGAGGACTTTACCTGCATGAGTACCAGCCGCTGATTGAAGCGGCAGAAGCCGGAAAGAAAAAAATCTTTCCGCTGGAAAACACGCTTTTCCGGCAGGAAATTCTGGCTATGCACAACCTGGTCAGTGCCGGTGAATTAGGTGAAGTGGTATACATGCGAGGAGGTTACCGTCACGACTTGCGCAATCTTCTATTGGACGACCAGGGTAATCTGGGCAACCGGAAAAAGACGGAAAGCATCTGGCGAAGCAAATTCTACCAGCAGGAAAATGGCGACCTTTATCCTACCCACGGACTGGCTCCTCTCTGCCTCATCGCCGGTATTCCCCGCAAAGATCGTTTTGTACGCCTGACCACCTTTTCTTCCAAACCCGCAGGCCTATACCAGCGTATCCGTGAATTAGGAGGAAATCCTCACGTGCCTGTCACGCAGGGAGACGTAACCGTCACCCAACTGGAGACAGCTTCCGGAACCTTGGTTTCTTTGACCCACGACACCACTCTTCCCCGCCCCAGAAGCCTGGACTTCGAAATACAAGGCACCAAAGGAATCTGGCAAGGAGACCAGCGACGCATTTACCTGGAAGGAAAAAGTCCGCACGAAACATGGGAGGCAGATACCGCTTACCTGCAAAAATACGAACACCTCTATTGGCAACAATGGGGAGAAGAAGCACTGCGCATCGACACGCACCATGAAGGCATGGACTACATCATGCTCAAAGCATTAGAAGCCGAAATGAAACAGGAGATACCTTACCCAGCCGATATACACGAACTGGCTCTTTGGACTTCGGTTACCCCTCTGTCCATACAGTCCGTAGCAGAACAACGCACCGTACCGATGGAGTAAGCCATCCCGGTTTATTCCAAATACAGATAATCGTAATGTACCAGCGGTTTCTGCCCGTGCTGTCCCACCATGGAAAGTGCTTCTGCCGAGTCGGCTGATACACGGCCCACTCCAATCTGCCGTCCCTGCTCGTCCATCACGCGCACGAGGTCATCTTTCTCAAAATCTCCCACAACCCGCGTCACTCCCACCGGAAGAATGCTGGTAGCCTTCACACCTCTGACAGCCTCTACTGCCTGACGGTTCAGATGAAGTTCCCCTTTGGCAAAACCTTCACTGTGCGCAATCCACTTCTTCATGCTCGACACTCCCTCCATGGCCGGAAGGAAACGGGTACAGACAGTCGTATCCGGATGACACAACAAATCCGACAGGATGTTCTCTTTTTTGCCATTGGCGATAATCACGGCAATGCCTTCATCGGCCACCTTACGGGCTATGGTACTTTTAGTGAGCATCCCTCCCCGTCCGAATCCGGACTTTTCCGTCTGAATGTAATCCGACAAATCCTTTCCACGCTCCACCGTACGTATCACAGAAGTACCCGGCTGAGAAGGTGAACCGTTGTAAATGCCGTCAATGTTACTAAGGATAATCAATGCTTGCATGTCCATCATCGAAGCAATCATACCCGATAGTTCATCGTTGTCGGTAAACATCAGCTCGGTCACCGAAATCGTATCATTTTCGTTCACGATGGGAATCACCCCGTTCTCCAGCATCACCTTCATGCAATTACGCTGGTTCAGGTAATGCCGGCGGGTAGAAAAACTCTCCTTAGTCGTGAGTACCTGACCTACAGTAATGCCGTGCTCACGAAACAGTTCATAATAACGGTTTATCAACTTAGCCTGTCCTACTGCCGAAAAAAGTTGCCGCTGGTCCACACTGTCCAGTTTCCGCAAGGGTTTCAACTCGCTTCTTCCTGAAGCTACCGCTCCGGAAGATACCAGCACGATTTCCACTCCTGCTTTATGCAACTCTGCCACCTGGTCCACCAATGCCGACATGCGGGTTATATCCAGTGTGCCGTCACGGCGGGTCAGCACATTACTACCTATCTTCACCGTGATTTTTTTATACTGATACGTTTTATTTTCCATGATTCACTCTTACTTTTGCACAGGGAGCACCTGAAAAATCTTTCAAATACACATTATTTAATCATATTCGGTGGCAAATGTAATAAATACCATACAGAAACAAAACAATTTATCACAATTATATAAACACTCTCCTTCAGAACAAACCTTACCTCTTCCACGCAGATAAAAAAACACAGTGCCCTAATCAAGAATTCCGAATTACATTTTCTATGTTTCCCTTGCCCAAAACCTATGTTTCCGCATCGGGAACCGTAAGTTTCCGCATCGGAAAACCTACGGTTCCGCCATGCGAAACGTAAAAGAGTCCGGAGAGTTTTATACAGATTTCACTGGGATTTTCGATTCATCATCGTATCCATTAGTCCACTTATCATCTGGCAGATTCCACATAGGCCAAAAAAATTCTCCTAAAAATTCGCTATCTTTGCACGGACTTTTAATACACGAAAAATGGTAAAAGCGATATTCTTTGATATTGATGGAACATTAGTTTCTTTCCAGACTCACACCGTGCCGGAGTCTACCCGCGAAGCCCTGCGACTTTTGAGAGAAAAAGGTATTAAGGTATTCATTGCTACCGGCCGTCCAAAGACATTGATGATGGATGCCGTGGGTGACCTGGATTTCGACGGTTATGTCACACTGAACGGAGCACATTGCTTCACGGCAAATCATGAGGACATCTACAAGGGCTGTGTGCCGCAGGAAGACATTGAACGACTCATTCAGTACCAGCATGACCATCCGGAAATGCCGTTTGTTTTTGTACACGACAATACCTGGTTCCTGACACATGAGGATGAGGCTGTCAGAGAGATTGCCCGTCTGATTCAAATTGACATTCCGGAAATCCGTCCCATAGAAACTGCAAGAGAGAAGGAAATTCTGCAAATCATGGGATATTTCCCCGAAGAAAAAGACGAAGAGATATTCGGAAAGGTGCTGACTCACTGTGAACCCATGCGCTGGCATCCGCTCTTTGCCGACATCATTGCACGGGGAAACAGTAAAAGTCACGGTATCGATCAGATGTTGGCTTACTACGGAATTGACCTGAAAGATACCATGGCTTTCGGCGATGGCGGCAACGACATTCCGATGTTGAAACATGTAGGTATGGGAATTGCCATGGGAAACGCGGCTCCTCACATACAAGCTGCGGCCGATTATATCACCACCTCAGTGGATGAAGAAGGTATCATGCAGGCATTGAAGCACTTCCATATCCTGTAACAGTCCAAATTCTCTAACCGTAACTCGTCACATTTCATAGGACAAACTACACAATACCTACAAATAGGTATTTATACATAGTCTAAATTACCCATATTTGGCGATTGCCCCACCCGGACAATCGCCTTAATTTTGCACACTGAAAATTAGTCCTGAACAAAAAATACGAGTTACAGTAAATGAGAAATTTATCTTTTTCGCGGGGAAGCGAAAATTTGAAATGGGGTGTACTTTTTATGTTATTGGGTGCTTGTGTCTTATCTCTTTCTGCACAAGGCCGTTCGTTACTATCTGGGAAAGTTCTTTCTTCGGACAAGAGTGTCATTGACTTCGCCACGGTGTACCTGAAAGGTACGCAATATGGCTGTACAACCAACGAAAAAGGCTTGTATCATCTGAAAGCACCTGCCGGGAAATACACACTGACCGTTTCCGCCATCGGGTTTGAGACGGTAGAAAAAGAAGTGGAAATTCTGGCAGACGGACGTAGCAAGCAAAATGTAATCTTGAAGCCTTCGGTTACCGAGCTGGATGAAGTCGTAGTCGTTTCCAACGGAGTCGGACGTATCAAGCGCTCGGCCTTTAATGCCGTGGCTGTAGATACGCGTGAACTGCAGAACTCTACCAAAAACTTGAGCGAAGCGTTACAGAAACTTCCGGGAATGAAACTGCGCGAGTCTGGAGGTGTGGGCTCGGACATGCAGCTGATGCTCGACGGCTTCAGCGGCAAGCATGTAAAAGTATTTATCGACGGGGTGCCACAGGAAGGGGCAGGAACAGCTTTCGACCTGAATAACATTCCGGTCAACTTTGCCGAGCGCATTGAGGTATATAAAGGTGTGGTACCCGTAGGCTTCGGTACCGATGCCTTGGGGGGAGTTATCAACATTGTAACCAACAAACAGAAGCGCAACTGGTTTCTGGATGCGTCATACTCGTACGGCTCGTTCAACACGCATAAATCGTATGTAAACTTCGGGCAGAGTTTCAGAAACGGACTGACATACGAAATCAATGCGTATCAGAATTACTCTGACAATAATTACTATATCAACAACTGGGTGGAAGAGTTCAACCACGAAAACAATACGTCTGTCAGCGATGAAAATAATATACAGCGTGTAAAACGATTCAATGATACATTCCACAACGAAGCGGTCATCGGAAAAATCGGAGTTACCGGGAAAAGCTGGGCCGACCGGCTGATGTTTAATGTGGCTTACTCGCATTTCTACAAAGAAATACAGAATGGAGTGTACCAGGAAATCGTATTCGGCGAGAAACATCGTCATGGCTATTCCATTGTTCCTTCGGTAGAATATCGCAAGCAGAATCTTTTCACCAAAGGACTGGATGTGACGGTTACGGCCAATTACAACCACAACCTGACGACAAACGTGGATACAGCGATGTACAAATATAACTGGCTGGGTGACCGTATCCCCAGATCGACTGCCGGCGAACAGAATCACCAGTTCAGTGAACAAATCAATACAAACTGGAATACCACACTTACTGCGGTATACCGACTGGGCAAAATGCACTCGTTTACATTTAATAATGTATTCAGTACTTTTCGTCGTACAGGACGGAGTCTGATTGAGAAAAATTCCGTACTGGAAGATTATGATGAACCTACCAAAAGCCGGAAGAACATTGCAGGGTTATCTTATCGGCTGATGCCTTCTGAAAAATGGAATCTGTCGGTCTTCGGCAAGCACTACAATTCATACAGTGAAGGAACGGTACAGCTGAGCGACAACAATGTAGGAAGTGATACGAGGGTGTCACAAAGTGTCAGCTCTTTCGGATATGGAGCCGCCGGAACCTACTTCTTAGGGAAAGCCATTCAGTTGAAGCTCTCTTACGAAAAGGCGCTGCGCATGCCCAGCACACAGGAACTGTTTGGTGACGGTGACCTTGAAGCGGGGAAAGCTGACTTGAAACCTGAACGTAGTGACAACGTAAACCTGAGTGCCAGCTACAACAAGCAGTTAGGCAAACACGGATTGTATGTGGAAGGAGGAATCATCTACCGTAATACCCAAGACTACATCAAGCGCGACTTGTCGACCGTAGGAGGCACCAGCTACGGAAGTTACACCAATCATGGCCGGGTAGAGACAAAAGGTTTCAATGTATCTCTGCGATACAGTTACAGCAACTGGTTCAATATGGGAGGTACGTTCAACAACCTTGACACCCGCGACAAGGAAAAGAAACGGGCAGCAAGCAGCGGACAGAATGCACTGACGTACGGACAGCGCATCCCGAACATTCCTTACCAGTATGCAAACGTAGACATGAACTTCTACTGGCATAACCTGTTTGCGAAAGGAAATACCCTCACATTCGGATGGGATTGTTTCTACCAGCATGACTTCCCGTTGTATTGGGAAAGCTTTGGTGACCCGTCTACTAAAATCCGGGTGCCGCAGCAGATTTCGCACAATCTCTCTTTAGGGTACAGTATCCGAAACGGACGTTACAACATTTCTTTCGAATGCCGGAATCTCACCGATGAGAAACTGTATGACAACTTTAGTCTGCAAAAAGCTGGACGGGCATTTTATGGAAAATTTCGAGTGTATTTTGGAAAGTAATAAACCAATAAAAATATAAATACAAGTATATGAATAAAAAGAACTTTATGTTAGGACTGGGCGCTTTCTGCATGGGAGGCCTGTTCATGGGGTGTCAGAACGAAGAAAATGACCCAACCTTCAGCAATCACAACAACTTCAAGGGAAACTACGTCATTCCGGTCACCGCAGGAGGTACTTCCTATCTGCTTACGGCAGAAAGTCTGGACGAAGGCAAAATTTCAGTCATTGAAAACGGAAAGGAATTTCAAGACCAGATTTCTTACTGGATTTTTTACGACCAGAATTATTTTTTCGGAATCAAATACAACGACGGCTCACAAGGTACCGGAGGATGTTACTATCTGGATGCCAACAATGTGCCACAGAAAAAATACAGTTATACATTCAACCGTTTTACTACCTACGGCACATGGGGTGACAATGTGATTACCGTATCTACCGGAGACACCAAGCAGACTGACGGTAAAGGCAATGCAGCACAAGGCTTTTTATTTAACTACTTGAATGCCAAAAACGGTACCACCAGCACCAACCAGCAGGATATTTTGGCCGAGAACTTCTTAGGGAACGGTGAAAAGGTTACCATGGCCGGATTTGTGGAAGCCAACGGAAAGCTCTACACCTCTATTATTCCCATGGGTATGAGTCACTACGGAGTGAACACCTGGCCCGAAAAAGTGTTGAGTCAGGATTATGTGGCAACCGGTACCGGCGGCTCAGGAAGCGGTAAGTATACTGCCGGACAGATTCCTTCTACCCAATATCCGGATAATGCTTATATTGCCATTTACAGCGGCAGCAACTTTGATGAAGAACCGGTTATTGCGACAACAGACAAGATTGGTTTTGCCTGCGGACGCATGCGTTCTCAGTACTATCAGACCATCTGGAGCGACGATGACGGAAACTTGTATGTATTTTCAGGAGGATATGGACGTACGGCTACCCAGCCTGCGGCTGATGCCAACTTAAAGGCAAAGGTACAAGGTACACTTCCTTCTGGTGTCGTGCGCATCCCTGCCGGAAGTACTACCTTCGATGAGTATTATTGCAACCTGGAAACGATGAGCGGTGCGAGTGGCCATCCGTTGTTTCGCTGCTGGCACGTAGGTGGCGATTATTTCCTGCTCAATAATTACGGATGCAGCATTGAAGAAGTAGCCACACTAGGAACCAATGCACCTAAAAATGAACTGGTGATATTCAAAGCCAGCGAAAAGAAGCTGATTCCTATTACAGGATTGCCTGACATGAACCTGATTTCTTCTTTCGGAAATTCCCCTTATCTGGAAAATCAGTATTTTTATATTCCGGTACTGACTACCGAAGAAGGTGCTACTCCCACATTCTATAAAATCAATCCTCAAACAGGAGAAGCTGTAAAAGGACTGGAAGTGGAAGCCGATGAAATTACAACAGTAGGTAAAATTGCATTAACTCAACAATAACATTTAGAAATGAGAAAATTATTCGGGAAAATACACCTCTGGCTTTCTATTCCAGTGGGAATTATTCTTTCCATTATTTGTTTCTCGGGAGCTGCACTGGTATTCGAAAAGGAAATCACTCAGGCATGTAAGCCCCATCTATATAAGGTCAGCGTTCCGGAAGGGAACACTGACGTTCTTCCACCTTCGCAGCTGATTGCACGCATAAAGGAGCAGACAACTGATTCACTCAAGCTAACTTCACTGCAATATTCGGGAAAAGCCGATGAGGCAGCTACGGTGACTTTCAAAAACGCAGGCAGAAAAAGTCTGAGTGTGAATCCGTACACGGGAGAAGTGAACGGATGGATAGAAGGAAACGCTTTTTTTCAAACCATGCGAAAACTGCATCGCTGGCTGCTGAACCCTCCACCGCAGAAAGGAGCTTCCTCTGTAGGGAAAATGATAGTCGGTATCTCCACCCTGCTGATGGTCGTGATTCTTGTCAGTGGCCTTGTTATCTGGTGGCCCCGAACTCGAAAAGCGTTAAATAACCGGCTGAAGGTTTCATGCCGCAAAGGATGGCGCCGTTTCTGGTATGACAGTCATGTGACGTTGGGCTTCTATTCTACCCTCTTCCTGCTGGTCATGGCGCTTACCGGGCTCACCTGGTCGTTTGGCTGGTATCGTTCGTTTGCTTACGGACTTTTTGGAGGAAACACTTCGAAGCAGGCCCAAACTCACGGAACTTCTCTCCCACAAAGGGAAAACGATGCACATGCCAAGAAAGGAGGAAAGAAACAAACCGATTATACGGCTTGGGACAAGGCAGTTCAGGAAGTACAGACAAAATACACCAGCTACACTTCACTCCGTATAGAAGAGAAGAAGATACAAGTTATCCAGGGACAGCAATTACGCCGTACGGATACCCTGAAATTCAATCCGAAGAACGGAGAGATTACAGAAACCACAACCTATGCGGAAGTGCCTCGCGCACAGAAACTGAAAGGCTGGTTCTATGCCTTCCACACCGGAAGCTGGGGAGGTATCTATACAAAGGTACTCTATTTCCTGGCAGCTTTTATCGGAGGCGTACTTCCACTCAGCGGGTATTATTTATGGTTGAAGAAGAAACAAAGAGCTACAAGGTAAGTTTGGCCAAATAGTCATAATGACTGCCTTCCTTCACCAGCTCTGCCTTGAACCCATATTGAGAAGCATACAGACTCAGTGTGTTGAAATCCACATACAACCAGTCGAATGCTTCTCCTTTTATTTGTTTATATTGCATCTGGAAATCCAGTTGACCGTAATAATCGCCCGCCAAATCAACGACAAAGCTTCCGTCTTCCTCCTCAAACAAGTATCTCAAATCGCTCGAATCCATTAAGATACAACCACCTGGGTTCAACAACAGCTTCATCCGCTGGAAAAAATCACCGAAATTTTCCACCCGCCCGATAATTCCCGAACCGTTCATCAGCATCAGAATAGTGTCAAAGCGTTCGGCGAAATGTGTGTCGAACAGATTGACCAGACGGGCATCCAGTCCACGTGCCTGCATAACTTCTACCGACAGAGGAGAAATATCAATAGCCACAGACTCTTTTCCCATTTGCTTTAAAGCCAAGGAATGACAGCCACTGCCTGCTCCTACATCTAAAATCTTTCCCTGAGCCATATCCAGTGCGGTTTGTTCCAGCAAGGGCATGTGTTCATATGTACGGAATAATTCACTCACTGGAATTTCATCTTCCTCAAACTGTGAAGAGAAAACTCTTAACTTTCCAGCCTTTCCATTCTTGAAGTAATCGTATATGGCAGCTCCCATCGGATCCTTTTCTGCCTGTAGCCATGTGGTCTTCATGATTCTTTATCTCTGTAATTAACGTGCACAAAAATACAAAATAAAATTCACAATGGTTATTTATTCATTATATTCATGCATTTTTCAGAATAAACACACAAAAAAGTAAGAATTTATGCATGATATTCAAAATATATCCGTATTTTTGCAGCCGTAAAAGAATAATTATACAATGAAGAACAAGAATAGCAGACTTGATTCAATCAAAATGATTATCTCCAGCAAGGAGATTGGAAGTCAGGACGAACTCTTGCAGGAGTTGACAAAAGAAGGATTCCAATTGACACAAGCCACCCTGTCGCGCGACTTGAAGCAACTGAAGGTAGCCAAAGCTGCCAGCATGAACGGGAACTATGTATATGTACTCCCCAACAATACCATGTACAAGCGCATGACAGAGCCGCAAAAAGCCAGCGAAATGCTGCGTCACAACGGATTCATTTCCATTGAATTCTCCCACAACATCGCTGTGATCAAGACTCGCCCGGGATATGCCAGCAGTCTGGCATACGACATTGACATGCACAATTTCCATGAAATCATCGGTACCATTGCCGGCGACGACACCATCATGCTGGTGATTCGCGAAAATTGTACGCGTACAGAAGTCAAGCATGCTCTTGCCAACATTATACCGAATATAAACCAACTCTAACTGATAAGAATAAAAAATGGAACCTACTAAACAAATTGATGTAATGGTAGCCGACGCCTCACACGAGGTTTACGTTGACACAATATTGGACACGATTAGAGAAGCAGCCAAAGTTCGCGGTACGGGTATTGCCGAACGTACACACGAATACGTAGCTACCAAGATGAAAGAAGGAAAAGCCATCATCGCACTGTGCGGAGATGATTTTGCCGGATTTACTTACATCGAATCATGGGGAAACAAGCAGTACGTAGCCACTTCCGGACTGATTGTTCATCCGAAATACAGAGGATGCGGACTGGCTAAGCGTATCAAGCATGCCTCTTTTACTTTGGCTCGTCTGCGATGGCCGAAAGCCAAAATCTTCAGTCTGACTTCAGGAGCTGCGGTCATGAAAATGAATACAGAGCTGGGATACGTACCTGTCACTTTCAACGAGTTGACCGACGATGACTCATTCTGGAAAGGATGTGAAGGATGTATCAACCACGAAATCCTGATGGCGAAAAACCGTAAATTCTGTATCTGCACAGCCATGCTTTACGATCCGGCTTTGCACACAGACGATAAAATAAACAATTTCTAAATACAAAAATAATCTCAAGCGAGGTTTTCTCCTGAACTCATACAGGCGAAAAGCTTCACGATATAAAGATAAGCACCATGGAAGAAAAGAAAAAAGTTGTCGTTGCTTTCAGCGGCGGATTGGACACTTCCTTTACCGTAATGTATCTGGCAAAGGAAAAAGGATATGAAGTATATGCAGCATGCGCCAATACCGGTGGTTTCAGCCCGGAACAGTTAAAAAAGAACGAAGAAAATGCGTATAAACTGGGAGCTGTGAAATATGTGACTCTTGACGTAACACAGGAATACTACGAAAAGAGCCTGAAATACATGGTATTCGGAAACGTACTGCGTAACGGTACTTACCCTATTTCTGTAAGTTCTGAACGTATCTTCCAGGCATTGGCCATTGCCCGTTATGCCAACGAAATCGGAGCTCATGCCATTGCTCACGGTTCTACTGGTGCCGGCAACGACCAGGTGCGTTTTGACATGACTTTCCTGGTAATGGCTCCGGGAGTGGAAATCATTACCCTGACACGTGACATGGCGTTGAGCCGTGAATATGAAATCAATTACCTGAAGGAAAATGGTTTTGAAGCAGATTTCACTAAACTGAAATACTCATACAATGTAGGTATCTGGGGAACTTCTATCTGCGGTGGTGAAATTCTGGATTCTGCACAGGGGTTGCCGGAAAGTGCTTACCTAAAACAGGTAACCAAAACTGGCAGCGAACAACTGAAACTGGAATTCAAGAAAGGTGAGTTGTATGCCGTAAACGGTGAAGTGTTCGACGACAAGATTAAAGCCATCCAGAAAGTAGAAGAGATTGGTGCAGCCTACGGTATCGGTCGTGATATGCATGTGGGTGATACGATTATCGGTATCAAAGGCCGTGTAGGATTCGAAGCTGCTGCTCCGATGCTGATTATCGGCGCTCACCGCTTCCTGGAAAAATACACCCTGAGTAAATGGCAGCAATACTGGAAAGACCAGGTAGCTAACTGGTACGGCATGTTCCTTCACGAAAGCCAGTACCTGGAACCGGTAATGCGCGACATCGAAGCCATGCTGACCGAATCACAGCGTAACGTCAATGGAACTGCTATTCTGGAACTTCGCCCGTACGGATTCTCTACTGTAGGAGTAGAATCAAAAGATGACCTCGTGAAGAACAAGTTCGGCGAATACGGAGAAATGCAGAAAGGATGGACTGCAGAAGACGCTAAAGGCTTCATCAAGGTGTTGTCAACTCCGCTTCGTGCCTATTATGCAAACCATAAAGACGAAGCTGACGTATGATAAAAGCAGGAATTATAGGAGGCGCAGGATATACGGCAGGCGAACTGATTCGCCTGCTGCTTAATCATCCGGATGTAGAGATTGCATTTATCAACAGCTCCAGCAATGCGGGCAACAAGATTACTGACGTACACGAAGGCCTGTATGGAGAAACCGATTTAGTGTTTACAGATGAGCTTCCACTCGATACCATCGATGTATTGTTCTTCTGTACGGCTCACGGTGATACTAAGAAATTCATGGAGAGTCATAATGTACCGGAAGATTTGAAAATCATTGACCTGTCCATGGACTACCGCATCAAATCAGACGACCATGACTTTGTATATGGTCTGCCAGAACTGAATCGCCGTACTATCTGTCATAGCAAGCACGTAGCTAACCCGGGATGCTTTGCTACATGCATTCAGCTCGGACTTCTGCCATTGGCCAAGCATTTGCTGTTGAACGACGACGTAATGGTAAACGCCATTACCGGAAGTACCGGAGCAGGTGTAAAACCAGGTGCTACGAGTCATTTCAGCTGGCGTAACAACAACCTCAGCATCTACAAGCCGTTCTCACATCAGCATGTGCCAGAAATCAAACAGTCGCTGAAACAGCTGCAGAACAGTTTCCATTCAGAAATCGATTTCATTCCTTACCGAGGTGACTTTGCCCGTGGTATTTTTGCCACTATCGTAGTAAAGACCAAAGTAGAGCTGGAAGAGATTGTGAAAATGTACGAAGAGTACTATGCAGAAGATTCTTTCACCCACATCGTGGACAAGAATATCGACCTGAAGCAGGTAGTCAACACCAACAAATGTTTGATTCACCTGGAAAAGCATGGCGACAAGCTGCTTATCATTTCTTGCATTGACAACCTGCTGAAAGGAGCCAGCGGTCAGGCTGTACACAATATGAACCTGATGTTCAACCTGGAAGAAACAGTAGGACTGAAACTGAAACCGAGCGCATTTTAATTAATAAAAAATGAAGAACGAAGAATGAAGAATTCACGCCAGAGAGAAGATTCATTGTTACATACTAGAAGCTATGATTTTGCATTACGTATCGTAGGCATGAATAAATATCTCAGAGAGCAAAAAGGAGAATTCGTGTTAAGCAAACAAATTCTTCGTTCTGGAACAGCTATCGGAGCATTAATACGCGAATCGGAATTTGCACAAAGCCAAGCCGACTTTGTCAATAAATTAAGTGTGGCATTAAAAGAAGCAAACGAAACGGATTACTGGCTCAATCTGCTTCACGACTCGCACTATTTAAATGAAGTGTCCTTTATCAGTATGGAGAACGATTGCGGTGAACTTATAGCCCTACTTGTATCTTCCATCAGGACTGTAAAAAACAAATTAATGAAGAAAAGTGAAGAATAAGAAGCGAAAAGACTTCAGCTCCAATTCTTCATTCTTAATTCTTAATTCTTAATTAATATGAAGTTATTCGACGTATATCCTTTGTTCGATGTAAACATCGTAAAAGGAAAAGGCTGCCACGTATGGGACAACAAAGGTCAGGAATACCTTGACCTTTATGGAGGACATGCCGTTATCTCCATCGGTCACGCACATCCTCACTATGTGGAAACCATCAGCAAACAAGTAGCTACATTGGGATTCTACTCCAACTCTGTAATCAACAAGTTACAGCAGGAAGTAGCCGACCGTCTGGGAGCCATCAGCGGTTATGATGACTATCAGCTTTTCTTAATCAACTCTGGAGCAGAAGCCAACGAAAATGCATTGAAACTGGCATCTTTCTATAACGGACGTACACGTGTGATTTCTTTCGCCAAAGCTTTCCACGGACGTACTTCACTGGCAGTAGAAGTAACCAACAATCCGAAAATCATTGCTCCGATCAATGACAACGGACACGTGACATACCTGCCGCTGAACGACACAGAAGCGCTGAAAGCCGAACTGGCCAAAGGCGATGTATGTGCAGTCATCATTGAAGGCATCCAGGGCGTAGGAGGAATTCAGCTCCCTACTACAGAGTTCATGAAAGCCATTCGCCAGGCGTGTGACGAAACCAATACTGTCATGATTCTGGATGAAATCCAGTCGGGTTACGGAAGAAGCGGTAAATTCTTTGCTCACCAGTACAATGACGTACGCCCTGACATGATTACCGTAGCTAAAGGCATTGGCAACGGATTCCCGATGGCCGGTGTACTGATTAGTCCGAAATTCACCCCGGTATATGGCCAGTTAGGAACGACTTTCGGTGGAAATCATCTGGCATGTGCAGCAGCTATCGCCGTACTTGATGTGATGAAAGCAGAAAATCTAGTTGAAAACGCCGCTAAGGTAGGTACTCACCTATTGGAAGAATTGAAAGGCTTCAAAGGAATCAAAGAAGTACGCGGTCGCGGCTTGATGATTGGAATGGAATTTGAAGAACCCATCAAGGAACTCCGTCAGAAATTACTTTTCGAAGAAAAAGTATTTACCGGTGTCAGCGGCACCAACGTCATCCGTTTGCTTCCGCCGCTCTGTCTGAGCATGAACGAAGCAGATGAATTCCTGACTCGCTTACATAGGCTTATCAAATAATAAAAACGTATTACGTTTTTACATTTACGCCTTGATGTATTTCTACATCAAGGCGTTTTTTGTTATCCTTTCTTATTACCCATAAGTTTTCTACATTAAAGGAGATTCTATTTTTCCAGTTCAGGAGAAACGTTCCAGAATCTCCATACACATACGACCGTTATGATAAGGGCATTTCCAGAAACCAGCCTTATCATCTTTCATATTGATGGTACCATCCGCATACAAACTCCAATGCCATTCACCATGCACCTTATCCACTAATTTCGTCTGAATGAAATTCCAGCATCGCAACGCAATATGCAATGCTTCTTCATCGCCAAAATGCTGAAAAAGATTCACATGTCCTACCACATTTTCAGCCTGAACCCACCAGTGCAACTCACGGTCAATTTTCCTTTTGCTAATAAAGTTCTCGTACATCATACTGCCATCCGGATTCAGGCCTTCATCTGCCGCCTCAGCAATTTTCACAATAACCGGTTCCACCTTTTTCAACAAATCCAGATCACCTACCACCAGTGCCGCCTCATGTATCAGCCACGAAGCTTCAATATCATGTCCGTAGGATACTATCTGATACTTATTAGTCCAGTCATCTTCAAAGAACAGATTCAGATGATACGTTTTGGCATCCAATATCTTCTCTAAAAACAAATTGACCAGATTGACAATCTGCTTCTTCAGGCGTTCATCTTTCCATACACGATAAAGATTTGTATAAGGCTCCAGAATATGCAAGTGTGTATTCATTGTCTTCTTCTCATTCTCGTCCTTATCGCTCAAACGCATATCTTCTATCGGACGCCAGTCGCGCGTCAAAGCTTCCAGATAGCCGTTTTTTTCTGCATCAAAACTATATTTTTCAATAACCTCAAACAACCGGCAAGCATAATCCAAGGCTTCCGCATCTCCCGTCGCACGTGCGTACTCACTCAAACCGTAAATAGCAAAGCCAATGGCATAAATCTGCTTCTTGGTATCAAGTGGATTCCCTTCACAATCCAGTTCCCAATAAATACCTCCATACTCCGTGTCATAGAAATGATCAATCAAATAACGTTTGGCACGTGTAGCCGTTTCCAGATACTCCTCTTTGTGAAGCAGACGGTATGCAGCTGAGAAAGTCCACAAGATACGTGCATTCAGGATGGCTCCCTTTGATGCAGACGTATCCAATACATCCTCTCCGGTAATACGACCATAAAATCCACCATGTTCACAGTCGGTCATCTTTTTCATCCAAAACGGAAGTATATTCTGTTCCAGTTCTGCCTTCACCTCCGTGCAGAGCTGATTTATCTTCTCATTCTTCATCTTTTGATTCTCTCTTTAAGTTTAACTGTTCCATTATACCTTTCATCTTCTGTTCTCCCAGCGGATAGAAGACAATAAAGACTATCGAAATAAATGCAGCCACAGCTGGAAGCAAGCTTAAAAACATTTTGATGCCATGGATGGTTTCTTCGCTCTGTACGGCATTAGCCTGAAAGCCAAAGAAAGACAACAACCATCCGGTCACCGCTGTACCAATGGCCCATCCAAATTTCTGACTCATGGATGAAGCACTAAAAATCAATCCCGTAGCACGGTTCCCTGTTTTCAGTTCTGAGAAATCGGCACAATCGGCATACATTGACCAAAGCAACGGAAAGATACTACCGGCACATACACTTATCAAGCATTGAAATACAAAAATCAATGTCAAATCCTCCTTGTCAAACCAGAAAAATATCACACTTAATACTGACGCAACCAGCATGGAAAGTGCAAAAGTCTTTTTCTTTCCAATCTTATTACTCATAGGAGCTGCCAGGACTACACCTACAATATTCGCAATCTGCCCCACAGAAAGATACAAACCGCTCAACACGAAGGATACTCCCATCAGTGAAACAGTACGATATTCATCTTCTACAATAAAATACTTGAAGTAATACACCGCTGCTCCATCCCGGATAGAATTAAATACCAATGTCGCTACTCCAGCTCCAAACAAAATCCACCAAGGCTTATTATGAAACAAATCCCTAATGTCCTCCTTCAAAGAAGTTCTCTTCTCATTAATCGGCTTTACTCGTTCTCTTGTCCAGGCAAAGCAACCTAAAAACAGCAGGGCACACATCACCCCAATCACCACCACAGCCATGAACCAACCAAACTGCTGGTCACTCAACTCCTTGCTATGCCCGCTAAACCAGTTCACCATCGGCATGAACAACAACAAAGCAATAAAACTACCCAAGTAAGCAAACATCATACGGTAAGTAGATAAGGTATTACGCTCTGACGGGTTAGGGCTCATCACTCCCAACAATGAAGCATAAGGTACGTTAATGCCAGAATATACCATCATCATCAACGAATAAGTGATATACGCATACACCAGTTTCCCTGCATCACCGAAAGGAGGTGTATAAAAAGTAAGTACTCCTATCAAGCCAAACGGAACTGCAAGATATAGCAGATACGGACGAAACTTGCCCCATCGGCTGGAAGTACGGTCGGCAATTACCCCTACAATCGGGTCGAACACTGAATCCCAGATACGTGTCACCAAAAACATGGTACCTACCATTGCCGCCGGTAGCCCGAACACATCCGTATAGAATATCATCAAATAGGCTCCAAACAATTTCCAGAACATGGAGGAAGCCATATCCCCAAATCCGTAACCAATCTTTTCCGTGAGTTTTATCATAGCAGTACTTACTTTTTTATTATTTCATCAATTTCAGGTTTTTATCAATCAATTTTTTCAGAGTTTCTACCGAAGCTGTAGTTGTCAAGCCATCCTGTGGCGTATTCATACAATAATCCACCAACTTATCAATTGTAGAAACAGCCACATGCATACGTGTATCGGAAGAGGCATAATAAATGAACACCTTTCCATCTTCATCTGCAATCCAACCATTGGTAAACAGCACATTCGATACATCACCAATACGTTCTTCCCCTTCTGGAGCCATGAAATAACCACCCGGAGCAGCAATCAACTTACTGGGGTCTTCCAATGAAGTCATATACATGTAAAGCACATAGCGCAAGCCAGCTGCACAACCACGCACACCATGTGCCAGATGCAGCCATCCTTTGGGAGTCTTGATAGGATGAGGACCTTCACCGTTCTTCACTTCTTTAATCGTATGATAATAGCGGCAGTCAATAATCTTTTCTTCTGTCACTTCCGCATGTGTAATATCGTCTACCAAAGCCCAGCCGATACCTCCACCACTTCCAGCATCAATGAATCCATCTTGCGGACGAGTATAAAAAGCATATTTGCCATTCACAAACTCCGGATGCAGCACTACGTTACGCTGCTGGCTCTTCGACTTCAAGTCCGGCAGACGTTCCCAGGTTTTCAAATCTTTTGTACGAGCAATAGCTGCCGTAGCTGTAGCAGAAGACAAATCACCAGCAGGTGCATTGTCGTCATGACGTTCTGCACAGAAGATACCATAAATCCAGCCGTCTTCATGTGCTGTCAGACGCATATCATAAATATTTGTAGCCGGAATCACATCGTCAGGCATGGTAATAGGATAATCCCAAAAACGGAAATTATCTACCCCATTCGGACTTTCAGCCACCGCAAAGAACGATTTACGATCGGCACCTTCCACACGTACTACCAATATATACTTTCCATTCCATTTGATGGCACCTGAATTCATAGTTGCATTCATTCCGATACGCTCCATCAAGTAGGGATTGGTTTTCTCATCCAAGTCATAACGCCAGAAAATCGGTGTATGAGCAGCGGTTACTACCGGATATTTATAACGAGTGTACACACCGTTGGTGGTTTCAACAGGCTCATTCTTTCGAGTAATCAACTCTTCATGCTGAGCAAACAATTTTTTTACCTTGTCTTTAAAAGTACTCATATCAATTTATATTTTTATTTCATTTTACATTTTTCATATCTCCCGCAAACAATGTGCGTGAATCATTATAGAAGTTCAGAAAATCATCTGCCGACGAATGCCCCGGATAAGGCGCATAATAATGATTTTCTCTTTCACGTGCATTTCTCCATACCAGTACATAACTTATCGGATACTTCTCTATTACCGGCATCAAGGTTTGCGTCCACCATACCGAATCAGGAATTGTTTCATAACCTGTTTCGGTTACAGCCATCACCTTTTTATGTGCTTTACTTACCTGCGACATAATAGTAAGTGCATTATCTAAACTCTTCACATAAGTATCTTTATCAAATTGATATGCATCTACTCCTATCAAGTCGATAATATCATCACCCGGATAACGCTCCAGATACTCCACAGAATCTTTAGGCTCCGTACCCGGAGAATAAGCATACAACAGCTGGGTAGCTCCCTTTTCCTGCATACGTTCGTACGTCATCCGCCAAAGTGCTTTATAATCTTCTGTAGAGCAAAGATTTTGTCCCCACCAGAACCAGCTGCCCGTATGCTCATGCCACGGACGGAAAAGAACTGGAACCTTTATACCTTCCGACGTTTGTATTGAGTTCAGATAGTCGGCCACTTTATCCAGCCAACCCATAAACTTGTCATGATTTACTCCTCCAGGCAGTACAGATTTCACAACTGTTGAATCACTCACATCCCATGAATCTTTTCCCGTTACCGGATTATCCACGTGCCAGCTGAAAGACGACATTCCTCCGCGTTCATATTGCGCCACAACTTCTTGTCGGATACGGTCCAGCGACACATTATCCAAGTTCTTATCCCCATAAATTTCAATACGTCCCAAATCAAAAGACATCATGGCTGGATAATCACCACACACACTTTTCACATCGCTTCGCGCAGAGTCGCCATCCCAACCAATGCCGTACACCGGATCATCGTGATGCCCAAACATGAACTTTCCTTGCTGGGAAATGGTCTTTAATGTCTCCAGCATCGTTAAGGCCTCCGGCGTACGTGCTGCATCAGCGTTTTCCTTTTGAGTATTTCCTCGCATACATCCTGAAATAAATATTACAGTTAAAGCCAGGATTACCAATAATTTCTTTTGTCTCATTTTTACTGCAAATATAAGATAGAAAGATAGTTGTTCTTCCTACGGGTTTAGACTAAAACAACTATCTTTCACATATTTATTGTCTCCAACCAGTATACTCCGCATTAGAACCCCAGCCAGGATTCTGTTTCAAATATTCCGATAATGAAACCTGACTCTCAGGAATCTTCATAAATCCGGCTGTTTCATTATAACGTTGTGCATAACCTCCGTTTTGAGGAACATTTTGAGTGGCAACCGCATCATTAATATAGATTGCTACATTCTGCTGTTTAGCCAAAGCGTTTGCCGCAATGTGCCAGCGACGGATGTCATTCCACCGTACTCCCTCGAATGCCAGTTCCCAACGACGCTCATTCTGAAGAGCCTCCAATGAATAAGAAACAGGAGGAAGCCCGACACGGTTACGCACCCGATTCATGCCCTCTGCATCTTCTTTTAATTCCGATTGCATCAACAGCACATCAGCAAAACGAATCAATACCAGGTCTTGTACATTCCCAAAGTCAATTGTAACTCCATATTGCCAGCCGCTTGCGCCATACATCAAAAAGCCAAACGATGGCAAATAATCCATATTGGGGAAACTTTCAGTATCAGTATTTCTACAGGATATGGGAGCTGACTTCATATTGTAATATCCCGTTTCCTGCATATAGTCATTCCAGCCTCCGCCACCGTATTCATAGCTTGGCAAGTTGTCTACATCGTAAATAGAAGCATCACGGCGAGGATCGTTGGGTTCGGCAGCTTCCCAGTCGGCTACCAGATTAGGAGCTACAGGACCGGCTCCCCATCCTTGCCCGAACGGGAAAGTATTGGCATAATTCTGACTACCACGTATACCAAAGTGCAGAGCGTACTGATTTGCCATTCCCTGATAGCCGTCCCCACTTCCCGGGTACGTTCCCTGCTTGTTAAACTTTACCATAAAGATAGCTTCAGGATTTATGGCATTGTCATTTTCCACCCATTCCAGTCCTTGCCCCCGTGTATAAGAAAAATCTTCTACCGTGCAACGGTTGGTATATGGCCAAAGATTACGGAAATCAGATGTTACCAGCGAATACCCTGAGTTTTCAACGCAATCGTCTATATAGTCTATTACCTGCTGTTTAGTCAGGGTTGTACCGTCTGGCAAAGCAACCTCTGTCAAGGGGTTATAAGTCGTACTTGTCAAATCTGCAAGTTCTTCTCCATTGCAATACATGCCGGTATAGAACAGCCATGCACGTCCCAACATCGCCTCCGCTCCGTATTTGTCCACGTGACCAGCCTGAGCCGCATCGGTTTTTCTGGCAGGAAGATAATCGCAAGCTGTTTTCAAGTCCAGCAGAATCTGCCCCCATGTTTCAGCAGCTGAGGCCTGCGGCTTGTCTTCTGCCTCCAAAGAAGTCATCAGCGGAATGGAACCATATTGAGAAGCCAACTCATAATAAAAGAAAGCTCTCAGAAAGAAGGCCTCGCCTAAAAATTGTTTGCGCTCATCCTCAGAAATATCCTGACAATTATCCAAAGATTCAATAAAAGCGTTAGCACGAGCCACTCCCTCATAACGCACTTGCCAGAAAGACTGCGTCATATCATACTGATAGTTGGTCAGCAAGTCCATCGCCTGCATCAGTCCATCGCCTGCACCTCCACCTCCCAGGTTGTCATCACTTGCCAACATGGATAAGTAATAGAAAGAAGTTTGCGGAGTAGAGATGGCCTGATTCAGGTTCGCGTAAATACCTGTCAACATTTGTTGCGCATCTGTCACATTGGTCGGGAATGTTCCCGTATTCTTCTGGGTATAGTTAGTTGTATCCAAGGCATCATCACAAGCACTTAGTGTTATTGCCGCCCCTATAATAAAAGTCAAATATTTTTTCATAATCAGTTTTCTTTAAAATTTAACGTTAACACCTACCATATAAGTTCTCGGAGCCGGATAATAACCTACATCAATACCGGAAGCCCAGCTATCACCTACTCCCGCATTGGCGCCGATTTCCGGATCCATTCCTTTATAGCCAGTAATGGTGAACAAGTTTTGAGCCGTAACATACACACGAAGCTGCTGCATCGGACATTTCTTCCAAATATTTTTCAAATCATATCCCAATGTGATATTTTGCAAACGGAAATAATCAGCATCTTCCACATAAATATCCGAAATCTGGGTAAAGTTCGTATTTGCACCGCTTGTCAGGCGCGGATATTTATTGGAAGTCCCTTCTCCGTGCCAGTATTCCAATACTTCACTTGAATAATTGTCCCAAACATTGTCTGTAAATTTACGCCAGGAACGGATGTTCTGTTGTCCGAACGCCCCGTAAGTAGTCAGAGCGAAATCCCACCCCTTATACGAACAGTTGAAGCTGATACCTCCTGTGAAATCCGGGTGAGGATTGCCTATTTCCGTCTTATCTGCTTCTGTGATGGTTCCATCCCCATTTACATCCACAAACATCAAATCACCCTCCTGAATAGATGAACCTTGTAGAGAATTGGCTGCGTCACCTTTACAATTACGGTCCAGGTAAGCTTGCACGTCTGCCGCATTTTGCATCACACCTTCCGTCTTGTATCCATAGAAATAGCCTATAGGATGACCTTCCTGCATACGGTATACTGGAGCTGTATTGTTCGACAACACATTAGATTCACCTTCTATATACCCGTTACGGTTGTTTATCTTGGTTACTTCGTTTTTGTTGTGTGCAATGTTCAGGCTCACATTATATTTGAAATTACCTTTCTGGTCATTCCATCCCAATGCCACTTCAAAACCTTTATTTTGTACGTCACCACCGTTCACGTATGGAGCATCCAAACCGTAAGAATCCAATATAGGTGCCTGAATAAGCAAGTCCTTCGTATTCTTAATGTAATAGTCGAAAGTAAAACTTAAACGTCCGTTCAGGAAGCGTGCGTCCAGACCAAAATCCCATTGTTCAGAAGTTTCCCAGGTAACATCCTCGTTAGGCAGGTTCATGGCATATCCTCCCTGAGAAGCGCCATTCTTATTGTTACCGAAAGGATAACGGCCGTATTCATCGAAACCTACCATTGATACATAATAGGAATTGCCGATATTGCAATTACCATTCTGTCCCCAGCTGGCACGTATCTTCAGGAAATCAAGCCAACCCGCTGTCTTTTCCATCCATTTCTCATTCGTCATCACCCAGCCTAATGAAGCAGAAGGGAAAGTACCCCAACGATGTCCTCGCGCAAAATTGGAAGAACCGTCACGACGCATAATCAAACTTGCCATATACGTTTCCTTCCAGTCGTAGTTCACACGACCGAAGAATGAAGAAAGCACGCTATCTCCCCAAGGAGCTCCAGTGGCACTTAAAGGAGCAGAAGCCGTACTGTTGCTCAAATAAGCCATATCCCAAGTGCCAAACAAAGTAGAAGAAGCAGTGGCACTGATGTCCTCACCCATACCAAAACCACTCTTCTGGAACGACTGTCCTATCAAGACATCAAAATGGTGTTCGTCTTTTACATCAAACTTATAATTCAATGTATTTTCCACAGACCAATTCCATCCCGTACCCATGCTTTGCTGTACTTCATCATCCGTACGGCGGTCGCCCACATCATTCAGATGATAGATACCGTTATATCTTCTGTAAGAATTGGAGCTCTGCTTGTAGCTGACCTGTCCTTTATATGTCAATCCTTTAATTGGCTGAACCTTGAGATAGCCCACCATATTCAAGGAATAATTCTTGGAAATGTTGTTACCCTGATCGGTATACATCATCTTGGCAATCGGATTGGTGGAATAAGGATTATATCCAAACCAACCGGCTTCGTTCAAGTCATCATACCCATAATACTCTCCGCTTTCATTATATATCGGAATCAGCGGATTGGCGCGCAGCATCTCAGAAATATTGTTCGAATATTGTCCGTTCGTATAGATTCCTGAACGCTGGTTATGGTTATAATATAGGTTTTCACCAAAAGTAATGATATCAAGATTATCTTTGCGCCACAACACATGCTCTGAGTTCATGCGGACAGTAAAACGGGAATAATCAGAGGCGGCCGGCTTGCCCAATGTACCCTCTTGTTTCATATAAGATATACCTGTTGAAAACTTTGAAAACTCCGAACCTCCTGCCAGATTAATGGAGTGGCTAGTAGTGATGGCTCCTTTATTACGGATAGCCTCCATCCAGTTCGTTCCTGCATCCGAACCATTCATATAGGCATCATACTGCTCTTGCGACATATAGTCTGTCCAGTTGTAAGCCTGGCCACCTCCTGCCTCGCTCACCCTGTCCATCACTTCCATATATTCCTTTGCGGTAAGCAGGTCAGGCATTTTATAGACATCCTGCCAGCCTACATAGCCATCGTAGGATACTTGTATTTTACCCTCCTTGCCTTGCTTAGTAGTCACAAGAATAACTCCGTTGGCCGCACGCGCACCATAAATAGCAGCAGAAGCAGCATCTTTCAATACATCTACACTTTCAATATCGGCAGGACTGATAGAATTAATATCCCCTTCTACGCCATCAATGATATAAAGCGGAGTGGTAGAACCATTGGTTCCCGCACCACGAATATTTACCTTGTATCCTTCACCGGGCTGTCCGGAAGACGCAACGATATTCACTCCCGGAGTCTGACTCTGCAAAGCACCCAAAGCGTTTGCCGTATTCAATTTCTGGATATTATCCCCTTTCACTTGCACCGTGGCACCGGTTACCAGTTTCTTTTTCTGCACACCATAACCGACTACCACCACTTCTTCCAAGACTTCCGTATCTTCCGCCAGCACAATCTGTAAGGATGACTGTCCAGTTACCTCTATTTCCTGCGGCACATAACCAATGTAAGAAATCAAAAGAACTGCATTCTCATTCACATTCAGACTAAACTTCCCGTCGAGGTCTGTAATGACTCCATTCATCGTCCCTTTCTCCAACACATTAGCCCCAATAACAGGAATCCCATCTTTATCAACCACTACGCCTGTTACCACTTTTGTCTGATTTTGGGTTACTTCATAAAAACCAGATGATTCTGCAAAAACTTGCGGAATGCCAGCAACCAGTCCTAACCAAAGGAGGCTACCTCCTAACACCATTTGTTTTGTTTTCACGTTCATAATTCTATTTTTTATTTAAGGTTATTGAACTAATCTCGCATTATTTCTGTAATGAAACTGCATCCTTCATTTCGTTTCGTTGTCATTGTTATTACAACACTGCAAAATTAGGCAGGGAAGACTTCATTAACAAGTATCATTTTATCTCTTGCTGATACTATTTCAAAATCCCCCACACACAATCCAGATGACATATATACCTTCCTTTATTACAAGAAAATACAGATATAAACCATCAAAAGACACATATAGTGCCGATACTTATATTATATTATCTTTTTCAGAGAAGATTAGACTGATGCGTTTTCATACACCAGATGATAGACAACGAAATATTTATTCTGCTCTCCGGATATTTTCCAATGTCAGGTTCGCTTGTTTTATCAGCCTTATCGTACTTGTATCCGAAGCGAATACAGAGTTTAGCCCCTGTTGTTCTTGCGCCGGATCCCCAGTATAATCATCTCCTGGCATCCAATATTCATGTGATGCTGAAGGCACTGCAAATCCTCCCCATCCCCAGAAGTTACATCCCACAAATAACGAATGGGATACTGCATGCTTTGCAATCTGATTGAATACATATTCATAATAAGCATTACGGGCCGAAACAGGAGATGACTTGTCAAAACAGAATCCATCTCTCGGATAGCCAAATTCTTCTAAGACTAAAGGCTTCTGATACTTTTTTGCAATTTCTAAATGTTCATCGATATACATCTTTGAATTTCGTTTAGCCTTTTCCAAATTTACCTGCAAACTGTCTTTCGGAGCCCATCCCCAATTATAAGGCCAGATATGAATATTCATATAGTCAACATTGGCATCCGCATGGATTTTTTCATACAAGTCCATATCCATCTCACATCCCCATTTCCCCTCACTTCCGGTAGATACCAGATGGTTCGGATCCAACGATTTTATCAATGCAGCAGCCTCACTAATCCATTCTGCCAGCCTCTGCTTGCTTTCTTGTGAAAAAGCACGAGGCTCATTCCCTATCTGCCATGACATAATAGTAGGGTCATCTTTATAACTTTTCTTTGTATAACGGTTCGTACGGGTTATCACATCCTTCACATAATTTGCATAAAGTGCCTTCGCACTGTCAGAACGTACAAACTGACTGACAAAGTCCATATAAGCCACATATCCGTCAATTGCAGGAACAGGAGCCTTTCCATAACCCGCCCACTGAAGATATTGCCCATAACCACCGCTCCACTCCCAAGAGTTATTTAAATAAAGGACTGCCAACATATCACGTTTGGACATCTCGGCAAGCAAAAAATCAAGACCTGCAAAAATTGTATCATTGTATACACCAGGAGCAATCTGCAACGTTGGTTCTACTTTTGCAGGAACTCCTCTCCTACCATCAGATCCAACTAAAATACGCAGATTATCTATTCCTATAGCCTTCAAAGAATCCAATTCACGACACAAACGGATACGGTCCCCACCTTCTCCTTCAGATGCTAAAATCGCTCCATACCAAAAATTAGTACCAATATAATAATACGGTTTACCATGACGTATAAAATGTCCGTTTTCTACTTCTATAAAACAATCATTTACCGGTCGTTTTGTAATACAAGAAACACTTACACAAGAACATACTATTAACCATACAAGAATATTAAGTTTTCGCATAACCAATTAGATTTATTTTAACAATGCAAAATTAACGAAGAGACATAAACAAATATGATATGATTTTATCATATCCTGATTGACTTTCATCTCTTTTCATTTGACTATTAAAACAAACCCATAAAAAAGAATTGGTCTCTTTTTCAATCAATTAAAAAAAAGACCAATTGCTACTATAAAAAACTTCTAACTTAAATAATAGTACGTTTCTTTCTATAATTATCTCTAAACTCTTTTGGAGAACATCCTTTCTTCTTTTTAAATATGCGATTGAAATTAGATAAATTATTAAAGCCACACTCATAACAGATTTCAGCTACCGCCATCGTTGAATCAACAAGCAGACGCGTCGCATACCCCAACCGCAAATCAATAATGTAATCTGACAAATTCTTACCTGTACGCAACTTAAAGAAACGGCTGAAAGATACTTCGGTCATACCTACCATATCAGCCAGCTGTTTCAGCTTTATTTCCTCTTGATAATGCTTTCCTATATAGTCTTGTACTCTTTGTACACGCCTACTGTCTGAATGCACCTCTATTTTGGCAAACGAAGAACTTGAAAGAGTACGCGCCTGGTCAGTAAACAAAGAAAGTTCATAAAGCAAGGTCAAGAAATGTACCACGGCATAAAACCCTTTCATCTCAGGAAGCTTGTCAATCAATGAGTATACTTTCATCATGGCATCCATGGGAAAACAAAGCCCATACTGTGCTTTATCCAGCATTTTACGAATCATATCAAACTGATTCGTTTCCACCAGTCCGTTCATAAAAGAAGGAACAAACTGAATAGTTATTTCCCGGATATTTTCTGAGGTACACGTATTTTGTTCCCACACATGTTCCAAATCAGGACTCGTAATTAATACCAAATCATAATCACCTATCACTTCAGCCGAATCCCCGACTACACGACGCACTCCAGGTGCATGCTCCACAAAGTTCAGTTCAAACTCACGGTGACAATGCATGGGGTATGTAAACTCTTTCTTATGCCGATCGGCAATGTAAAAGCAATCTTCATCTGAAAGAGGAGTTATTTCTCGTATAAAATTCTCATTCAACAACTTTTCCATAGCAGTACGTTTAAAAAGGAACAAAATAAGGCCATAATTAAAAGTTATTATTCTCAGAAAAAGCGTCTCATTCTCTATTTTTCTGTTTCCCACAAAAATAAGATAAAAACATATCAGTTTTATCACAAAACAACACCTATTTTTGCAGACAAATAAATAATTAAACAAAATCTATTATCAAAACTGAAAAGCATGAGTGCAAAAAGCAAACTTTATCTTTTAGCAGGCCTTTCTTTCTTGGCCGGAAATGCAATGGCACAGCACATCTGTATTTCTACCCCCAACACATCGCTCGTACTGAATGCTCCCAATGGAGGTGAGCTAAAGTATCTTTACTATGGAAGCAAACTGAGTGAAACAGACTTGCAACACATCAATGAAGCATCTAATTGTAACCATACGGCTTACCCCGTATATGGAATGAATTGTCCGGGAGAAGCTGCCCTTTCTGTAAAACACGCCGACGGCAACATGTCTACACAAATGGAGGTGGTAAGTGTCAGCACCAATCAGGAGAAGCAGTCTACATTAACGACCATCCACCTGAAAGACAAAGTATATCCGTTCTATGTCGACGTACACTACAAAGCATATCAGGATGTAGACATGATAGAAACTTGGACCGAGATAAGCCACACAGAAAAGAAACCGGTATATCTGAGCCAGTTCTCTTCTGCCTACTTACCCATTCGCAGAGGAAATGTATGGCTTTCACACCTGTCTGGTTCATGGGCAAACGAAGGACAATTGACGCAAGAACCGCTACAACCGGGAATGACCGTGATTAAAAATAAAGATGGGGTACGCAATTCACATACCTCGCATGCAGAAGTGATGTTCTCACTCGATGGGAAACCACAGGAAAATACAGGAAGAGTCATTGGAGCCGCCCTTTGCTACACAGGCAACTACAAACTGAAAATTGATACAGACGACAGCGATTATCATCAGTTCTATGCCGGAATCAACGAAGAAAACTCTTCATACATGCTTCCTAAAAAAGAAGTATTCCGCACGCCTGCCGTAGCCCTGACTTACAGCGACAAAGGGCTGAGCGGCGCAAGCCGTAATTTCCACAAATGGGGACGTACTTACAAACTGGCTCATGGCAATGTGGTTCGTGATATTTTATTGAACAGCTGGGAAGGTGTGTATTTCGACATCAACCAGAAAGGAATGGACCAGATGATGAGCGACATTGCTTCAATGGGAGGCGAGCTTTTCGTGATGGACGACGGATGGTTTGGCGACAAATATCCACGTAAGAACGACAGCTCTTCGCTGGGTGATTGGGTAACAGACAAAAACAAGCTTCCGGAAGGTATTGAAGGATTGATAAGGGATGCAAAGAAACATGGCATCAAGTTTGGCATCTGGATAGAACCGGAAATGGCAAACACTATCAGCGAATTATATGAAAAACATCCTGAATGGATACTGAAAGCTCCTCAGCGTGATCCGGTGCTTGGACGTGGAGGTACTCAGGTCGTACTCGATTTGGCAAATCCGGAGGTACAGGATTTCGTTTTCAAGGTTGTTGACGACTTGATGACACAGTACCCCGACATCGCTTACATTAAATGGGATGCCAACATGGCTATTATGAATCACGGCTCCAACTACCTGACAGCTGACAAACAAAGTCACATGTACATAGAATATCACAAAGGCTTTGAGAGTGTATGTCAGCGTATCCGTGCCAAATATCCGGACTTAGTGATTCAGGCTTGTGCCAGTGGAGGCGGTCGTGCCAACTATGGCTATCTTCCTTACTTTGATGAGTTTTGGGTGAGCGACAACACGGATGCACTGCAACGCATCTACATGCAATGGGGAACATCTTACTTCTTCCCTGCCATTGCCATGGCTTCGCACATCAGTGCGGCTCCCAACCACCAGACCTTCCGCACCGTTCCACTTAAATACCGCATCGATGTGGCTATGAGCGGACGATTAGGAATGGAAATCCAGCCTAAAAACATGACCGATGAAGAAAAAGACCTGTGTCGCAAAGCAATAGCCGATTACAAGAAAATCCGTCCGGTAGTTCAGTTAGGAGATATTTATCGCCTTGTTTCTCCATACGACCATCTGGGAGTAGCCTCCTTAATGTATACCAGTCCGGAAAAAGACAAGGCTGTATTCTACTGGTGGAAGACAGAACATTTTGTCAATCAACACTTACCGCGTGTAACAATGGCCGGTCTTCATCCCGACAAGACTTACCGTATCACAGAGTTGAACCGGATTGACAATAAGCCGTTGCCCTTTGAAGGGAAAGTCTACAGTGGAGCATTCCTGATGGAAAACGGATTGGAAATTCCTTATACTCATCAGGTAGACTATCATAAATTGAATGATTATGCCAGCCGGGTATTGTATCTGGAAGAAGTAAAATAAATTTCACCATACATACACAAAATAAAAGCCGGACTTGCCCCCCAAATGGCAAGTCCGGCTTTATTATATTAAGAGAAATCCGCTTATTCCCAATTATCCGTACGGAACGGATACAACGGCAATTCACGCAAGTTAGCCACATTACCCGGCTGAAAGTCACGGAAGCAATAGCGTACGGCAACAGGCTGTGCTACCTTGTCGCAAGTCACCTTTATCTGCGAATTATTAAAAACTTCTGCCTTTGCCGGATAGAATACCTTGTCGTTTCCAGCTACTTCAAAACCTTCCATACCCGACAAACGGTTAAATCCTTCTTCTGCATGGTCAAAGGATAAAATAGCTGCACCGTCTTTCACTTCCATCGACTTATAAACAGGTCCGCATGCCTCTATACCCGGCACATGGTAAGTCTTACTCAAAGCCATATAAGCAAGGCGCTTTCCTACGTCTGTTTTATTCTTGGGATGCACATTCTTGATTTCATAAGGTTCTACCAAGTCGTTAGTCGAAATCATACCACTGTTCGAAATGATAGACTGCGCCTTGAACTGTGCTTCACGAAGGTATGCACACCCTGTAGTTTCCGTAGAGTTAAACGGCGCAATCTCCACATAATAGAAAGGCAATTCACCCAGCCCCCATTCCTTACGCCAAAGTTCCACCATTGTCTTCAGGCGTTCAGCATACGTTTTGTGTTTTCCTACGTTCGATTCTCCCTGATACCACAAAAAACCTTTGATGGTATAATTCTGTAGTGGCTTCAACATGCCGTTATACATCAATGTCGGACTCAGGTAATGCCACCAGTCGTGTCCGTCCTCCTTGCGAATGTCTTTCTTCAAGTCAATATCGGTATACTGAGACACGATTTCACGAGGTAGCCATCCTTCCACCATAGAACCACCCCAACTACAGTTGATGATTCCTATCGGAATATCCAGTACCTGATTCATCATCATGGCAAAATGAAAAGCCGTCGCACTAAAAGCCGGTGCATTTTCCGGATTGCTTACCTTCCAGCTCCCTTTACACGAATCCACCGGTTTTACCTGACCGGTTTTCTCCACGGTAGCCACACGAATACCTTTCCATTTCGATGAAGTAGCAATGATTTCATTAGCTCCTGCTATCGGACAGTTTACGAATCCTCGGAGAGGCATCTCCATATTCGACTGCCCTGAGCAGAACCAGACTTCGCCTACCAGGACATTGTTCAGTTTCACTTCTTCTCCGTCGGAAATGGAAATCGTATAAGCCTGATAACTGGCTGTGGGAGTCTGAATTTTAGCCACCCACTTTCCTTCCGCATCGGCGGTTACTTTATACACTTCCCGGTTCCACGACGGACGGATAATCACTTCGGCATTCGCATTTGCCTTTCCCCACAGACAAGCTTCAGCCTGCTGTTGCAATACCATATTGTCACTCACAATGTCGGGCAATGTAATCTTGCCCCATGCTCCAGCCTGCACCATCAGCAGACAGGCACTCACAATCCATTTTTTCATCTTACTCTATTTTTAAAGTCGCCATTTCTACAAAAATGATATGAGGAAGAGTGTTCTCAAAACAGAAAGTTAAAATTGCACGTTTCTCATAATATCATATTCCTTTTCACAAAGATAGCACATCTAACTTCATTGTTGTTGATACTTTCTTATCCAAGTTTTTTCCAAATCATCCCCCAAACCTCAGTACTTTCTTGAAAGTACTCCAGTACTTCCATAGTAGGACTTCAGTACTTCCCCGTCAGTACTGGAGTACTGGCAAGGAAGTACTGGCAACGATAAAGGGACTGTAAATCAGAACCTTCTTTTTATAGCAACAAAACTTATCAATTTCTGTAAATTGAATACCAAAATAAATTCCATTATATAGCCCAACTCTCATTTTTAATTATAACTTTGCGAATAAAGAACTCAAACTTGAAAGATATGAAAGTAGCAATCATCGGAGCCGGAAACATGGGAGGTGCCATTGCCCGTGGACTGGCCAACGGACATTATATTCAGGCACAAGAGATTTCGGTATCCAACCCCAGTGCCGGCAAACTGGACGCACTGAAAGCGGAATTTCCTGCCATTCACGTAACGCATTCCAATAAAGAAGCAGCAGAAGATGCGGACATTATCATTATTGCCGTCAAGCCGTGGAAAGTGGAAGAAGTGTTGAAGCCGCTGAGATTAAGAGGACCACAGATTCTGGTATCGGTGGCGGCAGGACTGACTTTTGAAGACCTGGCACATTTTGTAGATCCGGAAATGCCGATGTTCCGCGTCATTCCTAACACAGCCATTTCAGAAGGAGCCAGCATGACACTGATTGCTGCACGCAACGCTTCGGAAGAACAGATTACTTCCCTGACTGCACTCTTTAACGAAATGGGACGCTCCATGCTGATTGAGGAGAAACAATTTGCAGCTGCCACCTCGCTGACTTCCTGTGGCATTGCCTACGTACTGAAATACGTACAAGCTGCCATGCAGGCAGGAGTAGAACTGGGTATCAAGCCACACGATGCACAGACCATGCTGGCACAAACCCTGGAAGGGGCAGCCAAGCTTTTGCTGAACAACGAAAATGCGCATCCGGCCACAGAAATCGAGAAAGTGACAACTCCGGGAGGAATTACCATCAAAGGTATCAACTCGCTGGAGCACGACGGATTTACCTCGGCCGTTATTCACGCCATCAAGGCCAGCTTATAAAAACATCATACGGGGAGCTTCGTGCTCCCTTTTTCATTACAAAACCTGAACCGACATGAAAAACAACATTCTTATCACCATGGGAATCCTTGTATTGCTGGGAGTGGCCGTACAGGGTTTGTTTGGCATCGTAGCCGGTGTATTCCTGTCCGCCATTTTAGGAATCATCTACGGAGCCGTCAAGAAGAACAAGCAGTTTCTGCGCTGGTCGGTCATCGCACTTACCATCGACATCATCTGCATCATCCTGTTCTATTTCTGCCTGATTCAATCGGACATGTAGCTTTTACTTCACAAAACCTTTTTTCGCCCATTTCAGGCTGTTCCATCGTTTCACAAAAATAAAGGCACGGATATTCTCGTCGAGCAGGAAGGCACACCACATGCCGACCAGTCCCCAACCCAGATGAATACCGAACAGATAGCTGAGTCCGACAGAGACCGTCCACTGCACAATCAGGCCGACATAGAACGGGAAATTCACGTCACCTGCCGAGCGGAGGGCATTCGTGGCATAGATATTTACGGCACGCCCTATCTCTACGATGACATCGACAATGAGAATGGTCACTCCCAACCGGATAATATTCTCGTTGTCCGTCAGCATACTGAAGATTGTATGACCGAATATGGCCCAGATGCACGAAAGTCCCAGCGATACCAGAATGGACAAACGCATGACGTACTTTCCCAACAGGTAGGCCGCACGTATCCGCTTCTGCCCTACCAGATGGCCGATACTGATGGCTCCTCCTTGTACCATGGCGATGGCAAAGAGATAGACAAACATGGTAGTATTCACCGTATAAGTTCGTGTGGCCAGCGAATCATTTCCCAGGATATTGATTAAATAGGTGATGACGACCTGCGAAAAACTGTACGACATATTCTCTCCGGCAGAAGGGACTCCCACCTTCAACAGGTTTTTCAGTTCTATCCAAGGGAAAGGACGGAACAGAGCCATCGGGAAAGACGGAATGTGTTTTCTGAAGAGAATGACAAACAAGACAATCATGCTCACCCCACGGGCTATGGAGGTAGATATGGCTGCTCCTTCTGCTCCCATGGCAGGCAGGCCGAACTTACCGAAAATCAGGGAATAGTTTCCGATGATGTTCATCACGTTGACCAGCACCGTAACCAGCATGGGGTAAATGGCTTTGTTGGCACTGCGCAAGGACGCGGAAATGGTCAGCGAAATAGCCTGGAAGAAAGCAAAAGCACCTACAATCTCCATGTAACCGATACCATATTTCAGCAGTTCCGGACGAAGTCCCATCCATCCCAATAATGTAGTTGCTCCATAGTGCAGAATGGCACTGACCACCAGTCCCACGACCAGGTTCAGCAATAAAGACACACCGACCACCTGCACCATCTTGTTCCTCATCCCTGCTCCCAGGTACTGCGAACACAGCACAGAAGTACCGATATTGATTACCTCAAAAATAAGGAAAGCAAACATCACAATCTGGTTCACCACCCCTACTGCCGCCACACTTTCATCGGAATACTGACTCAGCATAACGGTGTCGACAGCACCTAACATCATAATCAATAAGGTCTCGATAAAGATAGGAATCACGAGCTTCGTCAAGCCTTTCCGGATACCTGTTTGTTGAATTGCCTGTTCCACGTATTAACTCTCTAAAAAACGTGACAAAATTACAACATTTAGCCCGTAGAGTGTCTTGACCTATATCAATTTAAAGGTGTAAATCCTACAATGCACTATTTTCCCCCTTTTCTTCACTATTTTCCCCCTCTGAATCCTAATAAAATATGATTTTTGCAACACCTAAAAACAATTATTATGAAAACCAAGCAATTTCTACTGATCGTATTAGCATGTCTTTGCATTCCTTTTGCACAATTATGGAGTAATCCTGTAAACGGACTCTTGGAAAGAATTGATCCGGGAGCTTCCAAGAAATTCATCATACAAGTAAAAAAAGGACAATCCGATTTTTTTGAACTCGACCAGAAAGGTGACAAAGTAGTCATTCGGGGAAACAACTACGTAAACATCGCTACCGGCTTGAACTGGTACCTGAAATATTACGCAGGCATTCATCTTTCATGGAACGGCATGACTGCCGAACTGCCGGAAAGCTTGCCGAAAGTTTCTACTCCGGTACGCAAGGAAACCAACCTCTCCTTACGCTACGATTTCAACTATTGCACTTATTCCTATACCATGGCTTTTTGGGACTGGGAACGCTGGGAAAAGGAAATCGACTGGATGGCACTACACGGCATCAACTTGCCACTGGCAGTAGTCGGTCAGGAATGCGTATGGAAAAACATGCTCGAAAAATTAGGTTATACGAAAGAAGAAATCAATAAATTCATTGCAGGACCTGCTTTCTTGGCATGGTGGGCCATGAACAACCTGGAAGGATGGGGCGGTCCCAATCCAGACAGCTGGTACACACAGCAGGAAGCATTGCAGAAGAAGATTCTGAAACGTATGCGCGAATACGGCATCGAACCGGTATTCCCGGGCTATTCCGGTATGGTACCTCACGATGCCAACAAGAAATTGGGACTGAACGTAACCGAACCGGCATTGTGGAACGGATTTACCCGTCCGGCTTTCCTGTTTCCTACCGACTCACGTTTCAACGAAATTGCCTCTTTATATTACAAGGAACTGGAAAAACTGTTCGGCAAAGCCAACTATTACTCTATGGACCCGTTCCACGAACTTGAAGATGCAGGAAGTGTGGATTTTGATGCAGCCGGAAAAGCCGTACTTAAAGCAATGAAGGATGTCAATCCAAAGGCTACATGGGTGATTCAGGGATGGACGGAAAACCCGCGTCCGGAGATGATCAAGAACCTGAACAACGGAGATATCCTGATTCTGGACCTGTTCAGCGAATGCCGCCCGATGTGGGGTATTCCTTCTATCTGGAAACGTGAAAAGGGTTATGAGCAGCACGACTGGCTGTTCTGTATGATAGAAAACTTCGGAGGCAACGTGGGTCTGCACGGACGTATGGACCAGTTGCTGAACAATTTCTACCTTACCAAGAACAATCCATTAGCCGCCCATCTGAAAGGCATCGGCCTGACCATGGAAGGTAGCGAAAACAATCCGGTGATGTTCGAGCTGATGTGCGAACTTCCCTGGCGCCCGGAAAAGTTCACCAAGGAAGAATGGTTAAAAGACTACCTTTTCGCACGCTACGGTGTACGGGATGAAAAAATTACACAGGCATGGAGCATTCTTGCCGACGGCATCTACAACTGCCCGTTTGGCAATAACCAGCAAGGGCCTCACGAATCTATTTTCTGCGGCCGTCCCGGACTGAACAACTTCCAGGCATCCAGCTGGTCTAAGATGCAGAACTATTATGACCCGACCAGCACGGAAGCGGCAGCCCGCCTGATGCTGGAGGTGGCCGACAAATACAAAAGCAACAACAACTTTGAATACGACCTGGTAGACATCGTCCGTCAGTCACTCTCCGACAGAGGACGTATCGTCTACAACCAGACCATTGCCGACTTCAAGAGTTTCGACAAAAAGAGCTTTGCAGCTCACTCACAAGAGTTTCTGAATATCTTGCTGGCACAAGACCGTCTGTTAGGCACCAGAAGTGAATTCCGCGTAGGACGCTGGATTGAACAGGCCCGCAACCTGGGAACTACTCCAGAGGAAAAAGATTTGTACGAATGGAATGCCCGCGTACAGATTACCACATGGGGCAACCGCGTATGTGCCAACGACGGAGGACTTCGCGACTATGCTCACAAGGAATGGAACGGTCTTCTGAAAGATTTCTACTACAAACGCTGGGCAGCCTACTGGCAGACACTCCAGGATGTGCTTGATGGCAAACCGATGGTAGAACTGGACTACTATGCCATGGAAGAACCTTGGACACTTGCTCACAATCCGTACGCATCACAACCGGAAGGTGACTGTGTAAGCGTAGCAAAAGAAGTATTTAATGAAGTGTTTCCGAATAAGTAATTAAGAATTGCAATAACCATTAATCAGAAAGCACCATGAAACGATTGCTGTCATTAGACATCTTACGCGGCATCACGGTATGCGGCATGATTCTGGTAAACAATGCCGGAGGCCCCGTTTCGTACGCACCGTTGCGTCATTCTGTATGGAACGGACTCACTCCGTGCGACTTAGTTTTCCCGTTCTTTCTGTTTATGGTCGGTATCTCCACCTACATTTCTCTTCGGAAATTTAACTTCGAACCTACCTCGGAAGTGGTCAAGAAGATTGTTCGACGTACATTCCTTATCATCCTAATCGGATTAGCGATTGACTGGTTTGGATATGTGTGCAATGGAGATTTCTTCCCCATCGACACGCTACGCATTCCTGGTGTATTGCAACGAATTGGCCTATGCTACGGCATCGTATCACTTATGGTCATTTATATCAATCATAAGTATCTCCCATGGATTTGCGGTGGATTACTACTTGCTTATTCCATCTTACTGCTGACAGGAAATGGCTATGCCTGTGATGACACCAATTTGCTTGCGGTCATTGACAGAAACGTATTTGGAGAAGCCCATCTTTACAAAAAGAGTCCGATTGACCCAGAAGGCCTTGCTGGCACATTATCTGCCGTAGCCCACACACTCATCGGATTTATGTGTGGCAGATTGTTGCTGGAAAAGATTTCTGTAAACAAACGGATTGTCAAGCTCATTACAGCAGCTGTAATTATGCTGGTCATCGGTTATGTACTTTCCATTTGGATGCCGATTAACAAACGGGTATGGTCTACCACCTTCGTTTTAGTCACATGTGGATGGGGCTCTCTGTTATTGGCATTACTTATGTATGTAATAGACGTAAAGAACATCAATAAAGGATGGACCTTCTTCCTGGTTTTCGGAATGAATCCTTTGTTCCTTTACGTGCTCAGTGAGGTTGTGGCAATCATATTCTCTCAATGGGAAATAAAAGACGCTATCTATCAAACAATCACCATTGCTGTTCCAGATGAATATCTGGCCTCTCTTATCTATTCATTGCTATTCTGCTCAGTAATGGGATTAACCGGCTACATCCTTCATCGTAAAAAAATCTATATCAAGATTTGATAAAAACTAACCTTTTAAAAATCTAAGTTTATGTGTAAAGTACAATTGAAAAATGCAAGACTAAGGCCATTCGCTTTGTTTATGGCTCTTTTTCTGATGAATGTCTCATGGGCATTTGCGCAGCTCACTGTTACAGGACGTGTACAGAGTAAATCAGGCGAACCGCTGATTGGTGTAAACGTCATTGAAAAAGGTACTACCAACGGTACAGTTACCGACTTGGATGGTAATTTCTCTCTTCGAACAGAGAAAGGTAAAACACTTGTGTTCTCTTATATCGGTTTCGTAGCACAAGAAAATGTAGTAAAAGGAACCAGAATGAATGTAACTCTTCTTGAAGATACGGAAACCTTGGATGAGGTAGTAGTTATTGGTTACGGTAGCATGCAACGTAAAGATGTAACCAGTTCCATTGCTACGGTAAAGGCTGACAAGTTGAATGTGGGTACCTATACAGACCCCGCTCAGTTGCTACAAGGTAAAGTACCAGGCTTGACCATTACCCAAAGTAGTGATCCGAATGGAGGAACCTCTTCCATCACTCTTCGTGGTGCTTCTTCATTGCGTAGTGGCGAAGCCATGGAACCTTATTATGTAGTAGATGGTGTACCGGGCGTATCACTAGCTTTGGTCGCTCCTGAAGACATTGAAAGCATTGATGTACTTCGTGATGCTACCGCAACTGCTATCTATGGTTCTAAAGCAGCTAACGGTGTCATCATTGTAACGACCAAGAAAGGTAAAGCAGGTAAAGCAACTGTCAACTACAACGCCTACGTAGCTATAGACAATGTAATGAAAAATCTCGATATGTTGTCAGCCTCTGAATTGCGTGCTTATGCAAAACAGCATAACTTAACCCTTGGCAATGATTACGGTGGCAACACTGACTGGCAGAAAGAAGTACAACGTACAGCCTTCACTCACAACCACAACGTATCCATTAGCGGTGGTTCAGAAAGCACAACTTACAACGCCAGCATTAACTACATGGATAGACAAGGCGTCATCAAAGGTACAGACATGGATCGTCTGATTGGCCGTGCATTCGTACAAACCAAGGCACTGAACAACCGTCTGACACTCTCTATGAACTTAAACGCCAGCATTACAAACAATTATTCAGTAGAAACCGGCAGTGACAACACTAGTGTTTACGATGCTATGAACTACTATTCTCCACTGGTACCTCCAACAGATGCAAATGGAAACTGGAGTATTTACGAAGGCGTATCACAGAACTACAACCCACTTTCACTGATTAATGAAGACACTTATAAACATACTACCAAGAAAATACAAGGTACAGGTAAAGCAGAATTAGACATCATTGACGGACTGAAATGGAACGCTATGCTGTCTTATCAGAACGAACAGTTCTTGTGGGACGAATATCACACTACCCAGTCACAATTGACAACAGTAAAAGACAACGGACAAGCTCACCGTCGCACGACCCAAGACAGCCGAAAAGTATTGGAAACTTACTTAAACTATGACAAAACGTTCAACGATGCTCACAAGTTGGGTATTATGTTGGGTTATTCTTGGGAAGAAACAACAAAAGCTGATGGTTACGGTTTGACAGTTTATGACTTCTACAGCGATGAGACTGGATACAAGAACATGGGTCTTGCCAACAAAATAGATGATATGAACGGTGTCTGGTCATCAGCCGAAAACACATTACGTATGATTTCATTCTATGGACGTGCTAACTATTCCTACAAGAGTAAGTACCTGTTCCAAGCAACTGTACGTCGTGATGGTTCTTCAGCTTTCGGCGAAAACAACCGCTGGGCTACTTTCCCTTCAGTCTCTGCTGCATGGCGTATTTCTGAAGAAGATTTCGCCAAGAATTGGGGATTCGATGATTTAAAACTCCGTGTAGGATATGGTGTCAGTGGTAACTCTTTGGGCTTCGACCCATACTTCTCAAGAATGGTATTTGGAGGAACTGGTTGGTTCACCTACTCAGACGGTGACGAATATCATACGATTGGTGCTTTGAGAAACAACAACCCTGATTTGAAATGGGAAACAACTTCAATGTTCAATGTAGGTGTAGACTTCTCAGTACTCAGAGGCCGTTTGGGTGGAACTATCGAATATTATAGCAAACAGACTTCCGATTTGATTTTGGGTTATCAAGTTTCTACTAACAGATACCCGTTTGGAACCATGTATGCCAACGTAGGTGACATTTCCAACAAAGGTATTGAAATCAGTATCAATGCAGTCCCTATACAAACTAAGAACTTCCAATGGAGTACCACGTTGAACTTGTCTCACAACAAAAACATAGTAAAGAAGATTTCTAACGATACTTATTCTGTAGACTACATCAATACAGCGAACCCGAACATCGGTGGTTTCTCTGGGACAAATTCTATACAACGTATTTTGGAAGGTGAACCTATCGGTACATTCTATACCTATCATTGGGAAGGTTATAATGCAGACGGCGTATCTGTATTCTCTGACTATGACGAAAACGGGAACTATGTAGGTACTACTACCCAACCTAACGAAACTGACCGTGTAAAGATCAAAGGTTCCGCACAACCTAAGTTGAATTTAAGCTGGAACAACACGTTAACCTACAAAGATTGGACACTGACCGCCTTCTTCCAGGGAACATTTGGCAATAAAATCATGAATCTACCACGTGCCCAATATAACAACGTAACAAACCTCGGTGTAGGTAAGAATGGCTTGAAAGAAATACTAGAACGAAACATGCCAAATGACGTAAACGCACAGGCACCATCTGACCGCTATATAGAAAACGGCAGTTACCTACGTCTGTCCACTTTGAGCTTAAGCTACAACTTTGGTAGAATCGGCGATTGGATTAACGCTCTGAAGTTGACGGCTACTTGCAACAATGTATTCACTATCACCAATTACTCCGGTGTTGACCCAGAAATTAGTTTGGGCGGAACAGAACCAGGTGTTGACTGGCGTAACTCAACTTATCCGCGTACCCGCACATTCATGCTGGGACTGAATGTTAACTTCTAAATAACCAAAAAACTGAAACTAATATGAAAAATATATCTAAATTACTTGTATCAATTGGGCTATTGGTCACTACTGGCTGTACCGATCTTAATGTGGATATAACGTCACAATATACGGAATATCCTAGCTCAGAGATTGCACTTGAAGCAAAAATGGCAAATGTATATTATGCATTCCGTGGTCCATTGGGACGCCGCTATAGTGAAGCGTGTGGATGTTCCAGCGATGAATTTATTGGCATTTCATTTGATGGTGACTATTATGACAACGGTACAACTGCACACCCAACTTTACACTGGGTCAATCCGGACTCTCCCTGCATTGACTGGTATGGAGATATCACAGGAGGTATCACAAGCTGTAATCAAGCCATCGTTGACTTTGGTGGCGAAAACGAACCCATGTCTGCTCCCGCAATCGCGATGCGTGCTTTCTATCATTTCATCTTGATGGATATGTATGGAGCCACCCCTATCCTTGATCACTTATTAGGAGATGACGAAGCAATAGAACGTTCACCCCGTCCGGAAGTTGCAGCTTTCATTGAAAAAGATTTACTGAAGGCACTTCCCAATTTGAGTAAAGAATCGAACGCAAGCACCTATGGGAAGCCGAACTATTGGATGGCTAAAGCTTTACTTGCTAAACTTTACCTTAACTGGGCCGTTTATTCATGCGCAGATGTGGCCACCTATACACCGGACATACAAAATCCCAAATTGGATGACTGTATCGCGATTTGTGATGAAATCATAGAATCAGGCATATTCAACTTAAGCAACAGCTATCGCGAGAAATTCTGGCCAGAAAACGGTCCTCAAATCACTGACTTCATTTATGCAATGCCTTACGACCGTATCACAGCTCAAGGAATGCAATATGCCCGTTACCGCACATGGCGTCAAATGAACGGAGTAGACGTTTCATTTTATGGCTTCAAGTTAAGTTCATCAGTAGGTGGTAACCTTGCAGTAAATCCCAAAATGGTAGATTTGCTTTCATTGCCTGGTGACGAGCGCAACCTTTCTATCGTAGGAGGCCCGATTTATTACTATGATGAAAATCGAAACATTTCAAAAACTCCTTTTATTTACGAAGGAAATGGATTCAGTGGACAATTGGTATTTACCAAAGAGATTACTTTAAAATCCAACTCACAAGCTGACATGGAACAGCTCAATGTCGGCAAAGATGTAAACGGTTGGTCACAAGGCTACAAGTCGGTAAAATGGTTTCCAACTTACGACGACTATACTAATGGGCGCAACCAAAGCAATGATATACCTATCTTTCGCTATGCAGATATCATTCTTACTAAGGCTGAGGCCATCCTTCGTAACGGCACTGCAACAAATGGTGACACACCACAAAGCTTATTAAATCAAATCCGTACATACGTTCACGCTCCACAATTCGAAGGCAATCCGACACTACAAGATATTTTGGACGAACGTGGCCGTGAGTTTTTCGATGAGAACTGGCGTCGCAACGATTTGATTCGCTTCGGAAAATTTGAAGACGACTGGGGCTACAAGCACATTGTTCATCCAGAAGCTAAGACCGAATTATTCCGCCGTATTTTCCCAATTCCAACTGGTGTTATGAATACCAACACCAACTGGAAACAGAACCCAGGTTATTAATCACTTAACATAAATTATCGGTGAGGAAAATTCCTCACCGATAATTGCAATTCATTTTATCTTCAGTTTTCAAAGATCACTCCTATTACAGGAATATAAACTACAAATTGAATAGTCTTAAACCCATACAAACCATATAATTGCAATTTCTTATTTTTGCAGAAATAAAAATAGCAATCATGTAGATTTAAGATTTATGAAAGCACATCTTACCACATTATTCAAAAGTCTGATTTATGGAGCAGTTACTCCATTAATTATTTCTTGTTCTAACGGTCATACCACCGATAGCTTATTGTCATATATTGATACGAGAGTCGGTACTGCCGCCAGTACTACTCATTCTGCCGGTATGTTTGGTAAGCACACCGAAGAATACGGACAGACTTTACCTGCCGTATTAGAGCCGAATGGTATGAACTTCTGGACTCCACAAACACAAGACACTGAACTCAAATGTATTGCTCCCTACTATTACCGTGATTCTTTGTTTCAAGGATTCCGCAACTCTCACTGGATTGTAGGCGGATGCACACAAGACTATGGTTCCATGACGCTAACCGCCTCATTCGACTCCTTACGATGCTTGCCTGAAAAGAGAGCAACAAGATTTTTACACGAGCAGGAAACTGCAACTCCTGCTTATTATTCCGTAACCTTGCCTGATGAGCATCTTCAGGCTGAACTGACAGGCCGCTCACGGTCTGCAATTTTCCGCTTTACCTACCAGAAGGCAGGAAAAGCTTACCTCATCGTCAATCCTAACAGCGATGAAGGAGAAGGATACATTGAAATCGATACCCTTCAAAAACGTATCTACGGATACAACCCCGTACACCGCATTTATCAAGGCTGGGGAGAACCTGCCGGATACAGCGGTCATTTTATCATTGACTATCAAAAGGAACCTTGCGAATTCGGGACTTTCCGTGAAGACAGTGTATTCCCGGGACAAATTAAAATTGAGAAAGAAAAAAACATCGGTATATATATAGGTTTTCATGTAGAAAACAACGAACAGATATTAGTCAAAGCGGCTTCTTCATTTACCGATAAAGAAGGAGCTGAAAAGAATATGCAGCAAGAAATTCCGCATTGGGATTTCAACCAGACACAGAAAGAACTTACTGCCATTTGGGAAAAACATCTGTCTGCTATTGAAGTGGAAACACCAGACCAAGAGGCCAAGGAGAAATTTTATGGAGCTTTCTACCGGGCTTCTTTCCTACCACGTACATTCAATGACGTAGATGGCAGGTATCCAGCTTTTGCCCAAAAAGATTCGATTCTCCAACTGGCATCGAATGAAGTATACTACGATGACTACAGTATGTGGGATACTTATCGTGCCCTGCATCCACTTATCAACTTGTTATATCCTACTCAGGGAGGAAACATGATGCAATCGCTTGTTCATAAGTTTGAACAAGGAGAATGGCTCCCTATTTTCCCATGCTGGAACAGCTATACGGCAGCCATGATAGGCGATCATTGCATTGCAGCTATAGGAGATGCCTACATAAAAGGTGTACGTAACTTCGACATAGAAAAGGCTTACGAGGCCATGCGAAAAAATGCTTTCGAATCACCTGCTAATGAAAAAGACTATCAAAATGGAATGGGACGCCGTGCGCTGCAATCGTACCTAAAATATGGTTACATTCCATTGGAAGATAGTGTACCCGATGCCTTCCACACAAAAGAACAGGTCTCACGCACGTTGGAATATGCCTACGATGACTTTGTCCTCTCCCAAGTAGCCAAACAGCTTCAAAAGAACGAAGATTACAAATTGTTGTCCGTACGTGCTCAAAATTATCGCAATGTGATTGACCCACAAACAGGCTATGCACAAGGAAGACATACCGACGGCACGTTCTTGAAAGAACAAAACGCATTCCAGTTTGCCAAATTTATCACAGAAGGAGCTCCTTGCCATTACACATGGTATGTGCCACATGATCCATACGGACTGATGGAGTGCATGGGAGGGAAAGAAAAATTTGCACTGAAACTGGATTCGATGTTCAGCGAACACCGCTATTGGCACGGAAACGAGCCTTGCCACCAAGTCGCATTCATGTTTAATTATGCAGGAGAGCCCTGGAAAACGCAACAGGCAGTACGCCATATCATGGAAACTGAATATTTGAATGCTCCAGGAGGACTTTCAGGTAATGACGATGCAGGACAGATGTCAGCCTGGTATATTTTTGCTTCTTTAGGATTTTATCCAGTTTGCCCAGGTTCACCTTTCTATGTATTGGCCAGTCCTTCATTCCCTAAAGCTGTACTACATCTGGAAAATGGGAAATCTTTTATTCTTCAAGCAGAGAATGCCTCTGAAGAAAATATCTACATACAAAAAGTAACCTTAAACGGGAAGGCTTATACCAAGAACTATATTTCGCACAAAGATATTATAGCAGGAGGTGAGATGGTATTTACAATGGGAAATACTCCCAACAAAACATGGGGAAATACTCCTGAAGATTGTCCACCTTCCTTAATTGAGGTTGCAGAATAAAAACGTAAAAAATTTGCATAATGAAAACAAGACACATTCTTTTTGCACTACTTAGCATCTTCTTATTCGGAGCATGCCATTCACCTCAAACAGGGGTTTACAACATCATGGACTATGGTGCTACGGGAGATGGAAAAACCGATGACGCCTCAGCCATTCAGAAAGCAATTAACGCTTGTTCGGAAGCAGGCGGAGGAACAGTGCTTGTTCCATCCGGGCATACATTTCTTTGCGGACCATTTAAGTTAGCTTCTTACGTAGAGTTACAGCTGGCCCCTAACTCCCGGTTACTGGCAAATCCAGACGAAAGTATCTATACAGAAAGTGCATTCGGTGCCAACCGAGGGGAAGGCATGATGTGGATTAGTGGAAAAGACCTGAAAAATGTATCAATCACCGGAACCGGAAGCATTGACGGAAACGGAGTTGCATTCATGGGAAAGGAACTGGAAGATTCTTATGAGTTGAAACCTGTCACCGATTTCGACCCGCGTCCACATGTTCTGACACTGACCAATATAGAGAAACTTGTCATACGCGATGTGAACATCTGCAACAGCGCTTACTGGACTGTACATTTAATAGGTTGCAACAATGTAATGATTGATGGTATCAGCATTCTTAATGACCTGAAAATACGTAATGGTGACGGAATTGATATAGACCACTCCAAAGACGTACGTATTTCCAACTGCTTCATCGAATCAGGAGATGACTGTATCTGTCTGAAGAACCGACGTGAATTTGAACAGTATGGAAGCTGTGAAGATGTGGTAGTGACCAACTGCACCATGACTTCACGTTCATGCGCCGTAAAAATCGGTTCAGAAAACATGGACAAAATCAACAATGTGTTATTCACTAATTGCATCATCAAAGACAGCAACCGGGGCATAGGTATTCAAAACCGTGATGAAGGTACAGTTACCAATGTCATCTTTTCGAACATGATTGTAGACTGCCGCTTCTTCTCTGATGTATGGTGGGGAAAAGCAGAACCGATTTACGTCACATCTTTCCCACGTGCAGTAGGAAATCATAAAGATGCCGGATGGCGTTTCCCGAAAGGAGCCGTAAAAGGTGCTTGTGGAGAAGTGAGCCGTATTTATTTCCACAATATCAAATGTACAAGTGAAAACGGAATTTTTGTCAGTGGAGATACGATAGACAAAATCAACCGAATTTATTTTGACCAGGTAGAAGTAAACCTTCACAAACGGACCACCTTTGAAGGCGGAGTATACGATAAGCGTCCCTGCGACGGAGAAGGCTTCCTGAAAGGTAAGACTTACGGATTCTTCTTCCATACAGCATCCGACATTCAAATGGAAGGATGTACAGTCAATTGGGGAGATACCCGTCCTGATTATGCTGCAGAAAATATACACTTGGAAAATACAGCTGGGGTAATTCAAAAATAGCCCCAAGTGTTTTTAAAAATGCCGTTGTGAAACGGTACATTTCTAAATTCCTTTTTTTAAGAGACTGTCTCAACATAAGTTTGTACTGCACCCCAAAAGTTAGACACAAAACTTTTGGGGTGTTTTTTATGAAGTA
>OKWR01000298.1_pt1 | contig 59790 bp, 53 predicted proteins | sample 1607101 | NCBI WGS metagenome assembly OKWR01 (sample SAMN04414076, study PRJEB24778) | human gut metagenome | material: faecal | host: Homo sapiens
CAATCGAAAAGATGCCCAGATGGCGGAATAGGTAGACGCGCTGGTCTCAAACACCAGTGGGGAAACCCATCCCGGTTCGATCCCGGGTCTGGGTACAGAATGAAAGGCTAAGTATTTGATAATTCAATACTTAGCCTTTTTTGCTTGTCTGATTTTTTCCACATATTCCCCACAAACGCAAAAAATATAGTAGTAAGTCATTATTTTCTTTGGCTGCGCAATACAAATACACTACCTTTGAAAAGAAATAAATCCAATTAAATAAAAGTCAATGGAACAAGGCATTTGGCAAGAGATTGAGCTGTTATACCAGAAGTTTCAGCAACTTGGTATTAGTGAAGCGGTGGACTATGAAAAGTACTACCTCTATTCTCTTATTACCCATTCTACAGCAATTGAGGGTTCTACACTCACCGAAGCGGAGGCGCAAATGCTTTTCGATGAGGGATTGACAGCTAAAGGAAAACCTTTGGTGTATCATTTGATGAATGAGGACTTAAAGAAGGCATATGAGCTTGCCAAAGAGGAAGCCAAATGTAAGAAGCCTATTAATTCAGCGTTCTTGCAAAAGCTGAATTCGACATTGATGCGCACAACAGGCAGTATTTATAATGTTATGGGGGGCTCTTTTGATTCCTCAAAAGGTGAATTTCGCTTGTGTGGCGTGACGGCTGGTATTGGTGGGCGCTCTTATATGAGTTATCAGAAAGTCCCTGCCAAAATAGATGAATTTTGCACCTTATTACAGGAAAAGCAAAAGACAGTGGGAACATTTCAGGAACAATACGAATTAAGTTTCAATGCCCATCTTAACTTAGTGACCATTCATCCGTGGGTAGATGGTAACGGAAGGACTGCCCGCTTGCTGATGAATTACATCCAGTTTTGCTACAATCTTTTTCCGACTAAGATATTCAAGGAAGATAGAGAGGAGTATATTTCCGCCTTACGTCAATCACAGGAAGAAGAAACCAATCTGCCTTTCTTGGGCTTTATGGCTGTTCAATTAAAGAAATCGCTCTCTTTGGAAATTGAACGATTTAAGACTTCTCAGAAGAGAGGGTTTAGCTTTTTATTCTAACCTTTTATTGTGGAAAGTAGCTCTTAAATAGGCACTATGAACATTTGCAAAAAGAAGAAGGTTATGAAAGAAAAGAACCTAATAGTGCCTGATGAGGTGTTAAGCAAGGAATTCCTTAGCCAGTTCAAGACAGAAGCCGATGTAAGCAAGTTTCTGAAGCAATTATCTGCTCAGGTATTGGAAAAGATGCTCGAAAGTGAAATGGATGCTCATTTGGGACATGAAAAGAATTCCGTGCCCGGTAAAAAACAGTGGCAATTCATGTAATGGCTGCTATCCGAAGAAAATCCAGACCGAACATGGAGAAACTGTCATCTCTATACCCGTGATCGTAACGGCCAATTTGAGCCAATAGCCGTGCCCAAACATGAAAGTCGTGGACTTTCGATAGAAAAGCTTGTTTTCTCCTTATATGCCAAAGGAATGAGTGTTTCTGACATAGAGGAAGAGATGCGTGAGATTTATGAAATAGAGCTCTCTACATCGGCCATTTCCATCATTACAAACAAGGCGTGGAACATTTTTTCCGGACAAGACGAAAAGGACCAAAATGGATTTATCCCGATCAAATGATCTCTTTAATTTTGCAGCTGTATTACTCAAGTTACATTTTTATACTACAAATTAATATCTAAACTACATGAAAAAGATTTTACTTTGTGCACTTGCTGTATTCTCTTTATCACTAACAAGCTGCAACAATCAGAAAGATCCGGAAAAAGTTGCCCAGGATTTTGTAGAAGCTCTCCAGAAGTCTGATGCCGAAAACATGGCCAAACTGATGTATGGTTATGAGGAAGCTTCAGAAGAAAACCGTGAAGAAGGTATCAAGAGACTTCAAGAAAAAATTTCTTCACTGGATCAGGACGAGAAAGAATTTCTGGAAAACATGACCATTGAGGACATCAACGTTAAAGAAGAAGAAGAAAGAGCAAAAGTTACCTTAAAGTATCAGGATGCCGAGGAAACTTTAAGACTTCGCAAAGAGAACGGAAAATGGGTGATTGAAGATTTTTAAGAAAAGCGAGAACATGAACCAAAAAGAGCGGGCCTACTTGGGTCCGCTTTTTTTTGCCTCCAACAAACATTCTCCACCTCATCCTAATATTTTGGCTATTTTTAGCCGGATAAATTTCCGTTTTCAAAAGATATCACATACTTTTGCAGTCCGAAAGCAAAAAGATCTTTTTAGGATTTTAATTTTTGGGATATGGTTAAGCAATGTACAATCCTGTTCGGATGCCTTGCTGCCGGCGATTTTCTGGTATGGCTCACCGGAATCAAGCTTCCGGGAAGCATTATCGGAATGCTTCTGCTCACAGCAATCCTCCAGATGGGATGGATCAAATTGGAATGGATCAAGGGTTTTTCGGATTTTCTAGTCAGTAATCTCGGTTTCTTTTTCGTGCCCCCCGGCGTGGCGCTCATGTTGTATTTTGACGTAATTGCCGCTGAATTCTGGCCAATCGTCATCGCTACAGTGGTGAGTACCATTTTAGTCTTAGTAGTAACCGGCCACGTGCATCAATGGGTAAGAAAACATGGAATTCCTAAACGATAATTTTTTCATCATCGCACTGACTTTCGGTGTGTATTATGCAGCCAAGAAGCTGCAAGCCTACACGGGTTGGGTGATTCTGAATCCGATCCTGGTAGCAATCCTCGTACTGATCGGCTTTCTGAAGGTCACCGGCATCTCCTATGAAAGCTATTCCAAAGGAGCCTCAATCATAGACTTCTGGCTGAAACCGGCCATTGTCGCCTTGGGAGTTCCGCTTTATCTGCAACTCAAAAGCATCAAAAGGCAGCTGGTACCTCTATTGGTTTCACAACTGGTAGGATGCGTGATAGGCATCGTTTCCGTGGTGCTCACCGCCAAATGGTTAGGAGCCTCAAAAGAAATTATAGTGTCATTGGCTCCGAAATCGGTAACCACCCCTATCGCCATGGAAGTTACCCAATCACTAGGCGGTATCCCGTCGCTCACAGCCGCCATTGTCGTCATTGTCGGTCTGTTCGGCGCCGTATGCGGATTCAAGCTGCTACAGGTGGGCCGGGTAAAGAGTCCTATTGCCCAAGGACTGAGTATGGGTACCGCCTCTCATGCGGTAGGCACCTCAAAAGCTATGGAGTACGGCAGAAAATATGGAGCATATGCCAGCCTGGGACTGATCCTGAACGGACTGCTGACAGCTATTCTGGCTCCTATAGTTTTACACCTGATGGGAATTGTATAACCTGAAGATAATCTCTATAAAAAAACAGTTTCGGGCCTTCTGCCGATTGGCGCAGAAGACCCGAAACTGTTTTTATACGCACCGGAACGATTATTCCAACCATTCCCGGATATCCTCTTTCCACTGACTGTAAGGATGAACACGCATGCAGGAGTTATAGAAGCGGCGGTCGCCGGTCACCTCACGCCCCAGAAAAGCGGGACGTTCAAAAGGCTCATCGGGCGCCTTCAATTCCACTTCTGCCAGAATCAACCCTTCATTTTCCCCATAGAATTCGTCCACCTCAAAAATATGGCCCTCATAAGGCACCAGATAACGGGTCTTGTCGATAATTCCAGGCTCGCAGATCTTCATCAGGTCACGGGCATCCTGGAGAGAAATCTCCTTTTCAAACTCATAACGCACCAGTCCTCCCTGGTCCGACGGTCCCTTAATCGTGAGATAGCCCTTTTCATCGCGGATGCGCACCCGCACGGTGCGCCCCTTCATGCTTGAAATATATCCCTGCATGATGCGGCTGGAAGAAAAAGCCAGTTCCTTGAACGGACCTTTAACCAGAAACTTGCGTTCAATCTCAAAATGCATTTTCTATAATATTGAAAAGGCGATCAGACTCAGAATGCACAACAATATCAGCACACCGATCAATGACCAGATGACACGCTTTCCCTGCTGCTCCTGCAACTCTGCACGATGAACAGCTTTCTTTCTTCTTTTCTCACTCATGGCTATCCGTTTAAAAGGTTTATATATTCTCTTCGCCGGCAAACTCCATCAGATAAGCCTTGATGAAGCCGTCGATCTTTCCGTCCATCACACCGTTTACATCCGAAGTCTGGAAGTTTGTCCGGTGGTCTTTCACTCTACGGTCATCAAACACATAGCTTCGGATCTGGCTGCCCCACTCGATCTTTTTCTTTCCGGCTTCAATCTTGGCCTGAGCGGCCTTACGTTTCTGCAGGGCACGGTCATAGAGCTGTGATTTCAAGAGACGCATCGCATTTTCACGATTCTCCAACTGTTTACGGCTCTCGGTGTTCTCGATGAGGATTTCTTCTTCCTCGCCGGTATCCGGATCCACGTACTGGTAACGCAGACGCACACCGGTTTCCACCTTGTTCACATTCTGTCCACCGGCACCTCCGGAACGGAACAAATCCCAGGAAATTTTGGACGGATCCACATAAATCTCAATGGTATCGTCAACCAAAGGAGTAACGAACACAGAGGCAAAGGAAGTCATGCGCTTGCCTTGGGCATTATAAGGAGACACACGCACCAGACGGTGAACTCCGTTTTCCGACTTAAGATAGCCATAAGCGAACTCGCCTTCAATCTGCATGGTCACGGTCTTGATTCCGGCCTCATCGCCATCCTGCAAGTTACTGATGGTACATTTATAACCATGCGACTCAGCCCAACGCATATACAGACGCATAAGCATAGATGCCCAGTCCTGACTTTCGGTACCTCCCGCTCCGGAGTTGATTTTCAGCACCGCATCCATAGAATCCTCCTCCTGACGCAACATATTACGCAGTTCCAGATCCTCCAATGCACTGACAGCCTTGGCATAAGCCTCATCGACTTCTTCCTCGGTGACCATCTCTTCCTTATAAAAGTCAAAAGCCAGTTCCAGTTCGTCTGAAAGGGTTTTGACCTCATTATAGCCTTCGATCCATTTTTGCAGGCCCTTGACTTTCTTCATCTGTTCTTCCGCGGCCTTGGCATCATCCCAGAAACCCGGGGCCTGTGTTCTCAGCTGTTCTTCCTCTACCTGCACTTTCTTGTTCTCGATATCCAGATACCGGTACAAGGCGGCAGTACGTTCTTTCACATTCTTCAGTTGATCAATGGTTATCATAAATAAAAAAGCTTTTCTATATGCAAAGATAACGAATATTCATTACCCTGATACAGAAAAGCCTGACTTTTTATTCTTTAGCGCCTGTTACTCGGCATACATGGCATCGATCTGTTCCTTGTAATTGGCATGGATCACCGGCCGTTTTACCTTCAGGGTATTGGTCAGTTCCCCTTTTTCCATACTGAACGGTTCCGGAAGAATCGTGATGCGTTTCACCTGTTCATAATGGGCAAATTCCTGCTGCAATGTCTCTATGCGCCCCATCAGAACCCGCATAATCTCGGGTTTGGTACACAAATCTGCCATATCCGTATACTGAATATCCTTTTTCGCCGCAAATTCTTTCAGTACATTATAATCCGGTACCACCAGAGCCGACACGAACTTGCGCTGATCGGCAATAACCACAATCTGATCGATAAAACGATCGACAACCAGTTTGGACTCGATCATCTGCGGAGCGATATATTTTCCGTTGGAAGTCTTGAAAAGATCCTTGATACGCTCGGTTAAATAAAGTTCCCCGTCTTTCAGATAACCGGCATCTCCCGTGTGGAACCATCCGTCGGCGTCAATGGCATTACGGGTTGCCTCCTCCTTCTTATAATACTCCTTGGTAATGGTATTTCCACGCAACAGGATCTCATTCTGCTCCCCGATTTTCAGTTCCACGCCCTCGATGACCCGGCCCACCGAACCGATGGTCTTGACCTTTCCCTGCCAGTCGCACGACACTGTAGCGGTAGACTCCGTCAAACCATATCCGGCCACCATACGAATACCGGCAGAATGAACAAACTCCTCAATGACCGGCGGAATGGCCGCTCCGGCAGTCGGGAAGAAATTGGCGCGCTCCAGTCCCAACGTTTTCTTCAGAAGGGCTATCACCGTCTTCTCGAAGAAAGCATAACGCAAGCGCAAAGGCAACGGAGCCGGGATATTACGCAGCTTATATTTCACATTATATTCCTTACCTACCCGCAAAGCCTCATGGAGCAGTTTACGCTGCATCGGATTGCTGTGGCGAATCTTCTCCTGCACTCCGGCATAAACTTTCTCCCAGAAACGCGGCACGGCACACATACAAGTAGGATGCACCTCCTGCAAAGACTGCAGAATATCTATCGGACGCAGGTTAATCGCCAGCTGCACCCCTTCGGCAAGTCCCAGATAAGACCAGGCACGCTCAAAGACATGCGTAAACGGCAGGAAGTTCAGGAACACATCCTCTTCGGAAAGATTCAGAACCCGGTCATTGGCCTGTATGCCATGATGATACATCAGATAGGTGAGAACAACTCCCTTGCTGTTTCCGGTTGTGCCTGAGGTATACAGAATATTGGCTTTATCTTCCAAAGTAGCCTCCCGGCTTCTTTTCTCCACCTCAGCCTGATAAGGCAGATTCTCTCCCAAGGCCAGAAATTCATCAAAATAAACAGACATCTGATCTTGTGGATTCTTGACTACAGACCGATCAAAGATAATCAGTTTCTGCAGGGTGTCGCACAAAGGAATCACCCGGAAGGCGATATCATACTGATACTGCTCACCTACAAAGATATAACGGATTGAGGCATCGTGAACCATGTACTTGACTTGTGCCTCGGAACTGGTAGCATAAAAAGGTATGGTCACTGCCCGTATGCCATAAGCTCCGAAATCCACGAACAGACATTCCGGTTTGTTTTGTGAAAAGACAGCAATATTTTCCTGTACCTCCACTCCCAATGCCAACAAAGCATTCGACACTTTACGTACCGTATCAGAGAAAGCGTTCCAGGATATCGGGACCCATTTATTCTGACTGTAATCCCTGTAAGACAATGCTGTCCGCTCACCATATTTTTTTGCCTGTTCATGAATCAGAACGGCAAAAGGACTCATGTTTACCATAATTTCTGAAATTTCATATCACAAAGATATAGTTTTAAGTGAAATTATTCGCAAAAGAATTCTAAAAAATTTTATCTATTTTTTTTATTCATTATATCTTTGTTCTAAAAAGATGGATTTATGAAGACAGACTTTGATTTTCTGACTCAGGAAGCCGTTGAGCTTCTGAGCGACCTGATCCGGATTCCTTCAACCAGTCGGGAGGAGGGCCAGGCCGCCGATCTTCTGGAAGGCTTCCTCCAGGCAAACGGAATAGAAACCTCGCGCGACGGGAACAATATCTGGTGCCTGTCCCCTTCGTACGATTACCGGAAACCCACTTTGCTTCTGAACTCACACATAGATACCGTTAAACCGGTAAGTACCTGGAAAAAAGCGCCTTTTGAACCGACACTGGAAAAAGGACGCCTATACGGACTCGGCAGCAACGACGCCGGTGCCAGTCTGGTATCCTTACTGCAGGTTTTCCGGGAACTTTCCAAAGAGAACCAACCCTACAATCTGATTTTTCTGGCATCTGCCGAAGAAGAAGTATCGGGAAAAAACGGTATCGAGAAAGTGTTGCCCCAACTGCCCCCCATTCAGGTTGCCCTGGTAGGCGAACCCACCCAGATGGAACCGGCAGTAGCAGAGAAAGGACTGATGGTGCTGGACGTCACCGCATACGGCAAATCCGGACATGCCGCCCGGAATGAAGGCGTCAATGCCATCTATCAGGCACTGGAAGACATTCAGTGGTTCAAGGATTACCGGTTCGCGGAAGAATCGGAACTACTGGGCCCCGTAAAGATGAGCGTTACGGTAATCCAGGCAGGTACCCAGCACAATGTGGTGCCCGACCAGTGTCATTTTATCGTTGACATCCGCAGTAATGAAAAATACAGCAACGAAGAAATCTTCAGTACGGTCTGCAAGCACATCAAAAGTGAGGCTAAAGCCCGCTCGTTCCGTCTGAACTCTTCTTCTATCTCTCCGGAACATCCGATTATCCGGAAAGCTGTCAGCATGGGGAAAAAGCCTTTCGGATCGCCGACACTTTCCGATCAGGCTCTGATGAGATTCCCATCCCTCAAGATGGGACCGGGCGCTTCCTCACGGTCGCACACCGCAGACGAATATATTGAAATCCGGGAGATCCGTGAGGCGATACAAACCTACTACGAACTGCTCCACGGACTAGATATCAGCAGATAGGAAAACCTCCTATCTGCCGATCCATTGTTCGGGGTTCAGTTTGGTCCGTTCCTTACGCAACTGGAAGTGCAACACACACTTTCCGGAACCGTCCTCGGCGACAGCGCCGATGAGGTCGCGTGTACGCACCGTCTGCCCGTTGCGCACAATCACGCTGGAAAGATTACAGTACACCGAGATATAACTGCCATGGCGGATCAGTACATTATACGTACCGCTATATTGGAACACAGCCGTAACCTCACCGTCAAAGATGGCACGGGCACGGGCTCCTTTCTGTCCGACATAGTTCGTACCCTTGTTGTCCAGGCGCACATTTTTCAGTCCCGGTACATTGTAAGTGCCGAAATGTCCGGAGATCATGTAACTTCCGGTAATCGGTACCGGTAAACGGCCTTTATTCTTCTGAAAATTACTGCTCAGTACATTATCCACCGGAGTACGCCAAGCCCCTCCGGCAATATCCTCATTCTTTTTGGTTGCAGTCTTCCGCGTATCAGTTTTTTGCGCACGTGTCTTGCTCTTCTTTTTCTGTGCAGCCTGGGCCCGCGCTTTCCGGGCCGCCTCTTCGGCAGCTTTGCGCTTGCGCTCTGCTTCCGCACGCCGGCGCGCCTTTTCGATCTCCTCGGCTATGACCGCATCAATCTTCCGGTCCAGTTCGGCCAGCTCACGCTGCTGACGGTTGATCTGATCCACGAGAACCTTCTCATGTTTCTGCAGGCCGGCAACGGCCTCTTTCTGCTGCTGTTGCTGTTCAAACAGCAGTTTACGCTGCTGCAAGGTTTCCCGCACCAAAGCCGCCATTTCACCTTTCGCGGCCAGCAGTTTCCCCCGATCGGCCAGCAACCTTTTCTGTTTCTGTCCGATCTGTTCGCCCAAAGCTCTCTGATATTGGGCATACTCACGTGCATAACGCGCACGCCGATACATTTGCGTGACACTTTTTGCCGAGAAAATAAAAATCAGCGGGCTTTGTACCGCTTGATTTGTCCGTGCATAAACCAGAGACTGCTTATAACGTTTCTTTACCTTTTCAAGATTCTCCTCCTGCGTGCGGACCTGCTGCTCCAGATCATGAATCCGCTTGTCTACCGCCAGCATCTTCTGTTCCATCTCATTGATGTAGCGCAAGCGGCTTTCCAGCTGCACATCAATAAAATTGATAGACTTGATCTTGGAATCCACATCCTTACGTGTGCGATTCAACTCCGTTTGAGAACGGTTTATTTTCTGCTGTACCTCGTTTTTCCTGACCTTGAGCGCCTTTACCCGGGAACTGTTCTGGGCAGAAAGAATACCAGGACACAAGGCCAGTCCCAGAAGCGCCATTTTCGCACCGTCCATTACAACTGCAATAATTTCTTAAACAATGTAGAAGCATCAACACGCTTATACTTATTCTCAGGAATCTGCGTCAGTGTCCAATCAGCATTATTGCGGATGTTCGACAATGTCATGACCGCCTTTGCCTCTTTGCCCAATCCGGCCACACTCATCTGCATCTTATCCGGAATACCGTTACCGTCAAAATGCAGATAATGCCACTCAAAGTGCTGTGTCGCATTCTGTGGTGAAGCGATACGGGTTTGAAGCAGCAGATTGCCTTCCGGTTTCACGGCAAACTGCAAGGAAAAGAGCGACACCTCTTTTGCCAGCAAATAAACCAGACCATTCTTTTTCTCCACGGTAAAGTCCTGATCCGCAACGGTCTTTTTTCCCGGAACAAACAATTCATTCCAGAAAAGTGCCTGCAAGGCATTGAAGTCCAGCCCGCTGCGTTTCAGGAAATCCACATCCTGATAAGCAGCCTTGACATATTGTTTTCCCATACGGTCAAGTACCAGCATATAATCCGGAGTAAATTCAATGCGTCCTACCTCCATAAAGAAAGCCGATACAGACAGCTGGATAGCCTCATCACGTTTCATCTTCAGGTTTCCGCCCACAGACACCCCCTTACCGCCCATTTGCAGTTCGAGCGACAGTTTGGCGGTCAGCGGCAATGTACGCTCCACTTTTTTCCCGTTCAGAGCGCTCACGATTTTCTCCGTATGTGCAACAGTCTCGGGAGAAACCTCCGTAATACCTTTAGTTGAACGACAGGAAGAGACCAGCAGTACCAAAACGCAGACCACTCCCCAGATATATTTGTTTTTTCTCATGGTGCAATATATTTCTTCTGTTTAATCTTTTCTTCCAACAAATCCGAAGTTCCCTCCAGTTTTTGTGCCTTCTTCCAGTATTCCAAAGCTTTTTCGGGTTCGTTGCAATGATAATAAATGTCGCCGGCATGTTCCAGCACTCCTCCATTGACTGATTCCCGGTTTTCTTTTTCCTTCTCCGTCTGAGGCTCCTTCTCATAATACCCCACCACTTTATCCATATAGATTTTGGCTTCGGTATATTTACCCTTCAGGAAAAGGATCCAGGCATATGTATCCAGATAAGTCACATTATCAGGCTCTATCTGTACTGTCTTATAACTCATTTCCTGAGCCTTATCCAGTTCACGGTTTTCCAAGGACAGGAAATATGCGTAATTATTCAAGGCCCCCAGATTGTCATCCTTGTAAACCAAAGCAGAATCATACGCCGCATAAGCCTTTTCATTCTGATGCAGCCCATGGTACAAGTCACCCAGAATGCTATACATATCCGATACCATTCCCTCATCTCCGGCCTTTTTGTCCTGACGAAGTCCCCGTTCAAAGGCATCGACAGCCTGTTCCTGCTCATCCAACTGATAATGCGCCAGTCCTTTATAATAATAGAACACCAGCATATCCGGATAATATTGGATCGCTTTCTGGCATAAACGGGTCAGCTCCGGGAAATTCTGCTGTCGGATATTGATCATGATCAGTTCCTGCAAAGCCACCTTGTTATCAGGCTCCAGATCCAGAACCCGGTTCAAAGTAACGGCAACAGAATCCTGATGATCCTTTTTCAGGGTCTGATAAGCCGCATACATCATCCACATATCCGATCCCGAGCGCGGATCTGCAAGCAAACGGCGGAACGTATCCCGAATACGCACATCATGCAGACTATCCTGTGTCTGACGGCTGACATAATCCTTCATGACACGCACCCGGGTCGCCTCGTCTGCCGCCTGTCCGAAAAGCAGGCTGTCCAGACTGGCCTGATACAGCGAATCATTCTGAGTTGCCTGGGCATAGTCCATCAACGCCAGACGCAAGGTCTGGTTTTCCGGGTCCTTCCGTTCCACTTCATCCAGAATCCGTTTTGCCTGGTCAAGCTCATCATTTGCCATATACTGAGTAGCAAGAATCACCCGATAAGACCAATCGTTCGGGAACTCATCGGCCAGAGCCCGCAATTCGGCATAAGCACGTTCCTTCTCTTTCAGCTGCATATACAGCCAATATTTATCCATAGACACCTGGAGGCTTTTTCCCTCAAGCGTCTCAATACGGTTGAGCACATCTATCGCCTGAGCATACTTTCTGTCATTCTGGTACAGACTCACCAGACGCATCAGCACGTCCGAGCGTTTCGGATTCAGCCGGGCCATCTCTTCCAGATAACGCTGCGCCTTGGCCCATTCACTGCGACTCAGGTAATAACTGGAAAGAGTTTCACGATACCAGATATTATCAGGCTCCAGCGCCGCAGCCCGTTCCAGATACTGTTTTCCCAAAGAATCATTCTGCATATAGATGGCATAGAGTCCCAAATCATACAAAGCCTCTCCGGCTTTCGGATTCAGTTCCAAACAATATTGCAACAAAGTATAAGCCGCATCATGATTGCCGAGAATCTTCTGCTTCACCGCCTCTGTATAATAAGAGTCATACAGACGGTTTTCATAAGGTGTACGCGGTGTTTCTGCCGTGCCTCCCCCTTTTCGGGCTGCCCCACAGGCAGCCGTCAAGATTACCAGCCCGAAGGCCAGTGCCACTTGTCCTAAATAATAACGAATCTTTTTCACTTGCTTATTTTTGTCCTGAATGTCCGAATCCACCTTCTCCACGCTCTGTGTCCTCCAGGGAGTCCACTACGTTCCAAACAGCCTGTTCATAGCGTGCCACCACCATTTGAGCAATACGCTCCCCATCTTGAATGACAAACGGTTCCTGTGACAGGTTGACCAGAATGATACCTATTTCTCCACGATAATCCGCGTCAATGGTTCCTGGCGCGTTCAATACCGTAATACCCTTTTTCCATGCCAGTCCGCTACGCGGGCGAATCTGCGCTTCAGTTCCGGGTGGCAATGCGATAAAGAGTCCTGTGGGTACCAGACAGCGCTGTAAAGGCTGTAAGGTGATCGGTTCATCCAAATTTGCCCGAATATCCATACCGGCAGACTGCAGGGTTGCATACTCAGGAAGCGGATGACGGGATTTATTAATTACTTGTATTTCCATGACTTATTTTATTTTCGTATATTATTGCAAAATTAGGTATTTCCATAAAATAAACGAGTGTTTTTTTCACAGAAAAGTCGTTTTCCTTCTCTTTTTACATTACTTTTGCATATCTGCAAATCAAAAAAATTGCCTATGAAATGGGAACAACTGATATCCAACAAGCGTTTAGGACTGGAAGAACTGCATCTGAAGAAAAAAGACGACCGCACAGAGTTTCAACGGGACTATGACCGTCTGATTTTCTCGGCCCCTTTCCGCAGACTGCAAAACAAGACACAGGTGTTTCCGCTTCCCGGAAACATATTTGTACACAACCGGCTCACCCATAGTCTGGAAGTATCCAGCGTGGGACGCTCTCTAGGCAATGACTGCGCACGGATTCTGCTGGAGAAACACCCGGAGCTCCAACAGACCCATGTCACCGAACTGGGGGCCATTGTATCGGCTGCCTGTCTGGCCCATGATCTGGGTAACCCTCCCTTCGGACATTCCGGCGAGGAAGCCATCGGCACCTTTTTCAGTGAAGGCAACGGCCAGTGGCTGCAGCACTATCGTGACGAGCTGGACCCTATCGGACTAAGCGACGCCCAGTGGAACGACCTGATTCATTTCGAAGGCAATGCCAACACATTCCGTCTGCTGACTCATCATTTCAACGGACGCCGTCCGGGAGGTTTTGTCATGACCTATGCCACTCTGGCCTCCATCGTCAAATACCCCTATTCCTCTCCACTGGCCGGCAATCACCGGAAATTCGGTTTTTTTGAAAGTGAGCGCTCCGACTTTCTCAAGATAGCCCATGAACTGGGTCTTTTACAAAAAGAAAGTCCGGAAAACACCCTCTGTTTTGCCCGTCATCCGCTTGTTTATCTGGTGGAAGCCGCCGACGACATCTGTTATCAGATTATGGACATAGAAGATGCCCACAAACTGAAGATTCTCAGTACCGAAGAAACCCAAAGACTGCTCCTGTCTTTCTTTCCGGAAGAACGGCAGCAAAAAATCAGAGAAACACTGCAAAGGGTAACCGATACCAACGAGCAGATTGTGTATCTGCGTTCATGTGCCATCGGCTGTCTCGTACAGGAATGTGTACGCGCATTTATCGACCACGAAGAAGAGATCCTGAACGGCACTTTCTCCGGAACTCTGATCGGCCATATGTCAGAGCTGCCGCTAACGGCCTACCAGCAATGCTCCGCCACGGCCTTTCGGAAAATATACCGAAGCAAAGATGTAGTCGATGTAGAACTGGCCGGTTTCAAGGTCATCACCTCTCTACTGGATCTCTATCTGGAAGCCGTTACCCATCCCCAAAAAGCTCATTCACGCCTGCTGATCGATCTGGTGTCTTCCCAATACGAAACAACAGCCACCACACTTTATGATCGTGTAATGGCTGTTCTGGATTTTATTTCGGGAATGACAGATATCTATGCGTTGGATCTTTACCGCAAAATCCATGGCATCAATCTGCCCCACGTATAATGAAGATCTTGTTATTTCCGGGTTTCCTTATACATGACCTGAGTAGGACCTGCTTCGGGGAAAACCTCATCGGCATGTTTGCGGACAAAGGAATCAATGTGACGCACCCGCTTCTCCGTCAGGATTTCATCGACGGCAATCAAAATACCGGTTTCCTCCACATCGCCGAACTCATCATTGATAGCTGTGCCGAACATACGCATGGTCGGTGAAAGCCCCATATAGGCATTAACCAACGGAGGAATATTATAGCCCAATTTACGCACTTCGCTATTCAAGATCCGGTAGTCCTCCTTAAAATTATCCTTGCAGAACAGTTGCCGCAGATATTCAGGATCCGTTTCGAGCTGTAAAGGCTGAATCGGTACAACCAAAGCATCCTTGTCCGCAAAATGTTTATGCAGGAAATACAATATCATGTCGCGGCCCTTACGGTTATAGGAAGGATACATGGTCATTTTCCCGAAGAAATACTTGATATTCGGCCGCAATACGGTAAGAGCCCCCAATCCGTCCCACAAGTTGTCCAAAGCGAACAACCCTTTGGAGCCGGCACGGGTACTCTGATATTCCAGCGTAACGAAAGAACGTCCCAGCTCAACGGTATAAGGCATATAGTTCTGTACGAAGTCTTCAGAGAAATGAAACATATGCGAGGTAGCCAGAACAGGCTGACCGTTTGCATCAATCTGCACCTGAGATCCCAGAATATAACGATATCCCCCCAGAATTTCTTCCGCTTCGGGGTTCCATACAATCAGTTGCTTGTAAGGATTCTCCATTACGTCGAACTCATCCAGGTCCAAGGCTTTTCCGGTACCTCCGCCTGCAGCCCGAAACGCGATTTCGCGCAGACGTCCGATTTCGCGCACCACATTGGGCGCATCCTGCCAGGTTACAATATAAATCTCGTTATTACTTTTGTTTGTGCCTCTCAACTTCTTATCCTCGGTAAGTTCCGCCTTCAACACATCTTTCCCTACCGGAGCCATTATTTCTTCCATACTGTTCTGTTTCCTTCCTTGTTATTTCAATTTATAAACCTCATTCTGCACCCATTCGGCCCATTGCGCGGGCGATTTGGTGCGGTCGAACGTTTGCCATGGTATCGGTTCTCCAATAATCACCTCATAATTTCCATGCTGGCTTTTATACATTTCATCCGGCAACAGTAGCATGGCAAAATTAAATTTCAGTCTCAGCTTCTGACACAGACGGGCAATGCGATAGAAGCGCGGAGAGTTCTGTCCGACAAAATGAATCGGAACGACCCAACGCTGAGTCTCCACACTTTTGGTGATAAAAGTCTTCTTCCACGGAATATCCCGAATCAGGCCCTGATCGTTTTTTCGGGAGCATAAACCTGCGGGAAACATAATGATATGACTGTCTGACTGGAACCCCGCCTCTACGATCTGAGGAAAGTTCCGAGCCTGTTTTCCTATCTTGTTTATCGGAATACACAAAGGCGCCAAGCCCTTAAGGTTCATCAAAAGATCATTGACCAGATATTTTACATTTCCATTAAATTTCCGGCCAAGAATCATACCCAAAGCAACCCCGTCAATTGCTCCTAACGGATGGTTACTGACAAAAGTATATTTTCGGGAATCGTCGGAAAGATGCTCCAGCCCCCTTACCTTTATATTTGCATCCAAATAACGAATGCACTCCTCACAGAAATCAACTCCCACATGGCCCCGTCTCAGAAATTCATTGATAAAATCCTGATGAATAAGACGTTTGAGAGCATTTACAGCCCATTTGGGAATATACTTAGCCTTGCTTCCGGCACGTGAGCGGATAATCTGCTCCAGATCGATTTCTGTTATCGTGTTATCTTGCATACTGAATAAATGTTCTTACGATATGCAAAAATAAAGGTTCTTTCTTAATTTACACAAGAATCTTTAAAAAAAATCAAGGAATAGATACCTTTCTATTATTTATATAATAGACCCCCTTGGGCAAACCACCAATCCAGTTGGTACCTTTATTCAGACGGAACATACTGTAAAAAGCGCCTTTTTCATTATAAACCGGCAGCAACTGGGTATATTTGCTGGTAATGCGCAAACGGGTACCCTTCAACTGAATGGTTACCGGGAATGCAGAATTTAACATTTTTGTTTTCAAAACGTTGCCTCCCTCATTCACATTGCCATCCGATACGACTGCATTGCTACGCACAATCTGATGAACATTCTGTGCGTACAAAGTACCCATACAGAGCGCCAGCCCTGCAAACAGGCATAAAATCAGCTTTTTCAATGTTAATAAAGATTTCATAAAGACTACATTTATCGAAAACAATGCAAAAATAAATTGTTTTTTTAAAACGACAAAGTATTTTCTCATCTTTTTATCTATAAAAGATAAATTTTCCTCTTCCCGATTCTTCCGTATCCGACATTCTTATCCAATCTTCGAAAATATCATTTTTCCGAAAACGGATCTCCGTCGTCCCAAATAGAGTTGAACTGCGACTCTTTGTTGGCATCAGCCTCCCAGATTCCTTCCTCGTGATCAATGGAAACCCGGTTGGAACTAGCGGCCAATAAAGTACACGGACTGATATGTATATAACGCAAAGAAGGGTGAATATAGTTTCTCTTCTTCATAATATTAACTTATTTTATTTTATTACAACTTTATGTCCTCCAACGAGATAGCATCCTTCAGGTAAAGTCTCCCGGCACTGTCCCCATAAACCCAGATAAAGTCCGCCAAGAGTATATACCCGTTCCTCTTCAGAGCATAATATTTCGGGAGCTTCAACAGAGGTTTCCCCAGATACGACCTGTATTCTCAGACTACCGGCCGGCTGTTCATCCAACACCGGTACCCGATCCAGATCAATATAAGCCTTATTGGCTCCCACGGAAGATCCTGCAGCACATTTGCGTAAGACATTGCCCGAGAATACATATTTCCCCTGCAAAGCCGTATTTCCCGGATCCTTATCTACATTGATTCCGGTAAAACTTCCCTGCAATCCGTTCCGGTTCAAAGGCTCAGACACCTCTGTCCCGCTATAAATCAAAGTCAGCGCGGAAGACTCAGCATACAACACATAGGGCACACCGGCTTCCAGTCGGGTTACCGGCTCAGACAGCACCAAAGCCCTGGCCTCCCCAAATTCATCATTCAGACGTCCGGCTATTTCGAAGAAAAGCGCCCCTTTCAGGTCCTTGGCCAAAACCGTATATGGCACACAGAGCGTACCCCAACGTCCGGGAGTCAGTGTGCGCAGATATCCCAGATAAAGCGGCATATCCACAGCCGGCACTTGAGAATAAGCCGACAATCCCAGATTAGACAAAGCATAAAGTTTAATCTTATCCCGATAAACCATCAGGGCACGACTGTTATTGTTCTGATCTTTCATCCAATATCCCTTCTCTGGATCTTTTTTCCACACCCGGTCCTGAGGTTTCTCTACCGATGCAGAAAGTTGCAGCTCCACACTTCTGTTATCAGAATGCAGATAACGTCCGTCAGGAGTTTTCAGGAAGCCTTCCACAGGGTCTACCACCCAAATCAAATTCTGTGCCTCTTGCCCGGTTGTCACCGCTCTTCCATCCAATACATCCACACGGGCATAAGTCAGCGCGTCATCCACAAGCACTGTTTTTGCCGCACAATAAGTCCCCTCATATTCGGCAGTGACCAGAGCTGTACCCAAAGGTTCCTGCTCCGTCTCCTCCCCGACAGGACACACCTGGTCTGCGCTACGGACCCAAAGATACATTCCCTCGGAATCCCCTTTCAGAACGCCACGTAAGGTCATGCTCTCCGGCCAGGTCCATTCCTCTTCCGAGCTCCATGCGCCGGTTTTGACCCGCAGAGACGCGCCGGAATCCATACCGGCAGTAATGACCACCCCTCTTTCAGCGTCATAACTCACCTGATCCAATTGCAACAGGCAAGCCGAATATGCTTCCGGCTGACTAGCTACTGTAGCCAGACTGACCGTATATGGTACCGGATCAGATGATCCGGACACGATACGCAAGGCACGGAAAACTCCGTTTTTGACCCCTGTCATCCCAAATTTCGGATCCGGTGCCCCGATAAAGAAACCATTCACCCGATCACCGACTTGTGCAGAAACAGCATCCGGCGGCAACAAAAGTCCTCCGGATGTAGTCTGGACACAAATCCCGTCAGAAGCCACATCCACCACCTCGGCCTGCTGCAAATCCAGACGGACATTTCCGGAAGCTTCTTTAAAATCAGCGACATCCGAAACAGACGGTACAATCATCAAATCATAGAAAGCCCGAGCCGTATCGCTCACCCCCTGTTCAGAACAAGCAACTGCTGTCACCGTAGCAGATGCATCCAGAACAAGAGGTTCCTGATAAAGAAGAGAATTTTCCGAAGGTATGCTCCCGTCAAGCGTATAATACACGGATGTACCGGAAGGGGCCGTAATACAAACCTCTACGGAACTCGTATAAAGACCCGGAAGGGGCGATATGACCGGTTTTTCAGGTGCAAGCGGCGCATCCGGAACGCCAGTTACCACCAAATCATCCAGATACAGATATTTTCCGTTTTCTCCGTTTGTCATTCGGATATCCATCACTTTTCCTGTAGCAGGAATCGTACGGGGCGTTAAAGAAATCCATTCATTGGTACTTTTCAATGTCGGATTATAGTCACGCTCCTTAACTCCGTCTACCCAAATCTCCACCTGAAGTTTTCCGGCGCTTACCTGCTCTTTTTTCAGATTATAAGAAAACTTCAGATCATGATATCCGGAAATATCTATGTTTTTCACGATCAGATTCTTTATGGATGAGGTCGAAAAATACACATAGCCCGTTCCACTGCTTCCCGGCAAATCACAAGAATATTTTTGGTTATATCCTACACGTCCTGTCCCTTCGTAAACACAAGATTTATTATCCCAACCCTGATAAGCAGTAATATCTACATGTGATTCACCCGGACCGAAACCTTCCTGATAAATCACCACACGCTCCTGCGCAGAAAGTTGCATCAGGCAGCAACACATCATCCACAAAAAAAGAAATCTGGTTTTCATAACTAAAAAATTATCGTACGCAAAGGAATAACACACAAAACGTCCCATACGCACCGTTCCTATCTAAACTGATTTTCCCTTTTGGGAATCTACAAAGAATCCAAATAAAATTAAAATAAAACAATAATCCTTCAAGTTTTACTATATTTGCCCCATGCAAAACATATTACTCATATCCATTGTATCCTATACAGTTCTTCATCTGATGATGAGTTCTGTATTATTTCTTTACTCCCGTTACAAGGTAGAATATCTGGCACCTGCCTGGATTACAGCCATCTTCGGTGTGGGAGGCTGTGTCAGCATCCCTTTTATCCTCAACTACGAAGGTAAAGAATTCGGTATCCTGCATCCCTATATGCTGATGATGCTGGTAGCCAATTCCTTTCTGCAAAGTCTGCAGCCGCTGGGCATCGCCATGCCGGGTTATCTGCAATGGCGCCGAATGTGGCAATATGCCACCCCCGCCCTTATTGTCCTGTCTATCTATGCCTTGGGGCTACTTTTCGATAGTGAGCCGGTGGTGATCCATAATTTTTCGGAGATGCCTGAGGCACTGCTGCAAAGTGACCTGATTCTGCGTATCGCCTGTGTGGGGGTGTCCATCTACTATATTGTCAATATATTCCGTTTGCCTCATTTGCTGGTGAAGCACACGCAAGTGCCCCGCTACGTCAAGGCCTACGGAAGCGCGATCGGCATCGTAGCCACCTATTATGTCGTGTCGGCCATATTCTTCGACCTGATCAATATCCTGATTTATGTGGGACTGTTTACCCTGCTGAACATGTATATTTTCTTCAGAACCCTGGAAACCATGGCCATGCATCTCCCGAAACCGGCCATAGAGCAGATTCAGGAGGCTCCTACAGAAGAATGGATTGCCGAGGTGGAAAAGGAAGACTTCAACCAGGCCAACAAACAGCGGTTTAACCGTGTGGAGTTTTTCATGCAGCAGAAAAAGGAATGGACGGACAATACATTCGGCCGGGACCGCCTATGCGAAGCGACAGGCATCAACCGCCATCTGATGCTGCAATGTCTGCGCAGCCAGGGATACAACAACATTCATGACTATATCAACTCATATCGGATCAATGCCCTGAAACAGAAAATCAGAACCGGAGAAATCAAGACCCCGAACGAAAGTGTGATTGTAGGTTTCGGATCAGGAAAAACCGCACGCAACTGCTTTGAGCGTATGGAAGACCAGTCGCTGGATGAATACATCAAAGAAAAAGGGCCGCAATCAAGAGGGGGCGAATAAACACAAAAGAAGCTGAACCGGTATTCGGTTCAGCTTCTTTCTTTATAATAACATGACGAACGTCATTTCTTATTTTCCAACCATCACTTTATGACCGTTGACAATATAAACACCTGCCGGCAGTCCCTGCAGATTATTATCGGCGCGGACCTGCACTCCCTGTAAGGTGTATACACCCTGAGGAACGGCCTGCCCTGCCTGTACGGTTCCGATACCGGTTGTCGCATCCATCGGCTGATAGTTGATGCGGAATGCCGCCTGCGAAGCCGGATCAGCATACTCAAAATAAGCGCGCGTACCGTTGACGATTGCATTTGCACCTCCCTTTATCAACTTGTTCTGTGCCACTCCGTATTTGCCATACATGCTGAATCCCGGTTCATAATTACCGATGAAGGTCATACCATTATAAGATACCGGCTGCGGTGTAGCCCCGTAGATTTCACGGGCAGTAAAGAAGAGTGTCATGGCCGGAATCTCTGTCGGACAATATACCATATAAGGCTTATTGGCCTCCAAGTGGTCTACAATCTCGAAGTTCAGACCGGTAGCCGGATCATAAGCTACAAACTGCTGAGCTACGACGCCCTCACCCAATTCAGACACCTGACAGTCGAACGGCAGACAAAGAGTGTTCCATCCGGCAGACAGCTTGCGGTCAAGCTGGATTTCTTCGGCGTAGGCATAACGTGCCTGTTCCGGAACCTCAGAATCAGATACGACTTCCTCCGGCAAATATTCTACCAGTTCATAGTCTACTGAAATCTTCAAGACCTGTATGCCCGCAGTAATAACTTCCATCAACTTGTTATCCCAGGCTTTACCAGTAAAGGTTGCATTGTATTTAAAACCAAACACAGGCTGTAACCACCACTTTCCTTCAGCACCTTCAAAACGAACAGTTGAACCGGCTTCTTGACTTCCCCCTTCAATAAACAAACGGGTAACCTTTATCTTTTTGTCCGAAGATTCCGAACTCCAACTCCATACCGCTTTCCCTTCAGGAATCTTCAACTTGTATGCTTTCGTAAGCCAATCAGTTATCTCGTAAGAAAGATTTCCTCCCTCTGAAGAGATCATAAAAGTACCTACTCCCGGAACAGTATACACGAGTTTACCATCCTGAATATGATTCAAGTTTGCCTTTTCTAGTGTAAAACTGCCAGTTTGTGTCAGACTCTGCGCAGCCATAGAAACAGTCATCAGCGCGCAAACAAAAAAATAAACTAATCTTTTCATACCTTAAACCATAAAAAAATAGGGGAAGAATACACTCCCCTATTTTTACTATCATTATTAATTAATCTAATTTACCAGATTTCTACGTCGCTTTCTGAATTAGAGTTGAACTCACCATCGAACTCACCGTCACCTGGCAGGATACCTGTTGCAGGACCGCCATCACCAGGCAAAATGGATGATGCCAACATTTCACAAGCTTCTACTGTTACAATCTCACAAACCGGAGCTGAATAAATCTTCTTCATTTTATTATCGTTTTTCCTTTATTTTATACAATCTTATTGATCACCTTATTTAATCACTACCTTCTTGCCGTTCACGATATAGATACCCTTCTGCAGACCATTCAAAGAAGCGGCACCCTTCAGCACCTGAACTCCCTGCAAAGTATAAACGTCGTAAGTCTGTGCACCACCGTTCACGATCTGGTCAATGCCGGTAGTACCGTCTCCACCCATACCAAACAGGTTGATGCGAACCTGAGCAGGCTGCTCACCCTTCTTGGTAAAGTAAGCACGGGTAGCCTTCAAAGTAGAGTTTGCACCGCCCAAGATGATCTTCTGAACATCGTCAACAGTTGCAATACCATACTTGCCGCTCATAGACATCACTGCATCGTATGAACCTACAAAGGTGTAATCACCCTTAGTTACAGAAACCGGAGTGGTTGAAGTGATCTCGGTACCGAAATAAGTCGGAGTTTCCTTGGCTGCAGCAAAATAGATCAGGTAAGGCTTGTTTGCTTCCAAATTCTCTACCTCTGCAAAGTTCAAACCACTTTCATCAGCGCTGACAAACTCCTGAACAGATGTTGCGTTGTCTCCAAAGGCAACAGCCGGAGTCGCAAACGGCAAGCAAACTGTACTCCAACCTTCCGGGAAGGTACGGTTATAAGCAATATTTGTCAAACCTGTATTCAAGCTCAATGCCTGACCGTCTGTATAGGTCTGTGTTTCAGCAAAGGTAACCTTGATGATCATACCCATCGATGTAAATGGAATATCAATCACAGCTTCCATTTTATTGTCCGCTCCTATAGTTGCGTTTACTGTCACCGGAATTTCTCCCAAAATTGGACCAATTGCTTCTGGATTATCACCGGCTGTAATGGTAATAGTCTGGGTTGTCTGAATCTTACCCTCTACAATCTCAAGATTAGTCAACTTAATATTACCAACAGGAATAGCCTCAACTCCACTACCCAGAGCAAAGTTATTCAATGCCAAAGAAGTTGTTCCGTCAATTTCCTTGATCAACTGAATCGTTGCAGGCTGAGAAGGCATAGACTGATCGTTAATTGTTACAACCAGATCATTTTCATACTCTGTAATTACAGGCTGCGGTTTAGCAAACTGAACCTTATAAGTATGTACATTGCTTGGATTAACACTGACATCATTACCCTTAACCGTAATAGTCAATACAGCAGAAGCCTCATCATAATAAGATTTTTCAATGGTAGCACCTCTACCGTTAGAAGTGCAAGTCAGCTTGCTTTCATCATACAATGCATCTATCGTATAGTTTGTGTTGCCCTTCTGGAAATAGTCTTGACCGTCATAGTTCAAGGAAGCGAGTTCTGAATAGTAAATCAAACGTACGTCATCAAGAATCAACTCGTCATTATCAGATCCTCCTGGAGTTGGATTCGTGGTAAATGATGCTAACATATACTGTTCTCCGGCAGGAGCGACATTACCTGTATAATCAAATTTAGCTTCAAAATACTTCCAATCAGAAGTTTCAGGAATTACAATTGCGGCCAACGCTATCTTATGATTTTCATAACCGGCCTCATTGGAAGTTTCTGGATCTTTATAGCCATATTTGTCATGCAGAATAAACTGACCACGACCATTAGGACTACCACCAGACTTAAACTTTGCCATACAAGACACAGCATCCGGGGTTCCTGCGAACTGCAAACTATGAGCACCACTAGAAAGATCTGTGTAATTATAGTTCTTTGCATTAGAAGGAGTTGTGGAGCCCATGTTGATTTTACCAGTGGTTAAATTTCCATTCGCTTTTGCTCCCACAATACTCTTTGAATATAATTTTACACCTACTGTGCCGTTATATCCCTCTACTTTCTGTGGGTTCGGAGATTGTCCTTTGGCAATACTTCCTATAAATCCCCCTAAATCATCAGTTCGGGCACTATTAAAAGAGTTCCATCCATTTCCTGGCTCTTTGTCACTTACCCAATTTTCAAAGTCCGAATTTGGAATCTGATACACTCCTTGTGCATTCATCCAAGTAGCACACAAGAGTGCCGCAAAAGTAAAAATTTTCTTCATTTTGTATTTAATAATTTTGTTTATGCAAAGCTATAAATAAAATAAGGATAACTTTCCCTTATAAAGCGGACGCAAAATTACATTAAAAAAAACTCTTTCTAAAAGAATATGGTATAGATTCCGTCACATCCTGTTTTTTTCATCTAAACATTCCGGTACTTTCATAAGTACCTTTTTTTCCAGCCCAACTACTTCCCTGTTTCTCAGGAATATATAAATCTGTCGAGATTTATTCTCATAAGCCATTACGGTCCGCCAATAATTTCATCCGATAAATCACACAAAGCTGTTGTCTGGAAACCATGAATCCGAAAACACGTCGAAAGAAAGACAAAATTTCATCAGGACGAAACTCAAAAACCGTCTCAATAAAAATCAAATACCATCAGGACGAAATTTTCAGATTTAAAAGATGTATACGTCATTTCAAGTAAAACAATCATCTTATAAACAACGTGTATTCTTATCTTTGGCTATACACTTACAGCTATTAGGCTGCATTCAGAAAATTCCCAGTCAGCTACAACTCATGCCGAACATACTGAAGCGGGGCAGATGCAATAAGTATCTGCCCCGGTATTTTAATATCAAAAGAATATGTTCTGATTATTTCTTAACCACCTTTTTGCCGTTAACGACATAAACACCCGGTTGCAAACCGTTCAGAGCATTCTCTGAAGAAACACGACTGCGCAACAAAGTGCCGTTCAGAGTATAAACATCAACCAGCTTTTCTGTAGTTACGGATACATGAGTAATTCCGGTTGTAATATCCTTACCAAAAGTTACCTTAATGATTTGCTGCAAAGTACTCATCATATCAATATCAATGGTACAATACAACTGCTCTTCATTAATCTTACCTTGCATATCAATAGGAACTTCACCTAACATCGGACCAATCCACTCTTTTTCGGCATCATCACCGGGCTGAATCGTAATTATTTGCTCAGTCTCAAATGTATTATATGAATCACCGGAAACCAGATTTACATTCTTCAACTCAATATTACCCACAGGTATTACAGCATCAGCATCTGTCAAACAGAAATTCTTCAAAACAAAATCACAAGTGCCATCCTCATGATTTACAAAATCAATATTAGATTTCTGTGCTGGTGTTGACTGATCATTAATTGTAACGATCAAATCGTCTGTATAAGTCTTTGAAGTCTGGGCAAAACCAGCCAGAGAAAAAATGCCGAAAGCGGCCAAAAGTAAAGTTTTCTTCATACTCAATCTTTTTATTTTTGAATTAATATAAATAAGCTACCCCAAAAGTGGCATACATTGGATACATCGGGAAATCAATGGTTTTAAAATCGCTTTTAAACACACTGTTCATACCCCAGTCCAAATTGGCAAAAGCTGTGAAATGACGGGTGATCTTCCAGTCGGCACCGATTTCCATACCCCAAAGCACGCGGCGCATATTGTCTGCAAAATTATAGGTCGCCGGATTCTCTTTCGAAATCTCCACTTTCTCACCGGTAGGTCCGCCCACACGCAGATACCCATCATAAACCGAACCTTCAAAGTCACGATACATCAAATAAGAAATATACGGACCGATATTGATGTTCCAACGCGGACTGACACGAAAGGTTGCCAACACCGGTACGGTAAAACCACTCATAAAAGTCTTGGTCTCATCCGTTCCAGTAAACATACCCTCCAGATAGTCCTCGCCCATCTGAATGCCCATCTTATAATTCTTCACTGTAGCTCCGGTATTCATACCTTCCATAAAATAATGAATTCCGGTCATGATACCACAACGCTTGTTGAACATATTGAAGAAATCGGCACTCATCGTCCATCCACCCTCAGGCTTGAAACGGCCGATACTGCGAATCTCTGCGGGCAAAGGCATGGGTGAGGTTCCTCCCAGCACATATCCTGTGCGCACCAGAAAACCCCAGCTGGTGCCTCGCGGTGTGTTCCACTTTTCATATAAATCCTCGGCCTGCGCGTTCCATGCGGTCAACGACAGGACCAATAACATCAGATATTTTATCTTTTTCATAATTCGTTTATTCATAAATAATCGCAGATTCATCAATCAGCAAGGTACTGCCCACTGCACCACAGAAAGTGGCCCCTTCAATACTTGATGTAAATACAACAGCCAGATTATAACCCAAATTGCTTAAGCGGACCATATCCAGTTCCTGTTTATACTCCAAAGGCAAATCAAAATATTCCCAGTCACAGGTATCAGCAACTCCTGTAATTCTAAACTCCGGAACACGGGCTATAGCCACGATATTCTCATTTGTCAGCACATCATCCCCATAAAGGGTAACCGGTTGTCCGCTCTCATCCGTATTCTTATAAAGCACGGCATATGCATCGGGAGCATCAACACGACCCGGCACTTCTATACCGTAACGATCTTTAAAGACTTCTCCCGGCTGGAATTTATAATAACCGGTAAAACGAACCGGCTTCCGATTGACCGGTACACCAAAACGGGTAGCCTTCATGGCATCTTTCAAAGCGTTCTGGGTATCGAACGAACCCAAGAAAAGATTACCGGCAGCAATGCGCATATTTACCATCGCACCAAAAGCTCCTGTGCTGCAAGTTTCCAGTTTTACTCCCTTACCGCTTACACCCTGCTCCAGCATCACGGATGGATATTCATGCGGTTTGGCAGAAGAACGGCTCAAGGCAAAACCGGAATTTCCGGTAGCCCACAGATCCTGGCGCTTTTGATTCTGATCATACGCAAACCAGATATAGAAACGCTCTCTGGGCTGCTCCAACTCTACGTTCTCAAAATCAAAATCAGGGTTCAAAACAGCTCGAGGTAGGAAACGAACCTTATACGTACGGCTCCACAATTTATCCTCGGAAACCACCGTATAGACAACACCTCCCTGACTAAAATCCTGTACGGAACCGCTTGCCGGAGTAATCGTTGCACCCGGTGTCAGATCAAAAGTGACACGAATCTGAGAAAGATCCTGTGGATTAATCCGGGAACGGGTATAAAAATTTATTACAGTATCAACAGAACTTACTTTCTGAAGCGTATCCGACAACGCATAAAAAATTGTGTCGGAAGCCTCATGATGCACTTTGCAAACTTCTATATCACACTCGGAATTGAGAGGCTCATCCTTAATGCAAGAAGTTGCCAACAGTGCACAAAACGGCATTAACAAAAAAAGTTTCTTTTTCATTCTTAACATGATAGTATCCCTATATGATGCAAATTTAGGGTAAAAACAAAAAACTGGGAAACAGAAAGCGGTATAAAATAACGAATTACCGATTTTTCCAGACTGAAACGAAGTAAAAAAAGGCCCAAATGAGTCCTAAAATTTATATTTCAGAGCTTTAACATTATTTATTTTCAGAAAAAGAATCCTCGACAACCGCACGCTCAATGACGATATCCCGCAACGGACGGTCTGTCGAATCAGTCTTGCAACGCTGCATCTTTTTGACTACCGACAACCCCTCGATGACCTCGCCGAACACCGTAAACTGACCGTCCAGATTGGGAGTGCCGCCATACTGTTCGTACTTCGTCACATGCTCGTAATTAAACTTTACATTTCCTCCTGTTTGTTCCCATACATAAGGCTGCACCTTCTGAAGTGCGGAAGGTGTATAATACTTTCCCCACACGATATAAAACTGAGACCCGTTACTGCGCCGCTCGGGGTTTACATCATCCGCATCACGCGCCATGGCTACCGCCCCACGCACATGATAAGAATACGGCCAGTCTATCTCTGCCGGCAAGGTATATCCGGGACCACCTTTCCCCAATACAGTACCTGAGGGCGCTCCCTTGGAGTCCGGATCTCCTCCCTGAACAATATAATCCTTAATGACCCGGTGAAACAGAGTTCCATCATAAAATCCTTCGCTCACCAGTTTCAGAAAGTTATCCCGGTGAACAGGCGTATCATCATTCAAGGCAATACGGATCACACCCATATTGGTTTCCAGACGAACCACAGCCCGCTTTTCCTTGTCACGAGAGAAAGAAGGCACAAGGAAACACAAAAAAAACGAAAGAAATACCAGACATTTTTCCATTACCATCAAATCTTGAAAATCCGACCGCAAAGATACAAAATCGTCAGATATCACCACTCTCAAAAGTTATCAACAAGGTGTTGAAAAAAAAATTATTATTATAAGGTGTAAAAATGTAGGCTTTTTTGTACCTTTGAAGGCAATTTCCGCCAAGTGCGAAACAACAGCAATTCATCGGAAAGAAACAGGCCGGAATCTTGCAATCCAGGCAAGTGAAATCCTGACGGACCCAATAAAAAAACAAGCAAAATGGAAAAGAACAATGTGTATCATATTCCTGTTTTACTCAAGGAAACTGTTGACGGACTGAACATAAACCCGGACGGAGTTTATGTGGACGTCACATTCGGAGGCGGAGGGCACAGCCGGGAGATTCTGAGCCGGCTCTCCAGCAAAGGCCACCTTTACAGCTTTGACCAGGATGAAGACGCAGAACAAAATATCATCCATGACAAACGCTTTACTTTTGTAAGAAGTAATTTCAGATATCTGAAAAACTGGATGCGCTATTACGATATAGAACAAATAGACGGTGTACTGGCCGACCTGGGGGTTTCAAGCCATCATTTCGACGCTCAGGAGCGAGGGTTCTCTTTTCGATTCGACGCCGCTCTGGACATGAGAATGAACCAAAGAGCACAACGCACGGCGGCCGACATTCTGAACGAATATTCCGAAAGCCAGCTGGCAGACCTGTTTTACCTGTACGGCGAACTCAGAAATGCGCGGAAAATAGCCGCCGCTATCATCAAGAACCGAAACAACGGACGCATTGAAACTACCGGTGATCTGATGAACATCATTAAAGTGTTCTTTGAAAGAGACCGGGAGAAAAAAGAACTGGCCAAGGTTTTTCAGGCGCTCCGGATAGAAGTCAATCAGGAGATGCAGGCGCTCAAGGAAATGCTTGCGGCTTCGGCCGGTCTCTTGAAACCGGGAGGACGACTTTCCGTACTGACCTACCATTCTCTGGAGGACCGTATGGTGAAAAACCTGATTAAAACCGGAAACGTGGAGGGACATGTGGAGAAGGATTTCTTCGGAAACACGAACGCTCCGCTCAAAATGGTAAACAACAAAGTGATTACCGCCTCGGAAGAAGAACAGACCAGAAATCCGAGAAGCAGAAGCGCCAAGCTAAGAATCGCAGAAAAAAAATAAATCGTACCGACAAGATCATGAGAAAAAGAAAAAACACACCGGAAGAAACGGAAAACCTTCCAGACCAGGATCTTCCCGAAATGGAAGAGTGCTGCAACGGGGAAGAAAGCGCCCGTGAAGAAGAAACCGTTCCTGAACCGGACCATAAAGACGAATCCCTTCCGGCCAGAGTAGAACGCTTTACCCAAAGGGACAATCTGGACAGCAAAAAAAAGATCAATCTGAAAGATATCCTGGGAGGAGAGATCCTGACCCGAAACACATTCCGGAAACAGTTCGGACTCATTGCCGTCTGTGTATTCTATATCATTCTTTATATCACCAACCGATATCAGGCACAACAAGAGCTGATCGAGATTGAAGAGTTGAAGGTGGAATTGAAAAGGCAAAAATATTATTCTCTGACCCGTTCGGGAGAATATACGATCAAAAGCAGACAAAGCCAGATAGAAAAAAGGCTTAAAGAAACTCCAGACAGTATGTTGCTCCCCCCAAAAGAGCCGCCGTTTATTATACGAATAACTACAGAAGAAGAGTAAAATGAATTTTGACAGCAAAAAGATCATTCCCAGATATAGCCTGATCTTTATCCTCATCCTCGCATGGGGACTTTATATTCTGGGACATGCCGCCTACCTGATGTTCGTGGAAAAGGAGTATTGGGAGGAGGTCAGCAAACAGCTCATACAAAATAATGTACCGATACCGGCCAACAGAGGAAATATCCTGTCGGCCGACGGACATATCATGGCCAGCTCGCTGCCTGAATATAAAATCTACATGGATTTTGTGGCCCGAGACAAGAACCCGAAAGCCCAAAAGAAACTGCAGGACTGGAGAGACAGCATGCTGACCACAAAAATGGATTCAATCTGCGAAGGGCTGCATCGGATCTTCCCGGACAAATCGGTTGCCGAATTCAAGGCACGCCTGAAGAAAGGACGGAAAAAGAAAAGCAGCTACTGGCTGCTCTACCCCAAAAGAGTTTCCTACATCCAATATCAGGAATGCAAGAAACTGCCTCTCTTCAAAGAGAATCCCGGAAAAGGAGGATTCTATGTCGAGGAATTCAATCAAAGAAAAAAACCTTACGGCTCACTGGCAACCCGAACCCTGGGCAACCTGTATGCCAGCAAAGACTCGGCCATATACGGACTGGAGCTGTCTTATGACTCCATCCTGAGAGGAAAAAGCGGTGTGTCACACCGCGCCAAAGTCAGAGACCGCTGGCTGAGCCTGGTAGATGAACCGCCCGTTGACGGACACGATATCGTTACGACCATTGATGTGAGTATGCAGGATGCCGCAGAAAAGGCGATCCTGAAAAAACTAAAGGAAATCAACGGTGATGTAGGCGTGGTTGTTCTGATGGAAGTTGCCACCGGAGATATCAAGGCTATTGTCAACATGACCAAGCTGGCAGACGGATCGTATGCGGAAATCAAGAATAACGCCGTTGCGGATATGATGGAACCGGGATCTACGTTCAAGACCGCATCGATTATGGTGGCTCTGGAGGACAAGAAAATCACAAAAGATGATTTCGTAGAAACCGGTAACGGACAATGGGAAATGTATGGTCAAAACATGAAGGACCATAACTGGCGCCGCGGAGGATACGGAAAAATCAGCGTTCCGGAAGTCCTGATGTACTCTTCAAACATCGGAGTGAGCCGGATTATTGATGAACATTACAAAAACAATCCTCAGGAGTTCGTCAAAGGCCTTTACCGCGAAGGAGTGGGAATCCCTATAGATATCCCGTTAGTGGGAGCCGGCACACCTAACGTAAGAATGCCTAACAAAGAGAACTGGTCAAAAACAGCTCTGCCCTGGATGAGTATCGGCTATGAGACACAGATTCCGCCAATCTATACCCTGACCTTCTACAATGCCATCGCAAACGGAGGAAAAATGGTCAAGCCACGGTTTGTCAAGGCAGAAATGCAGGACGGAGTGATTGTGCGCGAGTTCCCGGTAGAAGTCATCAAAGAACAGATCTGCTCCCAGCGGACCCTTCGGGACATACAGGATATTCTGGAAATGGTGGTCAGCAAAGGCTTGGGAAAACAAGCCGGATGCCCGCAATTTAAGGTTTCCGGAAAGACCGGAACCGCACAAGTATCCAAAGGAAAAGGCGGCTATAAATCCGGCGGCATGCATTATCTGGTCAGCTTTTGCGGATATTACCCGTCCGACGCACCGAAATACAGCTGTATCGTTGCGATTCAAAAGTCCGGATTACCGGCATCGGGAGGCGGACAGTGCGGACCGGTATTCAGCGAGATCGCGCAATCGGTTATGGCCAAGGGCGTGTTCCGCGAGCCGAGAGAAGGAGCAGATTCCGCTTCTGTCTTTATACCGGATGTGATGAACGGCAATATGCAGGCGGCAGCCCATGTGCTCAAAACACTGAATGTACCGTTCCATACAGACTTTTCTCTGGATGAAGACGAAAAAATCATTTGGGGAAAATCCCAAAACAATGGCAACAATGTGATGCTGACTTCCAACAAGTCGCCACGGAATCTGATTCCGGATGTAACCGGAATGGGAGCACGGGATGCCGTATACCTGCTGGAAAGCCGGGGCATGAAGGTAAAGATCAAGGGTACCGGATATGTCTGCAAACAAAGTATCGCCCCGAATACACAAATAAAAAAAGGACAAACCATTATCATAGAACTTAGAAAACCATAACAGTCATGAAGTTAGAAGAACTATTATCTTGCATCAAGATAAAACAACATATCGGGAACAAGGATCTGGAAATCCGGGGTTTGGAGATTGACTCCAGAAACATCAAACCCGGCTATCTGTTCATCGCCATCAAGGGTACCGCCACTGACGGACATACCTTTATCGAGAAGGCCATTGAAAACGGTGCCAGCGCCATACTGTGCATGGAGATTCCTGAAAATATCCGACCGGAAATCGCCTACATACAGGTAGAGGATACTGAAGATGCCGTAGGACGCGTTGCCACAAACTTTTACGGAAATCCGACCTCTAAGATGAAACTGATCGGAGTAACCGGAACCAACGGAAAAACCACAATCGCCACTTTACTGTTTCACATGTTCCAGAAAATGGGTTACAAATGCGGATTGTGCTCTACGGTATGCAACTATATTCAGGATGAAGCCATACCCACCAGTCATACAACTCCGGACCCGATCACACTGAACCGGCTGTTGGGCAGAATGGCTGATGAGGGATGCGCCTATGCATTCATGGAAGTCAGTTCTCATGCCGTGGCCCAGAAGCGTATCGGGGGACTGACCTTTGCCGGAGGTATCTTCACGAATCTGACACGTGATCATCTGGATTACCATAAAACATTCGAAAATTACCGTGATGCCAAGAAGGCATTTTTTGACAACCTGCCCAAAGAAGCCTTTGCCATCACCAATGCGGATGACAAGAACGGCATGATCATGGTTCAGAACACTGCGGCTACTGTAAAGACTTACTCCATGATGCGGATGGCAGACTTTAACGGAAAGATTCTGGAAGAATCATTCGACGGAATGTATCTGAGCATCAATGATCAGGAAGTGAGTGTTCCGTTCATCGGACGCTTCAATGTATACAACTTGCTGGCTGTGTACGCGGCTACCATAATGCTGGGAAAAGACCCGCTGAACACACTCGTTACATTGAGTACGATGACTCCCGTTAACGGGCGTTTCGAAACCATCAGATCCAAAAATGGCGTAACCGCCATTGTAGACTATGCGCACACACCGGACGCTCTGGTAAACGTGCTCAATACCATCAACGATATTGTAAAAGGAAAAAGCAACGTCATCACCGTATGCGGTGCCGGTGGAAACCGGGATAAAGGGAAACGCCCCATCATGGCGCGCGAAGCGGCTGATCACAGCGACCGGGTTATTATTACCAGCGACAACCCACGCTTTGAAAAACCGGAGGATATCATCAAAGACATGACTGACGGATTGACTCCGGAGCAGACACAAAAGGTCATCACCATTACCAACAGAAAAGAAGCCATCAAAGCAGCTTGTCTGATGGCACAGCCGAACGACGTGATTCTCGTAGCCGGCAAAGGCCATGAAAATTATCAGGAGATAGAAGGGGTAAAACATCATTTCGATGATCACGAGGTTATTAAAGAGTGTTTTGGAATTAATTAAAGATAGATTATGCTGTACTATTTATTCAGATATCTGGAGGAATTCGGGATTCCGGGGTCGCATATGTGGACCTATATCTCTTTCCGTTCACTGCTTACCTTGATATTATCTCTGGTCATCTCTGCCTGGTTTGGCGAATATTTCATCAAATGGATGAAAAGACATAACGTGAGCGAGGCACAACGTGACAAAAGCATTGACCCGTATGGTGTAGAAAAGAAAGGAGTTCCCACTATGGGAGGCGTCATCATTCTGGTATCAATCATCGTGCCTTGTCTGCTGTTCGGCAGATTACGCAATATCTACATGATCCTGATGCTGGTCACTACGGTATGGCTCGGCGCTTTGGGATTTGCGGATGACTATATCAAAATGAAAATTACCAAAGACGGACTCAAACCGGCTTACAAACTGATCGGACAGACCTTGTTGGGACTGTTTGTGGGACTGACTCTCTGGCTAAGCCCGGACGCCGTGATCCGTGAAAATGTCACCATGCAGCGCTCAGGCAATCAGGAAGTGGTGGTACACAAAAGCGAAAAGGTAAAATCGACCAGTACCACGATTCCGTTTGTCAAGAACAACAATCTGAATTACACAGAAATCATGAGTTTCTGCGGTAAATATAAAACAGCGGCCGGCTGGTTCCTGTTTGTGGTCATGACCACCATCGTGGTAGTGGCCGTATCCAACGGGTCGAATCTGAATGATGGTATGGACGGCATGGCGGCCGGAAACTCGGCCATCATCGGAGTGGCGCTCGGCATATTCGCCTATGTGTCCAGCCACATTGAATTCGCCAGCTACCTGAATATCATGTATATCCCGGAATCCCAGGAGCTGGTTATTTTCATCTGCGCCTTTGTCGGCGCCCTGGTGGGATTCCTATGGTATAATGCCTACCCGGCACAGATTTTCATGGGTGATACCGGAAGTCTGGCCATCGGAGGTATTATTGCGGTGACGGCAATTATCATCCATAAAGAGTTACTGATTCCGATTCTGTGCTTCATATTCCTGATGGAAAGCCTGAGTGTCATTCTGCAGGTCAATGTGGCCAAATGGGGTAATAAACGGAACAAGAAACTGAGAGTTTTCAAACGGGCTCCCATTCATGACACATTCCGTGTAAAACCAGGCCAGTTGGCACCGGATGTAAAGGTGTTCCTGAACTGGCCGAAAGGATGTTGGCTGGAATCAAAAATCACCGTACGTTTCTGGATTATCACCATCATTATGGCCGCATTATCTATCATTACATTAAAAATAAGATAAAAGAAGAAAGAAAACAGATAAATCATGAAAAAGAGAATTGTAGTATTAGGAGCTGCCGAGAGCGGAGCAGGCGCAGCAGTGCTGGCGCTGAAAAAAGGCTTTGACGTCTTTGTTTCAGACATGGGCCCCATCAAGGAGCGTTACAAGAAAATGCTCGACAGCTATGGTATTACCTGGGAAGAAGGACAACACACCGAAAGCCTGATTCTGAATGCTGATGAAATCATCAAAAGCCCGGGTATCCCGGAGAATGCACCAATGGTGCTGAAAATTAAGGAAAAGAATATTCCAATCATTTCGGAGATAGAATTCGCCGGTAGATACACACATGCCAAAATGATCTGCATTACGGGAAGTAATGGTAAAACGACCACTACTTCTCTGATCTATCATATTTTCAAGAATGCCGGATATAATGTCGGTCTGGCAGGTAATATCGGCCAAAGTCTGGCCTTGCAGGTCGCTGAAAAGGATTATGACTATTACGTCATTGAACTGAGCAGTTTCCAGTTGGACAATATGTATCAGTTCCGTGCCAATATTGCCGTACTGCTTAACATAACCCCAGACCATCTGGACCGTTACGACAACTGCATGCAAAACTATGTAGATGCCAAAATGCGTATTCTGCAGAACCAGACAGAAGAAGACGCATTCGTTTATTGGGCAGATGATCCGATCATCAAGAAAGAACTGCAGAAATATGGCATCAAAGCACAAACCTGTCCTTTCTCCATCATTCGGAAAGAAGGTATGATCGGTTACATTGAAGACGGACAATATGTCTTGGAAACTCCTACCCCATTTAATATGGAACTGGAAGAGTTGTCACTGACCGGAAAACATAACCTGTATAATTCACTGGCAGCGGGTATCTCCGCTAAAATAGCCAACGTGAAGAATGAAGTGCTGCGCGAAAGTCTGGGCAACTTTGAAGGCGTAGAACACCGACTGGAAAAAGTGGCCCGCGTTCGTGGCGTGGAATACATCAATGATTCCAAAGCCACAAATGTAGATGCCTGCTGGTACGCGCTGGAAAGCATGACAACCCCCACCATTCTGATTCTGGGCGGCAAGGACAAGGGTAATGATTATAACGCCATAGCCGATCTGGTACGTAAAAAGTGTACCGGACTGGTATTTCTGGGAGCAGACAACAGCAAACTGCACCGGTTCTTTGACGGATTCGGTATCCCTATCGCTGATACACACAGCATGAAAGAATGTGTGGAGGCTTGCTATAAGATGGCCAAACCAGGAGATACGGTGCTGCTCAGTCCTTGCTGCGCCAGCTTTGACCTATTTAAAAACATGGAAGACCGGGGAGAACAATTCAAGACTCTGGTACGTTCCTTATAATATTAAGAAAACAAGGCTATGAAATTTTCTGCCACATTCCTTAAAGGAAAATCCATACTACAAGGAGACTTGGGTATCTGGACTGTTTTTTTCCTTCTATGTACCATATCGATCATTGAGGTATACAGTGCATCCAGCAATATGAGTTATCATTCGGGAGCCTTCTGGCGCCCTGCCGTGGAGCACACCGGATATTTCTGCATGGGATTTATCTGCACGCTGGTCGTGCATAAAATTCCCTGCAGATACTTCAAGCTGATTCCTCTGTTCATGATCCCCCTGTCGTTGCTGTTTCTGACGCTCACTCTTTTTACAGAGAAAGTCAACAACGCTTCACGCTGGTATGGTATCGGAGGATTCTCTTTCCAACCCTCTGAAGTGGCCAAGTGGACTCTGGTGGTCTACATAGCCTTGATCTTGTCCAATATGCAAAATGAAAAAGGTGCCAGCAAACAGGCTTTCGGGTTCATATTCTGGCCCGGAGTCCTTTTCTGCGCCCTGATTTTTCCTGAAAACTTCTCCACTGCGGCCATGACATTCCTGATCATGCTTATCATGATGTTTATCGGAAGAATTCCCTGGAAACAGTTGGGAAAGCTATTGGGATTCATTGCGCTTGTCGGTGGTACGGCATTCTGCTTTCTAAAATACACGCCTAAAGAGCAGATTGAATCATGGAGTAACCTGCCGGGACTTCACCGACTGGAAACCTGGTCCAACCGCCTGAAAGAGCATTCGGAAGAAACGGTAGATGCCAAGGCCTACAACATTCAGGAGAACACTCAGGTGGCACATGCCCGTATAGCCATTGCCTCATCCAACCTGCTGGGCAAAGGTCCCGGAAATTCCGTGGAACGTGACTTCCTGCCACAGCCTTTTTCCGATTTCATTTATGCCATTATCATTGAGGAAACCGGATTATTGGGAGGTATGGCTGTCATGTTTCTTTATTTTATTCTCCTCTTCCGAACGTCGCTCATCGCCTCGCGATGCGAACGCTCTTTCCCGGCATTTCTCATTATGGGACTGGCCATTATGATGGTCATTCAGGCCATGATCAATATGGCAGTAGCTGTTGGCGTTTTCCCTGTTACCGGACAACCTCTGCCTCTGGTCAGCAAAGGAGGAACCTCGACAGTAATGAACTGTGTTTATATCGGCATGATTCTCAGTGTGAGCAGATCTTCCAAAAAAAGACCTGAATTTGATGAAGCAGAAGTCATATAAACAAGGCTAAGAGTCATTTACTTAAAAAAATATAAGAGTTCGTTGTTTTTATAGGATTTTTATTGCTATTTTTGCTGTCATTAATATTATAAGGTATGAAAGAGGAGCTAAGAGTCATTATAAGCGGAGGAGGAACGGGAGGACATATCTTTCCGGCAATCTCCATTGCCAACGCATTAAAAGAGAAACATCCAGAATGCAAGATCCTTTTTGTCGGCGCCGAAGGCAGAATGGAAATGAAGAAAGTTCCAGCCGCCGGTTACGAAATCAAGGCGCTCCCGATATGTGGTTTTGACCGGAAAAATCTGTTCAAAAATTTTGCAGTACTCTGCAAAATCTACAAAAGCAGAATTCTGGCACGCCGGATTATCAAAGAATTCAAACCGATGGCAGCTGTTGGTGTAGGAGGCTATGCCAGTGGACCGACACTAAATGTCGCGGAAAGCATGGGCATTCCGACCTTACTGCAAGAACAAAACTCCTATGCCGGGGTCACCAACAAACTTCTGGCCAAGAAAGCCAGCAAGATCTGTGTTGCCTATGAGGGCATGGAACGTTTCTTTCCGAAAGAAAAAATCATCCTGACCGGTAATCCTGTAAGACAGGACTTGCTGAACTGCAATAAAAACAAACAGGAGGCTCTGAAAACATTCGGTCTTCAACCAGACCGGAAAACTATTCTGATTATCGGTGGAAGTCTGGGAGCCAGAACCATCAACCAAAGTGTTCTAGGCTGTCTGCAGATCATCAAGGAAAGTCAGGCACAGATCATTTGGCAGACTGGAGGCTATTACTTTGACAACATCCAAAAAGATCTGGCACAAAAAGGCAAGCCTGAAAATCTGTTTGTCACGGATTTTATTACCCATATGGACGAAGCTTATGCTGCCGCAGATCTGGTAATCTCAAGAGCGGGTGCCAGCAGCATATCCGAGTTATGTCTGTTAGGAAAGGCATCCATTCTGGTCCCTTCGCCCAATGTTGCCGAAGATCATCAGACCAAAAACGCATTGGCCTTGGTTCGCAAGGACGCAGCACTTATGGTAAAAGACGAAGAAGCAGAAAAACAACTCATCCCCTTGGCTCTGAACACCTGTGTGGATGAAGAAACAATAAACAGACTCAGTATCAACAGCAAAAAAATGTCTTTTCAAGACTCAGCCAATATCATTGCCGAAGAGGTATATCAACTGGCCGTAGCATACAGAGATAAAAAATAGGAATTTAGCAACATGGAAATGAACGATATAAAAGCAGTATATTTTATCGGAATCGGAGGAATCGGCATGAGTGCCATCGCACGTTTTTTTCTTAACAAAGGAATTTCTGTGGGCGGTTATGACCGGACTCCCAGCGATTTGACCCAGAAACTGGAAGAAGAAGGGGCATGGATACATTACGAGGACAATATAGAACTCGTTCCGGAAATTTACAAAAACAAAGAAAACACATTAGTCATCTATACCCCAGCCATACCGGTAAGTCACACTGAGTTCAGATTCTTCAAAGAAAATCAGTTTAATCTGCAAAAACGTGCTCAAGTACTCGGTACTCTGACCCGGACACACAAAGGATTGTGTGTGGCTGGCACCCATGGAAAAACTACAACGACATCCATGACGGCGCATATTCTGCACAACAGCCATATAGACTGTAATGCCTTTTTAGGAGGAATCACCAAGAATTATGGCACGAACTATATTCTTTCTCCTAAAAGCGACTATGTTGTCATCGAGGCAGATGAATTCGACCGTTCATTTCATTGGCTCCGCCCGTTTGCTTCAGTCATCACGGCTACAGACCCGGACCATTTGGACATCTATGGTACCAAAGAAGCTTATCTGGAGAGCTTTTCCCAATACAGTGCCCTCATTCAACCTGGAGGCTATCTGATTCTGCACAAAGATCTGGAAATGGAACCTTGCGTTCAAGATAAAGTAACTGTATTCTCTTACAGTCGCCACGAGGGAGATTTCCATGCAGAAAACATTCGTATCGGCAATGGAGAGATTTTCTTTGATCTGATTTCTCCGTTCGAGAATATTCCAGATATTCAGTTGGGAGTACCAGTCAGCATCAATATTGAAAACAGCATTGCAGCCATGGCATTGGCACAGATTGCCGGCGCTACCGCCGAAGAAATCAAAACTGCAATGGCTTCGTTTCAAGGAGTAGATCGCCGCTTTGATTTCAAGATTAAAAATGACCGTGTCGTTTTTTTAACGGATTATGCTCATCATCCGGAAGAAATCAAACAGAGCATACGTTCCATCAAGGAACTCTATGCCGACAAAAAAATCACGGCTATATTCCAACCCCATCTGTACTCACGTACACGCGACTTCTACAACGAGTTTGCCGAGGGGTTATCCTTAGCCGACGATGTTATCTTATTGGATATTTATCCGGCAAGAGAAGTACCCATTCCTGGTGTGACAAGCAAACTGATTTATGATCACCTGGCACCGGGAGTGACCAAAAGAATGTGTACCAAAGAAGAGCTACCAGACCTGATACAGAACTCAGACTTTGATGTACTGATAGCTCTTGGAGCAGGAGATATTGAGAACTATGCTCCCCAAATTGTCGAAATACTTAAAGACAGATGATAAAGAAAGTATTATTATTCGTTGTTATTGTAGCGCTGGCCTGTTATTTTCTGGCAGCTATTACTGTCTTGAACAAACCCAAAGAAGGACAGGTATGCGAGCAAGTGGAAATCATTATCGAAGATAGTGTGGAGCACTGCCTGATCAACGAAAACGACATTCAGAATTATCTTGTCCGCAAAAAAATATTTCCAAAAGGGAAACAACTTCAGGATATTGATCTGATCCAACTGGAAGAAACCCTGAAAAAAAGTCCTTATATAGACCAAGCCACCTGCTATAAAACGGCAACAGGTTCCATCTGTATCAAGGTCAAGTCCAAGCAGGTCATTCTTCATATCATCAGCGAAAACGGAGAAGACTACTATCTGGATCATCAGGGAAACACCGTTCCCAAGGCATCCTATTTTGCCAATATGCCTATTGTGACAGGAAATGTCAGCAAACAATATGCCCGACAGAAACTGACCACATTGGGGAAGATTATACAAAATGACCCGTTTTGGAATCAACAAGTAGAACAAATTCATGTACAAGCCAACGGTAAGTTGGAAATCATACCGCGAGTAGGAAAACATACGATCTTGCTGGGTGAGCCTAAAGATTTCAAGAAGAAACTGGAGAAACTGAAAGTCTTCTATGAAAAAGGAATTAGCCAGGTAGGTTGGAACAAATACTCAGAGATCAGTCTCGAGTATAACGATCAAATAATATGCACCAAAAATAAAGACTAACATGGCAACAGACAAAGATATAATCGTAGCAATAGAGCTCGGCTCGTCATCTATCCGTGGCATAGCCGGCAGAAAAAATGTAGACGGTACTCTGCATATTTTGGACATCGTAGAACGGAAAACCAAGAATTGCATCCGAAAGGGCGTGATTTATAATATAGACAAAACCATTCAAGCGCTGAACAGCATCTTCATCCAACTCCGGGAAGATCTTAATGTCTATATCAACAAGGCTTATGTCGGAATAGCAGGACAATCACTCTGCACCATCCGCAACTCCGCATCCCGGCAAATGGCCAACAAAGTGGTCATCTCCAGTGAAATTATCGATTCCTTATTGGACTCAAACTATAATATCAATTATCCGGATAAGGATATTCTGGATGTGAAACCACAAGAATACCGCATCGGCACCAATTATATCACAGAGCCAATCGGCATTCTAAGCAATCAGATTGAAGGAAAGTTTCTGAATATCGTTGCCCGTTCAACAATCAAAGAAAGCATACAGAAATGTTTTGATGCCGTAAATATCCAGATTCTGGATATGTTCATTGCTCCTTTGGCACTGGCAGACAATATTCTGACAGACAACGAAAAACGTACTGGTTGTGCTTTAGTAGACTTTGGAGCAGAAACAACAACGGTATCCATTTACAAGAATAACATCCTAAGATATCTGTCAGTCATCCCTTTGGGAGGTAACAATGTCACACTGGATATCTGCAGCAAACAACTGGAAGAAGATGAAGCCGAGGAACTGAAAATCAAATACGGTACGGCTTTCTCAGACACTTCTAAAGATGTAGTACGCCACATTCCGATGTCATTTGATCCGAGCATTACGATCGCTGAAGATGTACTGCAAGAAATCACGGAAGCCCGAATGGAAGAAATCATCGCCAATGTATGGGAGCAGATACAACAAAGCGGATATGCCGATAAACTCATCTCCGGCATTGTCATTACCGGAGGTGCAGCAAATATCCGAAATATTGAAAAAGCAATCAGCTACCGGACAAAAAATGACAAGATCAAGGTGGCAAAGACTCTGCATACCATGATTATCCCGGACAGATTTGAGGATGTAATTCAGGAAACAAACACCAATACTTTGATTTCACTCCTTTCATGCGGTGATGCAGACTGCACTGACGAAGATCCGGAAGAAGCAGAAAGAAGACGTCAGGAGGAAGAACAGGACCGCAAGAGACAAGAAGCAGAAAAGCGTGAGAGACAACAGGCTAAAGAAAAAGAAGAAGAGGAAGCCCGTCAGAAAGAGCAGAACAAGCAGAATAACGATTCTCACAATTCTTCTGATACAGAAAAATCGGAAGAACAAGAAGAGAAGAATAAGAGCGGATTCATGCAGTCTCTCAAGAACAGATTCATAAAAATCACAAAGATTTTTACTGAAACAGAAGAATAAGGATCCTTTTAAAAGATACAGACATGACAGAAGAGAACAAAGATATAAGGGAAGAAGGCGGTATTCAATTCAATGTTAAAACCGACAGTTCCAGCATCATCAAAGTTGTTGGCGTTGGCGGCGGTGGTGGAAATGCCGTCAATCATATGTATAAGCAGGGAATCCACGATGTAACCTTTGTGGTGTGCAACACTGACAAGAAAGCACTTAGCGACTCCCCTGTTCCAACCCGACTTCAGCTTGGTCCCGGTCTCGGTGCCGGAAACAGACCGGAAAGAGGCCGGCAAGCCGCATTGGAGAATATTGATGAAATCAGAAAAATGCTTGACGACGGAACCCGTATGGTCTTTGTAACGGCCGGAATGGGAGGAGGAACAGGTACCGGAGCGGCTCCGGTCATCGCACAGTGCGCAAAAGACATGGGTATTCTGACAGTAGGAATCGTAACCATACCTTTTCTGTTTGAAGGCAATAAAAAGATAGACCAAGCTCTTGACGGAGTTGAAGAAATCTCCAAACATGTAGATGCATTATTGGTTATCAACAACGAACGGTTGCGTGAAATTTACCCTGAACTTTCTCTGTTGAATGCCTTTGCCAAGGCAGACGATACCTTATCCATCGCTGCCAAAAGTATTGCGGAGATCATCACCGTTCACGGTATCATCAATTTGGACTTCCAGGACGTTACCACTGTTTTGAAAGACGGTGGCGTAGCCATCATGAGTACCGGATATGGAGAAGGAGAAAATCGTGTAAAACATGCTATTGAGGAAGCGCTCCACTCGCCGTTGCTCAATAATGACGATATTTTCAATTCCAAGAAAGTATTGCTCAGCATTACATTCTGTGCCAAGGATCAGGATCAGCTCACCATGGAGGAAATGAATGAGATCAATGACTTCATGACCAAGTTCGGTCCGGATGTAGAAACCAAATGGGGAGTAGCGACCGATGATACGCTGGAAAAGAAAGTCAAAATTACTGTATTGGCAACCGGCTTTGGTCTGGAAAACATACCGGGAATGGATAATGTTATCGCCCGCAAGACACAATCCAAGGAAGAGGAAGAAAAGAAGGAAGAAGATGAATCCAGAAAAGGAGAAAGAAGAAGCAAATTCTATCCTGGCGGCAATCAGCCGGCAACACGAAAACGGCACAATGTCTTCATCTTCAAAAAAGATGATCTGGACAATGACAACATCATTACCATGGTTGATGAACTTCCTACCTACCTTCGCAATAAAGAGCAATTGGAGGACATCAAGTCTAAAGCGGTGCATAATATGACACAACCTGTAGCAGAAAACGAGCGGGAAACAGAGAACCAAACAAACAACACAATTATATTTTAAGAACTATGGCATTATTTGATCAAATCAGCAAAGATATCGTTGCTGCAATGAAAGCCAAGGACAAAGTCCGTCTGGAAGCCTTGCGTAACGTAAAGAAACTGTTTCTGGAAGCAAAAACCGCTCCAGGAGCAAATGATGAATTAACCGATGAGGCAGCTCTGAAAATCTTGTCTAAACTGACCAAACAGGGCAAAGATACAGCAGCCTTATACATCAGCCAGAACCGCGAAGATCTAGCCAATGAGGAACTGGCTCAGGTTGCGGTCATCGAGGAATACCTGCCTAAGGCTCTGACAGAAGAGGAATTAAAGGCAGCCATCCAAGGTATCATCGAAGAAACCGGCGCCAGCAGTCCAAAAGACATGGGAAAAGTCATGGGCGTCGCAACAAAGAAACTGGCAGGAAGAGCAGACGGAAAAGCGATCAGCACTCTTGTAAAAGAGCTTTTGGCTTAATACTTTATCCTGTGTATCATATTTTATAAAAAGTGCGGAAACCTCTAAAAATATATCTTCGGAGGTTTCCGCATTTTTTTCGGATAACTGCTATACAAATAATTCAGAGAGAACGGACAAAGATTTCATCTCCGGAAATCCCGGAAAATGTATCTGATAATAGCAGATCATATTTTTTAGGAACTCATTTCTATCCTCGCGTGACAATACCAAAAACTTCATTGAGTCAAAATCCGTACGATACAAGGCCGCCAATAAAACAGTCTGCTCTGGCGACAGAAAGAAACCGTGAACAGGCGGACAATCCGTAAACACAGAATCCTGCATATCAAAATAAAATCCTTGCTGAAAAGAGTCCCAAAACGGTGGGATGCCTAAAAAACGAGTTAACTGCACCATAAAAACCAGATGAAAACTCATAAAGTCAGAATGACTGGCATCAAGCCAGTGAAATGAGGATACAAGATATTGAAACAAACTTCCATTCTGAGGCTCCTTCCTTAATATATAAGCCAGAAATTCTGATAAAAATAATACCATGGCCGATTTATAAGGATTAAAGCAACTCATCTGCATGGAAAACTGTAACGAAAGATCTCCAATGGTTTGTACAGAGAAACGTTCCCGATAGTCATACTCCAATTCCAGAATCGTCAGCGGCAGAAAATAAGTACTCTTTATTTTGGTTCTTTTCCCTTTTGTCTGGGTAAACTTGAAAGACAATATCCCTCGAGTTTCAGTATATACCTCTGCTATTCGTTTCTCATCATCCAATTTATGAATCCGAAGCACAATCGCTCTACTTTTTTCATACATAAGAAATACTTTTAGTTGATGGCAAAAATAGAGAAAAGAAGCCGTATCTAAGCAAAAAAGGCAATAAAAAAGGCTAAAACGATTTTTTTTTGAAAAAAAACGCATTTTTTTTGCGGAAAAGTTTGGAGATTCAAAAAAAAGCCGTACCTTTGCAACGCAATCGAGAAACAAACCTCGGTAATAAGAACTCAAAAAGTTCAAAACCTGGTCCCTTCGTCTATCGGTTAGGACGAGAGATTTTCATTCTCTAAAGAGGAGTTCGACTCTCCTAGGGACTACTAAGTTAAATGAATATATTTTAAGAATTGAGATGGCAAATCATAAATCATCAGTAAAAAGAATCCGTCAGGAGGAAAAAAGAAGACTCCACAACAGATACTACGCTAAGACAATGCGTAACGCTGTTCGCAAGTTGCGCGCAACAAAGGATAAGGAAGCTGCGGTAGCTATGTATCCAAGCGTGCAGAAGTCTTTGGACAAGCTGGCAAAGATCAACGTAATTCACAAGAACAAGGCTGCCAACTTGAAGTCTAAACTTGCTGCTTATATCAGCAAATTGGCATAATCCTGAGTGAAAAATAATAGAGAGACCAATGATTTGGTCTCTTTTTTTTTACCCGAGCGACAAGACCTCAGGATGATACTTCTCTTCAGACAAGCCCCCATTGCATCCGAATACAAATACCTGCACAAAGAGAGACCAAGCCATCAACCCGCAGTTTACAACGATAATTAAGAAAAAAAAATAGCTTAATGTTCTTTTTTTTTGTATATTTGTGCATTAATTTGAATAACACAAGTATGTCAGAAGAAGAACAGATTAATGCCGGCAGTTATTCGGCAAGCAGCATACAAGTCCTCGAAGGACTGGAAGCCGTACGCAAACGTCCGGCCATGTATATCGGTGATATCGGCGAAAAGGGATTACACCATTTGGTTTATGAAACCGTGGACAACTCTATCGACGAAGCTCTTGCTGGCTACTGTACCCATATTGAAGTAACCATCAATGAAGATAATTCAATAACCGTACAAGACAATGGTCGAGGTATTCCTGTCGACATGCACGAAAAAGAACACAAATCTGCCCTTGAGGTGGTGATGACGGTTCTTCATGCCGGAGGTAAATTTGACAAAGGTTCTTATAAGGTATCCGGTGGTCTTCATGGTGTAGGTGTATCATGTGTTAACGCCCTGTCAACCAAAATGTTGTCACAAGTATTCCGCGACGGAAAAATCTATCAGCAGGAATACGCTTGCGGCAAACCTCTATACCCCGTAAAGGTTGTCGGAGAAACCGACAAGCGAGGCACACGCCAACAGTTCTGGCCGGATGGAAGCATTTTCATCACTACAACCTACAAATACGAGGTATTGGCGAACAGAATGCGTGAGTTGGCATTCCTGAACGCGGGAATCACCATCACATTGACTGATATGCGCGATGTGAACGAGGAAGGAAAACCCCGTCAGGAAGTATTCTACTCAGAAAACGGACTGAAAGAATTTGTCAGATATATTGACTCCAGCCGAATTCACCTGTTCAACGATGTGATTTATCTGAACACCGAAAAACAGGGGGTTCCTATCGAAGTGGCAGTAATGTATAACACCGGTTATACTGAAAATATCCACTCATACGTGAACAATATCAATACGATAGAGGGTGGTACTCACTTGGCCGGCTTCCGCACCGCACTGACCCGTACATTAAAGAAGTATGCAGAGGAACAGTGCACCAAGGAACTGGAAAAACTGGAAAAAAACAAAGTGGAGATTTCCGGAGAGGACTTCCGCGAAGGACTGACCGCAGTTATTTCCATCAAAGTGGCTGAACCTCAGTTCGAGGGACAGACAAAAACAAAATTAGGTAACAGCGAAGTTGCCGGTGCCGTACAGCAAGCTGTGGGCGAAGCGCTGACCAACTATCTGGAAGAGCATCCAAAAGAAGCAAAGCAGATTGTAGACAAGGTTATTTTAGCAGCAACGGCACGTGTAGCTGCACGCAAAGCTCGTGAAAGCGTACAAAGAAAAAGTCCGATGTCGGGAGGTGGTCTACCAGGTAAATTGGCTGACTGTTCTGATAAAGACGCAGCGAACTGTGAGCTTTTCATTGTCGAGGGAGATTCAGCCGGCGGATCAGCCAAGCAAGGACGAAGCCGCCAATATCAGGCCATTCTTCCTATCCGAGGAAAGATTTTCAACGTAGAACGTGTCATGTGGCACAAAGCCTTTGAACACGAAGAAGTTAACAATATCATCCAAGCATTGGGCGTACGCTTCGGACTGGGCGAAGACAGCAAAGAGGCAAATTACGACAAACTGAGATATCATAAGATTATCATCATGACCGATGCCGATGTCGATGGTTCACACATCGACACCTTGCTGATGACTCTGTTCTATCGCTATATGCCGGAACTCATCCAAAACGGACACTTGTTCATCGCAACACCTCCGCTCTACCGATGCAGAAAAGGCAAAATCGAAGAATACTGCTACACTGAAGCCGACCGTTTGCGTTTCATGAAGACCTACAACAACGGATCAGAACAAGGTATCACCACCCAACGCTACAAAGGTTTGGGAGAGATGAACGCCGAACAGTTGTGGGAGACAACCATGAACCCGGAAACACGCCTCCTGAAGCAGGTAACCATTGATGATGCTGCGGGCGCAGACTATGTATTCTCCATGCTTATGGGTGAAGATGTGGGGCCACGACGTGAATTCATCGAACAGAACGCCACTTACGCAAATATTGATGCGTAACTATTCATTAAAGAATACTATCATTCAATTCTTATAAATATTTTCTTGGCTGCTCTTTAGAAGTGATTCTATGGGAGCAGCTTTTTTTTTTCTCATTTGCATCGCATTTTTCTTATTTAAGCAACATTTTTCTTATTTTTTTTGTAACTTAGCCGCGAAAAGACCAAGAAAATCAAACATACCATTTAAGTTGCTTACTAAACAATTTTGTAATAACCTAAAAAAAATCTCATGAGAAAAATCTATTCTTCTTTATTAATGCTGGCTCTTTCCAGTATTTCCTTGGAAACTATGGCTCAAGGAAATCTAATCAGCCAAACATTAGAAAATCCGGACAATGAACCGGCTCCCGTTTTTCCAGTTCCTTCAGCAAGACAATTGGCTTGGCAGGAAACTGAGTTTTACGCATTCTTCCATTATGGTATGAACACCTATACAGGTTTGGAATGGGGACGCGGTGACGAAGCATTATCAAAATTCCGTCCGCCCAAACATCCTAATTGCGAACAGTGGGTACAGGCAGCCAAAGATGCCGGAATGAAAGGCGGTATTGCTGTAGTAAAACATCATGACGGATTCTGTCTGTGGCCGACGAAAACAACAGACCATAATGCCAATAATTGTGGGCTCAGTTTTGAAGTTAATGTACCAAAAGCCTATGCCGAAGCCAGTGAAAAACTAGGAATGAAATATGGTTTCTACATCTCTCCATGGGATAGAAACAGCGCACACTATGGTAAAGATACCTACGTAAAGGAGGTGTTTCTGAAGCAAGCTTCCGAGTTGGCAGAATATGGCGATGACCAGTTTGAAATGTGGTTTGACGGAGCCAATGGTGGCGACGGTTACTATGGTGGTGCCAATGAAACACGAAGCATTGATGCAAGCACTTATTATGATGTACCCAACTTGGCGGACTCTATCCACAAAATGCAACCAAACTGTGTGATGTGGGGTGTAGGCGACGAGGCCCGCTGGATCGGTAATGAGGCCGGATGGGCAGGAGTAACCAACTGGTCACCAGAATACAAGCCAGCAAGAGGACCTAACGAAAACGGAAATGAAAACGGTTGGAGATGGTTCCCTGGAGAATCTGATGCAAAAGGTACTAACATGGGTTGGTTCTGGCATCAAGGTGAATCTCCCCGCAGCTTGAATGAACTGTTTAAATTCTATTTGGAAACCGTAGGACGTAATGCGACTCTGATTCTGAACTTCCCACCGAACAGAGACGGTGTCCTTCCCGAAGCAACAGTTACCCGAATGAAAGAATTAGGAAACCTACTGAAAGAAAGATTAGGCAACGACCTGGCCTTGAATGCTAAAATCGAAGCTTCTGAAACACGTAAAGCAGGTGCTCAAAGAACATACGTAGCTTCTAACCTTAACGACAACGATAAAGATACTTATTGGGCTACAGACGATGATGTTATTGAATCAAGTATAACCTTGACCTGGGACAAACCTCAGAATGTACATTATGTGGCACTGATGGAGTACATCAAAAAAGGGCAAAGAATCAAATCATTCACTGTTGAAACCAGTGAGGACGGAACCAACTGGACTCCAAGAGCAACAGATCAGTGTACTACAGTCGGTTATAAACGAATCATTCCTTTGAACGGCAGTACAACGGATTATGGCAATGGCTACAATGTCAAAGCTATCCGAATAACTATCAACGACAGTAAAGCATGCCCATTGCTCCACACTGTATCTGTATTCTAATCAACCATGATAAATCATTCAAATCATTCTAAAATGAAGAAAAACAAACTTTATATAACCAGCCTGATCGCATTAACCCTACCGGCATACGGATGGGCACAAGACAGAATCAGTTTTGAAGAAACAGGCGAAGCCGCACATACTAGTATTGGTGTCTATGATTCTTGGGACGAATCTCCATTCCGCTCCCAAAATAATGCTGCCCCATTGCTTAAAGGCAACGTAGCCATTATTGACAATCCGGAAGTTACAGAAGAAGGTAACTCCTCTGCTAAAGTCCTTATGGTGCAACGCTCCCGTTATGGAAGTAACCAGTTTGGCGCACGCATCGATTTGAAGACTCCTTTCGAACTGAACACAACAACAAAGTATGTTCACGTCATGATCAAAAAAGACAAACCTGGACGTGTACTTCTGATTGGCTTAGGCAAACGTAGAGACAGAGCTGGACAAAGTCCTGAGACAGAACAGTGCTGGGCTCTTTCATCCCGCACTATTGAACCGGGAATCTGGAACGATGCCGTATTTGCCATCAAAGGCAACGGTGGCATTGATATCAAAAGTTTGGTTATTGTGCCAGATTGCGAATCAACTCACGACTTAAAAGAGGACTTCTTGGTTTATATTGACGAAATAGAAGTAAACGATCAGTCAACACCACGCATCAAGGTTGGTGATTATCCTCTGAACATTGAGGACGGCGCCGTTTCTTCTAAGAATAATTATTATGTAAACAGTATTGCGTTGACTTCACCATCAGCTGGAGCACAGACAATCAACGTAGGAAGCGCCTCGCCACAAACAATTTACCGTCCTCTACTTGAACAAGCTTTCGTAGCAAAAGCGGGTGAAACCGTCACTCCAAAAATCAATTTCAACGGCAACTGGATGAATGGTTATGTTTATCTGGATAAAGGGCAAGACGGCGACTTCTATTGGCAATTAAACGAAGATTATACTGCTCCAGAAAATAGCGATCTTGTATCTTATTACTACATTGAAACTGTTGAAAACGAATCTGGATTTAACTATAAAGGTGAGCCAGTTTCCGGTAATAACCGTAACACCATGCAGACGCCGGCATTTAAGATTCCTGAAGATCTGAAACCAGGTTTCTATCGTATGCGATTCAAAGTCGATTGGGGTAATGCAGATCCGGGAGGTCGTGCAACAAGTACCAACGGTATTATATCCAATGGTGGTAATATCACAGATGTGCGCTTGAACATCCATAGTGACAAAGTTAAAGTAACTACCCAGTATCAGAATGGCGATGTATACGCAGCAGACGGATCACAATTGGCTGGTTCTGATGTAAACTTCGGTGAACCTCTGACTATCAAGATGGTACCATCTAACGGATTCATTCCGGACGGTATTACTTTGACTCACGGATATAACCTCACCGGTGACAGTTTGGTTCACGGAACTCCACAATACACCACAATCCGCATTCCTGGATACGCAGTCAAAGAAGATGGTACCCTGACCATTCCTGCCAGTCTGGTAGACGGCGACTTGCATATCTTGGGTCACTTCAAAAGTACAACCAGCGGTGGTGGAGAAACTGGAGAATATGAGGTTAACTTCGACAAGGACCTGGTAATTACCATAACAGACAGAACCTTAAATTCAGTATCATTGAATGGTAATGAAGGTTGTGCTTTTACAAGCAACATGTCAAAGGATCCTAAAACCGTATATCAAAACCGGACTACAGATGTAGCCATGACAAAACAAGGAGAAACAATCACTCCTTCTGTCAGCTATACCGGCGGACCAATGCACGGTTATTTCTACATTGACTTTAACAATGATGGAATTTTTACCACAGAAATAGGAAGCGATCACAGACCTACATCCAGCAGTGAACTTCTGAGTTTCTCCTACTATGACGGTTATAACAGTGAAGGCGTAAAGAAAGGAACCAGTGAAACAAACAATGCCATCACATTCCCTGCTGCCACCATTCCGGAATTCATTCCAGATGGTGTCTACCGTGCCCGTCTGAAAATAGACTGGAACAATATAGATCCAAAAGGTCAATATGGAGAAAGCAATAAAATAGATGCAAATGGAGGCTATGTTGTTGACTTCCTCATCAACATCAGCAATAGTACAAAAACCGTAAAGATCAACACTCTTAACGGAAATATCTACGGAACAAGTAACAGTGCGCTGCCATACAAACTTACTTCAGAAAAAACGCTGAATGTAGTACCGACTCCTGTTACTGAAGATTATGTACTTAGCGAACCTATTACTATCCGTAGCGGATTGAACTTTGACGGTCCTCAATATATTCGTGGCAATCAACAGTGGTTCGCAGACACACTTCAGGTAGACGAAGTAACTTTAGGCAAATCAATCTCAATTCCAGTATATGGAAACGTAGAAATCACGGCAAAGTTCGAGGCCAAAGATGATGCTACTTATAAAATGATTTTCAACGATGAATTCGATGGCAAAGACGGGGAACGCGCCGATGCCAGCAAATGGGGAGTAAGTAAACGTCAGAATGCCACCTGGAACCGCTTTATCAGTGACAGTATTGCTGTAGCTTATATCGAAGACGGACAGTTGGTTCTGAAAGCGATTCCTAACAAGGACAAATCTACTGACAACGTAGACATGCTGACTGGAGCATTAGAAAGTCAAAACAAGTTTAGCTTCAAATACGGAAAGGTTGAATGTAGAGCCAAGACTAATGGTTACAAAGGTAACTTCCCAGCTATATGGATGATGCCACAAGATCAAAGTGCCGGTTGGCCAAATTGTGGTGAAATTGATATCTTTGAGCAAATTGATGCCGAAAACAAGTCTTACCATACCGTACACTCTAACTGGACTTATAACCTGGGTAACAAAAACAATCCGACCTCTTCTTTCAATAAGAATCTGAGTATGGACCGCTATCATACCTATGGTCTGGAATGGGATGCCAATACACTCACCTGGTATGTTGATGGAGTCAAGGTTGGAAGTTATGCAAAAAGCACCAATGCAGACGCACTTTCAAAAGGACAGTGGCCATTTGATAAAGCTTTTTATCTGATTCTGAACCAGTCTGTTGGAAACGGTTCATGGGCTCAGCCAGCAGACATCAACCATACCTATCGTATGGATGTTGACTGGATTCGCGTATATCAGAAAGACCAGGCTACCCATATTGAAAGTACAACAAGCCAGTCATTAGACATCAGCACTGGTGAGAACAAGATTATAGTCCATGCTGATCAGGCAACAGATATGCAGATTGTAAGCATCAATGGTGCAGTCTTGTACAAAGGCACTGTTGAAGGAAGCCAAACATTCAATGTACAGAAAGGTGTTTATCTTGTAAACAAACAGAAGATTCTGGTACCTTAAACAGTAGTCTCTTCTAAAGAGATAAAAAGAAGAGCAACCGAAGCAAATTCGGTTGCTCTTTTTTATGCTTTGATTACAAATACCTCTTCAACTAATCCTGAAGATATCCCTGCTCTTTTAATTCTTCTACAGCCTTCTCCAGCTCTTCATACCAGGCTTCACCAAAACGGCGAACCAAAGGCTCTTTCAGAAAACGGTATACGGGAAGATTCAATTGCCGACCTTTCTCTACAGCCATACGGCATACGTCCCAACGATGATAGTTCAGAGCCGTCATGTCGCCGATCTTCTTCAACCGAATGGGATAAAGATGACAGGATATCGGTTTATAAAACTTAGAGCGCCCCTCCCGATAAGCTTTTTCCAAAGCACAGAAACAGTTTCCTTTGTCATCATAGCAAGTAAACACACAGTCCTTGCCGTTGACTATGCTGGTCACCAAATCACCGTCACGATCCGTATAAACCACTCCCTGACGGTCGATGACAGCCTGTGCCGAAGCCGAAAGTTCATTCCATACCTTCGGCAATGCTTCTTCCAGTTCAGCCACCTCGTCCAGCTCTACCGGAGCACCGGCATCACCTTCAATACAGCATTCTCCCTTACATGCCTCCAGATCACAACAGAATTTCTCGCTCAGACAATCCATGGAAATGATTGTATCATCAATCTGTATCATGGGAATCTCATTTCTTTTCATATCCTATTACCAATTTATCGGGGTTTTACCATATTGTTCCAGATAGGCGTTGGTCAGACTGAAATGCTTATTTCCGAAAAAACCGTGATAAGCAGACAGAGGAGACGGATGTGCAGAAGTAAGCACCAGATGACGCTCACGGTCAATCACCGCTCCCTTTTTCTGTGCATACGCTCCCCAAAGGATAAATACCAGATGATCACGCTCCTGAGAAAGTTTTCGGATTACAGCATCTGTAAACTCCTCCCAACCATGTCGCTGATGTGAGGCTGCTTGATGAGCCCGCACCGTAAGCGTAGCGTTCAGCAAAAGAACTCCCTGCTCAGCCCAACGTGTCAGATTTCCGGAAACGGGTACTTCCTTTCCCAAATCAGCTTGTATCTCCTTAAAGATATTCTGAAGCGAAGGTGGAAAAGGTATGCCGTCATTCACCGAAAAGCAAAGGCCGTGCGCCTGTCCGGGACCATGATAGGGGTCTTGTCCGATAATGACCACTTTGACCTGATCAAAAGGACAAAGATTAAAGGCATTAAAAATTAAGTTTCCCGGCGGATAGCACACTTGGGTTTTATACTCCTGACGCACAAAGTCAGTCAGTTCCTTAAAATAAGGCTTTTCAAACTCATCCGTCAGTTTTTCCTTCCAACTATCTTCTATCTGAACATTCATATTCGTACATTTTGTATTTGCAAAGATAGGCATTTATGTGCATCAGAAGATATTTCATCTCGTTTTTTCCGTTCATATCACCTTATTGCCCAAACCTTTCTTAAATCCACTCAAGAAGAAAAGCAAAATATGGCCTATATAATATAAAAAAAACAGTCCCAGTGAATCACTGGGACTGTTTCCTGTATTCTTATTTCAGAAGAATATTAGTCCTGAATCAAGTTCTTACCGGTCATTTCCTTCGGCTGCTCCAGACCCATGATGTGGAGAATAGAAGGAGCTACGTCGGCCAGAATACCGTTTTCGACCTTGGCATTCTTGTTGGCAGTTACGTAGATGAATGGAACCGGATTCAAAGAGTGAGCGGTATTTGGAGTACCGTCGGCGTTGATTGCGTTATCAGCATTACCGTGGTCAGCGATAATGATTGTCTCATAATCGGTAGCCTTGGCAGCCTCAACCACTTCCTTCACGCAGTCGTCAACAGCCTTCACAGCCCTCTCGATAGCCTCGTAGATACCGGTGTGTCCCACCATATCACCGTTAGCGAAGTTCACCACGATGAAGTCGTACTTGTTCTCCTTAATCGCAGCAACCAGCTTATCCTTAACCTCGTAAGCGCTCATCTCCGGCTTCAGGTCATAAGTAGCAACCTTTGGAGAAGCTACCAGGATACGCTCCTCACCATCGTACGGAGTCTCACGGCCACCGTTGAAGAAGAAGGTAACGTGTGCATACTTCTCAGTCTCTGCAGTGTGCAGCTGCTTCAGACCCTTGCTGCTGATATATTCGCCCAAAGTGTTCTCTACATTCTCTTTCGGGAACAGGATGTGTACTCCGGTGAAGCTTGCGTCATACGGAGTCATGCAGTAGTACTGCAATCCCGGAATGGTCATCATGCCCTGCTCCGGCATATCCTGCTGAGTCAAAACAATAGTCAACTCTTTAGCACGGTCGTTACGGTAGTTGAAGAAGATCACTACATCGCCTTCCTTGATAGTACCGTCAACATTAGCGTTGTTGATTGGTTTTACAAACTCGTCGGTAACACCCTCTGCATAGCTTTCTTCCATAGCAGCCACCATGTCAGTAGCCTGCTTTCCTTCGCCCTTCACGAGCAAATCATAAGCTACCTTCACGCGCTCCCAACGCTTGTCACGATCCATAGCATAGAAACGGCCCACGATAGAAGCAATCTGACAGCCGGTCTTCTCGCACTCAGCCTGCAGCTGCTCAATAAATCCCTTACCGCTCTTTGGGTCAGTGTCACGACCGTCCATGAAGCAGTGTACATATGTATTGGCAATGCCATATTCCTTAGAAATCTCACACAGACGGAACAGGTGATCTAAAGAAGAGTGCACACCACCGTTTGAAGTCAGACCCATCAGGTGAACGCTCTTACCGTTGTTCTTGGCATACTCGTAAGCAGAAACCACTTCCGGGTTCTTCAGGATGCTGCCATCGGCACAAGCGCGGTTGATCTTTACCAGATCCTGATAAACGATGCGGCCAGCACCGATGTTCAGGTGACCTACCTCAGAGTTACCCATCTGTCCGTCCGGCAAACCTACGTTTTCGCCAGAAGCCTGCAGTTCTGAGTTTGGATAGTTCTGTGCCAGATAGTCCATATAAGGAGTCGGAGTCTGGAAAATAACATCACCTTTACCATGATTACCCACGCCCCATCCGTCGAGGATCATCAAAAGAGCTTTTTTTGCCATAATATAAATCGTTTTTAAAAGTTATCTTTCTAGTTGCAAAGTTACGAAATAAATTGAATAAAGCGGATATCGCTTTTTCATTTTTCACACCTTTTTATCTGCCGCTCATTTCCTGCTCGCTGAAGAGCGAGAAATCGCCTTCTCCCAACAGATTATAACTCATGCGATGATAGGGAGTCACTCCATACTCACGGATGGCCAGACGGTGTGCCTTGGCGGGATATCCCTTGTTGCTGTCCCAATGATACTGGGGATATTCCTCATGCAACTGCATCATGTAATCATCGCGATAGGTCTTGGCCAAGATAGAGGCCGCGGCAATACTCATATACTTGCCGTCGCCTTTCACTACCGTGGTATGGGGCGTATCGTGATAGGCTTTGAAACGGTTACCGTCAATGAGCAGTGCTTCGGGACGCAGTTTCAACTGATCCAATGCCCGGTGCATGGCCAAAAACGAAGCATTCAGGATATTGATTTCATCAATCTCCTGCGGAGTGACCACCCCCACAGCCCAGTCCAACGCATCGCGCTCGATCTGCTCACGCAGCAGATAACGCTTCTTTTCGCTCAGTTTCTTCGAATCGTTGAGCATCTCGTTTTCATAATCCTTGGGCAGAATCACGGCGGCGGCATAGACAGATCCTGCCAGACAGCCACGTCCGGCCTCATCACAACCCGCCTCGATCAGGCGGTCATCCATGTAAGGTAATAACATAAGCGCATTGTTTTATTTTCAAGAACAAAGGTACAAGAAAAAATGTTCCTTAGTCTATAATTGAAAATAATGCGCATTTTCCAGCAAGAAAAATAAAAATTCATAAGGATGTCACTTCGTTACATGCTTTCTTAAATCTGAAAAAGCCATATATAGACTACTCTATAATGTTAGTATTTACAGAATAAATTATAAGATAGACCTATATGCCATGAGAATTGTCCTTTAGCCTGATTAACAGGTGTTTCAGATTGCATAACACCTCCGATACCACCTGTAATAAAAAGACGTTTATATATTACATGAGAATATTCTAAAAAAGCACCCAGTCCTATCTCTGACTTGTCAGGTTTTTTAAAATATTGTGGACCCGCATAAAGGGATAGAGCAACATATTTATTAAAATGCATTTGCACTCCTGCATTCCATTGAAACTTATTATTATCCCTTGCTTTTTTATAATCAAAATTATAGCCATAACCCAAAGACAAGCCAAAGACTGCAGGAGATGAATATTTCAAACGTAACCCAGTTCCTCCGTAAGGAAAGCCATAACCTGCATCTATATTTATGCGGTGAGAATCATCAAACCATCCTTTATTCTTACTAAGAAGAAAAAGAGCATCCCCCGCATTTCGACCCATTTCAGACCAGCTAGGATCTAAGTTTTGCTCCTTCGTAGTTCTATCTGATACAGATGAATCAGTGCTCTTTTTTGATGTTGAAACTGGAGGATTTTTATGAAACTTTGTACTTCCTATTAATTTTATAAAAACAACTTTTCTCTTATCTTTAACAGAAACTGTTCTTTGATGCTTAGACATTTCATCTCCGTCACAATCAATCGCACTCCAAACCATAGTTCCAGTAATATTTACTGTAACACAGTTCTTACTTCCAACAACGGGTGCACCAGTTGTTTCCAACCTATAATATTTTTCATTAATCTTCAAAGTTATAGGTAAATAGGAATAACTCTCAGTATAAAACACATAAGTTGTCTGTGCAAACATCTGTAAAAATGAATATGTAAAAAATACAAGACAAGCAAAAGTGCGAAGAAAAAATATCTTTTTCATAAGCTTATAAACATTTTTAAATACTATAAAAGGAATAGATTCTAACTATAGGACTAACTAGAATCTACCCCAATTATATGTTACTTCTTAACTAAAATTTATGTACTGCTACACATTTACCTGTTATATCTTTATATTTAAGACTACTTCTATACGATCCATCATAATAATAAATATAAGCTTGATTGTTATTGCACTCTGTAGATGACCAATAAGATCCTGGTAATTTCAACTTTTGAAGTTCTTCTACCGCAGGTAAATACCAGCCAGATATGCCATTAACATTTAATTGCTCGCATAGTAAAAATGCGGGATAACTATCCTGCCAGAATGGAATTTTCTTGATAACATTCATATTATATTCTCCATCAGACCGACTATTTGCACCAGTAACCAAATTATCTGAACTCCACACAACTTTTTCTCCCAGTTCCTTATACACTAAACGGAAATCGTCCCCTATATATCCTACAGTTCCCTCTATTCCATTTTCATTGAAAGCATCATTAACAGCATATTTACTTTGGTGAACCGTTATCTTTGCATCAAATCCTTTAAAGGAAATAATCGCTGTACGATCTGTATTAGCAGCTGTTGCACGGATTGTTATCTGATTTCCATTTTTACTAAAAGTACACCAATCAGCAGAGCTTTCAGCCTCCCAATTTGCAAAAGTAGTATTAATCGTTACTGTACGGTAATTACTATTTTTATCAAATCCGATTTTATCTATTTTTACTTCAAAGGTAGGCCCTTTCTGTATCAAATTAATAGAAGCATTAATTTTCCCATCCTTAGACTGAACAGAGATAACAGCATTCCTTGATTGGCTTGTCTGGTTCTCATCGCAATCAATTTTTAATGTATATGAGTTTGTTGCATATTGCTCAAGATCATCTTTTCCCGTTGCTTTTCCCTGAATCTTTTTAGTATTTTCTTCTAATTGTACTCGACACCAGGAAGCAGAACTACTTACGATAAGATCCTCAAATGAAACATTACCAACAAATTCTATTTGATCCGTTTGTGCTGCTGCAGATAATTCTCTTTCTTCAAGATCGCCAAATGAAACGAAAGGCTCTATACCAGAACGAGTTATATTTATCACTGTTTCTTTACCATACAAAGTCGTCAATGTTATGGTGCCATGTTCTGGCTCTGTAGAAGTACCGGCTTTAACTGAGATACGAATTCCGTTTGTTAAAAAATATTGATCATACGTAGACGTTTTTTGAACAGTACACCAATTTGGTACATCTGTTTCCACATCAAACAATATAACCCCTGAATTCTTAAAAACAATATCTTTCTGTCCTCCCGTGAAAGGAAATGTCAAATCGGTTGAATCCAACATGATTTTTTCATCATTACCTTTAAACGGAGCCTGATATTTTATTTCAGAACCAATAATACCTCCAGACACTCCTACCAAATCTTTGATTACATAAATTCTATAAAATTTTTCTTCATAACGATCATATGCTACATATCCATGTCCGGGAATTACAGAAACTTGCCTGCCCCAACCTGTTGTCGGTATATGGGCCACATTGCCCAATCCTCTTACAGGACCTAAAGAAGCAAAATATCCACCTGCAAAATTCTCATTATCAATATAAATTCCATCCAAAGAAGTTTTACCATTATTGGAATTTCTCATGGCAATTTGTATAGTCCCTGTTGGATCTGGAATTTCTTTATCCGGATCTACACTACCGTCTCCTGAAACTTCATCATCCGTTCCACAAGAATAAAATAAAGCTGTGCAAGCCAACATGCAGAACATAAAAAAGCATAGGCTTGCTATTCTCTTAAAGATTTTCATGATTTTCTGATTTATACGAAAAAGACGTGCAACCATTCCTATACTTGTCTTTTCATCCGGTTACCGCCAAGTGACCTGCACATTAACAAGCAAAGAACAGTTCACGCCTTTTGACGTGAACCTTCAGTCTGCTCGTTCTCAATGTGCGAATGATTGGCGGTATTCGATGAAAAGAGAACAAGAGCCAAAAGCTCAATATTTTATTCAAGTAAACGAATAGAAACGCTCTTCGTTGGTTAATTAAACAAATTCTTCGAATTTAATATATTCTCTCAAAAAATATTACTGAGAAAGTAATAATAACAAATTGCGTTTCTCCTTTATATATCTATTGCTTTACCTCCTTCTTTATGTTTTTTATTAAAAATATTTGTTTGATTAAACTCAAAATTCAATCTTAAAAAGATCTTCGTATATTTATAGTTATGTAGGTCAGCGGCATTGCTGCCGCTTTCCCCATTAAGAACTGTACGTGCGATTTTCACCGCATACAGCTCCGATAATTCTAAATTTAATTCTCATAAAATTAAATCGGCTCATAATCATCTTTTGAT
>OKWR01000305.1_pt1 | contig 59280 bp, 57 predicted proteins | sample 1607101 | NCBI WGS metagenome assembly OKWR01 (sample SAMN04414076, study PRJEB24778) | human gut metagenome | material: faecal | host: Homo sapiens
AAAATTTTGAAATTTTCAGGGTTGTTTCACTGTTCAGTTATCAAGTTTCTTACTTACTGTCTCACGCGACAGCTTATTAAATATATCATATCGATTAGCTTATGTCAATAACTTTTTCATATATTTTTTAAAAAATATTTTATCATTGCACTTGCTTCACGAGAATGCTTATCTAATGTACCACAGCATGTATCAATTGTCAACTAATTTTTACAAAAAATAAGTATTTTTTCCATATAGATGCTATTCTGTCGTACTTCATACAGGATAAAAAAATACCGGAAGTTATATTCTTCCGATATGTTCCTGTAACGGAGAAAGAGGGATTCGAACCCTCGCGCCGCGTTAACGACCTACACCCTTAGCAGGGGCGCCTCTTCGGCCTCTTGAGTATTTCTCCGAATTCATAATTAGTTATGAAATTACGCACTTTCAACAGTGCAAAAATAATTATACAAGACGCATTATTTATTGTCAATCTTTTTTTCGTATTTTTTTTGTGATATTTCATAGAGATTATTTCCATCACTGTCTATCACGACTATTACAGGAAAATCCTTTACCTCAAGTTTTCTGATGGCTTCGGTTCCAAGGTCATCATATGCCACAACTTCTGATTTAATAATACGCTGTGCCAGTAAAGCACCGGCTCCGCCAACTGCTGCAAAATATACCGCACCATTTCTTATTATTGCATCTACCACAGGTTTCTGTCTTTTTCCCTTGCCAATCATTCCTATAAGTCCCATATCAAGAAGCCTTGGTGCGTATTTGTCCATTCTCGTGGCTGTTGTAGGACCCGCCGAACCTATCGGACGTCCTTCCCTTGCAGGGGATGGCCCAATATAATATATTATATTATCGTTCACATCTATTGGCAGACTTTCATTTCTGTTAAGTGTCTCATCCATTCTTTTATGTGCTGCGTCTCTCGCTGTATATATTGTTCCTGTTATATATACATAATCTCCGGCTTTAAGGGTTTTTGCCGTTTTTTTATCTAAAGGGGTATTAATGTATCTGTCCATATTTTTCTCCTGACTTCAAATTTTTAGATTACCCTGTGTGAATGTCTGTTTACATGACAACATATATTCACGGCAACAGGAAGTCCTGCAATATGTGTAGGATACGTTTCAATATTTACAGCAAAAGCAGTTACTCTTCCTCCAAGCCCTCCGGGACCTATTCCAAGACAGTTTATTTTTTCAAGCATTTCTTCTTCCAGTTCTTTTACATATGGTATTTTTGATCGTTCGTTTATATTTCTTGTTAATGCTTCTTTTGCAAGAAGTGCACATTTTTCAAAGGTACCGCCTATTCCTACACCAACTACCATAGGTGGACATGCGTTTGGTCCTGCTTCTTTAACTGCCGTCAAAATAGCATTTTTTACGCCATCTATTCCGTCTGCAGGCTTGAGCATAAATATACGGCTCATATTTTCACTTCCAAAACCCTTTGGTGCCACAGTTATTTCAACATCATTTCCTTCCACTATAGAATAATGAATAATTGCAGGTGTATTATCTTTTGTATTTTCCCTGATAATAGGATCTTTTACTACGGATTTTCTTAAATATCCTTCCGTATATCCCTGTCTTACGCCTTCGTTGATTGCATCTTCAATATTTCCTCCGGTGAAATGCACATCCTGACCTGCTTTTATAAAAACAACTGCCATTCCTGTATCCTGACAGATAGGAATCATTTCATCCCCGGCAATCTGAAGATTTTCCTGTAACTGCTGTAAAATCTGTTTTCCAAGGGGTGATTCTTCTTTTGTCACAGAATCGTCAAGTACATTTTTCATATCTTCTGTTAAAAAATGTGTTGCTTCTATACACATTTCTTTAATATTTTCGGTTATTACTTTTACATCTAATTCTCTCATTTTTCCTCGCAAAAACAGACCGGATATGCTCCGGTCTGCTGTTTATTATTAGTTCTCACTGTTATCTTCAGAGTCTTCATTATTGTTTTCTTCTGATTCAGTTTCATCAGAAACATCTTCTTCTCTTACTTTTGCAACCTTTGCTACTTTAACTCCATCGTCAAGATTTATTAACTTAACACCTGATGTTATACGTCCTAAAGTAGATATTCCCGCTACTTCCATTCGTATAATTATGCCCTCAGTTGTTATGAGCATTATTTCTCTGGTATTGCTTACAGCTTTAACACCTATTACATTTCCGGATTTCTCGTTAATTTTATAACATTTAACGCCTTTTCCACCACGATTCTGAAGGTTAAATTCTTCAATCGGAGTACGTTTTCCAAGACCGTTTTCTGATACTATCAAAAGTGTATCTCCCTGGGTATTAAGCTGCATTCCTACAACTTCGTCACCTTCCAGAATATTCATGCCGATAACACCCATTGCACTACGTCCGGTAGGACGGACATCTGTTTCTTTAAATCTTATACAGTATCCATATTTTGTTACAAGAAAAATTTCCTTTGTGGAATCCGTTGCCTTTACTTCAATTAACTCGTCATTGTCTCTCAATGTGATTGCCTGAATTCCGGTTTTTCTTATGTTAGCATATTCTTTGCAATATGTTTTCTTGACTATACCCTGTTTAGTTGCCATAAAAAGATATTCGTTATCTTTTATTCCGTCTACAGGAACAATTGCAGATATTTTTTCACCCGCCTGTAATGTAAGAAGATTAACAATGGCTGTTCCTCTTGCGGTTCTTCCTGCTTCAGGAATTTCATAAGCTTTTAACTTATATACACGTCCTTTGTTGGTAAAAAACAGTACAATATTGTGTGTTGTTGTCATAAGAATATCTTCTATATAATCATCATCTATTGTCTGCATTCCCTTAATTCCACGGCCGCCTCTGTTCTGGCTTCTGAAATTATCCGGAGTCATTCTCTTGATATATCCTAAATTAGTCATTGTGATGACTGTACTTTCATTAGGAATCATATCTTCCATTGAAATATCAAATTCATCATATCCGATGGCTGTTCTTCTGTCATCACCATACTTATCCATGATAATTGAAAGTTCTTCTCTTATTACCATAAGAAGTTTTTTGTTATCTGCAAGAATTGCTTTTAACTCATCAATACGTTTCATTAATTCGTTATATTCTGCTTCTATTTTTTCTCTTTCCAGACCTGTAAGAGTTCTGAGACGCATATCCACGATTGCCTGTGACTGTGCATCAGAGAGTCCAAATCTTTCTATTAATTTCTGTTTTGCGACATTGACACTTTCAGAGCCTCTTATTATTGATATTACTTCATCAATATTATCAAGTGCAATAAGCAGACCTTCCAAAATATGAGCTCTTTCCTGTGCTTTGTTAAGTTCATATTTTGTTCTTCTTGTTACTACTTCTTCCTGATGTTCAAGGTAATATGTAAGCATCTGATGAAGATTAAGAACTTTTGGTTCGTTATTTACAAGGGCGAGCATATTAACACCAAATGTATCCTGTAACTGTGTATGCTTATACAACTGGTTAAGAATTACATTGGCATTGACATCCCTTCTGAGTTCAATGCTTACTCTTATACCCTGCATATTGGACTGGTCAATAATACCTGTGATTCCATCAATTTTTTTATCTTTAACAAGCTCGGCTATCTTCTGGATAAGCAAAGCTTTATTAACCATATACGGAAGTTCGGTAATAATTATTTCTGTTTTACCATTTGGAAGAGTATTAATTTCAGATACTGCACGGACCCTTATCTTACCACGGCCTGTACGATATGCTTCCTCTATTCCTGATTTACCGAGTATTGTAGCACCTGTAGGAAAATCAGGACCTTTTACTATTTCCATCAGTTCATCAATAGTTGTGTCTTTGTCTTCAAGAACACGATTATCAATAATTTTCAAGACTGCTTTAATTACTTCCCTGAGATTATGTGGAGGTATATTGGTTGCCATACCTACCGCAATTCCTGATGTTCCGTTGACAAGAAGGTTAGGATATCTTGAAGGAAGTACAACAGGTTCTTTTTCTGTCTCATCAAAGTTAGGTATAAAATCTACGGTATCCTTACCTATGTCGGCAAGCATTTCCATAGAAAGTTTTGTAAGTCTTGCTTCTGTGTATCGCATTGCGGCAGCACCGTCACCATCAATGGAACCAAAGTTACCATGACCGTCTACCAATGGATATCTTGTATTAAAATCCTGGGCAAGTTTTACAAGTGCTTCGTAAATAGATGAGTCACCATGTGGATGATATTTACCCATGGTATCACCGACGATACGTGCACATTTTCTGTGAGGTTTGTCAGGTCCGTTTCCCAACTCGCTCATTGAAAAAAGAATTCTTCTCTGAACAGGCTTCAAACCATCTCTTACATCCGGAAGTGCTCTTGCTGCAATTACACTCATGGCATAATCAATGTAAGAATCTTCCATTGTTTTCTTCAAATCTACCTCGTGAACTTTATCAAAAATATGTTCATCCATATTTTAGTCTCCTTTTTTAAATAATACAGACCCTGCTCATGTTAAATATCAAGATTTTTAACATATTTAGCATTTGTTTCAATAAATTCTCTTCGTGGTTCAACTTTATCGCCCATTAATGTTGAGAATGTAAGATCTATTTCAGATGATATTTCTTCGTCAAAATATACTTTTTTAAGTATTCTGTGCTCAGGATCCATTGTTGTCTCCCAAAGCTGGGAAGCATCCATCTCACCAAGACCTTTGTATCGCTGTATTTTATTATTCTGGTCCCTGCCTACTTCGGCGAGAATAGCACTAAGTTCTTCATCACTGTAAGCATACCAGACTTTTTTATTCTTTTCTAATTTGTAAAGAGGTGGCTGTGCCAGATATACATGTCCTTTTTTAATTAAATCCGGCATAAACCTGTAAAAGAAAGTAAGTAATAATGTACTGATATGGGCTCCGTCTACATCGGCATCAGTCATTATAATAATTTTGTTATATCTTAATTTGGATATATCAAAATCTTCATGTATTCCTGTTCCGAAAGCTGTTATCATTGTTCTTATTTCCGCATTTCCCAGAATACGGTCAAGTCTTGCTTTCTCAACATTGAGAATCTTACCTCTAAGCGGAAGTATAGCCTGTGTTTCTCTCTTTCTTGCACTCTTTGCAGAACCGCCGGCGGAATCACCCTCGACTATAAAAATTTCACAATTTTCAGAATTCTTATCAGAACAATCTGCAAGTTTACCCGGAAGATTAAAACCATCAAGTGCTGTTTTTCTTCTTGTAAGATCCCTTGCTTTTCTTGCTGCTTCCCTTGCACGCTGTGCAAGAACAGATTTTTCACATATTGTTTTTGCCACAGAAGGATTCTGTTCAAGGAAATATGTCAGCTGTTCTGTAACTACGCTTTCAACAGCTCCTCTTGCTTCGCTGTTACCAAGTTTCTGCTTAGTCTGTCCTTCAAACTGTGGGTCGGCTATTTTAATACTTATAATTGCTGTCAGACCTTCTCTTATATCTTCACCTGAAAGACTTGGGTCCTTTTCTTTTAATATCTTATTGCTTCTTGCATAATCATTGAATGTCTTGGTTACGGCATTTCTGAAACCTGTTACATGAGTTCCTCCCTCAGGAGTTGTTATATTATTAACAAATCCGTATACATTATCGGAATAACCGTCATTATGCTGGAATGCAACTTCAACATTAACTCCGTTTTTATTTCCTTCACAATAAATTATTTCATCATAAAGTGCCTGATTTCCCTTATTAAGGTACTCAACATATTCTTTTATTCCGCCTTCATAGTGAAATACTTTTTCTTTTTTATCTTCCCTGTCATCTTTTAGTGTAATCCTAAGATTTTTGGTAAGAAAAGCCATTTCCCTGAGACGCTGTTTTAATACATTGTAATCATATACAGTATCTTCAAATATTTCTTTATCAGGTAAAAAATGAACCTCCGTACCTGTTTTTTCCATATCGCAGCTTCCTACTATTTTGAGAGGATACATAACTTTACCTCTCTCATAACGCTGTTCGTATATGTTACCGTTCTGGAATACTTTTACCTCAAGCCATTCTGATAAAGCATTAACAACAGATGCACCTACACCGTGTAATCCGCCGGATACCTTATATCCTCCACCGCCGAATTTACCGCCGGCATGAAGTATCGTAAATACAACTTCTACACCCGGCAGACCTGATTTAGCATTAATTCCTACAGGTATACCTCTTCCGTTATCTATAACCGTTATGGAATTATCTTCGTTAATCTGTACAAAAATTTCTGTACAGAATCCGGCAAGTGCTTCATCTACTGAATTGTCAACTATTTCATATACCAGGTGATGAAGTCCTCTCGAAGATGTACTTCCTATATACATTCCCGGTCTTTTTCTTACTGCTTCCAAACCCTCTAAGATTTGGATTTGGTCTGCTGTATAACCTGCATCGCTCATGTGTAATGCCTCCTGTTATTAATTTTCTTTACTTACTTTTCCATTAGTTACCTTAAAAATTCTGTTAACATTAAATCTGTTATTTATAAATTCATCCAATCCCGTACAAGTCATTATTGTCTGGATATTATGAATACTGTTTAAAAGATAATTCTGCCTGTTGCTGTCAAGTTCGGATAAAACATCGTCTAACAAAAGAATCGGTGTATCTCCTATTTGTTTTTTAACAATTTCTATTTCTGCCAGTTTAAGTGATAATGCCGCAGTTCTTTGCTGACCCTGTGAGCCGTATTTTCTTATATCAACATTGTCAATTAAAAAAATAATATCATCCCTGTGAGGACCTGAACCTGTAGATTTTTGTTTTTTATCCCTATCCCTGGTACTTTTAAGCACACTTTCAAATTCTTCCTCTTTAACACAAGGCTCGTATTTTATAACAATATTTTCCCTTCCGCCTGACAAGGTAAAATGTATTTTACTGATAATTTCATTAAGCTCATTGATAAAAGATTCTCTCTTTCTGATTATCTCTGAACCGTATTTCAGAATATTCTCATCCCATATATCCATGGTATCTTCAAGATAAGGAGAAAAATATATGTCCTTTAAAAGCCTGTTTCTCTGGTCTATTGCTTTATTGTAATTTATAAGACTGTTTACATAAATTTTATCAAGCTGGCACATCTCCATATCCATAAATCTTCTTCTTGCAAAAGGACCTGCTTTAATAATATTAAGATCCTCAGGTGAAAAAAATACTATATTCACAATTCCATAAAGTTCCGACGATTTCTTAATTGGTACGCCATTAACGGCTATTCCCTTTGATTTATTTTTCCTGATATGAATATCTATACGATAATCAATTTCTTTTTTGGATATTACGGTCTTAATGTGGGACTCGTCTTTTGAAAAATTGATTATCTCTGAGTCCTTACTTCCTTTATGGCTTTTTGATGTACCTGATAAAAATATTGCCTCAAGAATATTAGTCTTTCCCTGTGCATTATCTCCGTAGAGAATATTGGTATTTTCATCAAACTCTATTTTCTCAGTTTCATAATTTCTGAAGTTTTGTAAATCAATAGATTTAATTATCATTCTTCAATTTTAATTTCTTCTCCGTTAAAAGAAACAATATCTCCCGCACGAAGTTTTTTTCCTCTCTGGTATTCTTTTTCACCATTTACTTTAACCATACCTTCAAGAATAACATCTTTGGCTTCAACGCCTGAACTTACCAGATTAGCGGCTTTCAAAGCCTGTCCAAGTTTAATAAATTCTTCTCTTAATTTGATTATCTCCATAAAAAACTCCAATTCTAGTAATTAACAGGAAGGATAAGATAAATATATCTGTTATCTTTATCTCTTATCGTACATGGTGATTTGGCATTCATAAATGTCATTGATATTGTCTCATCATCAATAACCCTGAGTGCATCTATAACAAACTTAGGATTGAATCCTATCTTTATGTCGCTTCCTTCTTTTTCGATATCAATTTCTTCATTCATCTTACCAACTGTAGAAGTAATGTTGATTTTAACCGAACCATCCTCAATATCAAAAATTACAGGTTTCTTATTGCCTTCTTTTACAAAAAGAGTGGCTCTGTCAATACAATCAAGAAGTTCCCTTTTGTTGATTGTTATTTTTGTCTCATAATCCTTTGAAAGCATCTGGTTAATCTTGAAAAATTCACCTTCGATTAACCTTGATATAACAATTGTTTTATCAAATTCAAATAAAATGTGATTATCTGAAAAATATACATCAACCATACTTTCAGCATCACCTGTAATTATCTTGGAAATTTCATTTAAAGTCTTACCCGGAACTATAACTTTAATATCGTTGTAAATATTATTTAATTTAACGTTACGGATAGAAACTCTGTATCTGTCAAGGGATACAACTTTAAGGTTATCTTCTGTTACTTCAAAAAGTTCACCTGTCATTATGAGGTTACTTTCATTATCACCTATAGAAAATATAGTCTGTCTTATCAGTTCTTTTAAATCAAACTGTGAAATTGTAATCATATTATTCTTTTCGATGTAAGGAAGGTAAGAAAAATCTTCACCATCTCTTGCGGGAATATTAAATACTGATTTCTCACATGTTATTGATGCATTAAAATTACTGTCAGTCTCGATTGTAATTTCACTGTCAGGAAGTTTACGGATAATATCGGCAAAAAACTTAGCTTCGATTGCAATTTTACCTTTTTCGATAATATCGCCATCGATTGTAGTTTCAATACCAAGTTCCATATCATTAGCAGTTAATTTAATATCAAGTTCAGTTGCATCAATAAGAATACATTCAAGTATGGTCATTGTTGTTCTTACCGGAACTGCTCTGAGAGTTATATTAACTCCTTTAAGTAATTCTGATTTAGTACAGACGATTTTCATAATGTGTATAATTCCTCCTTGGCGAAAATATTATTATATTTATAAAAAAAATTAGTAGTAGTAGTAGTAGGGGCTGTGAATAAGTTGAAAACCGGTCTTAAGTCCTTTAAATAAAGGATTTGTGACTGGGATAACAATATGGAAAACAGGAATAAACGATGTTGAAAATATTGAAGTTATCCACATTTAAAGCCCTAAACTTATTAAAACAAAATAAAAATTAAAAGATATCCACATATAATACCCGCTTGTCCACAGAAAAATGTGTAAAAGTCGTATTAATTGTTTCCTATTATAATAAATTATAGAATTATGAAGGATTAATCTTTTTCTTTATGATTTCAAGTGTATTAGCAAAAGAAGCATCTTTGGCAAGTGTCTCCGCCACCTTATCACATCCGTGGGAAACAGTAGTATGATCCCTGTCACCAAGATAAGATCCTATTTTAGTAAGTGGAATATCAGTAAGGCTGCGGCAAAGATACATTGCTATCTGACGTGGCCATGCTATTTTCTGATCTCTCTTCTTGGAAATAAGGTCTTCAACGGAAATCTGGTAATGTTCTGCAACTGTCTGGATTATCAATTCAGGAGTAACTTCCCTGTGAGCATTAGGAGATATAAAATCCCTTAAAACCTCTTCTGCAAGGGAAACATTGATTGGCTTTTTACTGAATTTGGAAAAAGCAACAAGCTTGGTAAGAGAACCCTCAAGTTCTCTTATGTTGGACTTGATGTTGGTAGCAATGTATTCAAGAACATCCATATCAATATTATAACCCTCTATTTCACCTTTTTTATGTAAGATTGCCATCCTGGTCTCATAGTTAGGTGGAGAGATGTCAACGAGAAGACCGTTTGTAAAACGTGATTTAAGTCTGTCTTCAAGAGTCTCAAAATCCTTAGGTGGTCTGTCTGAAGATATAATAACCTGTTTTTTTGCTTCACGAAGAGTATTGAAGGTATGGAAAAATTCATCCTGTGTACTTTCCTTACCTATAATAAACTGTATATCATCAATTAAAAGAACATCGACGTTACGGTATTTTTCACGGAAGTTCTTATTACTTGTATTTTTTTCTGTCTTGATGGATTCAATAAGTTCATTGGTAAAAATCTCAGAAGTTACATACATAACTTTAAGAGAAGGATTCTGTTTAATAATATAATTACCTATAGCCTGCATAAGATGAGTCTTACCAAGTCCCACACCTCCGTATAAAAAGAGAGGATTATATGTATCTCCCGGAGATTCAGCAACTGCCAAAGAAGCTGCATGGGCAAAATTGTTATTATCACCTACTACAAATGTCTCAAATGTATATTTAGGATTAAGACCTGCTTTAATGATAAGCGAATTAAGTGACTCCACTGGTTCTTTAACCACAGGCTGAGGGTTAGCAAGATCCGGTGTACTTATAAAACGTACATCATAACTGTGATCAAAAAAGTTAGATATAGTTGTAATGAAATGATTAGTATAATTATTCTTAATATGATTAACTACACGAGGATCCGGAACAAAAATAGTAACGGTATAATCATCTATGGAATAAGGTTGTAAAGGAAGAATCCATGTTTTGAATGGCAAATCACCCATATCATAAGAAATCTTAATGGTATTGATGATTTCTTCCCACTTTTCTTTTAAAATGTTAATCATGATGCTGCTCCTAAAAAAACGATAATATCTCACGATATTCAACACCTATTTTACCTCATTTTAAAGAAATTTTCAACTTTTAATAAAAAATGATTGTGAATTGATATATGCACAAAATAAATGGCTTAAAAACGTTAATGAGGGTATTTATAAACACTATTTAAACACTTTATCCCCAAAGTTATCCACATAATGTTGATAACAATAAATGCTTGACTTTATAAAGGTTTTTGAATAGAATGAGAATGATGTTCTATAATATAGGACAAAAATATTACAAGGAGGTGTATTCGCATGAAGATGACATTCCAGCCTAAGAAGAGATCAAGATCTAAAGTTCATGGATTCAGATCAAGAATGAGCACTGCCGGTGGAAGAAAAGTTCTTGCTGCCAGAAGAGCAAAAGGTAGAAAAGTATTATCAGCATAGGCCGCAAAAAGTGTGGCCTTTTTCTTTCTCACTATAAGTTATGAAAGAGAGTGTATTACATGAACGGATATGAGTCTTTGAAAAGTAATATGAATTTTCAGAATGTATATAAGAACGGTGTTTCTTATGCAAATAAGTATCTGGTTATGTATGTTTTGGAGAATCGAACGGATAATCTCAGATTGGGAATATCTGTGAGTAAGAAAGTCGGGAACAGTATTGTCCGACACCGGTTGACACGTTTAATACGTGAGAGCGTCCGGTTGAACAGCGGAAGTATTCTTAAAGGATATGATATTGTCATTATTGCAAGAGCCAATTTAAAAGGTAAGAATTATGCAGATACAGAAAGTGCATTGTTACATCTTTTAAGGCTTCATAAAATTTTATCTATATAATAGGAAGAGATTATGAAAAAAATACTTATAAAAATGATTAAATTTTATAAAAAGAATATATCACCGCTTAAAAAACACGCAACATGTATCTATACGCCTACATGTTCCCAATATGCAATAGAGGCTATTGAAAAATATGGGGCATTTAAGGGCGGTCTTTTGACAATATGGAGAATATTAAGGTGTAATCCTTTCGCTAAGGGAGGATATGATCCGGTTCCATAAATAAAAGAATATTAAGGAGAAAACATGATTCTTTTAACAACACAGACAGGTTTTCTTAAGCCGATAGCATGGTTATTAGGTCAGATTTTTAATGGACTTTTTAACCTTATATATAATATTGCCGGTTGGTTTACAGAAGAACCTTATCATGTTCCAATTATTGGTATCAGTGTTATTCTGTTTACAATCATAGTAAGACTTATTCTCCTTCCTATGACAATTAAACAGCAGAAGTTCTCTAAATTATCAGGTCTGATGAATCCTGAACTTCAGGAAATTCAGGCAAAATATAAAGATAAGAGAGATCAGGTATCTATGATGAATATGCAGGCAGAGACAAAGGCTGTATATGAGAAGTATGGTACATCACCAACAGGCGGATGTCTTACCATGCTTATCCAGCTTCCTATCATGTTTGCATTGTATAGGGTAATTTATAAAATTCCCGGATACGTTACTAAAATCCGTGAACTTTGCGGCGGTATCGCAGATAAGATTACAGGATCAGGTGATGACTGGGCAACTAAATTAGATGCTATTAAAGGAATTTCAGTAAGTGCTTCTACAGGCAGGGCAACTCTTATAGATAAGATTTATAATCTGTCGCCTGAAAAATGGAGTGAAGTACAGAACGCATTCTCAAGCGTAGATTTTGGAAATGCCTATGATCAGATTCATGGATATAACAATCTTTTTGGTATAAGTCTTACACAGGCACCAGGTTGGAGACTCAGTTGGGCACTTATTATTCCTATTTTAGCAGGTTTAACCCAGTGGTTAAGTGTTAAATTAATGGAAAATAAGAATAATGTAAATGTTGGTTCACAGAATGACCAGCAGGCAGGTATGGCAAGTTCAATGAAAGTCATGAATACAATTATGCCTATATTATCAGCAGTATTCTGCGTATCGTTTGCTTCATGTATCGGTTTATACTGGATTGCATCATCTGTAGTACAGATTGTGGTACAGCTTGTGATCAACAAGAAGATGAATGATAAAGATGTAGATGAAATTGTTAAAGAGAACATTGAAAAAGCTAACATTAAAAGAGCTAAAAAAGGTCTGCCTCCTGTAAAGATTTCTAACGTTACTTCTAAATATGTTGAACAGGTTCATAAAATGGAAGCTCGTGAAAACAGAAAAGAAGAAAGAGATAAAGAAATCAAGGAATCAACAAGTTATTATAATACCTCAGCAAAACCGGGCAGTCTTGCAGCTAAGGCTAATATGGTAAAGATGTTTAATGAAAAAAATAACAATAGCAAATAATTTTTAAACAGAGGAATTATTATGGAGAAAATTGAGGTTACGGGAAAGACTGTAGAAGAAGCATTAATAAATGCAGCATTGCAGTTAGAAACATCAAGTGATAATCTTGAATATGAAGTAATTGAAAAAGGCTCAAATGGTTTATTCGGTTTTATAAACAGTAAGCCAGCAAAAATTCTTGTATCAAAGAAGCAGGAAGAAAATGCCGAAATCATAGAAGAAATAACAGTTGAAGAAACTGAAGAAGTTAAACCGGAAAAAGTTGTTGATAAAGGTGCAGTCGAAGATAAAATCAGAAAATTCTTAAATGATATATTTAAGACAATGGACCTTGAGGTAACTATAGAAATTAGTTTTAATGATGATGAAAGCATAGACATTAACCTTATAGGTGGTGATATGGGTGTTCTTATCGGTAAGAGAGGACAGACTCTTGATTCACTTCAGTATCTCATAAGCCTTGTAGCTAACAAAGAAGGCGGTAAATATTTCAGAGTAAAACTTGACACTGAAAATTACAGGGAAAGACGTAAAGCAACTCTTGAATCACTTGCAAAAAACATTGCATATAAAGTTAAGAGAACAAGACGTCCTGTATCTTTAGAGCCAATGAATCCTTATGAAAGAAGAATTATTCATTCAGCTCTTCAGAATGATAAATACGTATCTACAAAGAGCGAGGGCGAAGAGCCATTCAGACATGTAGTTGTATTTATGAAAAAACAGTAATATCTGATAAAAAAAGGGATGTGAAATACATCCCTTTTTGTTATTATATAGAGGTAAGAAATAATCTGAGGTAAGAAATATGAGAGAAACAATTGCAGCTATTGCAACAGGAATGGGTTCGGGAATCGGAATAATAAGAATTAGCGGAGAAGAAGCATTTTCTGTTATTGATAAAATTTTTGTGCCTAAGAAAAGCAAAAAGAAAATGTCTGAAGTCAAATCCCATACTATTCATTATGGAAATATTGTTTTTAATAATGAAATAGTAGATGAAGTTCTTGTAATGGTAATGGCGGCGCCTAACACATATACAAAGGAAGATACCATAGAAATTAATTGCCATGGCGGTTCTTTTGTTATGAAAAAAGTTCTTGAAGCGGTACTTAAGTCAGGAGCCAGGCCTGCGGAACCGGGTGAATTTACAAAGCGGGCATTTTTAAATGGCAGAATTGATTTAAGCCAGGCAGAAGCAGTAATTGATATCATAAATTCAAAAAATAAATATGCTCTTAAAAACTCCATTAACCTCTTAAATGGTAAATTATCGGAACAAATAGGCAATCTTAGGGCAGAAATTATACACAATGTAGCATTTATTGAGGCTGCTTTAGATGATCCTGAGCACATTTCTCTTGATAATTTTGGGGATAAGTTGGAAAACTATGTGGATAAGTGGGTAAAAACAGCAGAAAAGCTGTTGATAACTGTGGATAACGGAAAGTTATTCACACAGGGCATCAATACCGTAATACTTGGGAAACCAAATGCGGGAAAATCAAGTATTTTAAATATTTTATCAGGTAGAGAAAGAGCTATTGTTACAGATATAGAAGGAACAACAAGGGATATTATAGAAGAACAGATTAACCTTAACGGAATAACACTTAATCTCATTGATACCGCAGGAATAAGAAACACAGAAGATATTGTGGAAAACATAGGAGTTAATAAGGCAAAAGCAACGGCAGAAGATGCTGATTTAATTATGTATGTAGTTGACTCATCCAGAGAACTGGATGAAAATGATTATGAAATTCTTAAGCTGATAAAAAATAATAAGGCGGTTGTACTTTTAAACAAATCCGACCTTGAACCGGTCATAACTGTGGATAAGATTAAGGAATTAACGAATAACAGTGTATTTCTTGTTTCGGCAAAAGAAAATACCGGACTTGAAGAACTTACGGATTACATTGTGGATATGTTTACTGAAGGTAAGATAGATTTTAATGATGAAGTGTATATTTCCAATGAAAGAGATAAAGCAGCACTTGACAACGCATTAGAAAGTCTTAGACTTGTAAAGAGAAGTATTAACGAAGGAATGCCGGAAGATTTTTATACTATTGATTTACTTAATGCTTATGAAGAACTTGGTAAAATCATCGGGGAATCGGTGGAAGACGATCTTGTAAATGAAATATTCAGTAAATTTTGTATGGGAAAATAATTTAGAAAACAGGTGAAGATATGAATGTTGTTGAAGAATATGATATAGCGGTAGTCGGAGCAGGTCATGCAGGATGTGAAGCTGCACTTGCCTGTGCAAGACTGGGACTTGAGACTATAATGTTTACAGTGAGTGTTGAAAGTATCGCACTTATGCCATGTAATCCGAATATCGGAGGAAGCTCTAAGGGACATCTTGTAAGGGAAATAGATGCACTTGGCGGAGAAATGGGTGTTAATATTGATAAGACATTTATACAGTCAAAAATGTTAAATCAATCAAAAGGACCTGCGGTTCATTCATTAAGAGCACAGGCTGATAAATCTGAATACAGTGCAACTATGAGAAAAACACTGGAGAATACAGAACATCTTACTATCAGACAGGCTGAAGTAGCTGAGCTTATGGCTGAAAACGGCGTTATTAAAGGTGTTAAAACTTTTTCGGGTGCCGAATATTATACAAAAGCAGTAGTCCTTTGTACGGGAACATATCTTAAAGCAAGATGTATTTTTGGCGATATAAGTTATTATACAGGCCCGAACGGGCTTCTTGCAGCCAATTATTTATCGGAATCCATGAAAAAACTGGGAATAGAAATTGTAAGGTTTAAAACAGGAACACCTGCCAGAGTTGACGGAAGAACCATTGATTTTGATAAAATGGAAGAACAGTTTGGGGATAAAAAGATAGTACCTTTTTCATTTACAACCGATCCTGAAAGCATCCAGAAAGAACAGCGTTCATGCTGGCTTACATACACCAACGAAGATACTCATAAAATCATAAGGGACAATATTGACAGGTCACCTCTTTATTCAGGAGTTATCCATGGAACCGGGCCAAGATATTGTCCATCCATTGAGGATAAGGTTATGAGGTTTAAGGATAAAGACAGACATCAGGTGTTTATTGAACCAGAGGGAAATTATACACATGAATATTATCTGGGAGGAATGTCAAGTTCTCTTCCGGAAGATGTACAGTATGCCATGTATAAGACGGTACCGGGACTTGAACATGCAAAAATAGTCAGAAATGCTTATGCAATAGAATATGACTGTATTAATCCTAACCAGTTAAATTCCTCACTTGAATTTAAGAATATATCAGGTCTTTTTTCCGGAGGCCAGTTAAACGGAAGTTCCGGATATGAAGAAGCAGCAGCACAGGGTCTTATCGCCGGAATTAATGCAGCAATGAAAGTTCTTAATAAAGAGCCGCTTATTCTTGACAGATCTGAAGCATATATCGGTGTATTGATTGATGATCTTGTAACAAAAGAAAATAAAGAGCCCTACAGAATGATGACAAGCAGGGCGGAATACAGACTTTTGTTAAGACAGGATAATGCAGATATAAGACTTTATAAACAGGGACACAGAATAGGTCTTTTGTCCGATGAAAGATATAATAAAGTTGTTGAAAAAATTAAAGCAATCGACAACGAAATTGAAAGACTTAAAAATGTCAGTGTTGGCGGCAGTGAAAAGGTTAATAATCTCTTAATAAGATATGAGAGTACACCGCTTAATAATGGTGCCTCTCTGGCAGAATTAATACGCCGTCCGGAATTAAATTATGAGATTCTCGGAGAAATTGATGAAAACAGACCACAACTTGATGCAGATGTTATAGAACAGGTAAACATCAACATTAAGTATGAGGGATATATTTTAAGAGAACAGAAACAGGTAGAACATTTTAAAAAACTTGAAAATAAACTTATACCTGCAGATATTGATTTCGACGATATCAGCGGTTTAAGAATTGAAGCAAAACAGAAATTAAAAAATTATTCACCAAGGTCTATCGGACAGGCATCAAGAATATCGGGTGTATCTCCGGCAGATATAACGGTATTACTTGTATATATGGAGCAGCATAGGAGAAAAGATGGTTGATTTTTTAAAAGAATATATTCAGAATATTGGGATTGAATTAAATCAGGACAAGATTAATAAACTGATAAATTATTATGAATTACTTATAGAAAAAAATAAAGTAATGAACCTGACAGCAATTACCGAATACAAAGATGTAGTTATAAAACACTTTGCCGACAGTCTTTCAATTATTAAAGCTGTTAATATGTCAGAAGTTACTAATATAATTGACATCGGAACAGGCGCAGGTTTTCCGGGAATGGTATTAAAAATCGTATTTCCTGATGTGAAAATTACCCTGCTTGATTCACTTAATAAAAGAGTAAATTTCCTTAATGAAGTAATCACAGAATTACAGCTTAAAGATATAAATGCAATACATGGGAGAGCAGAAGATTATGCCCGCAATGATATATACAGGGAAAAATATGATTTGTGTGTATCAAGGGCAGTTGCCAATCTTTCTACTTTAAGCGAGTATTGTATTCCTTATGTTAAGGTTGGAGGAAAGTTTGTATCTTATAAAGCCGGAGAATGCGAAGAAGAAATTAACAGTGCAAAAAAAGCTGTGAATATGCTTGGTGGCAAGATAGAAGAAAAAATTGATTTTATTTTACCGGAAACGGATATATCAAGAACTTTTATTGTTATCGGTAAATTAAGAAATACATCAATCAAATATCCGCGTAAATCGGGACTTCCGTCAAAAGAACCGTTAAAATAACAGGGGGGTTACAATGAGCAAGAATATATTGGATTTTTTATCATCTTATGAAGATGAATTGAATAGTCAGGCTGCTTTTTATGAGAAAAATATTTCCAGAATTGAAGGTCAGATTAAAGATACTAAAAAACAAATTACTGCTATTAAGAAAAATATTGACAAAGAATATAATGTTTTTTCGGCAACACAGAGTAATAATGTTGACACAGAGATTAATACTCTTAACCAGATAATTGAGAGTAAGAAAAAGCAAATTGATGATATTAATAAGAAAAAACAAGAGATAATAAATAAACTTGAAGATATTAAACATCTTAACTATAAAAATGTATTGGGAAAAGAACCGGTGGAAAATATTCATGATAAATTAATACTTATACGTAAATTTATGGATATTGATTTGCATCGAGCAAAAATGGAAATGGATAAACTTTTAAAACTGTTTTAAGAAACGGGGGTTACTTTATGCCTATTAATGTATTTGTTGCTGAAAATCATACACTTGTGCGACAGGGAATCATTTCATTACTGGAAAATGAATGCGAAGTGAATGTCGTGGGAAGTGCGGCTGATGGTTTTGAATGTCTTAGTGAAGTAAATAAAATTAAACCGAATGTTGTACTGATTGATATTAATATATCAGGAATTAACGGAGCAAAAATCATAAAACTTATGAAAGAACATTGCTTTAATGTTGGTACGATAATAATAAGTGATAATGATAATGCTAAAAAAATGTCATACGTTATTAGAGAAGGTTGTGATGGCTTTATTTCAAAAGATTGTGATGTCGAAATATTAAAAAGGGCGGTATATTCCGTATATGAAGGAAAAAAATACATACAACCCGAACTTGAAAAATTTTTAAATATAAATGTTACACAGGAGGATGACCCTGAAGAAAGAATTAAAAATCTTACAAAAAGAGAAATTGAAGTATTATTATTGATTTCAAAAGGGTATGTTAATAAAGATATTTCTAATGAACTTAAAATTACAGAACGAACTGTGAAAAATCATGTGTCAAGTATTTTTAGAAAAATTAATGTTAATGATAGAACACAGGCTGCTGTTTTTGCGGTTAAAAATTCTGAATTATTCCAAAATGATGGTTTCATGTGATGTTTCACGTGAAACTTTTTTAATTAAAGAACTTGCGAAAAGAATGTTTCACGTGAAACGTTCAGATACGAAATGAACCAATAATGTTTCACGTGAAACATTTAATAAAACTATGGAAATAACAATACAAAAGTGCTATAATGTATGGGCGTAAGTTAGTGGAGGTAAACATGGGAAGAATAATTGCAGTCGCCAACCAAAAAGGTGGCGTCGGAAAAACAACAACAACAATTAATTTGTCAGCATGTCTTGCAGAACAAGGCCAGAAAGTACTAGTAATAGATGTTGACCCACAGGGAAATACAACAAGCGGACTTGGAATTGACAAAAATAACACAGAAAATACTGTATATGAATTGATGCTCGGAGAAGCTTCAATAGACGATTGCATATATAAAAGTGTTATGGATGATTTGGATGTTATACCATCCAATGTTAATCTTGCAGGAGCTGAGATAGATCTTATTGATATAGATGACAGGGAATATATTTTAAAGAAAATAGTTAACTCCCTTAAAGAAAAATATGATTTTATACTTCTTGATTGCCCACCTTCCTTATCAATGCTTACAGTAAATGCAATGACTGCTGCTAATACTGTTCTTGTACCTATTCAATGCGAATATTATGCGTTGGAAGGATTATCACAATTAATCAGAACGATAAATCTTGTTAAACAGAAACTGAATCCCGAATTAGAAATAGAAGGCGTTGTATTTACAATGTATGATGCCAGAACTAATTTATCTCTGCAGGTTGTGGAAAATGTTAAAGCTAACCTTAAACAGACAGTATACAAAACAATAATTCCACGAAATATAAGACTTGCGGAAGCACCAAGCCATGGATTACCGATTAATTTGTATGATTCTAAATCAGCAGGAGCAGAAAGTTACAGATTATTAGCAGAAGAAGTTATCCATAGAGGAGAAGATGAATGGCAGTAAAAAAAGGTTTGGGAAGAGGACTTAATAATCTTATTCCCGTAGTAAAAGAACCAGAAGAAAAAATAGTAGAAGTTACCGCTGATACAGTTTTGAAAATAAATGATATAGAACCTAATCGTAATCAGCCAAGAAAAACCTTTGATGAAGATACGATATTGGAACTGGCAGATTCAATAAAGCAATATGGAGTTATTGAACCTATTGTAGTTACTAAACGCGATAATTATTATGAAATTATAGCAGGAGAGAGAAGATGGAGAGCCGCTAAAAAAGCTGGTTTGAAGGAAGTTCCTGTTGTAATCAAAAACTTCTCAGAACAGGAAGCAATGGAGGTTGCTCTTATTGAAAATATACAGAGAGAAAACCTTAATCCTATAGAGGAAGCATTGGCGTATCAGAAATTAATTAAAGATTATAAGTTGAAACAGGATGAAGTTGCAGAAAAAGTTTCAAAAAGCCGTGTGGCTGTAACCAATTCGCTTAGACTTTTAAAGCTTGATGAACGCGTACAGAAAATGGTAATTGATGATATGATTTCCGGAGGACATGCAAGAGCACTTCTTGCCGTTAGTAATGGTGATACACAGTATACCCTTGCAATGAAAGCTTTTGATGAGAAACTCAGTGTCCGTGAAGTTGAGAAACTGATAAAGAATATTGGCTCTGAAGAAACAAAAAAGCCAAAGGATAAACCAAAAGATGATTTTGTTTACAGGGATATTGAAAGTAAACTTAAAGAAATTATAGGAACTAAAGTTGTTATACATAATAAGAATAATAACAAAGGAAAAATTGAGATAGAATATTATTCCCAGGATGATTTTGAAAGAATAATTGAACTAATCAAAAAATAGAAAGAGGCTAAAGATGTTAGATTTTTTTGGATTATTTAGTGTTGATACACTATATGTGATTTTAGGTATGGCTGTAGTAATGGTTGTAATGCTTGTTTTTTTGATTATTAATTCTGTAAAAATCAAAAATATGAAATTGACGTATACAAGTTTTATGTCAGGAAAAGACGGAAAGAGCCTTGAGGAAGTCATTCTTAAAAGATTTAAAGAAGTCGATGAATTGAAGAAAGAAGACGCGGCTAAAAAAGTACAGTTAGATGATATAAATGAGTCATTAAGATATGCCTTTTCTAAAATGGGAATGGTAAAATATGATGCTTTTAATGAAATGGGTGGCAAATTAAGTTTTGCACTTGCATTGCTAGATAACAGAAACAATGGATTCCTTATAAATGCAATGCATAGCAGAGAAGGATGTTACACATATGTAAAAGAAATAATAAATGGCGAATCGTATATAAATCTTGGAGAAGAAGAAAAGAAAGCATTGAATAAGGCAATTAATTCAGAATCAGGAGATGAATAATTGTCATAAAAGGGATAAGGTTGTATGAAAAAAATCCAGATAGTCGACATAAAAAATGGTAAAATATTAGCAAAAGAAGTGTCCAATAGTAAAGGGCTGATGCTGCTAAGCGAAGGAACAGTTTTAAAAAAAGAACACATAGATAAACTTGCGGAAAACAATATATCGGAAGTGTATATAGTTGACAGTCAAGAAGATGAAGCTGCAATAAACTTTTATATTAACAAGATAGAAGAAGACAGTGTTGATATAATCAAAGATGTCATAGATAATAAAGCTAATATTTCAGATGATAAAGAAAAAGACAAAATAATTCAGATAACTAAAAGAATAATTGATAATATTCTGATAAATCCTCAGATAACGCAGCAGATAATAAATGTTAAAAGAGGAAATAATGATATATATACCCATCTTTTAAATACAGCGGTTTTGTCCGTTGTAATGGCAGTAAAGATTGGATTTGAAGAAGAAAAATTACATGATATTGCACTTGGAGCATTATTGCACGATATAGGAATTGTAGATGTTAAGACATATTACATGGACACAGATGTGGACAGGCTTCCGGCAGATGAAAAATTTGATTATAGGAAACATGTTTTTAACGGATATGAAAAAGTAAAACTCTGTGACTGGATGACGGAGAGAACAAAAAATATAATCCTTGGTCATCATGAAAAAGTAAACGGAATGGGTTATCCGTTCCATAAGAGAGGAAAAGACATAAGCGAGGAAGTTATGCTTGTGGCAATATGCGACACCTTTGATGAAATGATTAAAGGAATAGGATATGAACAAAAGAAGGTACATGAGGTAATAGAATACCTCAGAACCGTCGCAGCATATTCTTTTGATTATGATATGCTTATTAAAGTGCTATCCAATATTGCATGGTTCCCTAACGGCAGTAAGGTAATTACCAATGAAAATGAAGTTGGTATTATTATAAAACAAAACAAAGGATTGGCAGACAGACCAATTATTAAAATTATCAGGGATTCGTCAGGTAATGACCTGAAGGACGGACCTGTAAAGAATTTGTTAGAATGTCTCACTGTATTTATAGTTGACACAACAGATGAAGAAATTTAGGAGGAATAAAAATGTTAGACATTAAGTTTGTGAGAGAAAATCCTGATATCGTAAAGGAGAATATTAAGAAGAAGTTTCAGGACCATAAGATTCCTATGGTTGATGAAGTAATAAAGTTAGATGAAGAAGCAAGAAAGGTACAGCAGGAAGCTGACAGCCTTCGTGCCGACAGAAATAAACTTTCAAAGCAGATTGGTGCTTTAATGGGACAGGGCAAAAAAGAAGAAGCAGAAGAAGTTAAGAAGCAGGTTGGTCTTAATTCAGCAAGATTAGCAGAGCTTGAAGAAAAAGAAACAGAATTACAGGCTAAAGTTAAAAAGATTATGATGGTAATTCCAAACATAATCGACCCAAGTGTACCAATTGGTAAAAATGACCAGGAAAACGTTGAAGTTCAGAGATATGGCGAACCTGTAGTTCCTGATTTTGAAATTCCATATCATACAGAGATTATGGAAAGCTTTAACGGCATTGACCTTGACAGTGCAAGAAGAGTTGCCGGAAACGGTTTCTACTACCTTATGGGAGATATTGCAAGACTTCATTCCGCAGTAATATCATACGCAAGAGATTTCATGATAAACAGAGGTTTTACTTATTGTGTACCTCCTTTCATGATTAGAAGCGACGTTGTTACAGGTGTTATGAGTTTTGATGAAATGGAAGCAATGATGTATAAGATTGAGGGCGAAGACCTTTACCTTATCGGAACAAGTGAACATTCAATGATTGGTAAATTCATTGATAACGTTCTTGAGGAAAAGAATCTTCCTTACACTCTTACAAGCTATTCGCCATGTTTCAGAAAAGAAAAAGGAGCGCATGGCATTGAAGAGAGAGGCGTATACAGAATACATCAGTTTGAAAAGCAGGAAATGATAGTTGTATGTAAACCTGAAGACAGCAAAATGTGGTTCGATAAATTATGGCAGAACACAGTAGACTTATTCAGAACACTTGATATCCCTGTCAGAACACTTGAATGTTGCTCGGGAGACCTTGCAGACCTTAAAGTTAAATCTGTAGACGTTGAAGCATGGTCACCAAGACAGAAAAAATATTTTGAAGTAGGAAGCTGTTCAAATCTTTCAGATGCACAGGCAAGACGTCTTGGCATCAGGGTAAAAGCGGAAGACGGCAGCAAATACTACGCACACACACTTAACAACACAGTTGTTGCACCTCCTAGAATGCTTATCGCATTTCTTGAAAATAATCTTAATGCAGACGGAAGTGTCAATATTCCTGAAGCATTACAGCCATATATGGGTGGAATGACCAAGATTGTAAAGAAATAATTGAGGTAAGAAATGCATAATTACGTTACTGCAATAGGGTTCATGGATGTGTATGATACCCCTTACATGGATAAAATAATAAAAGATTATATAGAAAAGTCCGTTGAAAATAACGTAGTGAAATATGTTAAAAAGGAACCGGGAAAAAGTCGTTTTATTACAGCGGAGCTGGATATGCCCCTGCTGTCTGATTGTGACGGAAATCACCGTGGCGGTATCAAAATCAGAGGAAAATATAATTCCGTAACAGGAAGTTTTTACTATACAAATTGTTTTCCCTATGTAGTAAGTAATTATTCATATTATGCAGAAAGTGTATCAATAACCATGAAAAAAGATTCCGAGGGCTACCTTGGAATTGTAAGCGGTCAGGTGAGTGAGTTATCACCCATATTTTTTGTAACAAATGACATTGAACTCATAAGCAATAATCCGGAAAAGTCAGATTTTGAAAATGTCAATGTGTACCTCACGGGACTTGCTTTGGAGGGAAAAATTATTTTACCTGCAAATTTAAATAACAAGCCAGAACAGACCGATTCCGATGTCAACAGAGGAGATCTTTTAGGCCGTGCTTTAAGCGGTGACATGGACGCAATCACGGAGCTTACCATGGTTGACCTTGATACATATATTGATATAGGCAAAAGAATAAAAAACGAGGATGTATATTCGATTGTATACAGCTCTATGGTTCCTGCGGGACTTGAGTCGGATATGTATTCAGTTGTGGGAAACATTCTGGAAATTGATACATTGGAAAATGATATTACAGGAAATTATCTGTATATGCTTTTGATAGAATGTAACTCAATGGTATTTCATGTGATAATAGACAGTAGTACATTACTTGGTGAACCTGAAGTGGGAAGACGTTTTGTGGGCAGTGTATGGCTTCAGGGCAAAATAAGTATCGACTGATACCTTGACTTATTCCCGTTCAATTATTATAATGGGAATACAGTTTTGTTCTCTTAGTTAAATGGATATAACAAGTGCCTCCTAAGCACTAGTTGTGGGTTCGATTCCCGCAGGGAACATTTGATTTTTTGCAACAATGATCAAAATTCATTGTTGCTTTTTTTATTTTATGGCGCTTGCGAGCAACAAAACACTATATTCTTGCTTACCAAAAATGCAGACTATACCGTTTCGTATAGCAATAACATCAATGCAGGAACTGTCACAGTTACGATTATGGAAAGAGGCTCTTACGAGGGAACCACCGGCACGACATTCCAGATTAAATCACGTTCGATCAGAGAGGTAACGGTAGAAAAAATTGGTAAAAGTGCTGTATTTTTCGTAGGGGGAGTGGTACAATATTTTATATAAAATAGAATAATAAAATTGTTCCTGAAATTTATTGACTTTAAGAAAAAAATTTGATATATAAGGAACGAGTAAAAGAGAAAGGAAATAGCAAACTATGGCGACAAAGAAAAATATTAAGAAAAATAAATTGGAAAATTTGCATCTGAAGGAAAGGATAAACTATGGCTACAGAAAAGTCATTATTATGATGTTAGTCTCAGGGCTGTTATCTATTGTGGTCATAGGTATTCTATTTTTCAATATGAAGCATTATGTACAAAATGTTACTGTTGCAGACCAGGCGGTGAAAATCTGCAGGATAAATGTTAACGCAGCAGCGAGAAATATCAGGGAAATGGCATTAAATAATGATGCATCCTCTTATGACAATTATGAGCAGACGGTAGAAAGACTGCTTGCAGAAGTTGATACCCATCTGAATAATTTAAAGAAATCCGGAGTTGTTCCGGATGCGGATTATGAAGAATACTCATCTGCCCTTGCAGACTGGGGAAACATTGGTTATTCCATCATGGAAAAAATCAAAAGCGGTGACAAAGATAAGGCAGTTGATTCAATTCTGAATGATTGTACCCCGGCATTAAATAAAGCTGTAGAAATTGCAATAAGATTAGATGAAATGACCGATGAGGTAAGTAGCCGGTCAGCCAGAATTACGATTATTTTTGCAGTGGCAGGAATTGCGTGTATTATTGTTTGTCTGGTTTTGGCATGGAAACTGACAACAAAAACAGGCAAAAAAGTACTTGAGACAATTTTAGTACCATTACGTGAAGTGGAAGCCGTTGCACAGGAATTAACAGATGGAAACCTGCACAGCACGCTGGAATACCATTCGGATGATGAGATTGGAAGACTGGCACACAGTATGCGTAAATCCATCCGCATTCTGGGAAGCTATGTAGATGATATTGGACGTGCAATGAAGATGTTTGCAGAAGGAAATTTTGATGTGCAGCCGGAAGTAGAGTGGAAAGGGGATTTTGTTGGAATTCTAAACTCCTTTATGTTGTTTGAAGAAAGCATGGCAGAGGTGATAAAGGGAATCCAGCATGTTTCAGATGAAGTTTCGAGTGCCGCAGAGCAGGTAGCAGCAAGCTCCAATGACCTTGCGGATGGAGCAACAAATCAGGCAGCAGTTGTAGAAGAACTGACCGCAACAGTCGAAGGTGTTTCTGAACAGGTAGAAAAAAATTCAAAATCCGCAAAAGAAATCAGTGGAAGAGTAGACGAACTTGGAAATGCCATTCTGGAAAGCAATGGTAAAATGAAGGATATGGTTGATTCCATGAATGAGATCAACGGGGCATCAAAAGAGATTGACAAGATCATTGCAACAATCAATGAAATTGCGGCCCAGACGAATCTGCTTGCATTGAATGCTTCCATTGAGGCTGCAAGAGCAGGGGAGGCAGGAAAGGGATTTGCAGTTGTAGCGAATCAGGTAAATGTGCTGGCAGACCAGAGTGCCCAGGCAGCAAAGGAATCCGCAACATTGATTGAAACCTCTGTGAAAGCCGTGGAAAAGGGTATGGTGATTGCAGGGCAGACGGCATCACAATTGCAGGAGGTCGCTGAGAATTCCCAGATCATTACAAAAGAAGTCACAAATATTGCTGATACGTTAGAGACACAGGCAACAGAAATCAAACAGATTAATGATGGAATTGAACAGATCAATGATGTCGTACAGACGAATTCGGCAACATCTGAAGAATGTGCAGCATCTAGTCAGGAGATGAGCAGTGAAGCAGAAAATCTGCGTGAAATGATCCAGAAATTTAAAATTGCAGAAAATAAAAATTAAAAACGGTGCAAAAAATTATTGATGTTTAATTGTTGATTAAAGGACGAAATACTGGAATTTAAAGAAAGTTACTGTATTTCGTCTTTTTTTATGGTACAATGCTAATATAGTTTTATTTGTATGTGAGAATGGAAATTTATAGATAAAAAAGAAGAGAGGACAGAGCATGAATTATATAGTGTTTGATTTGGAATGGAATCAATGTCCTGACGGAAAAGAAAAAGAAATTAAGGATATGCCATTTGAAATAATAGAGATTGGTGCAGTTAAACTGGATTCACAGAGGAGAGTCATAGATACTTTTGCAAAAAATATAGTGCCCGGTGTATATCAGACGCTTCATCCTGTTATGCAGGACCTTATTGGCACAACTATGGGTGAACTTGTTGAAAAAGGAGTGCCATTTCCACAGGCTGTTAAAGAGTTTATGGAATGGTGCGGTGATGATTACATTTTCTGTACATGGGGATGCATGGACCTTACGGAACTTCAGCGTAACTGTGATTATTACAAGATAAACCTTAATCTTCCAATGCCGCTTATTTATTACGATTTGCAGAAATCGTACAGTATATGTTATGACGATGGCAAGAAGCGGAGCTCGCTTGAAACTGTAACCGCAGATAAAAATATTGTGCAGAATGAAGCTTTTCACTCGGCTTTTGCGGATGCAGAGTATACGGCAAAGATTTTTGGACTGATGGATATGGATAAAATATATGCGTACACCTCGGTGGACACATATAAGATACCGTCATCACGGGCCGAGGAATTCACGTTAGTGTATCCTACCTACAGTAAGTTCATATCAAAAGGCTATCGTGACAGGGAAAAAATTATGCTGGACGGTGTTATCCGTACCACGAAATGTTTCTTGTGCAACAGGGAAATCAAGCAGAGAATAAAATGGTTTTCCAATAACCAGCATGTATATTACTGCGTGGCATATTGTGAGAACCACGGTCTTTTTAAGGGTAAAATACGATTTAAAAAGACCGAGGATGATTTATATTATGCGATTAAAATTTTAAAGCAGACCGACGAAAACGGCGTTGCTGAAATCATCCAGAAGCAGGACCACAAAAGAGAGCGCAGAAGGGCAAAACGTTCAAGGGAAAAACAGCGCCAGAGACAGGGTGTTCAGAAGTGAAAACCTCTCCTGTGACGTCTCCTGTTTTTTACTCTTATGACAACCGGTACAACAATGAGTGAGAGCCCTGCCACTGCACCGATTAATACAAAAATATTTATATAAATTGTTTTATCTTTATTAATAGTGATGTGTGTTTCTTCCGTCATTACTCCGTTAGTTCCGGGTGTGACGGAAGAATTTTTATTGTCTTTTATATAGATAGTGGAATTACCGAGAGGCAGGTTTTTGTAATAAAAGCTGATGCAGGCAAATCCGCCGCTTTTACCGGAATAAGCGGCATTATCTGCGTATGTTACAATCTTTGTCAGGTCCGATATATTGGCATTTGACGGAACAAGAATATAAGCCCCATCATCGAATTCTATGCTGTAGCCGTTTGTCGATGTCATCTCATAGGTAATATCAAGGGCATCAAGCCCAAAAGATGAAGATGACATATTATTATCATCAAGATAACATTTACGGTAGTTATTAAGGTAATAATCAAAAAGTGCGATGGAGTCGGTGTATCTTCCCGAAGCCGTTGAATTCATAACTGAGCACACCAGCCTTATACCATCTTTTTCGGCAAAAGATACGAGACAGTTGCCTGCGGCATCGGTATATCCGGTTTTGCCGCCTTTTGAATACCGGTACTCATACTCGCCACCTTTTAACATCTGGAAACGGTGTGTGTAATAGCGGATATTGTTATTTGTGTTAGTCTTGCCTATCTTGTATACACCTGTATAACTCATGATATTTACAAGGGTTTTGTTATTAAAACAGGCCCTTCCTATCAATGCCATATCATAAGGCGTGGAGTAGTGAAATTCATTGGTGAGACCGCTTGGATTGGAAAAATGCGTTGAAACAGCGCCTAAGGCAGCAGCTTTGTCATTCATCATTGAAGCAAAATTGGAAGCCGTACCGCCCACATATTCTGCAAGTCCGTAAGCCACATCATTGGCGGAGCGGAGCATGAGGCAATACAAGGACTGCTCTACCGTAAGCTGTTCGCCCACAGCAATTCCTACATTAGCATCACCGGGAGAAACACTGTCAACCGCAGCTTTGGAATAGGTAACCACATCTGACATAGATGTATTCTCTATGGTAAGCAAAGCCGTCATCATCTTGGTGGTGCTTGCAGGATAGCATTTTTTATCCATATTCCTCTGATAAAGAACCTCCCCGGAATCGGCGTCCATCAGCACAATATACTGTGACTTAATATCGGGAAATTCAGGCAGAATGTCATTATTATCAGCCGCCCGGCATAGGCTTAAATGACACATAATATATATAAAAGTAAGAGTTGAAGCAATTATTTTTTTCATACTAAATCCCTTTAACAAAATTTGAAATTATAGTAGCATATTCGGGGGCGTTTGTATATACTAATAATATCGCTTAGATACGGAGGAAACTCATAGATATGAGATTAAGAAATGTGAGAGGTGCCAGAGAGGCACTTGAAGAAAGTGATTATACAATTAATGTACCTGAAGAAAATAAAGGCAGATGGCATGAGATTTTCGGCAACGACAACGAAATCCATCTTGAAATCGGAACGGGCAAAGGCAGATTTATCATGGAGCTTGCGTCAAAGAACCCTGATATCAATTACATTGGAATAGAAAAGTTTTCAAGCGTTCTTGTCCGTGCATTAGAAAAGCAGAAGGAAATGGAGCTGCCTAACCTTCGCTTTATCCGGATGGATGCTGAGAAAATAGAGGATGTATTTGAAAACGGTGAGATTGGAAGAATATATCTTAATTTCTCAGACCCATGGCCAAAGGACCGTCACGCGAAAAGACGCCTTACTTCAAGACAGTTTTTTGCCAGATATAACAATATTCTTGCAAAAACAGGGCGTGTGGAGTTCAAGACCGACAACAGACCTTTATTTGATTTTTCTTTGGAAGAGGTTGAAGCTGCCGGCTGGAAATTAGACAGCGTCACATACGATCTTCACAACAGCGATATGAACGATGGCAACGTAATGACCGAATACGAAATCAAATTTTCAAAGCTTGGCAATCCTATTAACAAGCTTATCGCCACAAGGTAAAATTTTAATAATGTTGGGAGGGGAGTAGAATGAAAAAACGTTTCCACTGCATATGCATTTGGTCCGGCTGCCGCCGACTTAACTGCGAGCTGCTTAAAATCAAGCGGGGTTTCGACGAACTCAAGAAGATTTTCAACTGTAAATAGTACAGAAATTATTTTTTGAAAAATTTTTCATAAAATTAAAAAAAACACTTGCTTTTTTTTTACGACTCATATATAATAACACTTGCGTCAAACAAAAGACAAAATATTTTATGCGCCTTTAGCTCAGTTGGTAGAGCACCTGACTCTTAATCAGGGTGTCCAGGGTTCGAACCCCTGAAGGCGCACTCGGAAGTCCCAAGCTAAGCTATGCGCTGGTTTAGGGCTTTTATTTTGTTTACGGATGTGATTTTATTATTGTTTTTGATATATTAAAATGTTGTACCAAATTATCTATTTGTGCTATTGGAACGTATGCAGGAGGAACATTCATGGATACAGGAAAGGATGTTAGTGATTTCAAAAGATTCATTGAATTGAATCGGGAAAAGCTATATACAAATTCAGTTAAAGCTGATGATATTTCTGTAAACGATGAATGGATGCAGGAAAATCAGTGGGATGAAATGTATGAGATAGAAGAAAAAAAGGGTGCACGTTGTAAAAGTATAAAAAAGTATAAAAAAGAATAAAAAGTATAAAAAAGTATAAAAGAGTGTCTGGAATTAGATATTGATAATTCAGGCACTCTTTTTTTGTTTTAAGATTCATTCTCGGGTTACTATTTACCAAGATTCATTATCTAAATACCAAAAGTTACAAAAAAATGACCAATTATTACATTTTACGTTATGAAGGATAGAAATTTGCTAGAATATGAAGAAATAAAGGGACATTAAAAATTATATTATAAGGAGAATTTTTTATGGAATATACTGTTGAGGAATATAATAAAAAGAAAGAATTAGCTGAATCCGGAAATTTAGATGCTATTTGTGATTTGGGTTATTTATATTATTATGGTTTTGGGAATACAGCACCAGATATTGATAAAGGCGTTTATTACTGGTGTACAGCGGCTAATCTTGGTAATGCTGTTGCACAGGATGCAATGGCATGGTGCTATGAATATGGTGTTGGAGTAGAAAAGAATTTATTTACAGCAGTTGATTTAAAAATGAAAGCCGCAAATGGTGGGTATAGCTATGCCCAATTTGATGTTGGTAATTACTTCTATTATGGTTATTCCGAAGTTAATATTGAACCCAATGCTGAGATTGCATACTCTTGGTATAAGAAAGCTGCTGATCAAAATAATGGGAATGCTCAATTGATGGTTGCCTACTGTTTAGAAAATGGAATCGGAACAGATACAAATGAAGATAAGTCAATAGAGTACTACGAGAAATCTGCAAGTAATGGTATCGCAGGGGCTTATTTGAACCTAGCTAATATTTATAGCCGGAAAAAAATGTATGACAAGTCCTTGGAGTTGTACAAAATGGCGGTGGATGGAAAGAATTATTTGGCCGCAGTTAATATTTCAGATTATTACTGCATGGTTGAAGAATCTGTCGATGAAGCAATTAAATGGATAAATATAGCCATAGATAATAATGCTATAGATAAATCAACACTACCTCAGTTGTGTAATGTTGGGTGTTTGTGTTATGGAGAACAGAAATTTGAAAAGGCAAAACACTATTTTAAAAAATGCCTTGAGTATGATGCAAACTATATAGATGCGTTGCATATGCTTGAAAAATGTTATCTGTTAGGAAGGGGTGTTTCGGAGAATATACCTTTGGCACTTGATTATTTTAATAGGTGTGTTTTGTTGGGTGATGCAGAGAGCGAATATTTTGTTGCAGAATGCTGTTTGAAAGGAAATATTGTCCTTAGCCCTGAATTTAGTGATAGCAAGGATGAAGCCTTTCGACATTACTATAATGCGGCTGAAGCATGCGCAGATAGTGGTAACAAGTATCTTGAAGGCGTATCAAATCTTTGTATGGCAGAATTGTGGCTCGTTGGGTCGAAATTAAGCCCTTATGATGAAAATAATAATTTTGACAATACAAATATAAGTATGGCAGATTTCAAGTTGCAAAAGGCTGCAGAGTGCGGAAATGAATACGCAATGTTTGAACTCGGTCACAAATATATGAGTTTTGATTACGATGAAGCTCGAAGTTATTTTGAATCAGCAAAAAGTATTTTCATTGCCGATGGAAATCAGCAAAAAGTAGAATATATTGATAGTATTTTAGAAATGCTATCATCTTCAAGTCAAGAGGCAAATAATTATTTACATAAGTTAAATTGGGAGTGGATGAACAGAAGGAGAGAGCAAGCTTTTTATAATCTGGGTTTGTCAAAAGAATAGTAATGCAGTAAATATAGACTGGAAATCGTTTGAAATTGACTAATTGAATTGACTTGGCAGGGATAGACTTCTCTGCCAGTTTTTGTGTCCTGAAATAGTTTTTGGAAACTGATTGTGCATGCTCTGCCGTTCATATCCATTTTCAAGTAGGAGATGAGGCACTTAAGACTATTGAGGAGAAGAACATCGATGACCGGACGGTAGATCTGTAGTGATTTTCTGATTAGGTATTTTGTGCAAAAATGCCTGAGAATCCTGTTCGGAGCAACAGTATCTTTAAATAAGCATCAACAATGTGAATACCAAAAGTTACAAAAAAATGACCAATTATTACATTTTGCGTTATGGAGGGTAAAAATTTGCTAGAATATGAAAAAACAAATGCACATTAAAAATATAAATAATGTAGATATGAAAAATGCAAAGTAGACCTGTGCATGGAAATATTGAATTACAAGAATACCTACCCCTGTTGGTTGATATATCCTTATATGGAGCTAATGAAGATACATATTATAAAGTGACAGGAATTCATGGCGCTTTTAACAGGGTGTTAATGAACTGTAAAAAACTGAAGGAAGCAGGAATACGTGTAGCCTTAAAAACACCTGTGCTTAATGAAACATTAGGGCAAATTAATGAAATGAAATCCATAGCGACAAAAATGGGTATTCCTTTTGTGTATACATTCGAGATATGCCCTACAATTGACAAAGATGTTTCGCCTAAAAGCCACCAGGTAAATATGGTGGATGCTTTAAGATATGAATTTGAAAATCATTTTGAGCAGGTTAAAAATTTTGAAAAGAGTGATTTAGATAGGAACAATATTATTCAGGAATTGTTAAACAATGATCATGTGTATCGCTGTAATGTAGCACTTAATAGCTTTATTATAGATTATAAAGGAAATATGTGCCCTTGTATGAAACTGCGACATAGAGGCGAATATTTAACAAAAGAAAAATATGATGATATCTGGAATCGGTTCGGACAGTACAGTAAATTATTAGCGACAGAAAATTATGTATGTAAAAAATGTGATGCAGCATATTATTGTGATATTTGTCCGGCGGAAATGGATCATATGTATAATGATATGGAATATAGAGATAGGAAAATGTGTAAAATCGCATTAATACGGCGAGATTTTTACGAAAAAAGGATGACATTTGAAGAAGCTTTAAATAGAGCTTCTTTTGATGAATAGAAACGAAAGGAGAAAGAACAATGAAGTACATTAAGCCAGTTGTAAAAAAGATGGAAGTATTAGTTAAAGTTAATACTAACGGAAGCGAAAGATCGTCTTGCGAAGGCGGACATTGCGTAAAAGTACGTTACAGTCAGGATTACTAATCTCAATTCCACAGGAGATACAGTCTCTTGTGGAAATTGTCATTTAGCTAGGAGACAATATGAAGTGACCTCACAATTGAAGATTTGTGTTTTACCTGTATGAAATTAGTAGATGAAAACAATATCAGGTAGCAAGGATTACCGCATACAATAGGAGGCCATTAATGAATAGCATAGCCGTGTTTATGCGACTTGCGGCGTTTCGCAAACGCCTAATAATTTTATAAAATAATAAAAGGAGGAATTTAAAATGTCATATAACATAAAAAATAATCGTGGTACAATAGCGGATCCTATGTCATTTAGGGATACTGCAAATGTGGAAGCAAATAGTATTGCTACATTGATGACACAAAAAGCTGCAGAATTAGGAGTCCCTGTTAATATTTCTGTGGATACTGTTAAAGAGGGGGGCTTATTTGGAATGTCATATCCTTGTGTAGTTATAAAGCATCCTAATCCGCCTCAAGAATATTTTACTGATGTATATATTATCAATGGAAATACCGTGAATTTTTATTTCTTTGGGAATTCAAAGGCGAATTACGTAACAAACAGAGCAGAATCAAGAAAAGGAACATTATCAGGATCACTTATGAATTTGTTTTCTGGAGCTGATAAAATGGGATTACAGCAGGAAATGCTATGGCACAACCAAGTATACAATGTATTTGAATCATTGGTAACAGCCTAATTTGTTTCTAATATACCACACAATACTTTAATATAGAAATCTATAATGAAGATGACACTATATATTTGTCAATCATTTATAGAAATTTTATAAGCATAGTTTTAGAAAAGAGTCAATCATATATGACAATTGTATTCTGCAGTTGGCTAAACACTACCTAAGTTAGAAAAAGCTCCTATAATGAATGTTTTGGAACAAGGATAGATATTGAATGTATATACCGACCAGGTAGGGTTCTTTTGCAATTGTCCGTCTTATCCGTTTAACAGTATAAGTTTAGCGGTCAATAACGTCTTGCCACAACGTCAATACATGGTACGTTTTATCATTTTCAATTTGCTGTTTGTACCCTCGACAAAACAATTTGACAGAGGGGACAAACAGCATTTTCTACGGCATATAAATCTTTTCACAGTCCGGATGCAAAACGGGAAAGTTCTTTCAAATCGCTGTTTTTGCGTTTTTCAATAAAAAGATATAAGTATGGCATGTTTTTCTTTTGAAATAGCTCTCGAAATGTCTGAATGCATGACTTCAGCGTCCTAAGCTACGGATAAGTATCCGTTAGATATGATTTATGACAATCCGTTATCTTGTGGATGAACCAAACTAGCTCGAAATACTCACATATAAAAGATGTTTGTTGTATCAACCTTCTCCATATAAGTATGTATCAACAATGTAAATACCAAAAGTTACAAAAAAATGACCATTTATTACATTTTGCGTTATGAGGTAAAAAAATATGCTAGAATTGCAAAAAGATAGAGACACATTATAAATGTATGAAAATTATTAAGTTAATCATAACTGATTTAATTAAAAAGGTCAATATAAACGATAAAACGGAGGACTTAATATATGATTAAAGATATAAAGAATGAAATGGATAAAAGTACAGCAGATAAAATAAAGTATTGTATTGTACATGAGCCGATTAATACGGATATGTATATATGGTCATGTAGGGAATTGATGAAAGCAGTTGAGGAAGAAACAATATCTGATGAAGAAGACGAGGAAATTAGAAATGCTCTTTCATGTTTGAATGAGGATGACCCAATATATATGCTTGCACGTAAAAGAGCTATGTATCATGTAAAATTGTTAGATTTACGAATAATATATAATACTAGAATTAAGATAGAAAAAATAAAAGAAATTATCAAAAATACTGGTTTGGATAAAAGTGTTGGTGATCATATTAAAGAATGCATTCGCCAATTTGGTGAACAGTGGTATTTATGGGATGAAGTTGTTTTAAAAAATGAGCCAGAACAGTTTTATTTCTGGGCGGTAGCATTTTATGAAATGAGATACGAGAATGAAGAATGGAAAAGAATAGTTGATGATATTTTAAAAATTGTAATATCATATCAATAGCAAATATGTTTTAGCTCATTAAAAACAATTTTTACTAGTAACACTCTTGTTTAATTTGTTTGAATTGAAGGGCAATGGTTAGACTATAATTTTGAGAAGGAACAGAGATACTGATTATGATGAATAAGAAGGAATATATTGTAGAAAGAAAAATTCACGATTCTATTTATTTGATTAATACAAAGCAAAATTATTTAAATGATAAATGTTGTTTATACGAAATTAATGAAATGGCAAGTTACATATGGAATCAAATTGATGGGAGTACCTCAATAGATGAGATAGTAAATCAGATATTTTGCGATATGGAAATACAAGATGCAAGTTTTGATGAGGTAAAGAAAGACGTAAATGATTGCGTGTACTTACTTGCAAATGAAGGATTTTTGGAGGTGGAAAATGGAAGAAATTAATGAAAAACTTCATCTACAAATGCTGGATTTCGATAAGGAAAAAAGAACAAAATGGATGAAAGAACGAAAGCCGTTTTCTGTTTTGTTTGAAGTAACGCCAAGATGCAATATGAATTGCATTCATTGTTATTTAAAAAATAATCATACTGCATACGAGATGGATTATGAAAGAATTATTGAATTGATAGATATTATATATGAAAAAGGAATATTATTTCTTACTTTTACAGGCGGAGAAATTTTTACCAGAAAAGATTTCTTGTCTATTTACCTGTATGCAAAGAAAAAAGGTTTTTTAGTTGAACTATTTACAAATGGGTACTTGATATCTGATGAAATCATTGAAGTCTTAAAAGAATACCCACCCCTGTTGGTTGATATATCCTTATATGGAGCTAATGAAGATACATATTATAAAGTGACAGGAATTCATGGCGCTTTTAACAGGGTGTTAATGAACTGTAAAAAACTGAAGGAAGCAGGAATACGTGTAGCCTTAAAAACACCTGTGCTTAATGAAACATTAGGGCAAATTAATGAAATGAAATCCATAGCGACAAAAATGGGTATTCCTTTTGTGTATACATTCGAGATATGCCCTACAATTGACAAAGATGTTTCGCCTAAAAGCCACCAGGTAAATATGGTGGATGCTTTAAGATATGAATTTGAAAATCATTTTGAGCAGGTTAAAAATTTTGAAAAGAGTGATTTAGATAGGAACAATATTATTCAGGAATTGTTAAACAATGATCATGTGTATCGCTGTAATGTAGCACTTAATAGCTTTATTATAGATTATAAAGGAAATATGTGCCCTTGTATGAAACTGCGACATAGAGGCGAATATTTAACAAAAGAAAAATATGATGATATCTGGAATCGGTTCGGACAGTACAGTAAATTATTAGCGACAGAAAATTATGTATGTAAAAAATGTGATGCAGCATATTATTGTGATATTTGTCCGGCGGAAATGGATCATATGTATAATGATATGGAATATAGAGATAGGAAAATGTGTAAAATCGCATTAATACGGCGAGATTTTTACGAAAAAAGGATGACATTTGAAGAAGCTTTAAATAGAGCTTCTTTTGATGAATAGAAACGAAAGGAGAAAGAACAATGAAGTACATTAAGCCAGTTGTAAAAAAGATGGAAGTATTAGTTAAAGTTAATACTAACGGAAGCGAAAGATCGTCTTGCGAAGGCGGACATTGCGTAAAAGCACGTTACAGTCAGGATTACTAATCTCAATTCCACAGGAGATACAGTCTCCTGTGGATATTGTCGTTTAGCTAGGAGTTGAAAATATGGCAGATTATTATGAAAACAAATTTACACATGATTTAGGAGAAGAGTTTTCTGAACCAATCGCTTTTTCTGATATGAGCAATGTGACTCCGGAAAATATTATTTCTAATATGGAAAAAATATGTAAGGAAAATGATATTCCAGCTTTGATAAGGGAGTCATCCTTAGAAATAGCTAAGGGATTTGGTATTTTTAAGAAAGCTGTATTTAAGGCTGTGGAGATTTCTCATCCAAATCCACCGCAGAGCTATTGTAAGCAGTTGTATGTTATATGTAAAGAGGGAATAAGATTTTTCTTTGTTGGAAGCAGTAAGGCATTTTCAGAAAGAAATAATTTCGAAGCTGCTATGAACGATAACGGTGGCAATTTAAAAGCTAAGGCCAGAGCTTTTTTTGGCATTGCACCTGACGAAAAACCATTTGAGCAAGAGATGGAGTGGCACAACACAATTTATGCTGCTTTTATTTCATTACTTGAATAAGAAAAAAGGTGACATTTACTAATATAGTTAAGGAGGATATGATATGGCATATGGAGAAGCAGGAACATGTTATGATTGCAAATATTTAAATACAAGTGAAACAAATGGTTCAAAGGTATATTGTGAATGGCTCAAGTCTTATATTGAGCCGGATTTAAAAGGCTGTGGACATCATGATACAGATAAATAGACATAATTGGTAGTTTTTTGGGGGATGATATTAATCACCCCCTTAAGATAATTAAAAATATATATGGTTTTGAAATGTGGATTTTTCCTTTTTATGCATGACTTATATAGTGAAAACAACATAAGAAAGGGTAAATTAATTATGGATAGATTTTTTGGCGAGTTGATTGAGTCAACTGAAAGCGTTGACGTAAAAACTGAACAAGGAGAGGTTCGTGATAAGAACTTTTTTTGGAATGAAAGCAAAATTGAAACAATGCCGGAGATAGAAGAAAGGCTTAATGAACTTGGAATTGAAAATGTTGATTTAAGAGGAACAAAGGAAATATGGCAGAAAAAAATAGCGGCATCTGTAGAAAGTATGTTTGAAAGCCATCCAGAATTGCAAGGTTGTTTAGGCTGTATTCGTACCGCTAAGTTAGATGATGGAGTTTACGCATGCACTGGCCCTAGAATGACAGAAAATGGAATTTCATCAGAAATACAGTTAAATGAAAAATTATTTTCAAAATCTGATTTGGAACTGAAAATTGTTGATATGCAGATTGAAAATTTTAGAGGCGAAACATGGTTTGCAGGGAAGGGTCTTGATGGTGTCCTAAAACATGAAATGGCACACATCATGCACCTTAAAATGATTGCTGATAAAGAAGAAATTTCATTTGGAGATACAGACAAGGAAAAGTATGAATTGTTATCACAAGGCTATTATAGAAATTCAGTTGTTGCGAAATTGTGCAATGATTCATTGAAAGAATTAGATATATCTCCTAAAGATGTTGCTAGGGAGTTAAGTGTATATGGAGCGAGTGATTTTGGAGAATTTTTTGCGGAAGCAATTAGTGAAAGTGAAACTTCAAAAAAACCACGTCGACTTGCAATGAGAGTTAATGAAAAATATAATGAGTACTTAAACAACAAGGAGGTAAAGTTATGATTATTATGCCACCAGAAGAGATTAAAAGATATATATCAGTAGATGAAAACGGAAATTGGATTTACGATCCGGAAATGCCAAAGGAATTGGTAGATATATTTAATGATTTTATTGAAAGCGTAAGAAAGGCTAAAGAATATAGAATGGATTAATAGTAGGGGGTGCAGTTTTGCACCCACTTTATGACATAAAATGTAGATTTGAGAGGTAACAAATGAGCAGCTATGAAGTTGGTGGAGTGGATTTGGGTGCTTCAATAATTGCAGGCCCAATTGCAATAGGTGCATCAATTGCTATCCTCGCACCAATTGTGGGAGGGTATGCGATTTTTAGCACAGGAAAAGCAATATATGATGGTTTGGCGAGAGAACATCAAAAAGCATTGGAACGTATTGCACAAGAGCATGCAAGGGAAAGAATGCGTTATGAGAAAGCAGTTGAAAAAAGACAACAAATAACAATAGAGTGTAAGGAAAAGATTGATGAACTCAAGGCAAGCGGGTATTTATTGAATTCTTCTACGGCATTGTTGGCGGAAAAAATTATGTCGGAATTACAAGCTATCGCTGATTACAACGAAAAAAATGACGTTAACAATATAGAAATGCGTAATAGCTTAGATGTGCAACGTATCAAGGAATTGACTGAGAATTTAAAAAAAGAAATTAAGTTAATTTCTGAAAACAAAGCTGAAAACCTAAGCATGCTTACATTTATTAAAAAAATAGAAGCCATGTTTAATGGACTAAGCATTGGTGATTATTGTTTTGTAAAAAATATTCAGATTGAGGATTCTGAAAAAGTTGAAATAAATAAACTTTTAGAAAAATTGGATTTATTGAAGACAAAGTTTTATGAAATCATAGCAAGAGAAGTTGAAAGGGCAGAAAACTGTCCAATCAATTCCTATGATACTAATAGAATTGCGGAAATCTTTAAATGTATAAATGATGAGTTTAGTTCAGTCGATTATACGAAAATTGAAAAGTGGTTACTCGAAACTAAAATTGCGACTATCGAAAGATACATTGATTCATATGAAATATATAAATATGAACTTGATAAAGAACAGGAAAGATTCTTGGAATTATATTTAAGATATAAAGAGTCATGCGAAAAGGTAGGAGATGCATGCAGAGAAGCAGTAGAGTTTGACTCATTACAAGAATTGGAAGAAGAAATTAATTCTAGGAATGATATGCTTAATAGGATAAAAGATAGGTCCGCTTTATTAGAGGAGTTAAGAAAAGAATCTGGCTCAGATGATGTTGCACGTGAACTTTATATATGTTATGCGATTGAAACAGAGTTAAACAGAATGAATTATGAGATTGCGGATAAAATTAGTGCAGAGACTATAGTAGGAAAAAAACTGGAAAATTATCGTTTGAAAGATAAATTACTTCAATATTATGAGCATGGAGGTAACTCTATGATGCAGTTGTTTAAGGTTAGTGATAATGTCGGCTTGCAATTAATTGTTCATAGTGATGGAACCAGTACAATGGAAACCATTTCGCTGAATGGAACTGAAAATGAAAATGTTGTAAAAATCCAAAAGGAGCATTGTGAAAGAACAAGAAAATTGAAAGAAGTTCTGAAACGAAACTGGGACATCGAAATTGAATTGGAGGAGAAAGCATCAGCAGACAATGTTGCATTTGAATTTAAGACCATAGGACAAAAAATTGATAAGACAAATAATTATATGGAAGTTAGAAGAAAAAAAGCAATCGAAAAACGACGAAAGAATGTCGAGAAGAAAAAAGAAAGGAGTATAGCATTGCGCTATTAGTATATATGAAATACAAACAAATCTGCCCAGATTGCAATGAGGAATTCATATTAGAAAGTAAATATGACATAAAAAAAAGATGTCCCCATTGTAAGAGTACTTCAATTTGGGGTAGGAAGTTAATTCCCATCGAGGAAATTGATGATTCCATTGTGGAAAACACCGATGAAAAAATTTATTCTATGTCAGATTTAGCTTCAGAGCATGGGATTACAATTAATAATAGGTCGAACTCAAGTATTACACTCAAGTATTCTTTTAATCAAGGCAGAATAAAGCATGATTTCGAAATTAAGATTGATGACGTCGATGGAGAATGCTGTATAGGACGAGATACTAGAGGAAAGGAACATCTTCAATACGACACAAGAGTAAGCAATGAACATTTGTATATAATTAACAGAAATATGAAATGGTTGATTCGAGATGAAAAAAGTACGAATGGAACAATGCTTAATAATGAACTTCTTGAAAAAAGACGTGAGTACGAAGTGAAAAATGGAGATATTATTGTTCTGGGAACAAGAAGTGACTCGGTTCAATTGATGGTGCAAATAGATGAAAATAGCTAGGATGATTGCTCCTATTCATTCACTGGGGCCTGGTGAAAGAGTAGGGCTTTGGGTGCAGGGGTGTTCAAAAAAATGTTTTGGTTGTATTTCAGAAGAACTGCATTTAGCAGATCCCTCAAAAGAAGTTCCAGTCGATGTAGTTGCTGTTATGATTATAAACGAAGCTGTAAGAACGAATTGTACCAGGTTGACAATATCGGGAGGCGACCCATTTGAACAGCCAGAAGAACTGTTCGCTTTTTTGAAACAGGTTCGGGGACATTTTACAGACATATTGGTATATACAGGCTATACAATGGATGAAATATGTGAGTCAGAAGTGATGACTAGCTGTTTGCGTAATATAGATGTTTTAATAGATGGCAGATACATTGAAAGTAAAAATGTGGAAGCGACTAATTTGCGGGGTTCAAGTAATCAAAGGGTATTCTTTTTGACACAGGAGCTTGCAGACGAATATGCCGAATATGAAAAAGTAAATTATTTACTTGAAACCTTTGTGCATAATGGCAAATTTATAACTATAGGAATACAAAGGAGGAAAAATTAATGAATTCTGATAATATGGCAAAATGGCAAAAAGAGTTAAAGAGCTTCATGGGAATTAAAAGAGGATTGATTCTTGAAGGAAATATACTTGATGAATTTTATTGTGAAGTTGACAATGCGGGACAATTTTTATCTTTAGATGATTTGTTGGATACATATGGTAGTATGATGGATGCTCAAGTTATATTTTACAATCCAGTATACGGTTTTTATTGTGGTAAATCTAAGTGTACTGAAGAGGATGAAGAATTATTTTTAAGTCCGTATTTATCGGGATATTTATGTAAAAAAGAAGTTGAAATAGCCCCTGGGGGACATAATGCGTATATGCCTTTGAAAGAATGTTTCGAGAGAAATGAAAAAAACATACAGGTTGTTTCAATATCAAATAATATGGGTAGGAACGTAGATAATAAGACTCAGTGCAACAGTCAAGATGACGTTGAGAACGACAGTATGAAACAGGTAAATATGAGTCGAGTAGTGCTTCGCGCAATGATGAATGCAGAGACAAGAAAAGACGAAAATCCTAATAAAATTCATAAAATATTTGTTTTGAATTTTGCATCAAGATTAGAAAAATGTAATATTGATGAAATGGCTCAAACAGAAATGTTCATGAATTTATATTATGCTATCAATAGTTCAATGGTCTCAAATGGCAAACAAAATATGGTTATTTTTGTTGTTGATAAATATAATGACATTCCTGCTTGGATTTATCTTAATAACCCTAATATAAGAACATTTTTTATTGAAAGCCCAGACAGAAAAACTCGTAGAAAATATATGGAGTTTGCAACTTTCCCTGATAGATACAAGAGGTTTAAGGAACTAGGGAATGTAGATAGCAAGGACAGTAAAAATTTTGTGGCTGAAACGGGTGGGTTATTATGTCCGGAAATAAAGCAAATTTTAGATTTGGCATTGAATGAGGATATTGGTTCTGAAAACATTAAAAAGGCTATTCAATTGTACAAGTATGGTATAAAAGATTCTCCTTGGGAATCACTGGAAGAGGATATTGTCAAAAGAGTAAAGGACACATTGGAAGAAAGAGTAAAAGGTCAGGAATTGGCTCTTTCTACCGTTGAACAAGTGATTATGCGTGCCGTTAAAGGATTATCCGGCTTGCAGCATTCTAATGCAAATAATAAACCTAGAGGTATCTTGTTCTTAGCTGGTCCTACCGGTGTGGGAAAGACGGAAACTGCAAAAGCAATTGCAGAATCTATTTTTGGGGATGAAGATGCTTGCGTACGTTTCGATATGAGTGAATATAGATTGGAACAAAGTGATCAGAAATTGTTTGGAGCCCCTCCGGGATATGTTGGGTATGAAGGGGGAGGACAATTGACTAACGTTATCAAAAATCATCCATTCTCTGTTATTTTGTTTGACGAAATTGAAAAAGCCCATCCGACGATTCTTGATAAGTTTTTACAAATACTTGAAGATGGAAGAATGACTGACAATCAGGGCAATACAGTATATTTCAGCGAAGCTATTATAATATTTACAAGTAATCTGGGAATGACGGAACCGGTTTATGATAGTATGCAACGTCCTGTTTTAGATGCAAGTGGAAATATTAAAAGGAAACCAACAATTGTTATTGAGAATCCATGTATAGATGATACAGTCGAATTTAAAGAAAGGACAAGAAAGATTATCACTGAAGGTGTCAAAAATTATTTTATAAATAATGGAAGACCGGAATTACTTAATCGGTTAGGTGAAAATAATATTGTTGTTTTCAATTTTATCGATATTGAATCTGCAAAGTTAATATGTGAAAAGCAGTTAAAAAATATAATAAAATCAATTAAAGAAAAATTGAGTATATCTGTTGAAATAACAGAAATAGTAGACTGCATGAAAGAAGATGCCATTTCCCATCGCGAAAAAGGTGGAAGAGGCATTGGAAATATGTTGGAAGAAAAATTCATAAATCCGTTATCCGGATTTATTTGTGGATATAATGGGAAACTTTCGAAAATTATATGTAAAGTTGGAGAAAACCAAACAATTGATTTTAGAGGTGAATAGACATGGTATTGAATGCTAAAATTGTTGGTCTTGTAGACAAAGGTATTGTGTGCGAAAAGAATGATGACAGGCTGCTAGTTGAAAAAACAATAATAGATTCAGGTGTTTATTCAACAGTTCTTTCCACACCATTTCACTGTGCCATATGTGATGGTGTCGGTGGTGAGAGCAGGGGCGATGAGGCAGCAGAATTTGTGTTAAGACAGTTAATTAATGAAGAAGTTAATAATATAGATTCTGATGCCAAAATGTCATGTGTTTTATCCCAAATAAATAATAAGTTGCTTGATTACCAAAAAAGGGAACAATCAGATGGCATGAAAACGACAATAGTCGGATTAGGTATATATGAAGACAAGGTCATTATATATAATGCCGGAGATAGCAGATTGTATAGACTTAGAAATGATAATTTTGTTCAATTAAGTGAGAATCATTCTGTCGCTCAGGAAATGATTACGATGGGTTTGATAACTGATAATATAGAAGAAGAACTCATGAAGTGTAGTAGGATTACTCGCTGCCTTGGAACTAAAACAAGTGCGATACCATATGTTAAGCAGATTAATATGCATGCGTTAAAAGATGACATGTATTTGTTGTGTTCTGATGGACTGTGGGGTGCTGTTGTAAACGATGATATAACTCGAATTCTAAAATCAGAAAAGAGTTTAGAAGAAAAAGTTCAACTCCTTTTTGAAATGGCAGAAAACAACGGCAGCTGTGATAATATTTCAATTGCCATAATTGAGATTGAATAAATACGATAGGAGTGAATGATATGGATGCTAAGAAAAATGGTCGGATTAAAACAGAAATAGATGATAAAAAAATTAGAATTAGTACGACATTTGAAGAAACGCAGAGACGTGTTACAGAATACGATAAGGATGATAACGTGGATAACAATGCATTAGCTGAAATGATAAGGTTAAAAACAGAATTTTTATCATTAAATGAAAAAAAATATAGGTTTAACAGAATACTGTCTACTCAAGGTGGAGAAGGTGTTGTTGCTGTATGCGATAGTGATGAGTATGGAGAGGTGGCTGTAAAAGTATATCTTGATGTCAGAGATGTTAAACTTGAAAAAAGACAGACAATTATCCAGTTTACTAATAGTGAAGAAGCTGAAAAATATGTACTTCCAATAATTGATTTTGGATTTATAGAATTTGATTCTGAGGTTATAAATTACTTTGAAGTTCAGCCATTTTGCAAAGACGGTGATTTATCTCAAAAAGGGAAATTCGAATATGAAGAATTGGTAGATTTGATAAAAGATTTAAATGAGGCTCTTCACTTTATTCATGAAAATGGATTTCTTCATATGGATATAAAACCTGAAAACATATATGTATATAATAATCATTATGTTTTAGGAGATTTTGGAATAACAAGAGAGTTAAAAGAAGGAAGGGCAGGGACAAGAATTACTCATGTAGGAAAAACAGTTAGTGGAACACCTGGATATCAGGCTCCAGAAGTTTTGTATGGAACAGCTTATTATTTATTAACTGCTAAAACGGACTATTATGCCCTGGCAGTTACAATAGCCTCTCTCTATTTAGGGTACTTTGTATTTGCCGATAAGGATGGAAACTATGACGCTGGACTTTTTCAAGAAAGTGCACAGTCAAACCATATTAATCTAAAAAATATAGATGATAAAAGAACAATCTTCTTACAAAATCTGATAGATGGGCTATTCCAGTTTGACAAGAATAACAGATTTGATTATTCAGATGTATGTAAGTGGCTTAGTAATCCGAATTATAAAGGTGGCTTGGAAGCGGCATTGAAGGGGAAGACTGTTTGGAGTTCTCCTTTTCAAGGCAGTAGCAAAAAAGAACTTCTATATACAGAAAGAGATCTATTTAATTGGATAGTATATAATTGGGAGGATGCAAAGAAGAGATTATATCGCCATGATTTTGTAATTCACTTTCAGAAGAATAATGAAGCTTTCGTAGCAAGTACTATAGAAGACATTGTTGAAATTAAATATCCGGATGGAAAAAATGGTGATAAAGCGTTATTTGAGATGTGTTTACTTATCTATTCGGAAATGGATACTCCATTAGTATGGAGGGGTGAGAAATGGAATAGTTTGCAGATACTTGCAGATGACATTTTATCAGCTGATAAACCTGAATTTTATTCGGAAATTTTTGAAAATAAGCTGATTTCAATGTGGTTAGAACAAACTGGTTTATTAGTAAATGATGATAACCAGATGAAATTGATTGTTGATATTGAGGAAAAGGCAAAAATTAATTCTTATGTAGCAACCTATTGGTTTGCATATACTTATGCCAGTAAACAAGAAATTCAGATTCGAAATAGATATTTCAATAGTCCAATAGAAATAATTGACACTTGTATGGATTCACCAACGGTATTCTATTCGGAGCATGGATACCTCGAGTGGTTGCAAGACATTGATAAGTCTTATGATATTTGGGGATTTATATGTAGTGGTGGTGTTGAACGTTTAGGTTGTGCTGAATATGTGTATGCATATTTGAATGCGGAAGATACAGATTTAACTAAGAAGGTTCATCTTTTATTTGTTCTTTTTGAACAGATTGGCATTGCTCTTAATCAAGAAAGAGTTGTCGATAAAATTCGTAATACATATTTAAAATACGGACCATATGGAGACATTACATATATTCATTCTTTGGTAAAATCTACTGACTATTATTATTCGGATGACAAAGATGGAATTGAGATATTAGATGATATAAGGAAACATAAGGATATATGTATAGGTACAGTATCTGAAATGGGAAAAGAATTACTTGAACTAAAAAAGATGACAGATAAATTGTATGCGAGAATGCAAAACAATCCATTGCTCGCAAAAGCTGGAATATACGATCGAAAATCTATTAAATGTCGTAATTTACAAGGATATTTTTTATATCAATTTTTAAACAGAGAAGTACCATTAGGGTACAGAAAATTAGTAGACGGAAGGTAAGATAAATGGATAAGATTGAAAAATGTATTAATGAATCATCAACTGCAATTGATGAGTATTTGAACTCACTAAGAGAATTGGCGGTTTCGTTGGATGAAAAAAAAGGTAGTGATTCTATAGCATTAAGAAATTTTCTGTTAATTGTATATTCTATAGGAATGATTCTGTGTATTATTTGGACGTTTATGTATAAGAAAATATCTCTTGATCCGGTAGATGAGAGCTTGGGAACATTTGTTACCATTGCAGCCAGTGGTTCAAGTGCCGTCTTTTTTTTCATATTAATAATAAGAAAATTATTGGATGCGAAAGGGCTTAAGTTAATTCAAAAAGGACGGAACAATGTTTCAAAAAAAATAGCTCGACTAAACAATGTCAGACATTCAAGTTCAACATTTGTAACTTTGATGAATGGTTCAAATAAAAATTTAGACTATTATATTGACCTAGGAGAGGATTTGCCATCCTTCATAGCAACAACTGATTATGAAATAAAAAAAGTAAAAATAGATAAAGCAAATAAAGTAGATAATTTTCTTGTATTTACATACTTTGTTGCGGCTGTTGCTGTAGGCGCTTTTATAATTTTATTAATGCAAAATGGATTCAGGAGTATGTTGAGCAGTATTATCACAAAGTTTGGTGGCGATTTTATGACCGCTGCATCATTGGCAAAAGGGATATATACATTTTGTGCCTTAATTGCTATTTTTGCTGGACCTATTTTTGCATGGCGCTTTTTTGAAAAGATTATTATGGTTGAACTTAGAGAGCGTTTGATATTTCTTGTTATGGGTTCAGGAATACTGGCATTTATAGCTTGCGTGATTGCTGTGGGCGTAATTGCTGGCATAATAGCTTTGATCTGGGCATTAATTAAATTAATTTGGGAAATATTAAAATGGATTTTAATTGGTGCATTGGTAATAGGAATAATTGTAGGAATGATTAGTGGAGGCTAATATGAAGAAAAAAGTAAAGGACTATATGATTGTAAGTCTTGTTATACTTGCTTCAATCATAGTTTTTATATTCAGGAAAAATGTTTCTAAGGTAGGTGAACTTGGATATATTGGTGTATTTTTGCTCTGTTTTTTATCAAGTTTGACAGTCTTTTTGCCTTCGCCAGGTCTCTTAGTTGTGATGTCATATGCTTCTGTCTTGTCTCCGATTTTGGTATGTATTATTGGAGCGTTAGGAAGCACCGTTGGAGAACTGAGTGGGTACCTGTTTGGTAATTCAATAGGAGAACTATCAAAAAAATGGAATTCATTCTTGGAACGAGTGAGTCATAAGATAAAAAATATATATGTTTTGGTTTTTGTTTTTGCATTGATACCGTTGCCGCTTTTCGATTTTGTTGGGGTATATGCTGGAGGAAGAAAAGTCAAAATACCATATTTTTTTATTGCATGTTATATAGGAAAATTGCTGAAAATGATTTTTTATGCATACATAGTTAGCAATATTATTTTGCAGATTGCAAATACATATGATTTGAGGTGGTAAGATGCTTGTTTTTAAATGCTCTAAATGTGGCGAGATATATCGAAAAAATGAGGTGCCAAATGATGAAATTTGCACATCATGTGGTTCATATTTGAAGGTAGTAAATATAAATGATGATGTCAATCCAGAAAGATATCATATGAATGATAATTTATCATCTGGAGTTAAATCAAACGTTGGGCGTATTAGAACCGAATCATCGCAAACCAGAACATTAGAACCGGAATTAAATTATAGAAATGGAAACAGCGATAATAAATATCAATCATCACGCATAAAAACTGAAAATAATGAAAAAGAAGGACATAGAAATAGGTATTCAACGACTCGTTCATCAGTAGATTTTGGAAACGAAAATTCTGTCGAAGGAACAATAATTAGTGCAATTAATGATGATGGATATAGAAGACTTCCCTGGGAAAAGTTGTATGAAAGATATGCATATTCACAGAATGTTGGTAATATTCAAAATTCAATTTATATTAGATGTGTGGATAGGGACGGAAATGTTAGCAATAAAACTATAATAAAGTATGGTCAAATTCGAGGTGGAATTGGATTATTCCGTACTGGTATGCGTATTAAGGCAGAGGGAAAAGTTAACAAGAAAAATGAAATGATGGCAAAAAAAATAATATTAGAAGACAATATAATTGTAAGTACTAGAACTGAAATGGCGGATATATTTTATTATGCTAGTCCACTTTTATTTATTTTAATAGGTATTCTGATTTTTAATATTAAGTCGATATTCAAAGGCATAATAAGTAGCGGTTATTTAAAATGGTATGTTATAAGTATAATATGTACATTTTTTGCTACATTTTTTTTATTAGGCAGAGTTGTGAGAGTGCCTATTGTGAATAGATTTCGAACGTGTACCTGGGTGTCTCTTATATTAGGGACTGTTGTTTTTTTTGTTATCAAATCAATATTTGCACCATAAGGAGATGTTTTACAGTGGGAAAAATAGATTATATAAAAGTTGAAGAATTTAATGCAGGAATAAAGGAATTGGAGTACGGATACAATTCAGTTATTGAACATTTATATAATATTGAGGATAATTTTAAGATTCAAGCAGAAAGACAAGATTATTCATATTTCCAAATTGATGAAATAGCTTATGAAAACGATGAATTAAGAATGGAAGAAATAGTAAATGCATTGTACGCGACATATATTCCGTTTTGTGTTCTGTTTAAAAGTTCTGATGGTGTATTAAAGATATATATTGGAACTGAATATAAATATGCAGAAGTAATTTATAATATTTTAAATAGTTCTTTTTGGGTTAATTCAAAACAGATGGAAAATGGAACTGCTGAGCATAGAGAGTTGCTTAGTAAAAGGGAGGTTTTTGATGACTCTTATAATTTTTCGGGTGTAATTAGAGGTGGAATAAAAAAGAAGGATAAGAATGAAAAAAACACAGTTATTGACTCTATAATGTCCGGAATTAGAGGTGAGAACTTTTCAATTGTAGTTGTTGCCAAGCCTATGAACCGTCGAGATATTATTACCTTACTTGATGACTGGAGCGAATTAAAAAATCGTGGAGAAATAATTAAAAGTAGGCAGGTATCAATGCATGATGATTTACATTCTGTCTCATATACTGAAACGAGTCACAAAGTTATGAATTATCTTGAAATCATAGATAGATATTGTGATTTATATAGTAACTCATTGGGAGAAGGACTATGGGAATGTACCATTAAGTATTTTGCTGATTCAGAATCAATAGTAAGTGCAGTTGCTGGTATTTTGATATCGAAATTATATACTGCGGAAGTTCCAGAACGTATACAGTGTAAAAGTATTCCTCATATCGGATATAACGACGAATTATATATTAATAGGGTTAATGTTTCGATTGATAATGGACCTAAAATGCAATTTCCTGTTTATTCATCCTTTATTTCATCAGAGGAACTAGCAGTTGTGACGGAACTACCAAGATATGATGCAATAGGAATACCTGTAAGAGAAAATGTGCGTTTCGATTTGGCACAAACTATTAAGGGAGATATTGTTCTTGGAGATATTTTGCAGAATCGAAGAAAAACAAAAGAAAAATATTGTCTCAATATAAATGAGCTGAATAGACATGCTCTTGTTGTTGGGCTAACAGGAGGAGGTAAAACAAACACAATCAAAAATATTCTAGTCGAAACGACTAAAAAGAAGAAAATTCCTTTTTTAGTCGTTGAACCTGCAAAAAAAGAATATTGGGAATTATACAAATTAGGATTTGATGAACTTAAGATATATTCAATGAATGAAAATAATATGATATATGTAAATCCATTTCAGAGAGTAGGGGATGTTCCGATTCAAATGCATATTGATTATGTATTTGCTGCGTTTAAGGCATCTTTTATAATGTATCCTCCAATGCCATATGTTTTGGAAAGAGCAATCTATAGTATTTATGAAGAATGCGGATGGGATATAACAAATAATAAAAATGAGATGGGGGAAGTGTTTCCCACAATAGAACAATTGTATTATAAAATCCCAATTATTGTTGAAGAAATGGGATATGACTACAGAGAACAGAAAAATATAATTGGTGCACTTCAAGCAAGGATACATTCTTTAAGAATAGGTGTTAAGGGTCAGTGTTTAAATGTTAGACGGTCGACGGAAATTAATCAGATTTTAAATTCCAATGTTATAATTGAATTAGAAGGAATCGCAGACGAGGAAACAAAAGCTTTTATTATGAGCCTATTAATGGTTCAGCTGATGGAATATCGAGTGAATCAGAAAGATTCTCAAAAAGAATTAAAACATTTATTTCTAATGGAAGAAGCACATAGACTTCTAAAAAATATTGAATCTGGAAGTGGAGAAAATGCTGATCCAAGAGGAAATGCAGTAGAAATGTTTTGTAATATGCTTGCAGAACTAAGAAGTAAAGGACAGGGATTTATTGTCGCGGATCAAATACCATCAAAATTAGCACCGGATATAGTAAAAAATACAAATTTGAAGATATTACACAGAATTGTGACAGAAGAAGATAGAGAACTTATGGGAAAAAGTATGCACATGAACGATTCTCAAATTAGTTTTTTGTCGAACTTGTTACAAGGTCAAAGTGCAGTTTATTCTGAACATGATAATGAACCTAAAATGGTATTATCTACACATGTAAATATATATTCCGATGCGAATCGTGCAAATCTTTCATACTATGAGATTTTAGATTTATGTTGTCCTGAAAAGACAACATGTATAAGCGAAAAAGAAAAAAGTTGTTGTTGTGTATTATGCCCATTTAATTGTGATGGAAGGAAATCTAAAAAAATATATGGATATATTGATGATGTTGAATTTGCTCGATACTTAAGTCAACTTAGTAAACAGTATGATGAAGATATTCTTATACTAATTGTTTCAGAATGTTTAGCTGATATTAGTTCAAACTATTCAGATGACGAACCATTATGGGGAATGTCATTTTGTATTGCTAATGAAATATCGTGTTTATTAGATTTTTCATTTGAGCAAACATCCAATATGGTTGAGGCTCTAAAAAAAGTTATTTCGAGCATGGAGGGAACTCCAAAAATCTGGAGAAAGGGTTAAATGGTGAGTAAATATGTTATTGGAATTAAATGAAGATGGAAATGAACGTGAAAAAAACAAATTAGATAAAGAGGATGTCTACAAGTTCAAAGAAGAAATAATAGAAGAATGGAGCCAATCACTTAGAAAAATTGGATCTAAAGAAGTCTATGATGCAGCTATTGGTAATACAAAAAATAAAGAATTGTTATATGCTTTAAAATCTGATTTACTTAACGATAATCCGGATGATGATCCTAAAGTTAAGGAACTTGTTCTAAAAATCAAACGAAGAAAATAACTAAAATCTATAATAGTCGGTATTACATATGGGGTTTGGTTCATATTATTTTTTTTATAAACTAAGGGGAGAAGTTGAAAAAACGGATGGAGATGGCTCAATTTATCTTTTGCTAAATCAAGAAGTGAAAAAGGTTGTGTTTCCAATTATATCGAACCAAATTCCATTGGAATATGTGGAAGATGTTTACCAAGACGTATTCTTTTCTGAATGGAAAAATATCACATCATATATAATTAACATGGAGCATAAGACAGAATGCCAAAGATTAGCATGGTTAATTACTGTAGCGAATGGACGCATAGCTGATTGCTATAAGAAAATAAAAAAATTGATTCGGAATTGATTTATATAGAAGATATTGGATACGAGATAGCATCTGATAATAAACTATGTTATGGATATAACGAATTTACATTAAGGATGAAAAATGATCACGAAAAATGCTTGCATGTTAGGATTCCAGATAGTGTATACGCACCGTTAGCCGAGAAATTAGAAAAATTGAAAGATGGAGAAAAATCGGAAATAAGATGTTTCAATTGAGTATTAAAACTATTGTAGACGGAACTAATCGTATACAAAAAAATAGGAAGCCGAGAAGGGAGGCGATATAATGGATAAGCATATAGAGTATGATGATACAGTAGATTATGTAAATTGTAGAGAGCTATCAAAAAAATGTAATCCTGACTCAGCAGGTTAATTCTCATATTTTAAAATTTGATGAATGTAAAAGGGTTTACAATGCAATATTAGCTTTTTATGATTTTGCTTTTGCCAATTCATTAGGTAAAAACTTCCTTGATTGATTCCTTCGAGAACATCTCAAACTTTAAAGAACACGAAAAAACTAATAGTCTTTTAGAGGATGTAAATACCGATGACTTAGTGCATGTACATGAATTAGTCCTATAATGAAGATAGCACACATGCATGTGACTATTATTTATAGGAGGTTCGATAACTATGGTGTTGATTATCGAGAGATTCTGAGGCTTGATAACCTCGGATACATCAAGAAGGACATTGCATCCAGTATACACAGTTTCAGAAACACTGTTTCTGAGATCCTGACACTGGCCGTTAGATGACGATGCACCAATTGGTCTATGGAAAATTTGTTTTATCCGGGACGAAATAAGGATAATGAGGAACGACTTATGCCCGATTATCCGAAGGTTCACAGGAAACTCGCCAAGAAAGGCGTTACCCTTACACTACTTTGGACAGAATACTGTCTGGAAGCCAGCACTGCTGACAAAAAGCCATATATGAGTACACAATTCAATGATAACTAATATATTACTAAAAGTTACATTTTTAGCTACCAAAAGTTACATTTTGCTCTAAATCGCCATTTGATATGATAGGATAACAACATGAAGCCAAGCTTAAGGAGACAATGAAAATGACAGATTATATTAGAATAAAATACGCAGGATATTATTTTGAATACACGAAATATGACGTTAATCCAAGTGTGTATTATGATAAACCAGTGTTGGATGATATTAGGGAAGTACTTGATAAAAGAGCATGGAATATCCAAGAATTAAATCTATGTTATATAAATCTTAGATATGAGTTTAGTGAATATTATGATAATGATTTTGAAACTATACGAAAAGAACTTATTGAATTGGAAGAAAAACTAGAAACAGAGTATAGATTTCAATTTGGCGAAAGCGGATATTTTCGTTTAACACCTAGAAACAAATATCTGGAAGAACCAACTTATGAAGAACAGATGGATGAAATTTGCACAAAGTGTGGAAGGATAATTCCTAGAGTCGAAAGAAGAATATACATAGATCGTGGACTAGGAGAAATTCAAAACGGCGGTAGAGTTGATGAAGGGGCTGCTGTACATCGTTATTGTCCATACTGTGAAGAAAATGGGTTAATAAGTTATGCAAATATATATGAAGTTCGCGCAACTATTGAAGAAAATAATATGCTAGAACTGGCAAATAATAACAATTATGAAGCTGCTATTGATTCAGCATATAAAGCTATCGATCAGTATTTAAAGATAGATCCGTTTTATGAAGATTTATTTAAGAGTATGCATAATAAAGTAGGACATGTATATTCTGTATTAGCGGAAATGAGATTTGATTCGGAACAATTGGATGGACAGAGGAGTATAGTTCAAAAGGCGATATACTATTTGGAAAAAGCGGATAAGTACAAAACGCTCGTAGAACCACATGATTTGTTGAGAGCATATTGTATGTTGGCATTTTCTATGGCCAGAGATCCCAAAGTTGAGAACACAGATGCAGATAGAGTAGAATTAAATAGAATCAAAGATCAATTAGATATACAGGCAGAGAGATCAATTTATTTATATCAAAATATTCCAGATCTTCCTTTGGAGGAATATGAAAAAGAGGAAACATATTGTGAAAGACAGCGAATATTGGGAAGAATCATGATTTTGGCAACTATGGATAAGTTTCATTACCCTATTAATGAAATTAATAGTTATATTGATAATATCAAATCTATCATTATTGATAGTAAAAGGATAAGTGAAAGTGATAAACAGAATTATCTTACTAATTTGCCTAACAAGTATATAGAGCATACTGATAAAAAAGGATGTTATGTTGCAACCGCGGTATATGGTTCATATGATTGCCCGGAAGTATGGACTCTGAGAAGATTTAGAGATGAGTTTTTGAATGAAAGAAGGTTAGGAAGATTACTTGTGAAAATATATTACAAAATCAGCCCAAGATTAATACTAACTTTTGGTTCTATAAAATTGATAAAAAATATTAACAGAAAGATATTGGATAAACTTGTTAGAAAACTGAATGAACGTGGATATGTTGACAGCAAATATATAGATCAATGATCCAAGGAGAAAATTTATGAGTAATTCTATATCATTCAATAGCATTATTCAGCATAATGAAATGATTAGAAAAAGAAATATATGTTGTATTTATTATGGAACTAACCTATGCACATGCACTATGTAGGGGAGTGCATGCTCTAGTAACCAATATTTATAAAATCATAGAATTAATATAAAAAATGGGAAAGGAAAATAAGAATGAAATTTGATGATACTTTAAGAAGGGCTATGAATGGTGAAATAGAGGCAATGAAAGAAGTAGCCTATGCTTATTTTACAGGACAAGATATTGAGCAAAATATTGTGGAAAGCGAAAGATGGTATGAGAAACTTGTAGCACTAGAGGATGACGTAGCTGCAATGGAATATGCAGAATTCTTATATAATGGAGATGGTTTTGAGAAAAATCCCTCGAAGGCAATTGAAATAATTGAATCGATAGCTACAAAAGGAGTGCCAATGGCACAAGAACGGTTGGCGCAAATTTATTGCTCATCAGAAAGATGCGATTTTAAAAGAGCTGTACAATGGAGAAAATTGGCGGTAAATCAGGGATATCCAGATGCAATCCTCAATATGGCGATAATGTATAGGCTTGGAGATGGCGTGGAAAAGAACTATGAAAAGTCTATGGAATTGCTTAAAAGCATAGCGAATTTTTTCCCACGAGCATATTATGAAATGGCACAAATATATATCGAAAAAGAGTGTTATGAAATTGCAGTAGATTATCTTCAGAAGGATTCTGATGAAGCATGTTCACAATATCAACTAGGGAGAGTATTTATGGGAGATCACGGCATTGAACGAGATATGGACAAGGCGGTATATTGGTTAGAACGAGCAACGAAACAAAATGCGGTACGACCGATGGCAATGCTTGGATGCTGTTATCAAGATAACACATATGGAATTGCAAATGGAGAACGTGCATTATATTGGTTCAACCGAGCGATTGAGGCTGGAGATTATAGTTGTTATAGTAATATTGGCAATATGTACGCTAGTGGGCTTGTATTGGGTAAAGACATTGACAAAGCTGTTTCCTATTGGACTAAAGCCGCAGAATGTGGATGCGTAGATGCACAAGAGTATTTATCCTCTATTTATCGAAAAGCAGATATCGTGCCTGAAAATCCGCAGTTGGCATTTTATTGGGCTAATATCGCAGCTGATAATGGAAGTGTGCAGGCACAGATTGACGTCGCATATGATTATTTTGAAGGATATGGAACAGCTAAAGACATATATGCTGGTATTGAAAAAATGAGTACCTATGCAAATGGTGGGAATACTACGGCAATGGTAAAATTAGGATGTTTGTATCGTGATGGACATTTTGTTGAACAAGATATTGATAGCGCTATTTACTGGTACAAATTAGCAGAAACTCAGGGAGATGCAGAAGCCATTAATTGTTTAGGACAAATATATTGTAAATATTTGATGAAACCTGAGCAAGGTTTTGAATACTATTTAAAAGCTGCTAGAATGGGACTTTCATTAGCGCAGATAAATGTAGCAATGTGTTACAAGAATGGACAGGGTGTAAAAACTGATATAAAGGAACAAGAGAAATGGTTATTGAAAGCCGCTGAGAATGATGACGATTCTGCATATGTATATCTTGGAATAATGTATAATGAAATTGAGGATTATGATGGTGCACAGTACTGGTATATGAGAGCGGTTAAAAAATGTAACACTTATGCGATGTGCAGATTAGCCCTACTGTATAAGGAAGGCAGAACAAGGAATATTACTGAAGACAATGCGCGGAATTTGCTATTAAGAGCAGAAACTATGGGAGAGTCATTGGCAACAAAGATTCTCGAAAAGCTTTTCAATAATATTGACTAGTCTGTGAGAACAATATTTATGATTTTGATAATAATTTAACATTTAATCAAACTACATATTCTGCAATTGTGGGAGGTAAAGCGGTTTGTGCTGGCTATGGAAGGAATTTATGCTTATTTGATGGATTTAACTGAATATTCCGGATGATAATCTAAATCCAATCCGCAGAAGTCGGAAATCTGCTCCGGAGTTTTACCGGAATTAAACATTGACAATACAAATTCAGCTCTGCCTGTAGCTTAACCTTTATAATAGCCATCTTCATACGCTATCTGCTTTAAATTCACAATCCGTATATGTTATAATAATTCCATATTAAAGGAGACTCACTATGCATTACGTTATTTCAGATATACATGGGCAAATCACAGAGTTTAAAAACCTGCTTGAAAAAATAGATTTTGACGGAATCCGTGATAAAATGATAATAGCAGGCGACGTTCTTGACCGTGGTAATTATGGAATTGAACTGATTAAATATATAGAACCGTACATTGAAACAGGTTCAATGAAAATACTTATGGGAAATCATGAAATGTTTTGTCTGAACTATCTTGATGGAAAACTGGATGATTTTACTTATAAATTATTTGGTGGCGCAGGCACAATAAAAAGTCTTAATAAGATGACGAAAGAATCGAAAGAAAATCTGTATCTTTTTCTTAAAAATCTGCCTATTTATGAGGAAATCCGGACAAAATATGGTGAAACAGTTGTTACTCATTCCGGACTTTCTGCAAATTGCATAATATTTAATAAGGATAAAACAATTAATGTTGCAAAATCGATTGAGGCAGCGGCGGACATAAATTTATACGATTTTTTATTATCCGATGATATCCACCGTATGGAAGAATATGACCTTAACCGTTTAGATAAGTTTTTGATTGTAGGACATGTTCCGGTAATGAATCTAAATGATGATGAAAGTAACCATATCTACAGAGCAACCGGTTATATGTGTATTGATACCGGAGCATCATTTGTAGAAAAAGGTGGTGCTGTGTCTTGCTATTGCGTGGAAGCTGATGAGCAGATATATTTATAAAATTTTAATAATATTCCTCTTTATTTTTCTATAGTCTTGTGCTAACATACAACTAAAGCATTCATATTCTTTTTTCTATGACGTAAGTCATTTCTAATTTCTAAATTGAAATCAATGCTTTATACCCAATCTAATTTTATAAGGCAGGAAGTTTTTATTTAGAATTAATGGCTTTTTCTGCCTGGAAGGAGAACATATGAATAATGAAACTGTAAACAGAAAATACAAGGATACCGTATTCAGGCTTTTATTCAAAGATAAGTCTAATCTTCTCTCACTCTTTAATGCGGTTAACGACACCGACTTTTCCGATGAAAACGATATCAAGATAACTACCATTGAAAATGCCATATATATGACGAGCAAGAATGATATTTCCTGTATCATAGATATGAAGCTTAACCTTTTTGAACACCAGTCAACAGTCAACCCGAACATGCCATACCGCAACCTTGAATATGTGACAAAGTGTTTTAAAAGATATGTTGGTAATTTTGATATATATACCGGCAAAGCCCTTACCTTACCTAATCCTAAGTTTGTTGTGTTTTATAACGGTGTTAATGAGCAGCCGCCAATCAGGGTAATGCGTCTGTCCGATTTATATGCCCACAAGGACGAGATACCTAATCTTGAACTTGTGGTTATCCAGTACAATATCAATAACCTGGCGGATTGCACCTTAATGGACAGATGTGAACCCCTTAAGGAATATTCAGAGTTTATCGGATGCATCAGAAGCAATCTTAAAACAATGGATAAGGGAGAGGCAGTGGATTCAGCCATTGATTATTGTATCGGAAACGGTATTCTTAAAGATTTTCTCACTAATAACAGAAATGAGGTCAGGTCAATGAGTTTATTTGAATTTGATGCGGAAGAACACGAAAAGGCGATAAAGCAGATAGCGTATGAAGATGGCTATGATAAAGGTGAACTTGCGGGCTATAACAAAGGTGAACTTGCGGGCTATGATAAAGGAGAAGAGGCAGGTGCTATCAGAGGCAGAGCTGAGCTTATATTATCAATGTTTAATTCCGGTAAGACACCGGAACAGATTTCTGATTTTTGCGGATTAGATTTGAAAGAAGTGGAAAAGGTTATAAAATCCCCAATGTAAAATCGAAAGATATTTTATTAAAGGATTATTTTACTCCGGACATATTTGCGGACACAATTAACGCAATATTGTATGACGGAAAGAGTGTGGTAACGCCTGAAAAGATGCG
>OKWR01000307.1_pt1 | contig 59212 bp, 57 predicted proteins | sample 1607101 | NCBI WGS metagenome assembly OKWR01 (sample SAMN04414076, study PRJEB24778) | human gut metagenome | material: faecal | host: Homo sapiens
CTGACAAGCTCCGCGAGTTTTTCGCCGAGCATCAGGATAAGCCTGCGCTTGAAAATCCATCAAGCGCAAGCTAAAAATTTTTGTCGTGTGCTTGACATACGGGTGGCGCAAATCATGGAAGCGAATAGACGGCAACCCTGCCTGCTTGAGTAACCTTTTCATTTGATGATAGGGAGTAGAGGGGGCCATTGGTGCTTCCGGACGAACAGGATTGGGAAAAATCCACTGACTATAGGACGTTTTCTTTCGGTTTTTAAGTAACTCCAAAGTATGGGGCGGTAATGTAATGGTACGCCTGCCTGCGTTAGTCTTCGTTTCACCTACACAGCATGGCTGATGCTTCATTGCTATCACCGCACGGCGTATCCGCAGCTTCCCTGTAGAAAAATCCAGGTCCTGCCATTGCAGGCCGCAAATCTCTCCACGGCGAAGCCCTGTCGTCAGCTCTGTATAGAAAAAATCATGCCAGACAGCGTCATTCTCCAGCTCTGTCATAAACCTTTCCACCTGTTCTTCGGTCAAAATCTGCTTCGGGGGATAGTTCGGTTTCGGGATTCTCGTACCATTTGTTGGATTGTCTACTACAAGATGTTCCCGCACAGCCGCATCCATGGCCTCATGAAGCATCATATGGATTCTGCGAATAGAACTATCCGCAAGCTGAAACCCCATGGTATCATGCTCATTGATCCTGCCATTTTCCTTCAGTCCGTTGTACATCTGCTGAATATCTTCTGTGGTAATATCCGAAATTCGCATCATACCCAAGCGTGGCTTGATATAGTTTTCGATCATGCTTTCATAGCTGGATAAAGTATTGGGTCGTACCGCATACGCCGCATAGTTCTCTTTCCATCGATCCAGCCACTCGCCCAATGGAATATAGCAGTCCTCGGACAGTTCAACATCCCGGTATATTTCAATGTGCTGGTGAAGTTTCTCCATCAGCATTTTCTGTGTTTTGGCGAAGACGGAGCGAAAGATTGGAGTACCATTGGCTTTATGCCCGACAACGATCCGGCCTTCCCATCTTCTATCTTTCCTTTTTCGAACCAGACCATCGCCATCCGGTCTTTTGTTTGCCATTTCGTATCCCTCCTTTTTCCAAACACATATCACAGAATTTCATAAATATCCAGGTGGCAAAACGGAGAAAAAACGTCCTTTATTCCGCATTTCCGTTGCGTATTGCAAGCAGGATACCCCGCATAACATAATCCACACACGGGATCGCCACACTATTTCCAAGGGCTTTATACCGTGCCGCATCGGAAGCTCCGGGAATATCTGTCCAATGGTCAGGAAATCCTTGCAAGCGCTCACATTCCAGTGGTGTCAGACGGCGAATCAGGTTTTGGGAGGCCACGATGCACTTATCATTGCTGACATACTGATTGCCAATACCCTTATGGTCTGACCGGACGAGTGTGCCGACTACATTCTGATAAGGCTGTGCCACCAGATCTGTAGCATCCTTGTGCTGCCGGGCGCTTTCGGTGCTGACCACTTCGCTCTCCGCAAAAACATCTACCCGCTGACGGCTGAATACCGCATGGTGATCTGTCGCCGTCAGGGTATATGCAATGTCCTTCTGATATCCGATACCGTTGCCGCCGTTCTGGGGCTGACGATCAATGGCATTGCCATCAATACAAAAGACTTCAGGATCATTTCCTACCAAAGGCACATTATTGCCTCCAGTACCGCATCTTGCTGATATCGTCGGCACCACATCCAGTGGACCTTTATACCTTGCGTCTATCCCATGATTCTCGTACACCATGGGGACGTAGCCGCCTCCCATTCCCATGGACGCTGGAAGCGTCGTAGAGATCCCATCCGTTCTGACAGTAGCGTGTTTTTGATTGGATTCCAGCAATAGTGGCTGATGTCCATGCTCCTGGGCACGCAGCGTCCCAGCGATATTTTCCGAACAATGCATAACCTGACCGCCTTGATCATTGAGGCACAGAATGTTCAGCTTTTCTTTCAGCTCTCTTTCTGGGGTATCGGCTGCAATCTGCGTCCGCTGCTTCTCTGGTTGGGTCCCCAACAATATAGAGTTTTCTCCATCACTGTCAGTAACACCTTGGCGAGCCTGAGTAACAACGGAACGCATTTGCATGTTTTGTGTTGCCATCAAAGCACCGGACAGGCCACCCAAGTCAATTCCCTCATTTCGCTGATTGATATGATAAGACGCACCTACAGGTGGAGGCATATTTGTATTTCTTAGCCCTGCCTGAACTTCCAGTGCCTCTTTAAGCCGCAGAGGCAGTTCCTTCCCTCGTTCCATACTGCGGCGGAGTATACCCAAACAGGCTTTCCTGGTCAAATAGTATTTGGAGTGCGGCTGTTCCTCCAAAATCTGCCACAAGGAAGATTCTTTTCCTTCTCTGGGGCACACCCCAGTATTGAGCGTCCATGCATCGCCACGCCAGGGAGAAAGAGTCTCCCAATACGATTCCCCCAGCAGATTCCCAACGCCCTCGGACAGGTCGAGGAACAGATATGGTATCGAACTTAATTCGGACAATTTCTTCGAGAACGATACGAAAATCTTCGCCTTTGGGCTGTCCGCTGGAGAACGCCCCTGGGACATTTTCCCAGCATAAAAATCTTGGTCGAACAGAGATGCCTGCCCGTCCTCGAAGTAAATCAGCACATCTCATCTCCTTTGTAATTCTCGTTTGCTCCAAGAATAAGCCGGAGCGCGCACCGGCTAACCCCGCACGCGCCCCAGCAACGGATAGGTCCTGGCATGGACTCCCGCCGCAGATAATATCTACCGGCGGGAGTGTCCCACCATTCAATTTCGTAATATCCCCAACGTGTACCATGTTGGGAAAACGCTGCTTTGTTACCTCTATGGGAAATGTTTCAATTTCACTTGCCCACAGAGGTCTAATTCCACAGTGAACTGCCGCCAGCGGGAATCCTCCGATGCCATCGAATAGGCTCCCCATAGTAATTGGCCGCAGATCGTCACGCACTCGCTCTACCACCTTCCAGATATTCCGTTCCTTTCACAGCGGAAATAAATTGTTCAACACCATAAATAGATGGTGTCAGCGGATACTGGCTCAACGCCGTCAGCACCCTTTCCCGATAAGGGCCATTCTTCGCTGCTCTGGAATCCAGAATCGCAATCACCCCTGTGTCATTCTCCGTTCGGATTAGCCGTCCGGCTCCCTGACGTAGCTTTATGATCATCTGCGGAATTGCGCACTCCTGGACAAATTCTCGGACCGTATCGTACTGTGTTTTCTTGTACTCCATGAGCTGCGATCTGAGAGGGAAGGGAAGTCGGACAATAATCACAGAGGAAAGCACATCTCCAGCACAATCCACCCCCTCCCACATACTCCCGGATGCAAACAAAACACTATTCTTTTCTCTTTTGAATTGCCCAATGGCAGTTTTGTCGCTGCGCGTCATCTGAATCAAACGATAGTCCAACAAACGTTTTTTTACCTTTTCATAAACCATGCGAAGCATCCGGTAGGATGTGAAAAGAATTGCGGTGTGTCCTCTGGTTGCGTGTACCAGCTTCACGATCTCATCGCACACAGCTTGAATGTATTCGGGATCATCCATATCCGGGAACGGAACATTTTCAGAGATATAGAGACGTGTGTGATTTTTGTAGTCAAACGGAGAGCCGTTACTGTGTTCCAGTGTGGCACCTTCTGGGATATTTCCGCTGATTCCCAGCTCATGTTTGAAATACCGGAACCCCGTATCATCTTTCATGGTTCCAGACGTGAGTACCCAATGCGTATTGGGCATGGACCACAAATTTCTGTTTAAGTTTCCGCGCATAGCCGTAGGGACACCGCACAAAGACAGCATTCCGTTGCCCCTGTCCACTTCCATCCAACAGAGGTAGTCCCCAGGATGCGTGAACGTGGAGAGCTGCTCCTTGACCATCTTGCACCCCCGTTTCTTCCTCGAATCCGTTTGGAACTCCTCGATTTTTCGGAGATTTTCCAAAATACCAGAAATATCTTTTATCGTCTGCTCATTCAGCTCAATGGTACACCGGTCTTCACCATCATCCAGGCACAATCCGATATTCCGAAAAATATCGGCGTTCTTTTCCAATGTCCTTGCGAGCAGCTGCCGATACTGTTTCCGAGTGTGTTTATCCTTACCGGCATACTTTACGGAATCCAGCAGGTCAGGGATGGTATCCTGCGTAATCTCTGCCCCATAAACGGAGTTGGCCGCTTCCAAAAGCTGATGCGCCTCATCAATAATGTAGTAATTACTGTCCAGTAGCACACCATGGCCAGTGCTATTCTTCAGCCGCTGGGAGGTCAACAGCAGATTATGATTGGTAATCTGAAAGTCAAACTTTCGGTTTGCGGATGCCTGTTTTAAGAATTGGGCGTACCGGCACTGATTTCGATACCCACATTGTCTGCAACTGCCACTGGCACAGATTTTTGCCTTTACATAGCTTGGGAGTTGTACTGTATCCAGGTCGAAGCCCCTTACAGGTAAATTCAACATATCCAGCATGCAGAGAGTATCACTATACCGTTCGCCTGCATCCATTAGGCCATTCACATAGTCATGGTATCGCCGCAGGCAGAAGTAATGTTCTTTTCCCTTCCTCAAAATCGCCCGAAGAGGCCGGTCTAAAATACCCGCGTTCTGAAGGACCTGGGACAGACGGGGAATCTCTTTATCCATAATCTCCCTCTGCAGGTCAATGCTGGACGTCGAAATCGTAATCGGGTTGGCAGCGTACCGGTATGTCCCATCCATCCGGGACGCAACAAAAGCCGCCGTCAAATATGCCATTGTCTTCCCGGTACCAACTCCTGCCTCACAAAGGGTGACTTTCTTTCCGACAAGGCCATTGTACATCACATTGGCCATTCTCACCTGATCCTCCCGCACAGAAAATCCAATTTGCGGAAGCAGGCAGTGGAAAATCATGTCAATCCAGTTACCTCGCTGGATTTGTTCGCCCATATTCATCCGTCTGTCACCAGTGTACTTGATGGCATAGAGGATAGCCGGGATCATCATCGGATAGTTGTGATCGTCCATACGTTCTCTCGTCATCATCACAGAGGAGCCAAGCCCTGTTGTCTTATCCAACGCAATATAGTGATTCATCACCTGATGACAGTAGTGATAAATGATATAGCGTCCCTCAAACGTAAAGTCATAGATCCCGCTGGGGTCTGCTTTCATCCGATCCGGCATCATCCGAAAGCTCATGAAGTCATTTTTCTGGATTTCAAACATAATGGTATCCTCCTATATCTTATGAATCATACTGGTATGATCCACTATTTTTACATGATTTCTACGACTGGCTGCCTACTTAGGAATAAAACGTCCCAACAAATTTCTCAAACTGTCGCTTGTACTTTCTCGCCACCTGCTCAGAAACACCGCACCGTCTGGCTACCTCAGCAGTACAGGATGTCTTCTTTCCATCCATATAGTAGTCCATCAGCATCGGTGCCCAATTATGCCACTCAGCCACTGACTGGCGCAGCTGTGCACAAGTCAGACGGCTTACCGCGGAATCTGCAATATCTTCACTTTCAAGACCCGCATTCGCTAAAATATCATCTTGCATGGTGAGCATGGACTCCACCGGGATATGCTCATACTGCTTTCTATGCTGGAGGTTATCCCGAATCTTTCGCTGCTCCCGATCCCACTCCTGCCACGTCTCTTTGGTTGTTTCAATGAACATGCAGTCCACACCTTTGTCATCCGGAATAACATCGCGGATAAAGTAGCGGCGCTGATCTGTGGGAAGCTTTGCGCATGCTTGGACAATCGCATGCCAGTTCTCCGCGGTTGTTTCTACCAGGCAGGTACTCCCGTCCAGCTGTTTTTCTTGAAGCAGGTACGTTGTTCGCATTCCTATATCCCTCCTGCGCAAAATAAAAAGCCGGGCGCAAAGGCAGAGTATCCCTACTCTAACTTCACGCCCGACCTATGTTGTCATACTGTACGTCACTACAATAGACCTTACTCGGTGTCATGATACGATTCCAATATGCACTTTTTCTTTGTTTACGGAGTACAAAGATTTATGAGACTGTTGCCCGCCAGATATATGTGCCCATATCCTTAGCCGTTCTGTAGTCGAGTTTTCCCTTTACCCTTCGCAAAGAAAGATTTACAACTGCAGTCCTGCCACATTTCTGGCACTTGAGTTCGACCAAACCGCTGGCGGCGCTCATTTTATAACACAATATGCGCCCGCAGGTTTTACACCGAACTTCCACTCGAATAGGTTGGTCTTCTTTTGAGACCATCTCAACCAACTCCTCTCCTGGCTCTGGCCTCCGCAATCAGCTCATTTCGCTCCAGTAATCCAAGCTGCTCCATCCGGAAAGATAACGCACTTCTGGATACCCCAAGCGCATCTGCCATCTCGCAAAAGCACTGATATTTGTATTCTGAGTATTTTCGGCTCAAAACTTTCACCTTATCACCCAGACCATACACGAACATAGCATCTTTCACCGCGTCTTCAGGAAGCAGGAGACACGCTGCCAATGCGTCTGCCTGCCATTCTTCCCAATCCGCAATCTTTCTCCTTGGCGCATTGTTTCGTCTATAATCACAAAGCACACGCTGATTCGGTCCATAAATTCCCGGATATAGACGATACAATATCTGGTGGGCACACTCATGTGCAATCGTGAAATTTCGGCGTCCCTTTGCCTTTGGGGAATGATTCAAACACGCCTCAATCAAAACTGTCTTACCGTCCAAAATGAAAATGGATCTTTCTTTGTTCTCATCGAAAATCGGAACCATCACTTCATCCGGCGCTGTCATTCCTAAGATCGAATGATCATAAGACAACTGGCGAAAGCAAACAGACAGCCCAAGCATTTCAGCTAACTCTATGGGATCAACTCGATAGCAAAGCCTTTTTGGGGGAATGTAGCGCAGTTTGTACTGATCTATGATTCGATTTGCAATCGCTTCAATATCTATTTTTGATAGATACGGCATAGCTTTCTCTCCCATTACGCAGTACTGATCCACGGTTTCGCTACACATTGGGTAACTGTTTCTCCGTTCGTGTTTCTATTATAGAACGTATGTTCATGTTTGTCAAGAACTTTTTATGTCACCACTGCATTTTATGTTTTCTCGCTTTCGGAGCTGTCCTCCATCTGAGATGTTGAATCTCTTTTGAGCCTTTCTCTTGCTTGTCTTCTGGCCTGTAAATTATCTGGACGATAGCGGTCCGGGGGAGGCATTACACCACCTGTTCTACGGAATCCGTCCATCTTTCTGCCTACTTGGGATTTCTCTTGGACGGCCTGGTGCAGACGCGCTTTTGCACTGGCTGGTGGGATATCATACGGCACAACTTCTTCCGAGATCGACTCAAAAACCGCAACTCTCTGCGGATATTTTCGATCCAATGCCTGGAGTACGGTATCTTTACCCGCATAGTGAACGGGACGTGCAGCTTTATCTTCCAGCTCGCATTTTCCCATATTGAACTCTATTCCCCATTTTGTAAACAGCTTTAGCCTGGAAATAAATGGATGTGCTCCTGTTTTCATCACAATGAATGAGCCTGGACGCATCGACTTTAGCTCATCCGCGCTCATCAAAGGTCGTTCTGTCATCTGCAAACTTTCAGATGCGTTCTCATGACCCCGGCTTACAGAGCCGGTCATAACTGTTCGTGAGCCAAGTGCTTTAGAGATAATAGCTGCTGTTTCGCTGGTTGGCGCAAATCCTCCGGCGATGGTCAGCTGGCAATTGTCCTGAATGATTGCCGCTCCCTCTTTTCCATAGTTCTTTTCAAGCTGCTGGTAACTCTGAATAATACTGACGATGCTCAGCTTTCTGGAGCGAGACGCACTATACATCACCTCTGCAGAGCTGATTGGCGGCAGGGAGCCAAATTCATCGCAATAAAACATAACACGGTTATCCAGCGCCCCACCTTTTTCGTCCGCTACAGTCAGAATTTCCCGGTACAGCTGCTGGATCAGCAGTGACACCATAAAATAGGTATTCGGATTTTCCTCCGGGAGGACAACAAACACGGCACATTTCTCATTGCAGAACTTCTCAGCGTCTACTGCAGTGTCGAAGCAAAGGATTTGCTCCAATTCTGAATCCAAGAAAGCATTGAGCCGAGACATTGCTGTGGACATAACGGATTGCATAGCCTGCTCAGAAGTGTTCAGCGCTGCTCCGGCAAACCATCTTGCCTTATGCTCCGCTGGTAGGCGCTCCATCAACAGCTGAAACTGATTCTTGTCTTTTACCTCAGACGGCCCAAGCAGGTCTTGAATCAGCTTGAAGACGGAGACGATGTGACGCTGCTCCGGGTCCGCAAACTCGGCAATCAGGAGGATCGTCGAGGTCATCAAGCCCTCAGCGGCATCATAGAAGAAGGCGTTTTGTCCATAGGAAGACGCATCTCCATCGCTGTAAATAAGTGTTTTGGCAATGATCTTGGCATACTTTTCTGCCTTAGCTTTATACGACAGTTTGGGATCTTGCTTGTATAGATCCGTGTATTTGTTCACCAGATGCAGCAGATTAAAGCTATCCGATTTTGTAGGGTTTCGCAAATCAACGACGGATGTCGAATACCCATAGGCTTTGCAGATGTTCATGTAATTGCGGTAGAGATCACCTTTGGTATCGGTAGTGAGAAAGGACATGCCCGCAGCGCAGGCATATTCCAAATTGGGATACAGCCAAAATGCGGTTTTGCCACAACCAGCCGCGCCGATCATCATGGTGTGAACATCTCCTGTATCTACCAGAGCATACGTTGTTTTCTGAATTGAAACAGGAAAAGCACGACCCTCATTTGAATTCAACCGCAGGCTATATTTTGTTTGACAACCAACAACCACCCCCTGCGGCAGCTTTAATTGCGTACACTGATTTCCTAAGCTGCGCCATCGCTGAGGTGTAAACGGAATTTTGCGAAATGTTCGAGTCAGTTCCTGAGCCGTAGCAAAACGAGCCGCGCCATGTTGACCGTCACCCACGGTTTTCGATTTGATACCATTTAGATTGTACATATGCGATGCCGCGGAAATGAGCGCCAGGATTCCCAGCATACTTCCGCAGACAAGAATCAAAATTGTTTTTCCTTCCAGATGATACCCTCCTTTTGTTCAGAAGTATAATTACAAATTCTGAACACTGGCTTCACATTACTGCCCCAGCTACTCCCACATGCCAAGCGTCTGAACTTGAAATTACTTCTTGCTTTTTGCGGATGAAATTTCAGTAAAACCCGGTTTATTGAAATTTCATTCTTACAGAAACTTCAAGATATGTCGTTTCACTGAAATTACCTTACAGAAAACCTTTACTCTGATTTCATTTTCCTACAGTTCGAGTTTCTCTTTTAATCATTATTCTTCAACATCCCCTAGTTTATCTTTCACTGCAAATGTTCATAATATGAAAACAGCAGTGAGTGTTACACACTTTGTCCGCACAAATTAGTAGTTTAAATTCTCATTATGGAATATTAAATTCCTTTTTCTTATTTAATCATTGACTATTTGCGTTATTCATGTTACACTGCCTATAGAGTTCTCTGTGACGAGGAGGTTATTGTATGGAGCAAACTACAGTAAGAGTCGAGAGTATCGAAATTGCCAATTTCAAAAATGTGAGCTTTGGCAAACTAGTACTGGAAAATACCAAGCCGGAATATAGAGCAAGCATTCTCGGTCTATACGGTCAAAACGGTTCTGGTAAGACCGCCCTGATCGATGCCCTGGAATTGTTGAAGCTCGTACTGTCCGGAAAGAGTATCCCTAGTTTTTTTGCCGACTATATCAATGTAGATAGTGCATTCGCTACACTTAAGTACGGATTCAAGGTCGAAGATAGTAGTAAAAAGAATATATACCATGTATTTTACGAAGTATGCCTACGTAAGGACATTAATGATAGCGAGTATAACACAAAAGAGATTGTGGCCAATCCAGCTCATAAAGTCACGCTTTTTGATGAAGTATTATCCTATTCCTGCGAAGCTAACGGCAAAAAAAGTCGCCTCTCTCCAATAATCGATACGCGATCCACATCAGAGCTTCCATTTGTCCCGAAAGTCAAATACAATAAGCTTATTGGTCGAGAGAAAGAGGCTACAACCAATCTTACTGTTGCTAAGCAACTTGCCTGTGAAACTTCACGCTCTTTTATCTTTTCCAAATCACTCCTTAACCAAATTCGTAAAAACTGCACAGATGATAGCTGCCAATTTCTGATAGAGAGTCTCATTTTCTTTGGGAATTATAGATTGTTTGTGATTAACACGACCAACACTGGGCTTATCAGCATGAACATTTTGCCGCTTGCTTTTAACTACGCTGAGCATGGCACAGCTTCTGTTGGCAATCTTATGCTCAAACTTGACGAGCCATCTTCAATCCCAGAGGGGGCACTCTCGCTTGTTCATAAAGTTGTCAACAGCATGAATATCGTTTTGAATCAGCTTATCCCTGGCTTAACAATCGATGTAAAAACTGTTGGACAACAATTACAGTCTAATGGTGCCCGCGAATATCTTGTTCAGCTTATTTCAAGGAAGAACAGCAAAGAGATTCCGTTGCGATACGAGTCCGAGGGTATAAAGAAGCTTGTATCTGTCTTACAACTATTGATTGTTGCCTATAACGAACCTTGCATGACTGTTGCCATTGATGAGTTGGACTCCGGTATTTTTGAATACTTGCTTGGAGAAATTCTTCGCATTCTCTCTGAAAAAGGAAAGGGACAGTTGATTTTTACTTCTCACAATCTGCGTCCATTGGAAACTATTGATAAGAGCTTTATAGCTTTCACCACAACAAATCCGCATAACCGATATATTCGCTTGTGTAATGTAAAGGCTACCAACAATCTCCGAGACTTTTACTATCGCGATATCGTCCTTGGCTCCCAAAGCGAGTCTGTCTATGAGCCAACAAACAATAGTGAAATTGCAATGGCCTTTAGAGAGGCGGGGATTCGAGATGACACGTAAAAAAATTGTCTTCGTTATAGTGGAAGGTCCCTCAGATGATGACGCTCTCGGCGTAGTATTTTCAAAATTCTACAGCAAAGATGAAGTCCATGTTGAGGTCATGCACTGCGATATTACAACAGATTTTGGGCGCACTCCAATCGTTTCAAAAATTGGGAATGTGGTAAAAAGCTACGCTGGTCACACTTTTAAGCAGAGTGATTTCCGTCAGATTATCCATATCGTAGACATGGACGGAGCCTATATTCCAGACGAGAACATTGTTGAAGACCCAGATGCTACAAAACCGTACTATTCAACCGCTGATATACGCACATGTAATAAGGTCGGTATTGAAAATCGTAATAGGCAAAAGCGTGATAACTTAAATCGTCTGATATCTATTTCCCAGGTATGGAAAATCCCGTATTCTGTTTTCTATATGTCTTCCAACCTAGACCACGCACTTTATGGGAAGCTCAACAGCACGGATGACGAGAAAGAACACGATGCATTTTATTTTTCAATGAAATATAAAAATAACCTTCCGTTATTCATCCAATTCATCTCCGAGTCCGAATTTTCTGTATGTAATGACTACAAGGAGTCATGGCGTTTTATAAAAGAGGCCTTACACTCTTTAGAGCGCCATACGAACTTTGGCCTATGTTTTACTACAGTTGAGCCTCACAGTGATAATTTTTCTACACCTAATGCATAATTTTCAATCATATAGGACAACAGCAATCCCGTAGGTAAACTTACCAAACTTCAAGAGCAGTTTAATTCTAATGAAAAAACCACATCGCCAATTCCTTCTGAACTGGTCGATGTGGTTTTTTCTCATAGGTGCGTTTTCCAACACCCAAGCTTGGTTATTGTGAACCTACTTAGCTAAATTAGTCAACATACGTGTGAATGGACACAACCCATCATTGAGTGTTAAATTGCTTAGTCTACATGAGCCTATACAACCGACCTCAAGTGAAGTCACTGCTTAATGAGTTCTCGAATAATGTCCTTATCGGATTCCGGCGTTTTTAGGAGCTTCATTGCGTCATCAACAGAAACAGACAGGCTTTCCATGATTGCACGAATATTGCCAATCTTTCCTTCGAGACGGCCTTCTGTACGGCCTTCTACGAGACCCACTGCATAGCCTTCTGCGAAACCTTCCGCACGGCTCTTGGCCCGTTCAGCCATCATTAATTTTTCAACTTCTCTACACATGGCAGTTATTCCTCGTTGGCAGCATTGCTTGGCCTGTGCTCACAATGTAAGTCTGTATGACCAGCAGTAAATGAAATTACTGCTCAATAAGTTTCCGGACAGCATCTTTTTCCGAATCAGGTAATCCCAAGAACTGCATTGCTTCCTCCACAGAGAAGGACATCTTGAACATGACAATACGGATCGCTCTTGCGCTTGATTTGATACTTCCCTCTAGACGGCCTTCCGCATAGCCTTCTGCGAAACCTTCCGCACGGCTTTTGGCCCTTTCAGCCATTACTAATTTTTCAACTTCTCTGCACATGGTGGTTGCTCCTTTCACATTTTCTTTGAAATACCTTACGCGCTCGGCAAGAACCGAATAGTGCATATCATCTGCCTGCGTACAGGAGAAATCATGCATCAGCTTGCCCAGGGGCGTATCGTTTTTGTGCTGCGCATTGACATATATGACCTTTACTTTAGTAAGTCAAACAGACTGTATTCCCCTTTGGGAATATTGGCTGTCCTATGGTATTCTCTTATCGCCCTTACCAAAGTCTGTGGATTTTCGAAATATCCTTGTGCATACGAAGATCCACTTTACAAAATTCACTTGGCTTCTTTCCAGAATATTTAAAGTGATTATACGCTCCCTCGCTGTGGATAATTAACATCTCTATTTCCGGAGCGGTTATAACATTGATAACATCTATTTTATGTTGATATGCTTTACTAAGACGAAAATCCTCTCGCCTGGAATCCAGAATCCGCACAACAGAAATCTGGTCCGAAAAGCTCTTACGTAAGTACCGCTCCTCAAACTTTTTTGCATCTCTGCAACGAATAACATTGCCGTCCAGCATTTCTTCTCTGGTGAAAATCAAGAGATCGTTGTCAACTAATATGTCAATGATTGCCGTCTCTGCTGATCCTTCGCAGATACACGCTTTATATTTTGCCAATTTCATTCAGCCGCCTCCTTAGTCGATTGAGGCGGCCAGTTTCTTCTTCAGTCCTATATACGCTTCATATGCGGGTGTCGTTCCCGCCAGGTAGCCGCTTTGATATGCGTCACTCTTTTTGATATCATTACGCTTCAGCAGATAACTTAAATTTTCCACAGTAATTCCGTTTCGTTTCTTCACGATGTAAATTCCATCATTTCGATCATATTCATCGAGCAGTTCCGGATAATGGGTAGTAAATATCAGCGTTCCACCTTTTGAGTTAAGACGGCTATCCATAAAAAAGCGCATTAAGGATGTTACTATTGCCTTGTTAAAATGGTTTTCGATTTCATCAATTAGAAGATATCCCCCTGACTGAAGAACCTCCTTTACCATTGAAAATGTAATGATACCTTTGATCGTGCCCGATGACAAATACTGTTCAAGGTCTACGGAATTGTTCAAAACAATCTCGTCTTCACCCCTGAATTTTAAATGGATAAATGTTTTTCCCTCTGTTTGCTCAAAACATAGTTTCTCGATTGTGGGGTCAAGGAAAGCAATCACTTCCAGAGGGATGTCATCAGTAACTGGCAAAATATTTACATTCGTATAAGAAAGCAGGCTGAATACTTCCACTGTATCATTTGTGTTTTTGTTATGCGCAATGATAAAACTGACATCATCTGAAAGATAGGCCTCTTTGCTGTTACGAAATGCTATTGGCTCTATTCCTGAAAAATCAGTCAAATATTTTTTTGACTTAACACTTGCAATAGACTTTTCCCATAATCTTTCGGATATGATTGAGTACACAAAGTCTCCAGTCTTCGCTTTCTTAGACGCAATCGTTGTTTCCAAGCAGCAAATATACTTGCGATTATCATAAAAATAGATACAGATTGTCGCTCTTTCAGTTCCACCGAGAATGTTTTTTGCTTCTGCGTGGTTGATAGGTTCATTTTTCACAATACTCAGTGCCAAGTTAATTGTCTTTAACACTGAAGTCTTACCGGCTGCATTAATACCAATAAACGCACAGGTTGGATGAAGGTAATAGTTCCCCTCCATTTTGTATAGGCTTTCTTTGTCATCTTCGCTCATGCGCTGCTGGGTATAAAAACATACATCCAACTTTTCCTTAAATAACGGAATGCCTTCTGCTGTGATACGAAGCATTTTCATGTGTCCGTCATCCTTTCTAAAAACGTATTTTCCGTTTTTATTTTCCTACGTCCACATTATACCCAATCTGCCAGAAATTATCAACAGATTTTTTGATTTTATTCTCTACGCATTCATCCAGCAAAATTCAACTCAAATTCTCTCAGTTGCCAGAGTGTGCAGCAACGCACACTCTGGCATATTTTCGTTTTTAACGGGATTTTCACCCGATCCTCTGTCCATGCGCCTGCTTCTTTTCCGCAATCTTCCGTCGCAGCTTTCGGTCTATCTCGCTCAAATTCCTATGATCTTTCTCAATATTTCCCTGAAAAATCTGTGCAAGATTGGACGCAAGCCGAATGCAGATAGCACATATCGGTTGTTTCCCATAGCTCTCCAGTATCCTTTGCGCATAAATATTGCCCAGCTCTGCGGAGGCATTCAGTAATTTCTTTCCCAATTCTTCGTCCTTGTCAACATTCTGTCCGAACAGATACATCTTCCCGAGCTGATATAGAGCGTAGCTGTCCCCTTGGTTTGCGGCTTTCCACAGCCAATACAATGCACGTTCAATATCTTGCGGCAGCACATCACCAGTCAAGTAAAGCTTGCCCAGCGTATATTGCGCCGATGTAAACGTACCGTTCGCTGCGGCTGTCAGCAGCTCCTCAGCACGTTTTACATCGACAGGTATCCGTTCTCCAGACAACATTTCTCTCCCAAGGAAATATGCCGCATACGGATTCTTCTGCGCAATTGCGCACTCTAACAGATCCAGTGCTTTTTCAGAATTTGGCTCAACAAGCTCTCCTTGAAGCAATGTCTTCCCCAGCAAATACTGCGCATATTGATTTCCATGCTCTGCAGACCGCTCCAGCCAGTGGACTCCCTCCGAAATATTCTGCGGAATTTCTTTCCCCTGCAAATAGGTTTTCCCCAGCAAGTATTGGGCATAATCATGCTCCTTTTCCGCTGCCTGCGTCAGGTAGTCTATGGCTTTTCCCGGATTTCTCTCTGGGTAATCCATTCTGAGCAGCAGTTTCCAAAGACCATACATAGCGTCTGTATTCCCCAAGTTCACTGCCTTTGCAAAGTATTCAGCAGCCAAGTTCAAATTTACATTTGTCCCTGTGCCCGTCAAATTCATGCTGCCGAGGCGATAATACAACCTATCATCTGCCATCGTCTGCTCGATACGCAGAAATCCCTGATACGCCAGTGCATTCCATTTTTGAGCCGCAGCTGCATCTACAGCAGTCCCGCACCCATCCGCGTACATTTTTCCAAGCTGATATTGCGCGTAAGCGTTCAGCCTTTTTTCATCCGTAGCCGCAATGGTGAACAGTTCGAATGCGTGAGTATCATCTTTTTCTACACCTTGTCCCCGATAGTATTGCCCCCCAAGAGCGTAAGCCGCAAGCGAATTCCCGGAAGCCATTGCTTTATCAAACCACTCTGCGGATTGTTTATAGTCCTGCTCTATACCATGCCCAAGCGCATACAGCTTGCCGATCCGGTATTGCCAGTAGCCTTTCTTCTTGTCCGTCTGCTCCATTTGCAGAAAGGCATTATGGGCACAAGAGAACCAGTGTTGCGCCGTTGTTTCATCCGCACAGCATCCCAAACCAGACATATACATTTTCCCTAAGTCATACATTGCCAAACCATTGCCAGCTTCTGCTTCTTGCGTCATGCGCGTGAGGGCTTCCGCATAATCCGGCTTTCGCTCCTTTGTCCCATAAAGGGACTCCCTCGCCGCCTGGTATTGCTCTGACCACCAGTTCCCACTTTTCTTCACTGGCAGCGGATTGTTTCCAGCTGAATGGTACTTTTGCGATTCTACTTCTGGTATGCTATCTGGCATATCTATTTCCTCTAACGGTAAAACGACAGGTAATTCATCACCAGCATCTGGAACCACTTTAGGAAAAATAGGAGCCAGATTCTCTTGTGCGGCAATTTCTTCTGCAGAAATCAGAGGTGTGTCTGGTAAGATGTTCAACGCCTCATGAATAATAATATTCTTGATGGCATGGAATGTTTTATTTTGTGATAGGGGAACATGCTTCTCCGCACTTTCCTGATAGGTCTGTACAACTCGATCCCGCTGGTCATACCACAGCGCATACAGCCTGCCAAGCCTTTCGTCTTTCATCAATTCATCCACAATGGCATTGACCAAATTTCTGGCAGTTGCAGGCAAGTACCCATATACTTTTTTACCTTTGGTCGCCTGCAGCCTTGCGGCAAGCTGGCGCAGCATCAGCGCTACAGTATCATCACGGTAGGTGTTTTCATTCAAATCAGCAACAATTTGAGTAACCAAAGTTTTCACGTCCGCATTGAATTCATTGCGATACCTGGTTTGCGTATCATAAATCTGAATCAGATCCTGATGGAATATCGCTCTGGCAAAAGCAGATTTCAAATTGAGCAGACCTTGTTTGGTCATGTATGGCTCTTTCCCCACAGAATAGGAAATGATATGGCAATGAGGATGATGGCCCTCATTATGAAATGCCGCATACCATCGCAGGTCTTCAATAGGGATACCCATGGCCTTTGCAAGTTCGTCGGCCTGCTCTCGAAGCATATCTCGCCATACTTCGCCCTTTTCAAATCCGAGTCTGGCCGCGTCTTCCCGCCGCAGTGACAGTATCTGTGTCATCAAAATACCGTTGTGATCTGCCACCTCTTTGGCCACCTGTTTCAGATTGATTGGCACATCCGCATCAGTGAACAGCCCATGGGAACCAAAGCGCTGGACACGGGGACGGTTTGCAATGTATTGAACATAGTTTTCACGAGTAGCAACTCGATCAACATTTTCCTCTATGCTATGTGTAATAAACTCCGAAGCATTGCCTTGCGTCGGGCCATGTAAGTAGTCTTGATATTCATAGCTGTCAGCAGTATCCGGGAAATCCTTTAGAATCTGCTCGATCATTTTCTTTTGCTGAACGGATACCGGAAGGGATTTCCAGCTGTCATCTATTTTCTCTACGCCATCCCGTTTGGCAATATACTTCACCAAATTCTGATTATGATTTCTCGTCCCCGGCTTCAGATATCTCCATTTGAGGATGATCTTTGCCACACATGATCACCTCAATCTCTCTGGAACCGAACGATATCGTCGAAATTTAAGGAGCCATTGACTGCTTTCACATCATCCACACACATTCCTCTGACCTCTCGCAGTGTCCGCTCATCAATATCATTTGCGGCAGCAATGACGTGTTGGAGGATAGCTAATTCCACTGTATTCTTAAAGAGCAGATTGGCAAGCCGATGTTCCAGAGATCCCAGCGCTCCTTTCATCGTGGAGATCACAATGTTGGGAAGATAGCCACTATAGTCCTTGGCGTTCAAAAATCCAAGGTAGAACTGTATCGCCGCGTCAATAAATTCAGACCTGCTCCTGCATCCATGAAGCTTATACTGCTTCTCAACCAATTCCGCAGTTTTGGGCTGCACATAGGCAGTGATCTTTACTTTCTGTTCTTCCATCACAGCCTCCTCTCAAAGATTCTTTGCGCTCTGTTTCCCCAATTATGGAAAAGTGGAAATTCAAACATACAGCTGCTGGTCAAACCCACAAGTCTCCAAAATAATTGGCCTTTCACTAAGGGAAACCATCGTCTTGTCCCCAAGGCTCTTAAAACGGGGTTATTTTGTCTCCAAATCTGAAAGCCGAAAAAGCCGCATGCGACCAGCGTTGCTGGGCGCTGTTCCTTGGGCTGGAGGCTCAAAAGTCTCCAGCCCTTATTCCTGCAAACCTTTCGTACCGCAATTTCTGCCCTAGAATCCCGAACTTTTTTCGTCATCGCACGATTCCGTTTCTGCTTCGTTTTACTGCCCCAAACACCTTGTCAGGTGGCCGTGTTCCACCAACACGGAACAGTGCCGACACACGGCCACCAGGCGGTTCACAGTTGCGGTTACTCTCCCATCAGTTCCTCAACCTGAGCGGCTGGAATAGTCATAGCGCCGTCCTCCTCAATAATCCTTTTCCGATATTTCCTGGTTTTAAGAGTCGGTGCCTGTTCACCATCTTCGCCGTTTGCCATGCCGATGTACTCCCGAACTCCTGCGGGAACTATCTTTGTATATAGCGTTTCAAATATTTCGATGATCTCATCTTCAAGCTTGCTGTCTTTTCGCTCCAGATAGAGCCGGAGCGCTTTCGCTTTTTCTTCGTCAACAGAAATGCTCAATGTGGTTTTTCGCAAATCGTCGCCCTCCTTTCGTATTGATTATTTTTCTGCAGACAGGGTATCATTGCTTTATTGAGAAGTCCTGCATATATATGTTAAACTTCTCAACTGCATATTTGACTTCTAGTCCGGGGTATGCTATTCTATTGATAAGTATTACACCATATTGCAAGACTTATCAACGAAAGGGTGAGCTATATGGAAATTAAGCGAGATCGCTATCTGCAAAAACTCATTGGCTACATGTGGGATGGCCAGGTAAAGGTCATCACTGGAATCCGCAGATGTGGAAAGTCCTATCTGCTGCGCACCATTTTTAAACAGTACCTCCTTTCTAAGGGTGTAAATCCTCAAAACATCATTTCGATTGAATTGGATCTAACCAGGGATATTCGCTTTCGGAATCCCTTGGAACTGGCCTCCTACGTCAGGGGGATCGTTGAGAATAGCAACGAAGAATTTTACCTATTCATTGACGAAATCCAAATGTCAGATCAAGTGCCAAACCCCTACAATGCGGCAGGAAAGCCAATCACTTTTTACGACGCTCTCAATGATTTGAAGTCTCTGTCCAATCTGGATGTTTACGTTACCGGCAGCAACTCCAAAATGCTTTCCAGCGATATCTTAACAGAGTTCCGCGGAAGAAGTGACGAGATTCGCGTACACCCATTATCTTTTTCTGAGTACTACGCCGCAGTCGGCGGCGATAAAAATGAAGCGTTCGATACCTACTCTTTCTTCGGAGGTATGCCTCTCATTTTGTCCCGCCCGAATGATGCCGCAAAAATGAATTATCTGAAATCCCTGTTTTCTGAGGTCTACTTAAAAGACATCATTGAACGAAAGGGCATCGAGCGGCAAGATATCCTGGAGCAGATTTTGGATCTGCTTTGCTCATCCATCGGATCTCTCACAAATCCAAATAAGATTTTCAACACTCTCAAAACAAAGTACGGCACACATGTGGGCGAGATGGTTTCTGCCAATACCGTCAAAGCATATATCGCTCATTTGGAAGACGCCTTTCTCTTTAGTGAAAGCAAGCGTTATGATGTCCGTGGAAAATCCTATTTTGATTTTCCCAACAAATACTATTGCGAAGATGTAGGTCTGAGAAATGCCAGAATTGGTTTTCGCCAACAAGAGCCTACACACCTCATGGAAAACATTCTCTACAACGATTTGCTGATTCGGGATCTCTCTGTAGACATTGGTGTCGTGTATTCCAACGAAAAAAACAAACAGGGAAGCACTGTAAAAATCGCACGTGAAATCGACTTTGTAGCTACACAGGGTGGTTGTGGAAAAAAAGTATACATCCAATCTGCCTATGCAATGAGTGATCCCGAAAAGGCGGCGCAGGAATTACTTCCGTTCTCCTTGACCGGAGATTCTTTCCCCAAGATTATTGTACGCAAAGATATCGGAAGACGATGGTATGATGATTTGGGTTATCTCAATATTAACATCATAGATTTTCTGCTGGACGACAACATCATATAGCCATCCGAAAGCCTCTGCGGCCATAAAAACCGCAGGGGCTTTTCATTTACGATAAACCACGCCCTCCTCGTTTCCCAAAAGGCCCATCTGATCCTTATCGACCTTAGAACGAGTGCCCTCCCATAGCCACCACTGCATAACTTCCTCACCCGTTTTCCATTGCGTGTACGGTTTCCCGTTATCCCTTCGCTTGACAATCATTTTCTCAAAGGCACGGATGTACGCATCCCTGTATTTTGGGTATCTTGCAAATTCCGCTTTCATCTGCGCAGGCCCTGCCAGAGGGCAACCAATACAGCCTATCCGAGAATAGCCCTCATCGTATAAGCAGCAGTGTGGTATATTTCTGGAATTCAGATATTCCCACACTTCAGCCGCTGTCCAGTCAATAATTGGATTCAATGTATGGCGGCTTTTTATGGTACAGGTTTCAAATAAACGCCGGGCATCATCATTGTCATTCATGAGCCGCACCATAGCTTTGGTATTATTGTTCAATTCAAGCAATCCACGACTATGTTTTCTCCTGCTGCTTTCCTCCCAGCGAACTCCCGTAACAACAATACGTCCTTTGCCGCCGCCCTCCTTTAGCTCGTCACAGCAATAGCGCACCACACGGGTCGGAGGCATTCCTTTTTTGACGATGAGCTTCCACATTGTTGTGCCATGGTAATCCACAATAACGTCCGGGTAATATTTTCGCCGGAAGTAAATCACTTCCGGTGGATCTACTGTTGTGTGATTATAGTGCGCGTCAAATTTTACACCGGCTTCCTTGCACAGATGGTACACAACTTGACTGTCTTTCCCTCCGCTGAAAGCAACATAGTACCCTTCGTTTGGCTCAAACGCCCGCAGCCGTTCGATTGCGATCTGCACTTTGTCTTGAGTGCCAAAAAGCGTTTCCTCTACCAGCGCCATTAAGCATATCTCCAATCATAGCTGCCATGTGCTTCTACGGAATCTCGCAGCAACGAATACACAGAAGATGGGAGGAAATGAAAATTGACATATTTTTCTCCCGCGATTTCGGGTGTGTACCAATAATCGAATGCGTCAAAATTTTTAAGGAAATTACGCTGATTAAAACTTCGTTGCCTTACGCAATGCAGTTCGGAAACTCCCTCCGGCGTGAACAAAACCATATGCGTCAGTTCTCCTGCCATGTGCATATCCAGCACGGCAAGCCCCAACGTTAGAATACCATTTCTCCGACCACGCACCACTGCTGGCACATTTACAAATTGCTCTAATGGCTGCTTGATGAAATCTGTGCCATAGGCTTCCACAAAGGCACAGTGCAATTGGCAAAGCACACGCTTCGCCAATTGCTGATTGCCGCTATTACAGGAATGAATCACCGCAGGGAAATCAATGTGCCGTAAAATTTCATTTACCGCATTCACAAATCTTTCCTGTGGATTCATTACATGCCTCCCATGGTTACTTCCTGCTTTGTCTGTTCCTGGGATTGGTATGCAGCAGGGTCTGCACCTGGGACATCCCAGCCACTCATGGAGCCGCACTCCATAGCTTTCCTCTGGGCATCCGTGACACCGAGTCTTGCGTTGTTGTAATCTGCCAACGCTTTGTTCTCCGCACGATCTTCTGTACTCCAGTCAGAAGGGTAATAGCCGCGTTCACCACGCTTTATGCAAATGAGTTCACCGGTAGATGCCAGCGTTGAAAAGCAAAGGTCCGGAAGACCTTCCGCAAGCTTGGGATCGAATCTCTCTTTCTCTGTCAGGATATCCCAGTTCTCCCAATTCCACAAATGCACATACATATCTCCGTCCCTTGTAGGAATCTCCCGCTGCTCAAAACCTTCTCCCCAGCCATCCGATGCCTGTCCGGAAATGTATTCCTTCAGTGTTTCCAATTCAGAATCTGACAGCGTTCCCACAATTCTACACTGAGCGACTCCCCAGAGTTTCCCTTCACGTTCTTCTGCTGTGAACACAACGGACTGTACTTTTTCGTCAACAGAATCACCACGGTTATACCAGCGCATAATTCCACGTTCGGCTTCTTCCGGGCACTGGTTTCTAACCATTGCGGCAACGATGGCATCCTCCTGCCGCAATATTTCCCTGTCTGTCATTTCTTCCGGCTCGTCACTTGGGCCATCCCAAGAATCTGTCCGAAACACTTCCGCACAGAGCGGCATGTACAACTTGAGCGTTACAGGCTCCGGAGGAAGAACACTAAACGAGTCGTGTCCAGGAATCAAGCAGCTTGTCTGTCCATCTTTCCATTGAATATGAAATTTTGCGTCCTCGTCAATCTCCATTAGAGTTCCCATCTGCCCTTTGGAGAATCCACCTTCGGGATTCTCTAATTCACGCAGACGGATCTGTGATCCGACGGGATATTGGTCTCGGAAGAAGTTCAGCCATTCTTTTTCTACCGCCATTACACACCTCCGAACTGAATTTCTGCGCCGGCGATTTCACTGACACTTTCTCCAGAGCTTTCAGAAGGGGCCGGCTTCACAGCGGTATCAACACTTTCTTTTAAGTACATAGTCACAGCTGGCTGCTCACCATCGACGGTACAATTTTCAATGTGCGCGCTGTCCAAATTTGCATCGTCCGCAGAGAAAGCCGCAACCTCACAGTTGATGATACGAGCATCACAAAAATCCGCGTCATTTGCGTGGAGGCCACGCAGGTTACAATTTTCAATCAGCGTTCCATGGAAATCCGCCCCATCAAAGCACATCTCATGCAAGTCCAGGCCGGACAGTCTGCATCCCACAAAATCTGCCTGTTTGCCACCCACATCGTAACGCCACAATGTATGTTTTGCGTGCATGATCACAACATCATCCTGTGTCAGAATTCTCCGTTTGGAATCTTCATGTTCCTGAATGGATTCCAGCGAAAGGACAACGCCAACCGCATCCCCCCGGACATCCATATCCACAACTTCCGGACGAGCTTGGATCATCGCTACAAAAACATCTTTGTCCAACCCTCCACCTTCAAAACCATCCCGCAGCTCTGCATAGGAAAAATCATAGCTTGCCTGATCATCGTAGCCATCCAGCGCCTGCACGACACAAGCATCCACATACCTTTCGACTTTTTCTCCATACGCAAGCAGAGACGGTGTGACCTGACGAACTACCGCATCCGGGGATTCCTCCGCTGCCGAGCTGCTGAAGCGCGGCCCTTTTTCATGCTGTATCATCTCCTGATTCTGTGCCTGCAAGTAGGCGCTGACGTTTGGGAAGAACGATACATTTCTGGCGAAACCGCTTCCACCGGAATTGACCAAAATGCCCTCATCCAATTCTTCGTTCATTACCAGAATGCAGTATGCTGTCCCATCCTTCATTCCCATAAGTTCGTTGTTGTCTGTGATAAAATCATAGTTCCCAAGAAGCTGCTGATAAAATTTCGCATATTCGCTGGGGGACAGCGGAACGATTTTCTCGATCTCACAATCCAGAGTTTTCATTTCCGGCAGTTTATGCAGGAACATTGCTTTTGTCTTCATTGATACCTCCATTAAGTGTCATTCTTTTGCGGCCTCATCCACATACTCGATACAAGGCAGCATCAGCCAGCCGGACCATCCACCGCTGGACACACTTCTTCGTATCACTCCATATTTGGTACCCAGCGCTTCTACCACAATGCCGTTACCGATGTATACTCCAACGTGTCCTGTTTTCCAGAGAATAATTCCAGGGATTTCCGGCATGGTACTGATGCTTCCTTTTTGCGTTGCCCAATTATAAATTTGCTCTGTCCCAATATCCGGCATACCGTTGGTAGCATAGCCAATCGAATCCGAGGAAGCGTCATACCAGCAGTAGCCTTTAATGAGGCCAATACAGTCAGCGGTACGCCTGCCAATCCAGTGTGACAATATAAAATCCTTATACGGTTCAATTTGCTCCGGATACTGTGAAAGCTTTGCCTCGAATGTACTTCGTGACAGAACTTGCCCATAGGTACCCAGTACATACCCCCAACCGGAGTTTTGTGCGGTAATTGCCCACTGTACAAGATCCAGATTGTTTTTCTTGCTTGGATCATAGTAATCTTTTAAGTCGATGTAGGCACTTCTGATGTTGGACGCAACATTGGAATATTCCTCAGTTGTAATTCTGGAGCCGAAAGTACGGTTCAGCATATCCACGATTTGCTGGTCTGTTGCGTCTTTTGGGTAGCAGGACAAGATCCGGGACACAAATCCCGGCTCCTTGGACTGGTTATATAACGCCATGATATAGGCGGCCTGTGCTTCACCCGCTCGTTCTGGCATGTCCGCTTCCGTAAATGCGGATTTGATTTCTTCCATCGTAGATTCTATGCTTTCCAGCATTGCGCGGTCTTCTGCGGAAAGATTTTCTATGATCTGCTGTTGCAGCATACCAACATCCAATTTTATTTTTCCGCTGACCAATGCAAGGAAAGCGCAGACCGGAAGAATGAGCGCCACAAACAAGGTCAGCAAAACCATGCCAACTTTTTTCAGCGTTTTCTCATCCGTCAGGATCGCAACCGCAACTTTCTTGAGCGCCGCTCCAATCGTTGCACCCATTAACGTCCACCAGCTTTTCCGAACATTTCAATTTTATAGTCCGGTGCGATAACCTGCAGCAGATATCTTTCGTTACCGCAGCGATACAAACATGTACCACGCTCCGGGTATCGGATAAGTTCAAACTCCGCTTCTTCTACCTGCAGAGCATCCATATATTCTCTGGGATTGATCTGCCCTGGGTAAAACAAAAACTGGTGCGTCGGAATCGAGAACAGAGGCTTTGTGAACTCACGGATCGATGGGATCAGGAAATCCTCGATATTCTGAGATGCCAGCACCATGATAGATTCTCTTTTTCTTACCCGCTTCATGGCGTTCCGAATGTACTCAATCGTTGTCAGATTGGAAAGAAACATGTACAGCTCGTCGATTGCCGCAACTGTGTTTCCAACGCAAATCAGCGAATTACTCATATAGGAAAGAATATTGAACAGCATTGCGTTGCGCAGACGCTCATTCGTATCCATAAGACCCCGGACGCCGAAACAAATAAACATGTCGTCTACGATATTTGTGTGGCCGTTAAAATACTTACTTTCCGATCCCACGCACATAGAGTGAATTCCCAGGCATACCTCCCGCAGCATATTTTCCGTGTAAAGGTGTTTTTGCCGAAGGTCGTATTCCCGAAACTCCTTTTCGCACAGGGCGTACAGGTCTGCCATCACTGGGTAGTCCGTTGGCTTCAACTTAGAAAAATCTGTTTTATCACTGATATCGTGGAGGGCATACAGTTTTTCGAGGAGAATTTCCAACGTATCGATTTGCGCATCCGTAAAGTCCTTATAAGAACGGAAGAAGTCTTTCAGAAAAGCGATGTGCTGAGACAGCCGGGTCGCACGTCGGAATGCTTCCGGGGCGGAATCATCTTCCGCTTCAGCGTCATCTTCTTCACTCCACATCTTAGGCTCCAGCGGATTAATGATATATCTGCCCGACATGCAGTCTACATAGCTGCCGCCAAATGCATTGCACAGGTCTTCATATTCCTTTTCGACATCCAGGCATATGATCCGTTTTCCAGATTCCCGCAGATTGGTCATGAGCAGTTTCATCAGATAGGATTTTCCCTGTCCGGAGTTTCCCAAGATCAATGCGTTTCCGTTCGTCTTGTCATCACTGCGGCGGTCCAAGTCCACCAGAATATTGGTTCCGTATTTATCTCTGCCGATATAAAATCCCTTTGGATCTGTCTTACCGGAAAAGTTGAAAGGAAAGAGATTCGCTACAGAGCTGGCTGGCAGCACTCGCTCATATTGCACCCCGAAACGATTACTTCCAAAGGGGGAGGCTGCCAGAAATCCCTCTTTCTGCCGCAGGGTCAGTCTGTCTACCGTGATCTTTGCGCGTGTCAGCTCCATTGCGATATCTGACTGCAATTCCCGCAAGGATTCCGCACTCTTGGCCTTTAATTCAATAAACACCGCGCAGTGGAGCAGCGGCTCCCGGTTCTTCCGCAAATTCGCAAGCAGTGTAACCACGTCCTGAAGGTTGCCCTCTGCCTGGATGGCTTCATTGATGTCGTGATCTCCTGCCATGAGTCGATTCTTGCGATTGGCATTGTTCACAATTTGCCGCTGCTCCATGGGTTCTACAAGGCGATGGTAAATACGCAGCGTCACTCCATTCCGTTCGGCAAGCTGAGAAAGGATCGCCTGCTCCTCGGTAGAAGGAGGGTACTCCTTAACTGCCCAGGTACTCCGGTAAGAATCTCCAATCAGATAGCTATCCGCAAAGAACTTCACAACACCCGGAGCGACACAGTCAAAGAAATCTTTTGTGCGGATTTCTTCCGTATCAACCGCGGCCTGTTTTTTTACCCGCTCCTTGCGATATTTTCCTTTTTTCTTTTCCTTCTTGGCAAGGTATTTCACGTTTTCACCTCCTCAAAAAACTGTGCGCCATCCACATCTGGCATTTGGTTTCCATCCATAGATGCCTCAAAATAAATCGCCACCAGCCGCTTGATTTCACCTTTATCCATCCGCTGCACCTCAAAGCCCTGTTCCACAACAGCTTTCAATACCCGATTCATCGCAACAAATACCTGCTCGGCTTTCATGTTCTTACACCGCTTGATCAGTATAAACTGTCGGGCCGTAGACATTTCAGCCTGCATACTTGTCAGCATATCTCGGTCTTTCAAAATCAGCTTTCGCACATTGGAATTGCTCTCTTTCTTGGCGATAGACTGCAGGTATGCTTTATTTTCATCAAAGCATTCACAGCTGTCCGTGCATACAAACTCCAAGTCGGGAATGGCAGATAAGAGCATTTGCAGGTGACGGATTTTAATGTCAATATTGGCTGTAGACAGAACGGATATGTTCGTCGGAGCTACTCGATAAAACAGGAGTTCTCCTTGATCCGTCAACAGCCCGTATTTTGTAAACGCCTGCACACCAAGCATTTCCTGCACAGAGATCCCTTTTTTCTTTTTCACCGCATCACCTCCATTCATAACTTTGTTGTGTCGTTATAAAATACCGTACCGCGTACCCGAGGTAGTCCAGGACTGTGGTATCATCTGCCCGAATTGTCAATACGCCATAGGCCATGCTGATTGCGCCGGGCAGTAACATTTTCGAGTGAACAGCCAGCACCACGGATATCAAGACGGCAACACTCAAAATCACAAAATCCCGCAGCCCCCAAAGCCAAAGATTCGCCTTTGCCTTTAGGTTCTGCGGGTAGATATATTGGGTCACTAACATTCCTCCTCCCGAAAAACTGTACGATTTCATTTCAAGACCTTCCCCATATGATCCCCGTCATTTCGCTTTCGTGAGTGCTTTTGTCAGATTAACAGCCGTACTGGTAGTATGGAATACGGACATCATGTTCACTCTTACAGAACTGTCCAGTCCGAATTGCTGTGCGATCCGCGGCACTTCATTGGCCGCCAGCATAATTCCCATTCCGAGCAGCATGTCTGTCTGGAAAGACATCATTCCCAAAAACAGCAATGTTGTCTGCAAAAATGCGGTTAAACAAATCGCCGCAACCTGCTTGCACCACTGGTTAAACCCGTCATCAAATCCACGTGGGAGCGAAAACATATAGAGTTCTCCGACTGCCATTTGGATCAGCAGGATACCGCCTCGCTTGATATTGGCGAAGAACACTTTGATCGTGCAGTACGCAAAAGCAATCAGGAAGCAGAGCAATTTCAGCCCTGCAGTAGCAGTATCCGGCAATAGGAACGCGGTCCGTAAAACAAACGCCACAAACTCGCCAAAGGATGCCGCCTGTGATCCGGCAAATATTCTGGTCAGGTCGCCAGCAAATGTATTTTGCAAAGTAACACAGAATTTGTAGAGTTCAATCGGAACGACGCTTACCAAAGCGCAGGCAAAGAAGCCTTTCAAAATGTTCAGTGCTGCCGTTTTCACATTTACACGGCCACTTTGGGATTCTATTGCAATATCAAATACCGCAACGACGACCCCTGCGGCAAACAGTGCCCAGCCAAATAGCCGGAATAGGTCAACGACAGCCGTCACCCAGCTCAGAGTAAAGATTCCCGCCCCCATATTGTTGATTCCTGTGAACAAATCCGCTATTGCATCATAAATGGACGTGTACAACCATTGCACCAGCGCTGTCCAGATAGAGTCCACAATACCGCTTGTCGCATTTTCAAAGGCAATTCCGATTGCGTCGCCCAATCCAGACAGAATGCCACCCAGCCAATCAAACAATAATCATCACCTCCCAATCAGAAATTTCTCGTTCTGGTGTGTTTGATCGTATTGCGTCACATCATTTTCTGCTGACACTGCTTTGACGTTTCGATTCCCATCTCCTTAGCCTGTGCGAACCTTACGTTTTCCTTGTAGCTCTCACGCCACAGATCAACTTCATCGTACTTTTTCTCATTCTCTTGGGAAGAAATACACAACTGGATTTTGTCTTCCATGCCAGGATCAAAGGATGGACCAGATATAGCTGGGAGCCGTCAGAGAAAACAGCAGACATGCAAACAGAATTGCGGGTGCTGTAAACTCAAACTGACCATGTTTACGATAGTCCATGTATGCGGTAGCAATCTTTACGAAAAACAGGATTGCGAGGATCATATCGATAACCGGGAACACAACATTGTTGACGATATCTTTGACTTGCCCCTGCGCCGCATTCCAGGTGCTTTCGATTGCGCCGGAGACATTACCCGCACTTGTCGCAAAAGCCGGAATAGCCATGAATGCCATCATCATGACCACTACTGCCGCCATAACCATTACTCTGGTAAATCTTTTTTTCATTACATTTCCTCTATTTCTTTGTTGCGCTCACAGAACACCACATACCGCTGCCGTCCTCCGGAAGCATATGGGTGACAAGTAAGCAATGTTAATCTTTCGTGATTTTCCTGAATCAGTATCTTTTGAATATCGGTTGGATCAATGATTTCGGTGTCCACAACCGAGTAGGTCAGAGTTTCCCACAGATTGGTAATCGTTACCGTATCTCCAACCTCCAAATCTGTGATATAGCGAAAATATGCCGCTCCATTGTATCCTCGATGGCCCGCCAAGACGCAGTTGGTGTTCATTCCACCGATAGGCAGACTTGTTTGACTTAAATGCACAGCTCCCTTCGCCATATTTTCCGCGGTTGCCCCCAAGTAAATCGGCATTTCCAGCTGGAGTTTGGGGATGCAAATAACGCCAATCGCATCTGTACCTACACCATATTCCTCCAATGAAAAACTAGGCTGCTGGTATGACCATGGACCACATAATTGGGATTGCCTTTCTTCCCATATCCGTGCGTTGTAAGTCTGCATAGCTGCAAACAGTTCCGGATATGACATTGCCTTGTCTGGAGGTACGTCAGGTAATTGGCTTTCTTGCCCTAAGTCAACTTCTGTTCCTTGCCTTTGATCAAGGAATTCCTTTGCGTCCATAGAAATCTTGGTATCTACAAACGCCCCATGTAAAAGGGGATAGAGCATCACGATTACTCCAAGAAGAAACATGGCGATTATAAAAGCCATGATCACCCTACGCCACATCATTGTGCTGCCCTCCCAAAATAGTGTGCAAGAACGCAAACAGCAATATGAGCAGCAAAGCAATGACAACGCCTATAATGATTCCTTTTGCATAGTTTTGCTCCCATGTAGATTCTACCATTTCCACAGCGACACTTTGTTCTTCCAAAGTCAGTGCTTCTTCGTAGGGAATCCGGGCGCCACGCACCAGCAGCCGATGTGTGTTGACCCCATAGGGGGTGCAGGTGACGAGGGTACACAGGTCCTCGCCGGGAACAATACTCAAAAGGTCCGTTTCATAGGGCAGGACGGTGTTGATCTCCGTCACCTGGTACGCCAGGGTTTCATTCAGCACGTTCAGATAGAACACATCCCCTTGGGTCAGCTGTTCCAAATCCGTGAACATCTTCTGACTTGCCATGCCGCTGTGGCCGGAGAGGATGGTGTGGGTATTTACGCCACCCACTGGCAGGGAACTTCCCAGCAGATGCCCCACGCCACGGTCCAGTACCTCTGCGTCTGTACCGTGATAGATGGGTAAATTCACTTGGATTTTGGGAATCTCTACATAGCCCATGATACCGTTTCCGGCAATGTCCAGCTGATTGTCGTAATCCTCGGCGGCAGTCAAGAGGGCTTCCTCGCTGTAGGCACCTGCTGTACCGGGAGTAATTGCCAGATTATAGGCAATGGCCCGCTGCTTTGCCTCCTGCAAAATAGAATCATCTGTCTGCTGGATAAGCTCCCGATAGGCAGTCTGAATTTCCGAGGCATACTTCTGGTTGACATAATTTGAAATGAGCGGGTACAGTGTCAGCCCCAATGCTACGAGGAACAGCACCGCCGCACAGATTGTTACTATTTTCTTTTTCAAAAATTCTCCTTTCAGAAAAATGTGGTTTTCTGTCATATCAGTATCCAGAAAAACGTGCAAAAAATCTATTGAATTTTTAAGAAAAACGTGTTAATCTAGCAATGAAAACCGAGGAAGAAGGTGAATCGCATGAAACGAAACGCACTTGAAGCCCTTATGCATTGGAAGTCCAGTGAAGATCGGAAGCCCATGGTCCTGAAAGGGGCCAGACAGGTAGGGAAAACCTGGCTGATGAAGGAGTTTGGCCGGACAGCATACGACAGTTTTGTATACTTCAACTTTGACGAAGAAGATGAACTGAAATCCATTTTCGAGGTCAATAAAAACCCTCAGCGAATCGTTGAACTGTTGTCTTTGATTGCCGATGAGAAAATTCTGCCTGAACGAACTCTGATTATTTTTGACGAGATCCAGGAATGCCCTTCCGCGCTGAATACCCTGAAGTACTTCAAAGAAAAGGCGAACGATTACCATGTGATCGCTGCAGGCAGCTTATTGGGAACACTTCTGGCAACACCGAAATCCTATCCTGTTGGAATGGTCAATCTTCTGGACATTTATCCGCTGACCTTTGATGAATTTCTGGACGCAACAGACCCGACGCTTTACACCTACTATGAAAGCATCCAAAAGGAACAGCAGATCGAAGAAATTTTCCACAATCGACTGCTGGAAGCTTATAACAATTATCTCATTATCGGAGGAATGCCCGAATGTGTTTCGTCATGGGTCAAGTACAAGGACCCGGCGAAGATCCGGGAAATCCAGCGTGAACTCATTGAGGTATACGAAAACGACTTTTCAAAGCACAACGGCAAAGTCAACAGCGGACGCATCCTGATGGTGTTCCGCAGCATTGTGTCCCAGCTGGCAAAGCCGAATGAAAAGTTTATCTATGGCGCTGTGCGGGAAGGTGCTCGTGCCAGAGATTTTGAGGAAGCCATTGAATGGCTGGTTTCTGCTGGAATGCTGAACCGGGTTTACAATGTTGGGAAGATGGAGCATCCGCTGAGCGTCTTTGACAAGCTGGATCAGTTCAAGTTGTTCCTTTTTGACACAGGGCTTCTGAAATACATGGCCGGTATTGATAACAGTGCGATTTTGCTGAAAAAAGATTACCCGTTCAAGGGTCCGCTAACGGAGAACTATGTTCTGCAGCAGCTCCGGGGACAGTTTGAAGTGGAACCTCGGTATTATGCTGATAAGAACAGCGAGATTGACTTCGTGCTTCAATACGGTACAGAAATCATTCCTGTAGAAGCAAAGGGTGGAGAGGACAAATCCGCTCCCTCTTTCAAACGCTATATCGCACAGAATCAGCCCGAACACGCTTTGCGATTCTCCCGCAGGGGGTATCGTAAAGACGGATCCATTACAAATCTTCCGCTGTATCTGGCGAGAAAAACAAAGGAATTGCTATAAATTTTGTGCGACTGGAGGGAACACCTCTCTCAGACTTTTTCCATCCATGTAGACTTCTTAACGTCCTTCAGACCTTTATATTCTGCTTGTGTAAGGAGGCAGCACCATGCCACAAATCCCACCAATCACGGACCTTCTGGCCACCACCAAGATTTCTGACATCTGCCACACCAAACGAGGACCGGGTTTTACCACAGAAAACGCCTACAGCAACCCAGTCGTTATGAGCCTTGAAAATCATGAGGACATGAGTAGCATAGCCGCCATCGACACTGCCATTGGAAAAGCGGAATCCGAGTATGCCAAGACTCATGAATCCCACGATGCCCGCACTGCTCTGATTTCACTACGTAGAAAGCATTTTGGATGAAAATGAAGTTCATTTCATAAATCAGGCGTTTGGGGACTGAATGAAAGCCATTTTCGCAAGGTCATTTCCTAAGAAAATGATTGACACATATCACGGTATCGTGATATACTAACGGTGAGCAGAGCGATGCTGAATGCCCGTATTGTCACGATTCTATGGAATCATCATCCGGATGTATTTTTTGCAAAACGAACACAATCCGCCCCATATCCACGCTATTTATAACGACGATGTTGCCGCCATTGATTTTATGACCGGAAAAGTCTTGGAGGGGCATCTGCCAAGCAAAGCTCTAGCTATGGTACAGGAATGGATTGGGCTGAACCGGGATGCTCTGAAAACCATTTGGGAAACGCAGGAGTTCAAAAAACTTCCACCGCTGGAATAAGGAGGCGCAAAATGTTCCACAAAGTCAAAAACGTATCCCCACTTCCAGACTTCAAACTGAGTGTTCAGTTCTGCGAAGGGGTTACAAAGCTGTATGATGTAAAGCCCCTATTTGAACGGCTTCCGGTGTTTGCCAGCCTCAAAGAACACCCTGAGATTTTCGGTGGCGTTTCCGTGGATATTGGCGGCTATGGCATCGTTTGGGATGATGAGTTGGATTTATCCTGTGACGAACTGTGGGATCACGGAGTAACCGTAGATACGCCGTTTGATGGGTTAATTGCCCTGAGTGACGCTACCGAGCTTTGGGGACTGAACGAAAGTACCCTTCGCAAGGCCATTTCCTACGGAAAACTTGTAAACGGAGTAGATGTTTACAAGTTTGGCAAGCAGTGGGTCGTCTCCGCAAAGGCCATGGCACGGGAATATGGCGCAGCCACAAGGTAAATTTAGCAGTCGTAAGGCCGGAGAGAACAGCCTCTCCGGCCTTTTCCGTTTGTGCGGACTTCTTGTTGGACACAGCATACAGCACAGCCGCTGCACCGACCATCAGCAGAATGCCCACAGTGGGAAGATCCTCTTTCCAAAAGGAACAAGCGCCTAGCCAAAGCCAAGCGCTTGTTCATGCCTATAAAATTTTAATCTTTCAGGCAGCCAAGAGGGACAACATAAACGCCATCCTGGCGGCGGTATGCGTAATCCCCCGTGCCTGTCAGAACCATCAGGAAAGACGGCTTTTTCATTTTGTCGGTATCGATTTTTCCTCCCAGAGTTTTCAAGTTGACAGCACCTTCTTCAATCAACCGATCTCCACCCAGCTTGATTTCCACCAACCCATAGGAGCCGTTCCGCAGATGAACAACCGCGTCACACTCCAGTCCCTCTTTGTCCCGGTAATGGTAAACCTCTCCATTCAGAGCATCTGCAAAAACGCGGAGATCGCGGACACACATGGTTTCAAACAGGAAGCCAAAGGTTTTCAAATCCGAAACCAAATCCTGTGGACCAATTCCCAACGCTGCCGCCGCAATAGAGGGGTCAATATAATACCGGGTATCGGAGGAACGGATTGCGGTTTGGAGCGCAGATTCGGATTCCACGCAGGCATATCCTCCACCACAAAAATCTAGCGCAGAGCATTCAGGTAGGAGGCAACAGTTTCCGCATCCATGGAGCTTTCATCATTGGCGGCAATATCCTGGGCAATCACGGTATTTGGAATCTGGCTTCCCTGATTTCTGGCATAAGAACGCATGAGCCTTTTGACACGCTCTGGGTTTTTCTGGACATTATCCACACGGTTAATGTCTGCATGAACAACGGCATCATAATAGTCGATTGCCTGATCCAATGCGATTTCGTCCCGCATCCCCACTGCCTGGGGCCATCCGCCCCGGCATACCAAAAACGCAAGCCCGTCAAAGGTCAGTTTTGATTCCCCGTCGATTTCCTCCGGCTGGGAAAACAGTGCTTTCAGGCTGACCTCTCCGGTGGATTCCCCGGATTCAAATAAGCTCATTGGCCGCATGGTAAGCCAGGTGAAACGCCCTGTACCCGAATGGGTGATTTCCTTTGTGTCCGGCGGCACCGCGGAACCTGTCAGCACAAACTGGCCCAATTCGCCCCGGTGATCTACCTCAAACCGGATCGCATCCCACAGCTTGGGAGCCAGCTGCCACTCGTCAATCAGCCTGGGTGTTTCCCCTCGCAACAACCGCTTGGGGTTCAATTCAGACATGGTGATATTTTGTTCCTTCTTCTCCGGGTCATCCATATACAGGATGCTGGCCGCAACCTGTTCTGCCGTGGTGGTTTTCCCGCACCACTTTGGACCTTCAATCAGGACAGCTCCTTTGCCTTCCAGCTTCCGTTTCAGAATATCATCGGCAATTCTTTTTCGATAAACCTTCACTGAGTATACCTCATTTCCATTTGTCTACCAGTAGTAGACCCTCTTAGTTTCTCGAAAGCAAGAAAAATCCGACGATTGGCGAAAAATTTTTCCGATGATTGGCAAGATATTACTCCGGTTGTTGGCAATAAATTATCCCGATAATTGGAGATATTGAAGAACGAAACGCATTAGGATCTTTTATCCTGCTATGCAGACTTCTTGCTGGATACTGCGTACAGCACAGCTGCCGCGCCGACCATGAGCAGAATGCCCACGGATGATTGGCGGCAATTTACTCCGACACCTGGCTGAATAATGCCCTAAGATTCTTGTCATTGGGGATAAAACAAGGCAGCAGGACGAAACAGCCTGCTGCCTTATATCATCGGGTTGTGTAATTTTTTACAGTGTTCTCAGCAAGAATGCCATATACAGCGGGAGCGTCAAAATCTGCCCCATGCGCCCAACATTGTAATCTCCCAGCTTGATTGCGCTGCTTACATGGTACTTTTCCGGATGGTTCAGAATCGTCTTTGTACTCTTGATATTCCCGGTTGCCGCCTTTACCTCTACAAGCGTACACTCGCCTTTATAGCGAATCACAAAGTCTACTTCCAAGCCGGAATCCTTGTGGAAATAGTAGAGCTTTCGTCCCATTTTGGAGAAAATATCCGCAATCAGATTTTCAAAGATAGCGCCCTTGTAGCCATAGAGATTGCCTTGAAGAATGTCGTACTGGGTGCCGTCCTCCAGCATACTGACAAACAGCCCCATATCCCGCATATACACCTTGAACGTATCTTCCTCGGCATTGCCATCCAGAGGAAGTTCGGTGATGGAAAGGTTATAGCAGCGGGCAACGATCCCCGCGTCCTCAATCCATTGTAGGCTTCCGGCATATTTGGCGGCTGTGGAGCCTTTCCGGACAACGGAATATTGGAATTTCTTATTCTCCTTGGCAAGCTGCCGGGGGATGGACTGAAAACATTCCTTGATGCGGGACTTATCCTGCTTTTCCGCATACTTCACCATGTCATCCTCATAAGAGCGCACAATATCACGCTGGATACGGAGGACTTCATCCATCTGCTTGCTGTCCACAAAGGTCTGCACCGCATCGGGCATCCCGCCAACGACGGCGTATTGCAGTAGGAGCTGCTTCATCCGGCTGTGGAGTGCTTCCGGTACCGGCGTTTCAGCATCCAGTGCTTTTTGCAGCATGGCGATCACTGGCTCCGAGATGCCATTGGCCCACAGGAATTCCTCAAAATCCAAGGGGTACATATCGATCACAGTTTCCGAGCCAACAGGGACCGACTTTGGCTCCTTGCCGTAGCCTTTTACACCCAGCAGGGAGCCGGTGCCGATCACATCATACCGGCCATCGATTCGGAAGAATTTCAGTGCGGTCCTTGCCTCAGGGCAATCCTGAATTTCATCCAGGATCAAAACCGTTTCTCCGGCCTCAAAAACAGCTTCCTTGCCCAGCAGAGCGGAAAGCAGCATCACAATGTTATCGATTTCCAGTGATCCCGCAAAAACGGAAGCGTAGTCCGGATTTTCAAAGAAATTCAGGTAGACAACGTGCTTGTAGTTCTTTTTTGCAAAATCCAGTACAGAGAATGTCTTCCCGCACTGTCTGCATCCCTTGACGATCAGCGGCTTATGACCGGAAGTGTTTTTCCATTCCGTCAGCTGCCGCTCTATCTTGCGCTTCAGCATTGTGTTTTCCTCCATATCACTTGTTAGCTTACACACAGCATAGCACAAGGGAGAAACTTTTTCAAGGGACTTTATTCGCGAAGTATCAACTTTTTCAAGCGACTTTTTACGACATGGTACAACTTTTTCGTTTCAGGGATGCAGCGGCAAGGCTTTGGTGTTACGCAGACTTCTTGCTGGACACCGCATACAGCACAGCCGCCGCACCGACCATGAGCAGAATACCCACGATGGTGAACATCATAGTGCCGTTGTCACCAGTCTTGGGCAGATCAAAACCGCGCGTATTGACCACAGTTAGAGGAGCCTCGGCATTGGCGCTGCCGTTGTCATCGGTCATGTTGACATTCTTGCCGCTGACGGTAGCAGAAGCGGTCAGCAGCTTGTGATCCAGATGCTTCTGGGGGATGTTCTTCAAATCGGCATCACTCTGAATGACTTGGGCATAGCGGGGATCATTCTGGATCAGACCCAGAGCGTCGGAAGCGTAGACGGTGCAGTTTTCAGAGCCTTTCTTCTGGGAGATCACAACCTCAATATCCTGCTTCAGCAGCACATAGCCATTGTCAGTGCGGACTTCGGTCATGGTATAGGTATCGTCCTCCAACCCCTTAATGAGGATTCGCCCCTTGGTGTCGCCGGTTTTCGCAGGGACAAAGTGGGTGGCATCTGCCTTGTTTTCGGTATGTCCGGTCACATAGTACACGCCCTCGTCCTGATCCAGTTTGGCCTGGACATAGTAGCTATCGGTCTTGTTCTGTACCAGGAACTCCACCTTGGAGAAATCGCCCTTGCCATCGGAGAACAGCTTGGTTAAGTCGATACCGTAGGTATAGATGTGTGCATCATCCACCAGAGTATCGTAGAAAGTCTCACTGGTGCGCTTCCAGGTCAGTACCACCTTGTTGTCGTTGCCCTTATCGCCCACCACCAGGGAATTATCGCTGCCCACCTTGGCGGTGTAGGTCAGCCGCATAGTGCAGTCGGAATAGCCAGAGTTGACCATGCTTGCGTCGGCATAAACAGCCTTGGACTTGTTGATCTCAGCCAGACCCTTGGCGGTCATCTCCACAGTCATAGCAGTCTTGCCGTCCGCATCGTTGTAGGAAACAGTGAAGTCACCGTCCGTCTCCTTCCAGGTAGTCACAGCGGTCTTGCAGGCGGTATCGGAGAAGATTTCCAGGACCACATCCCCCTTGGTGTAGGTCAGACCAGCGGACTGGGTATCAATGAAGGTGTAGCAGGACAGGTAGGTTGCCTCGGAGGTAATGCTGGGCAGGGTGGAAACGATCTGGTAGTCAATGGTGTCCCCAGCGGAGGCGGTGCCTGTGTGGGCGTAAGCATCAGTCTTGCCGGTGTCGTTCTTATTCTCCCGCAGCGTCTTTTCCAAAGAGGGGATGCCGGTCAGGTTCTTAGGGTACAGGGTAATGTCGTAGATCCAGCGGGTGCCGCCGTCAGAAGCATTAGTGCCGTTGACGGAAGTCATGGGTACGGATACCAGGAAAGGGTCAGTGGTGGAAACGACCATTTCAGGGACTTTGGTTTCTGCAACCAGATACAGACCCAGGGGCAGGTTTTCAGCTTTGGTCTTGCCGTAGGAATCCGTCAGGGGCATGGCTGTACCGTTGGTGGCAGCGTAACGCTCCATGGCGTTTTTCACAGTGGTGGCATTGGCAGTCAGCCCGGAGGACAGGGCGGAGATCAGCACATCGGACTGATAGAAATACTTGGATTCATCCAGAGCGTCCGCATTTTCGTACCGATTCTTTCCGTCTGCCAGGCCCAGGGCTTTCAGAAAATCCGCACCCTTAGCCTTGTCCACAGCGTAGAGGACTTCCACGTGGCCGTCTGTAGTTTCGGTTTCGCCATACTGGAAAATGTCAGCCACCTTGACATAGGTAAACTCGACTCCCTTAATGGCATACCCATAGCCTGTTTCGCCATTGCCCAGAGTGGAGGAAGCATTACCTCCCAAGACGTTATTTACACCGGCTTCGTCGTAGACACCGGTGGATACATAGCTGGAATCCCAAACACCGTCTTTTTCAGCATTGGTCAGGTCATATTTGTAGATGGTCAGGGAGCCAGTGCGGGATTCATCAATGGTGGGCACATTGGCCAGCTCCGCAGCGGAGGCAGCTACCGGGAAAGACAGGAGCAGGGTCATAGCCAGAAAGAGGGAAAGAATTTTTGTGATGTTTTTCATAGAGCAATTTCCTTTCTTTTGGTGTTGTTTTGATTTGAATTCTGAATTTTGAGCGTGAAAAAACCAGGGCTTGTCCCTGGCATGGAAAGAGTACATGATTGCCCTCCTTTTCCAAAGATTTTTTGAAAATAGATGTTGCTTTTTTCTAACGGATTGCATATAATAGTAGTGAACCGAGAGGTTCACAGCGGGTGTTTCGCCACCCACATCCCAAGTGCGAGGCTTTACAGCAGGTGTTCCGCCACCTATATCCCAAGTGCGGGGCGTTAATGATACGGAGGGATTCAGGTCCCTCCGTTTTTTTGAGAGGAAACAAAGAAATGACTGTAAGATTTGATAATTTAGGCTTTTATAACGTGGATACACGCTATTTGCAGTACCTAAATACCATAGAGCCGGAAGTGCAGTTTACGCAGGAAAAAGACTATACGCAAAAGCCGTTTCTCGGCATCCTCGTCATAATCGATACATACACTTACTTTATTCCTCTAACCTCTGGAAAGCCCAAACACGCAAAGTGGAAAAACGTGGGCCCCGCACATTATCTGATTTATGAGCAGGTGCCCAAAGCGAAGCTTCGCAAGCGGGATATCTACAAATCTATTTCTGAGACCGATGCGCTGCAAATATTCGCCGCACTGGATCTAAAGAAGATGATTCCTGTTGCCGATGGCCTGTACAGCCGAATTGAGTTCGCAAAGCTGGAAGATCAGAAATATGCGGACCTACTTGAAAAGGAATACAGGTTTTGCCAGAAAATACAGGACGGTATTCTTTCCAAAGTCACCCAGATTTATAGGGAACAGAAAGAAACGGGAAAGGTTTATCCTATGTACTGTAACTTTTCAAGATTGGAAGATGCCTGCAATCAGTATCAGTCCATATGACTTTTGCCGGAAGCGATTTGCTTCCGGCTTTCTCAATGCCTTTTTCTGGATAGAACAGAAAGCATACAAAGGCAGCCGATAGCCGCAGCCAACCCAAGCACCCGAAGAATGGCCCCGGATACCACACCTGTTTCCGGCATGGTAAAGGTCCGGGCATTGACAACGGTTAGTTCTACAGACAAGGTATCGGTGGGAATTGTTCCTGTGAATGCCGTTTCCGTGAGCAGCTTAAAGCCATCCGGGGCTTTTGTTTCTGTCAAACGGTAATGAAGGCCGGGATGCAGGCCCGTCCATTGGAGAATACCATCCTCACCGCTGGTCAGGCAGCCGTCCGTCAGGTCCTTCGCAGAGCATCCGCCTTTTGTGACGAACTCGGAATACTGGACAGACTGCCATGTATTCCCGTCCTCACTCCATTCTAGTAGGAACGTGGCTCCGGCCAGCGGGCTTCCGGTGGTATCCACCTTTTTGACCGTAATGGTGCCGGGACGCAGAGCATTGACGAAGGATACCTCCGCCGTCTGACCTTGGACTACTGTAATTTTCTGCGGATTCTCGCTTTTACACTGATACAGGCTATCTTCCGGTAGCAGTTCCTCCACGGTATATTCCCCAGGCAGCAGATTGGCGGTCAGGATCATGCCATCCGCACCTGAGGTAAAGGGGGAACCTTCCACTGCATTGCCGTGGGCATCCGTCACATGAAACTGCCATCCGCCCAAGCTGCCGTCACTCTCCACGGTTTTCTGGATTTTCAGCTTTCCATACTGAACATTGGTGAAGGTGATCTCCGTATCCTGGTGGGGCAGAATCTCGAATTTCTGAACAGTTTCATCCACCATCCAGTATTCATCCTCAAACCGGTCCAGCTCGTCGCCGGTTTCCTTGGCGTAATAGGTGCCAGGGCTGAGATAGTGGCCTGCCTTGCCCTCCGCGTTGGTAATGACCGTTCCAACCTCCTGGGTACAGTCTGCATCTGAATAGATGGTGATATGCCAGCCCTCTACAGATTCACCGGTATTGGTTTTCTTGTAAATCCAGACAAGCCCTTGCTCCCGGTTCAGCCAGGTATCCACAGCATCCTTACCGCCTGTGACCAAAACAGTGTGAAAGCCCAGCTCACCGGCCCAATAGGCATCCTCTGTGGGCAGCTCTATCACCGTATAGCGCCCCAGGGGCAGATTTCCGGTAATGGCATAGCCGTTTTCATCCGTTGTGTAATCGTCAACAGTCTTTCCGTTGGAATCCCTGACCCGGAAAGTCCAGCCACTCAGGTTGTTGCCGGTGTTCGTGGTTTTCACAATCTGAATGCGGCCATAATGGGTGTTGGTAAAGGTGACACTGGCCGTCTGGTTTGCCTGGATCACTACGGTTTTCACCGCCGTATCGAACCCCCAATAGGGATCGCCCGTAGGAATTTCCTTGGCGTACAGCGTCCCGGGCTGCAAGCCGGATACGGTTACGGTGCCATCTGCTCCGGTCATAAAGGGAGAACCGGAAATAGGCTTAGTGCAGGCAGAATCCGTATACAGGCCGATTTTCCATCCGCCCAAATTCTCACCTGTATTTGTTTTCTTCACCAGCAGTACACTTCCGGTATTCCGTTTATTGTAAAAGCTGACCGAAGCAGTCCCACCAGAGGTAATCGTGACCCGCTGGGGATTGGTGCTGGCGCAGCTATACAGGGAACCTATGCTGGAATCCGCGTTGCCCAATTCCTTGACATAGTATGTCCCGGCATTCAGCCCCGTGACGGACAGCTTTCCGCTGGAATTGGTAGTGTACGGCCCGGATACCAGATTGGCGCAGGCGGAATCGCTGTAAATTCCGAACTTCCAACCAGATAGATTTTGACCATCCTCTGTGGTTTTGGTCAGGCTGATATTCCCCAGAGACGGTGCCTTGATCTTGAAATAGGCGTTCAATCCGCTGCTTCCGGCGTTGTACAAAGAAATAGTCGTCTGATAACTTGACCCGGACATATACCATACATTGTAACTAGAATTGGATGCCGAGGGCAGATACCGGGTTGCAGTGAACACCGTGGATTCGGAAATATCCCCGGTTTTCGTAATGTTTAGGGTGTTTCCGCTCTTGCTGAACTGCGCTCCGTTTCCGTTGGAAAAGCTGAAATTGGATAGCACCCCATTGGAATCATAAGCACTTCCGGTATCCCCGGAGAGCTGAATGGTAGGTGCGTTGCTACTGGAACTGCCGCAAAAGCTGGGGATTTTCTTTGCGGACTGGATTGCGGATACCAGGCTATTGTAGCAAGAAGTGAATCCAGACACCGAGGCCGAAGCGGCGGCATAGAACACGTCACCAGAAGTACCGCACTCGTTGGCGCTGTTCCTGTTAAAACTATTCGGGTCGCGCAGACCGCAGACGATCTCATAGATCAGGATTTGCGTTGCTACCCGCAGGGGAACATTGGGATTTCTGTCCTTCTTTACTGATGTAACGCTGATGGAGTGATCCCACTGCTGGTTACTGTACAGGAGGATAAGCCCGATAGCTTCCCGCCGGGCAGCAGGCATCGCGTACCACACGTTGCCGCCGGTGGTACTGCCACTACCACTCAGTGTCACATCCCGGTCAACGGAATTGCCGCTGGTACTGGCCGCATAATTGCGCCACGGCTCAATGCAATACAGCGGTTCGTCCGCATGGGCAACGCCGCCGTATCTTGCAAAATGCCAGCCCATGTTCTTGACATAGGCCGTTCGGGTTGTGTCTGTACCATTGGGCTTATAAGTGCAGGACACTTGGTAATTCAGCCGGGTGGTGTAGTCGCCGTTGTCGGCAAAGTCGAACAGCATAATGCTGTGCTGGGTGGAGGCGTAGGTATCCACACCCAGAATGCGGTCATCTGAAGCTGGACTGTCCAGCTCCTCCGGGGGTACGGTTTCTTCTGTCCCGTCATCGGCTGAGGATTCTGTGCTCTCCTCTGGCACAGCTTCTGCCGTAGTGGGAACGGCGATTTCCTCCGCAGACGCATACGGGACCAGGCCAACGCACAATGTAAACACCATGACGATTGCTAATATTTTGCGTAAGTATTTTACCATCACATACGTCCTTTCATTGGAATGTGTTTATGAGAGGCGGGAAGTCAAAGGTGCATACTCATAGATTCCTCCCGTATACAGGCTCCGTGTTCTGACATTTCCTGAGTTTCGGCCAGCTTCTGATCGTATGCTTTCAAGACAGCCTCCTGCAGTGCCGTTTTACCCGCATTGGAAATGGGAAAGAAGATATCCGAATACTTAACGCCACCATCATTTGCCTTATAGGATAACTGTGGTGCGGCAACAAACAGGCCCTTATTTCCGGCCACTACCCGAAGCCCTTTCACAACAAACTGACCGTCCAGAGACACTGAAGCAATTGCCTTCACTCTTTCCCCAGACATCATGCGGTCTATTCTCGCTTTGACTTTCATCGATTCACACCTTTCTCTCTAAAACTCCCCACGGCTTGCCATCCGGCACCCGTGGGGACAAAATATCATACGCTTCCAATTAGCTTGCCATATTCAACGGCAGTACATTTCCATGACTGGCCCATTTTGCAGACAAATGCAGCACGGCCTCCCGTTGCTGTTCCAGTGTCAGGCTGTCGAGGAAGTCCAGCAATGTAGCAGGTGCGTCCTTTTCCTGAGCAGTCACTTTTCCACCGCAGTGATCGCAGATTTTCTCTCGTCTGACCAAAACGGAATTGTCTTCCTGAATCGTAAAACTCAGCACATCATTGAAACCGAAACCGACCTGCTGACGGAAAGCATAGGGGATCGTGACCCGTCCGCGCTTTCCCAGAATGCGATAAATTTTCGTCATACAATCCCTCCTTTACGCCGCGTCACGCATACAGCTCTGGCATCTGGTACAGAAGTTGACGCATCGCCAATCTTCTGTACTGACTGCTTTATAATCCTCACAGGTCTGGTAGCACTCTGCGTAGTCTGTGTAGTCATCCGTATCCGCATCCGTGTCTGCAGGGCTGGCAGCATCTTCATAGGATTGGATATTGGCATAGACGATTAGGGTATTTCCATCCCGCTCAACCTTCATGATTCTTCCATCCAGGGCACAAATAAGGTCCAGGATCGTTTGAATTCTCTGTTCATCAGGCACAGTCTTTTTCATCACTCGAATTCCTTTCTTTCAATAATGTCTGCGGATCTTCCATTGTGTCAAACATACTTATCTGCGCAATGGAGTTGGACCGCTCTTCGGTGTTGTAATTTGAAATCAGCAATTCCGGATACTGGCATCCGGGGCTATATCGCTGCGCAATATTGGACAGCCTGCTGATTCCTTCTATGTGAATTCCTGGGTGCGTATAAAGCTCTCGGATTTCCGGACAATCGTTGTATGAAAGCAGGAACCTTCCCCGCATTGAAAATAGCGCATCCGCAAGCCTTGTGTGGTCTTTCCTCCCGAATCCTCCTCCCTTATAGCAGGATTCCGTTTTGTAGTATGGAGGATCGCAGTAAAAGAAGCTTTCCGGCCTGTCATACTGTTCTATCAGTTTCTGAAAGTCTTTATTTTCAATGACTACAGTTTGGAGCCGCTTCGCCGCTATGGAGATAAGCGGGAAATTTTTCCACATAGCATGTGGTTGTCCACCAAAGCTATCCAGCCCGGAAGCATAGCTATAACGAATCAAGGCATAGAAATAGGCTGCCCTCCTGATGTCAGGAAGAGCAGCCTTCGTTTGCAGTGCTTGTTTCATATAGTCAAAATCCAGTCGCGCATTCAGCACATATGTCAATTCAGCTTTCAGCTGTTCAGGATGTTCCCGAACGCACCGATATAAATTGACCAGATCACCATTGAAATCGTTATAGACTTCGAAATCATTTCCAGGAGGTTTATGGAACAGCACCCAGCCCCCGCCGCCAAACACTTCAATATAGCGTTTGTACTCCAGCGGAAAACGTGGGAGTATTTCATCTCTGAGCGCTTTCTTGCCGCCAACCCAGGACATAAAACTATTTATTTTTTCACCTCCCTTCACCTTATTTTTGCAGACTCAGTTCGCCATCCGGGTTCTGCGATGTCTGCGCATCCTGCGCTTTTTATTCTGGCTAACATGATACATTGCACAGGATGTGACAACTCCGACACATCCGAGCACAAACATAGGCCAACGCTTTTTCAAATCATACTCATCCCTTTCTTCTGGTCATTTACCGGTACATCCCGCACCTGCTCACACTGGTTTTCATTATCCGCAAAGGGCACCATCGCATACAGATGGCACCCTCTCCCAGAAATCACGCCGTAATCTGTAAGCATCCCTTTTTCTCGCCCGAGGAGTTTCTCTCCTTCCGGCATACAATACAGAGCGTTTAGCCACCTTGGATCAAACTCCTTCGGAAGCATTTTGGCAAGGTACTCCCTAAAGTAGTCGTTCTCGCTGTTCAGAAGCATATCCAACTCATACTCGCCCGCATGCTGCGCACAGTCCATCAGGCCAGTTACTTCTTCTGGGTTTTCCAACACCAAAACTGCCTTGTATCGCACCAATTCTTCTTCCGACATGGCCTGAATCATGGCTGCCAGACTGTTCCATTTCTCGAACTCGAGCATTGAACGGAATTGGTCCTGCGATATCTGTGGAATAGCAGATTCCATCCCATAGCACATACAGCTGCAGATGGTGCGTTCATCGTACTCTTTTGCGATGCGGTCCGCCTGTTCACGAGAAATTGGCAACTCTATCCATTCTGCTCGCTCTACTGTGCCACCTGCATGCTTCGCAGAGTGCTGGCCAATCTTCAATCTGAAAACTGTACCGTCTTCACAGTATATATCTTTCGGTACGTTCCTGCCGTCAAATACGACGGGAAATTCATATTCACCCGCTGAGACATAGCAATTTCTGATAAAGATGCCACCTTCACGCTCTCGGAATCTCCTTCCTACTTGCTTCATGTCCAACATATCCAGTACGTTTTCCGTGAGGCCGGTCAGGTCATCGTCCAGATCGTTATCCAGGACAAAGTTTCCAAGCGAAAAATCGTCATCGACACCTATAAGGACGTTGAGCTCATCCAGTCCGTAAGTCATGTTGATGATATCTTGAATAGGCACGATGCCATCGAATGCGCCATCGTCCAGGCATCTTTTGACAACGCCCTGCATAGCCACTCGTTCAATCTCCGACAGCTGGCCAATTCGATATGCCAAATAGTTGAGTTCCTCCAGCGTGGGTGAATCCAGTCTTATTTCCGTGAGCTGCGGCAAATCCGCGCATCCAGTAACAGTAATTTCCCGATACCCCAAATTGTCAACCTGGAACCGGGCCTGTTGACATGCATCATCCAGCAGCGCTTTCATTCCAACAGGCAGGTCAATATTGGCATAATAAAAGCGCCCATCGGGCGCGTCCTCTCTCGATAATTCAACCGATAGTATCTTCCTCGACATTTCCATCTCCTTTCTCAAATCTTCAGTTCCATATCATGGGAACTACGTTCCTGGGATTCCAATACAACGGTATAGCGCTCGTTGCTGCTATTCGATCCCTGACTGTACACAATTTCCTGATTCAACACATATGATGCAGGCAGCGTTACACAGTTACCCGTGCCATCGTATATCTGAATCTGTTGACATTGTTTCAGTTCTTTTGCACGTTCTGGGGATATTCGAATATGTCCTTCATCCATAAGAAGATCTACCGTTGCTGTGGGGTGTAGCTCAAAGAAACCTCCCACTGTTCTTTGCATTTCTTTCTCGTATGCTTCTTGAGCGGCTCTTTCTCTGAGCGCTGTCGGCACAATGGTCTTAAATCTTTCCGGCTCTAATACCAGCCGTCGGAAACGGGTCCCCAAGGATACCATCGCATCAACGTCTTTTCCGTTACAGAAAAATCCGCCTGCCTCACTGTCAAAAGAAATACTCTCCAGTGCGGGATCGTCCGCAAACACTTTTCGGAAAACGGCTTCCCACTCATACCCATCCCCGTGCGTATAGAAACCGTTTTGGGTAATTGGGTCGCCAATCTCTTTGGCATACGCATTGAACGCAAACTGTCCAAAGTCCATGTACTCATCTGATAAAAAAGACAATTCCAGACATAAGCTGACAGAATTGTCCCCATGATTTACCAGATAAAATGGGGCATTCTCCTGATTGAATCTTTCGATTATTTCCATTCGCATCTGAGGCATACCCTACATGAGCAGTGACATCCCGCTGCGCTCCTCATGGGAATCAAAAGCTTGTTTCTGGTTTTCTTTTGCAATTTCTTCCTCGGTCATTTTCCGGAAAGAATCGACCTGTGGAGCAAGGGCCAACCCACTACCATTGTCCCAATGTACATGGATCTGTCCAATGGAATCCACATTTTGAACCGTCCCCCTAGTCCCAGGCGGGACCGTCGGGTACGGATCGTCCATATGTTCCAAAACCACTCTTGTCCCTTTCGGATACATTTCTTTGTACCTGGCCGCCTCTCTATGAAGTCGCTCCCATTCAGATATCGGCATATTTCATCTCCCTTTCAATTCTAAATATTCGCATTTGTTTTTCATATAGCCAACGAAGTGCTATTTCCCCCTTGCTTCACATTGGCTACGTTTCTGCATCTCCTCAAATACTGATAGCTGCCTCTCATAGTGAATGTCCTGTGCTTCTTGGATAGGACGAATCGTGTACAGCAAACTTCCATTCCACTTTTTACCGGCCTTTGTAAAAACGGATGTCGGCTCTGTATAAATCAGCCCTTTATCCACCAGCGAATCCACATGTTTCTTTACTGTCGGGCGGCTCATGCCTACAGCTTTGCCGATTGTCGCGAAACTTGGATAGCATTGGTATGTTTTCCGGTTTTCACAAAACATGAGGTAGGCGTATACAGAAATCTCGCCCGCATTCAGATTCAGGTTAAAGATAGCGTTAGGCATTGGAAAGTATTTGCGAATAGCATCCTTGGGGCGACTGCCGCTATAAACCATTCCACACACTACTTTCCAAGATTCTCCGCAACCCACTCCTGAAACTTATCCCGCGGGACCACAAAACGGCTTCCGATCCGCAGTGCCGGAAACCCCTTTTCGTGGAGTAGCTCATACGCGCTGGACGGAGACACCCCCAGCACAGAGGCAATGATCTGTGCGTTAAGGAACATAGGTAGGTCATCAAAGTTCTTGTATTGTTGTTCTGTCATTCATTCCCTCCTTTTTAGATTCTGGTGCGCACCAGAAATACAGCATTGCGTCGTGGCAATGCATATTTCTAATGCGCCGCCAATGTCTTTCATTGATTATGGCGTTGTAGTTTCTACTTTGTTGTGCAGTAAATCAGGCTATCCCGCAGCATCTGAGCCGGAATGATCGTCCGACTCCGGGATTCCACGTGAACAAATGGGGCATACGCTTTCAGCCTCCACCGGTATCACCCTGCTATTTCTCTGCAGGCTGCTGTTAACAGGTGTTTTATCATTCGCCCTTGCCAATATGCCCCTGGGAACTGCTGTATTCGTCGCAGGTCGGTATAAGTTCAATCGCTATCCGGACACAACCGGAGTCTCGGCGCACTTACCTGGCATTTGGAAAGGGAGTTAACCCGATCCACCACTATTCACTTTTCAAGGAACACGAAAGGGAATGCGTTTTCCACAAAACCCTTTCATATATATATATATTAGGAGACGAAGGCGAAAAAACGAAACACCCTCAGAAAAAATTTTTTGCGTATGGAAATAAGTACTACTGTTTTATTTATTCTCCTAACGATAGCACGAAAAAGCACCCTGGCTTATGTAGCCAAGATGCTCTTTCATGCGGTTCTATTTATTTGATGACATAGGTGCTCAGTCTTCCGCTGCCTTGTTGTTCAAGTTTTCCGCTCTCACAGAGTTCTTTTAGAAGGCGGAATGCTTTTGTCGTTCCGGCATCAATCAAATCCTCAGCTTCTTTTCTTGTAACGCTACCGTTCTCCTGTGCATACTGAACGATGAGGCGCTTCTGCTCATCCAGTGAAATATCCCTATGCGCATTGTCTGTCCCCTCAACTTCAGCCACATGCCCCTCATTTCGATTCGGAAGTGTCACACGGAAAACACCTTTTGCTGTTTCGAATTCTGGCTGGCATTCACAAGCTCTATATGCACGTTCTATTTTCCCGATTCCCGTTCCATAACTCTCTATTAATCTCATGCGATAAAAGACAGCCGCTAGATTTGGATTTCTCGACTGTGAAACACCAAGGAAGATAGATTGTAACTCCAGTCCAGGTACGAGTCCACCCAGAGATACAAATTCAATTCTGTCCTCATAAATATTAACCAAGTTGCTTCCACTAAACGAGTAATCGCGATGAACAATACTATTCAATAGCGCTTCTCTCACTGATGCTTCCGGATAGTCTCTCCTGTCAGTTCGATTCAACCCAGAGAATGTTGCTTTTGTTTTATTGAGCAGGTCAATAAACTGATAGACATCCTCCAACTGTTTTAGAATTGAGCCAGTGAACTCTTTTCTATCACGAAACAATTCTTTATCGGTTCCCTGAAAAAGCGCAACTTTTGTGGTTGTCTCACACTGGTCTGATAGCAGCAACGCCAAATTCGTATATAGGCCATCTTCACCAATCAATTTGAGCGTTCGCATCTGTGAGGGACCGATTTCAATCGACCTTTTCTGCATTTCTGCTTGAAGTGTCTGAAAAGTCAACTCTTGATTCATACTTCTACACAGCTCAAAGGATCTGCCGCTGTTCTGAAGAATCATCTCACGAATTCCTTCTTCAGTCATTGGCTGAGTAGAACTGCCTTTTCTTACATACACCCCACTGGGCTTCAAACCTTTTTCACGAAGATAATAGGGGCGATTCGTCCCGGTCATTACATCTATTTCAACGACCTGTTTTCCCTCAATTTCAGCGGTATTAACCCTGACAAAAGGCATCACATCCGGTGCTAATGAATCTTTCAAGGAATTCACAATTTGCAGCATTACACCATCCGGGTCATCAATACCCAAGACCGCCCCATCTTTTCGGACACCAACGTAAATAGTGCCGCCGTCTGCATTGGCAAATCCCATTACTTCCTTTCGGATGTCTGGAACATACTCTTGTTTAAACTCGATATTCTGATTCTCGAATGATAACATTTCGTACTCCTTCCTTTCTCGTTTCTTTCTTCTTTCTTTTCAATTATAAGGAAGAAAGAAAGAAAAGTCAAGAGGTGCATGTGCAATTATTCTGTCGATTGAAAATACTCCCGCTTCTTCCGCATATGAGAATACAAGTTTAACAAGGACGCTTATTTTCAGTGGATGGTCTTCAAGCAATTATCATGCCATCTCTAATAAGCTTCTTATTAGAGGATAACATTTGAAAAAGTATGCCCAGCAGCTTTCCAACGCAGAAACAACTGTGCATAATGTTTGAGCTGTTATTGAATACTTATATTGATAGCATAATTTTTTCCAAATTCACATCTATAGTCAAGGTATTTTTTCATTTTGCAAAGGTCAATTTTATCATCAAGATAATCTTTCGGACTCACAGATATTATCAATTTACTTACCAGTTTATCATTGGACTGAACGAAGCAGTCAACCGTTCGTTGAAATACACTTTCTTTTGTTGCCTCCTGGATTGCTGCTTTTCCTGAGCCGAGAAGCGGTATACATAAAGTATCACAATGTCCTATTCTTCTAATAGCATCAGTTACAGCATTGAGTGCAATATCGACATTTTCAATTGACTGTCCAATAGGTTTTCCATATTCATTTACATCATTTATTGCTACAAAATAAAAATGCTTTTTCTCATAGTCAACCTTTGCTACTGTGCCGATAGGATATTTTACAGTTGAACCAAAGCAATCAGATGTACAATCTCCTTTGATTCCCTGCTTGTTAAGGCTTGCACCTATTAGACTATCTAGACTATGTATGTTCCCCTTAAAGTATTTGAGTTGAAATCTCCCTTGGACGCTGCATGAGCTGATGTATTCGCCATCCATCCTAGTACGAAAAAAAGTGTTCGTAGGTATAATATAGCTATTGGCTGTCCAATTTGAAAAAATATCCCCAACGCTAACTTCGATTTGCATATCAGAATTAGACACTTTCTTGCAACAATTAAGCTTCTCGCGATTGCACAAACACGAAATAACTAAGCCAGTAATTACCACCATCAACCAATGCGCCTTAACCCATTCCTCCAGATTCGCAAATCCAATGAAATCCTTCAGGAAAACCGAAAATGTAAAAAAAGATGAAACATAGCCAACAGTAGTGCGAATTAGTTTCCATAAAGCTCTTGGCGTGTCTATTTCTCCTGTAATTGATTTAAACAATACCTTTAACCGATCAATCATATCCCAGCGCCTTCTTAATCAAAGCATAATTCCCCACTTTTTCTCCAAGTGCATTCCGTGTCCAGAAAGGGCAGGCTTCCAATTTATAATCGCTCATATACTCAGGAAGCCAATTAGGCTGCTTATTCAGGGAATTGTAAACCACAATAATTGTTTTTCCTTTTTTCTTTGCTTGTTGGAACTCGTGCTCAAGATAAGAAATTGTATTGATATATCCAACATCGTCCCATGGACCGGCCTTAAAAATAGTGTTCCATTTACACGTTCTAGTTCCATTGGCATTTTGTTTATATGGCGTACATGCGCAACCAGGGCCGTCACTGTCACGCTTACAGACGCTTCCAGCAGTTCTCGATGCTGTCTTGTCCCCAATAATAAAAATCACTGCTGATGAGGCATTAATTTGAGAATTGAATTCTTTTTTCAAATCGCAGGGCCTGCAATCCGGATCCCGCGAAATGCTTCCTGAAACAACCTCAGCCGTATCAACATAGTTGACCTTATGAAGATCATCATTTCCCCAATCATGGAGTTTAACCACGACATCACGATCACCATCAGACGCAGAATAGTCCGCACTAATGTAAATTCTCTTTCTCATATTGCTCTCCTTCCAAAAATACTATGCATCGGAATTGTTGTTCCCGCATTTCATTATATCATTCTTTGCGCAATAATGCTATACCCATATATTACGCCAAGCTCATTTTTGTTAAATATCTATAAAATGATGAATTTTACAAAGTTGTTTGCAAATTTTATGGAACATAATTGTGGATATATATCGGCAATTCTATTAGTGTTCAACCGCAAGCCAGAACAGTGTTCCACCCGTATACAGCAACACCTCATCATATAGGCAGCACTCCGATTCCCGGAGTGCCTATCTACACCTTGGTGCCGATGGTGATTATTTATTTATTTAGAAATCATATAACCCCGCAGGATTTCTTTGAGAGCCTGCATGTTCTCCAGCAGAATCTTCTGTTCATTGGCTGAGCAGTCCGAAAGGACATCAATCCCAGAAGAATGTACGTTACTGCTGGTAATCAAAAGATTATCTGCAAGCAGCTCGTCAGCCGAGACGTTTAGCGCATTTGCAAGGTTGACAAAAGCTTCCATACTTGGTAACTTCTCACCCCGCTCTAGATTGCCGATATGAACCCTACTTATCTGGACTTTTTCGGCCAGCTCCTCTTGAGACAGATTGTTTCGCAATCTGTAATATTTCACCCTAGCTCCGATACTTTTCATGTCGATCACTGAGAATTTTACCTCCTTGCCATACACACCAAGGTGATCGATTGTATCGTGCCTGCGACGTATCTCAATTTGTTGTCCAAAGACAAGATTGCAAGACTGCAATGCTTTTCCTCTCCCCGGATAGAACACGATTCTTTGAGAAAAGTAACCAGTAGTTACATCTACCATAAAATGTAACTATTGGTTTGTGGAGTAATTGCAAGATTGCAACTATTATTATCTTGTTGTGGAGAACAGCAAAAAGAGGAGAATTTTTGATGATTGACATGTGTAATGGAAAGCTCAAACTGTATGCAAGTGTTTCCGAGACAGATGTTGACTGGCTTTGGTATCCACTTATTCCATATGGGAAATTGACGCTTCTTCAAGGGGACCCAGGATGCGGAAAATCCACATTAATGATGAACCTCATTGCCGCCGTTTCAAGCGGAGGTTACTTGCCAGACGGCAGAAGGCTTAAGAAGCCTCTGCACGTTATATATCAATGTTCTGAGGATGGACTAAGCGATACGATAAAACCGCGCTTGCTGACAGCAGGAGCAGATTGCAATAATGTTGCCTTCCTGGATGAAGAAACAGACTGGGTCACATTAAATGATGAAGCAATCCGCAGAGCCATTGCCGATTTCAACGCAAAGCTGCTCGTGATCGATCCAGTTCAGGCATATCTGGGAGATACAGATCTTGCCAGCGCTGCAGCAATGCGGAAAGTTTTGCGGCAACTAGCAGCCTGGGCTGCCATGTATGACTGTGCCGTTGTCCTGATTGGGCACCTCAATAAAAAGCAAGGATCGAAGGATATCTATCGTGGGCTTGGCAGTATCGATCTGGTGGCAGCCGCAAGAAGTGTTCTTCACATAGAGAGGCTTGAAGAAAACGATGATATAGCGGTGATTCATCACGTGAAAAGCAGTCTGTCGACCAAAAGTAAGGATATATTCTTCACCCTGGACAATAACCGACGTATCGAATGGCTGGAACAGCCATCTGATGTATTATTGGATAAAACGAAGAAGCAGACCGTAGCGGCAGAATTTATGAAAATGAGGCTAGCTGCCGGCCCGGTTAAGGCTACGGAAATTTTAGAGGGACTCAAAGCTGCAGGCATTGGTGAGCGCACAATTCATCAGGTAAAGAAACAGATGGACATTCGCTCAGTCCGGCGTGATGCCGTGTGGTACTGGCTGCTTCCTGAATCCGAAATGAATGGTGGAAGGTGAATACATGTCGAGGTATAAAGCGAAAGAGGAACTTCGCCAAATATATCAGCAGGAGGAAAAGTGTTACCAAGAATATATTCCGGCAAAGCCAAAGGCGAATTTATATGGCAATGATCAGACATTTCGCGTCTGTGCATACTGCCGGGTATCTACTGACAACGATGAACAGCTCTCCTCTTTTGAATTGCAGCAATCCCATTATAGGCAGTTGGCAATGGATCATCCCAACTGGGAACTAAAACATATATATGCAGATGAGGGTATTTCGGGAACATCTCTGAAGAATAGAGATCAATTTAACGAAATGATTGCTGCCTGCAAGCAAGGGAAATACGATCTTATCGTAACAAAAAGCGTTTCGCGATTTGCCAGAAATCTGGTTGATTGCATATCTCTGATCCGTATGCTGAAAGGCCAAAATCCTCCCATTGGTGTGTTCTTTGAAACGGATAATCTTTACACGCTGGCTGAGAATACGGAATTCATGCTATCTTTTCTGGCCACATTTGCGCAGGAGGAATCTGTAAAAAAGAGCGAAGCGATGAATTGGTCTTTACAGCAACGGTTCAAAGATGGGAAACTTTTGACCCCAGCCCTACTGGGATATGATCGGCAGCGGGATGTGACTGGACGATACATCAAATATGCACCGCTGGTCGTAAATCAGGCAGAAGCTAAAATTGTCACCCTAATCTTCGACGCGTATCTTGCGGGTTGGACAATGGAAGAGATTGCTGCGTTCTTAACGGACATCGGTGCTGAAACAAAGTTGGGTGGAACTGAATGGAGTGCCAATTCTATTAATTACATCCTTACAAATGAACGATATTGTGGGGATATATGGACTTGGAAAACATTTACAGCCGACCTGTATGAACATAAGCATCGGAAAAATCGAAGGGATCGGACACAATACCGCTACAGAGGAAAGCATGAGGCAATTGTTTCCGAAGAAAAATTCGAGGATGTTCAAGCTCTAATAGAGAACCGCAAGCACCATATCCGAGGGGGACTCCCAGTCATGCAAGTCATTGACGAGGGAATTTTCAGAGGATTCATTCCCATCAACCACCATTGGGTAAATGACGATCCCGGTACTTACTATGACATTTCCAATAGCATACACCAGGCAAACGGTAAGGCTGACAAAATAGAGAAAGCATCCATCAGTGCGTTCAACTTGGAGGGCTATCAGGTTGTCCGTGGTCAGTTTCTCCAGATTCGTTACGAGGGACCAACACTGAACATATCCAGAGAAAGAATTGCGTTCAACAAATTCTGTATGCAAAAATTTGCTGATGTTGCCTACATCCAACTACTGCTTCATCCGGCTGAAAGGAAGTTAGCAATTAGGCCCTGTCAAAAAACGGATGCCCATAGCATTCGGTGGCGGCCAGATCCGGAAAAACCAATATACAGCAAAACATTGAATTGCCAGCATTTTGGAATTGCACTGTATTCCATTATGAAGTGGAACCCGGACTATGTTTACAAAATCCGTGGAACATGGGCAGCTCGTCGCGGGGAGCAGATTATTGTTTTTAATCTTCCAAATGCAGTTCCGGCAATGATGCAAGAATCTGAAAATGGCGGAGAATCCAAAGTGAAAAAGTGGATTCCGCTTTACCCGGAGGAATGGGAAGATGACTTTGGCGAGGAATTCTATGAGCATGCGCTGGACAATGGGTTTTACTACATTACCCCTAACACACAGTGGCATTCTCAGAGCAAAGGCATACTTGCGCCTGGCATTAAGCAGTACACAACAACAAGTCCGGAACAGTTACAAGTTACAATAGATGATTTGGTGGGGGGAACGAGAATCAGAAATGAAGAAGAAAGAAACTGAGGACTATATTCAGGAAAGCATCACTATGCCTGAAGATGATGACTGGGCAGAAGAACTTGTTAATTTGGCGGGCTATCAGGTAACAAAAGCCGAATTATTTGCCCATACAAGAGAACCAGCTATTACGATATGGGAAAATAGAATTAAATTTAACATGGCGTGTCTGCGCCGTTTCCCAGGAGTAACGCATATCCAGCTTTTAATACACCCAGAGCAAAAGCGCCTAATCGTTCGCCCATGTGATCCGGACGCTCCTGATTCCCTTCGTTGGGCCAGAGGGGGCGGCGAAAAAGAACTCACAAACCGTGACCTTCTCTGTAAAATTTTTGCGGCAAAAGTTTTTGACCTAATGAACTGGGATACACAGTATCGTTATAAGATGATGGGGAAACCGGCGGTGTGTGACGGTGAAATGCTTTACCTGTTCAAATTAACAGATTTTGAGCTGTTTGTAAATGGGAAAAAGACAAAATCCTATCTTCCGGAGGATTGGAGAAACTTTTTTGGAACGCCTGTAGAAGATCATGAAGACGCATACAAGATTGATCTCGCAGATGGGTACATAACAACAAACTAAGGGGAGAACACACATTGAAACAAATGAACATGATTGAAGAACTGAACATGGACGGATTTCAAATTGTGAACTCGGAGATGTTCAATCATGCGAGCAGCAGATATAATGTGACCTGCTCCATATGGCCATCAAAGATCTCATTTAGCAGAATGACGCTGGAGAAATTGAATTTCTGCGATTATGTGAAAATACAAGTCCATCCAGAGAATAAATGCTTGATTGTTGCCCCTGTAACTTCTTCTGATAAGCAAAGCATTCGCTGGACAAGGGAGGGCAACGAAAAAGAGTTCCGCAATATGGAATCGAAAATGTTCGGGGAGTACCTATATAGGATATGGAAACTGAACCCAAAAAGTAATTACCGAACGATGGGTAGGCTTGTTTCTTCAAACAAAAAGGTGATGATGCTGTTCGATTTCAGCCGTGCGGAAGTGTGGAAAAGCAGAAGTCAGAAGGAAAATGGATGATACATATTTGTCGTTCTACCTAAAAGCAAACCGTGTGCATATATTTGTGGATGCTTTGCGCGCAATCGGAAGCCCAAAATACATTTGCTTCCTAATGGAATCGGATGGTCGAACACTTCTTCTGAAAGCTTATCCGAAAAAGGACTTTCGGTCATTAAAGGTTCCCTTAGAAGTTTATCGTGGCAAGAAAAGCATGGAAGTCAGCAGCATTGGCCTTTGTAGGATCGTTTCCCAAATTCAATGTTGGGATTGCAACTATTCCTACCGTGTACCAGGTACAATCATACAGCAGAAAGAATTGTGCATTTTCTACCTTGAAAAGGGCAAGCAGATTTCATTGGTAAAGAGGTTATAAATACAAAGTTAAAAATGAACTCGCTACCTGTGTTATACTAGATAGCGAGTTTACTTTGTGAATGAAAAGCCAAATTACTTTCATTCTCTTATGCATATATCCTTGGACGCAAATGCCTGTTAGCAACGTTATTGTATGCCATCTACCGTATACTGCTATCCTTTAGGCGCAGTCAGAGAGATTCCAATCTTTTCTTATCAAATTTGAGCAAGAGACCACGAAAGCAGCAACCAAACTATAGGATAGAGCATATAGTCATCAGCTTCTATATCCTTGTTTATAGCGTGTAAATAGACAGATCCCCCATATGATATTCAATTCTGAAAACACTTGCTTTTTAGAAAAATTTATGCTACAATCGTGCAAACTCAATATGAATATATATCCGCTCCTCTATGCAGATTTTTACTTGACCACATTTTTGACCACAACGCTCAAAAATACAAGCAAAAAATCATCTAGAGAGGAGCGGCTTTTTGACCACAGTTTTGACCACAACCGCAGAAAAAATGTCTGGAATCAGTGGAGTAGTGAGTTTCGAAAACCATGTAATATTGTGAATAAACGCACTAAAACGAGCAGAAAATATTAAGAAAATTGTGGAGATGCCTTTGGGAGCAGGATGCCGCAGGTTCGAATCCTGTCACTCGGACCATGACGAATGTTCTTACAGCATTTAGCTGTCAAAGAACATTCGTCATTTTTTTATTTGCTAAATAGCGACATCACAGGGGGCGTAGTTCACAACTACGCCTTTTCTTGTATTCACCGACACATCAGGTGTCGGCAAAGGAAGTGCGCTTGGAATCTCGATGGTGCCCACGCAGTTGTAGTGAATGCGGAGCCGCTGCTCCCATACACCGTTGACCTTTTCTGCATTGAACACTTCGATTTTTTCCACCAGTTCATTCAGCATCCGGGGTGTCAGCTTTTTTGCTCTGGTGTACTTGCGAACCAGACTGATGAACATATCCGTTGTCATAGTACGGCTGCTCTGCTTTTCGATTTCGGAGCGGAGCTGTTTGATTTTCTCGGTCAGCTCCTTTTGCTCGTCCTCATATCTCCGGGACATTCTGGAAAAGCGTTCGTCAGAGATTTTGCCGGAAACATTGTCCTCATAGATGCGCTCAAAGAGGCCGTCCAGTTCTTCATCACGGGCAAGAAGTGTTTTCAACTCTTTTTCTTTCAGCTTGCGGTCGGTTTCATCCGCCTGCTGGGAGTGCCCGATAACAGCTTTCAGGAAGTCGTCCTCGTAGAGGCTGGCAAACTTGGTCAGCCGCCGAATCTCGCCCAGCACCACTTCTTCCAGAAAGTCTACCCTGATGTAGTGGGTGGATTGGCAGGTGCCACGGTTGCCCTTGTAGTTGGAGCAGTTGAAATACTTGATTTCCGGGTTGCCCTGATTGAAGTGGAAGTGCAGATTGCAGCCGCAGTCTGCGCAGACAAGCAGGCCGGAGAACATATTGTGTTCTCCGTTGCTGGTACGGCGTTTGCGCATCTTTCCGCGTTTCTGCTGTACCTGTTCAAATACGGCACGTTCAATAATGGGCTCGTGAACATCTTGGAACACCACCCAATTTTCCGGGTCGTTATGAATCCGCTTCTTGTTCTTGTAGGACTTGGAGTAGGTTTTGAAGTTCAGAACATCACCACAATACTCCTGCTGGTACAGAAGATGGGTAATCGTGGAGCCATTCCACTTGGTGGCGGGGCGCGTCTTGGTCTTTCCGGGACGGCCGATGCCTTTCTGAATCCAGTAGGCCTGCGGCGTCAGGATGCCTTCCTTTTCAAACTGGGTGGCAATCTGTTCCGTACCAAAGCCCTCCAACGTCATATCAAAAATGCGCCGGACAACTTGTGCAGCTTCTTCATCAATGACCCAATGCTTGGGATTGTTCGGGTCCTTGATATATCCATAGGGAGGAAGTCCCATCGGTTCGCCGGAGTTGCCTTTGATTTTATTACTGATACGGCGTTTCTTGCTGATGTCGCGGGCATACCACTCATTGAACAGGTTTCGGATGGGTGCCAGTTCGTTTTCTCCCTCGGCCGTGTCGATGTTGTCCGAAACGGCAACAAGTCGGATGTCATGGTCCGGGAAAAATTCTTCTGTCAGCCGCCCGACCTCAATATAGTTTCGGCCCAGACGGGAAAGGTCTTTGACGAACACAGCAGAGGCTTTTCCTTGTTCAAGCTGCTGCATCATTTCAACGAAACCGGGACGGTTCATGGTCACGCCGGAAATGCCATCATCCAGAAAGTGAACTAGATTGGTGTAGCCTTTTTCCTTTGCAACTTTGGTGAGCAGTTTCTTTTGGTTGCCGATGCTGTAACTCTCGCCCTCCAAATTATCATCACGGGAAAGACGCTCATAGAGAAAAGCGGTTGCTTCACGGGATTTCTTGTTACTCGACTGTTTCATACTCGCTCCTTTCTTGGGACAGTCGAATAGCAAATTCACTTGTACACCTATATTATAACACAATCCGCTTTCTCTGTCCGCTGCCTCCCGAAAGGTCATTATAATTTTTCGCTTTCGGATTTCATCAGCCGGAGAAGAACTTCTCCTAAGGTCTGGGAACTTTCTTCTTTGAACACCGGCTCAACGATAAAGGAGCGATTGCCAATACGATAAGTCGAATCCAGAGTAAGCATCTCTGGATTTTTTGTTTTTTCCGGGTTTGTCTTTTTCGCTTGCATCGTAAAAATCCCCTTTCTTAAAAATCAAAAAATGAGCCAACGGACGGCTGCTGGCAGCAGCCCACGGGAATCTCACCCCTG
>OKWR01000317.1_pt1 | contig 57523 bp, 44 predicted proteins | sample 1607101 | NCBI WGS metagenome assembly OKWR01 (sample SAMN04414076, study PRJEB24778) | human gut metagenome | material: faecal | host: Homo sapiens
CGACTCATAAATCTACCCTTAATCGTGTATTGGATGATAGTTGCGGATTTTAGGAGAAACACGATTTGGCATTATTCTTTCGTGAATTTTTAGGAGAAGACCATAGCTTTAAGCGCTATGTGCTGAGTAATGTAGATGACTGCGCTACTTTAGAGGATCTAATTGCAGGTTCTAATATGTCACGTAGTACCTTTATCCGTCATTTTAAGGAGGTTTTTAAAGAAGCACCCTCAAAATGGATGCTTCGGCGCAAATCGGAAAATATTATTCAGGATATACGTTTTACTATGATTCCATTTTCTGAGTTGTCAGAAAAATATAAATTCTCCTCACCTGCCTATTTTACAACCTTTTGTAAGAAGAATTTTGGTAAGACACCTCAGCAACTTCGTGATGAGCAGACTGATTAATATGCGTTATGTTCCTGTATTATGAAACAAAATTGAAAGTTAATGAATTATTTTTATAATATCTGTCCCTTTTAAATGTCATAAATTTGCGACCGAAAAAGTAAGGTAAAAAGGTATGCTAAAACGGAAGATATTTTTAGTATTATGTTCGTTCTCAGCATTGGTCTTGCAAGCACAAAAGATTGCTTTAAAGACCAATGCTTTATATTGGGCGGCTACGACACCAAATTTGTCTTTGGAATTGGGAGCGTCTTCAAAGACTACGGTGGATTTGATGGCTGCATATAATCCCTGGACTTTCCAACATGACAAAAAAATGCGCTTCTGGTTGGCTCAGCCAGAAGTAAGATATTGGTTTTGTGAAGCATTTGAAGGGCATTTTGTTGGATTTCATTTACATGGAGCTCAGTATTATGGCGGTTTTAATGAAAAAATTTACGACGGCTATTTGGCTGGAGGAGGTTTTTCGTATGGATATGATTGGATTGTTTCGCCTCATTGGAATATTGAAGCGACATTAGGAGTGGGGTATGCGCGTTTGTGGTATAAGGAAATGCCTAATATTCCTTGCATGAAATGTTATGAAAATAAGGCTCGGAATTATTGGGGAGTAACCCGTATCGGTTTGACAATTTCTTATCTTTTTTAAAATCAGAACTCATGAATCTTAAGAAAATATATGGTTGTTTGACCGGAGTTGCTACACTCTCGGCCCTTTTAGTTAGCTGTAATACATCTGAGGCTGGGATAAAAGTAGCGCCAGAAGTACAGAAGGTTGTTCCGGATAGTTGTGGTAAGATTGCGTTGGATTTGGATCTGGAGGTTCCGTCCGGCTATGTCTCTCCTCGCAGTAGATTGATCGTTGTGCCTCAGTTATGTGATAGCTCACGTATCCTTATGGATTTGGATCCTCTGGTGCTTGATGCTCCGATTTTTACCAAGAAAATGCAGCGTAAGCAGAAACTGGATGGATATTTGGATCCTTATGCCGGTTATGCTCGCAATATTGAAAATCCTCGTCGGGTACAAAAATTGAACTATGTTGCACAGTTTGATTTGCCGGAAGGTGAGCATAATGGGAACCGTATTTTAGGAGTGGTAACGACCGATGGATGTGGTGAATGTTCCGCTATGGATACAGTTCTGATGGCTGTCATTGTAGATCCGGTGGAACTGATCAAGAAAGAAGCTTTGCAGTTGGAATGGATTGAGCCTGAGTTTGTGATTCGTCCCAAAATAAGAAAAGGAAGAGGAGAAGCCCGTTTGCAGTTTATCATCAACCGGTATGATATCCGCTTGGATTTGGGTGAGAACCGTCAGGAAATGGAACATATGCTTCAAACTCTGAAACCGATAGTGGAGGATACACTGGCGCAGCTTACTTCCCTGGAAATTTACGGTTTGGCTTCTGCTGACGGTCCGCTGAGTTTTAATACACCTTTGGCGCGTAACCGTGCCAATTCTGCTCAAAAGTGGTTGGAAAATCAATTGCAACTGAGTCGGGAGCAGCGCTCAGTCATTACTTCCGACTCACGGCCGGAAGGATGGATGCCTGTACTTGAAGCTATGGTTCGTGCTAATGATCCGGATTCGGTTTCAGTGAAGGCGATATTGGAGAAGTATGCCTCTTTTAATGATGATGTTCAGGAACGTTACATTCGAAAGCTTCCATGCTGGAAAAATATCCGTGAACGTTATTTGCAGAAAGATCGTAAGGTGGAGTATGTGTATACCTATATGATTCGCAGTTTTACCACGGATAAAGAATTGTTGGAGATGTATCAGAAGCGTCCCGATGCCTTTAATGAGGAAGAATTGCTGCGAGTGTCTACTTTAAAAACAGACCCCCATGAAAAAATGGAGGTATATCGCACCATATTGCATTATTTCCCTCAGTCACAAGTGGCTGCAAACAATTTGGCTATCTTGTTGTTGAGAGAGGGAAAAGGTGAAGAAGCGGAACAGGTTCTCCACAGTTTGGACAGCTTGACAGATTATGCTTTGAATACTTTAGCTGCAACCTATGTTTATCAGAACCAATATGAAAGGGCAATAGAATTGCTGGATACTAAAAAGGATTCTATGCGAGAAGCTCGTTATAATCTGGGATTGGTTCGTGCCATGCAGCGACGATTGGGTGAGGCCTATGAATTGTTGCGTCCTTATGAAGATGTGAATACGGCGATTGTAGCTTTGAGTTTGAACAAGAATCCGGAGGCGGAAGATATAATGCAAAAGGATGCTTCTACGACCCCGTTGAGTAATTATGTACGCGCAATGATCGCTGCTCGCCTGCAAAAGCGAAATAGCATATTCGAACCTTTGCGAAAGGCGATAATTGATGAGAAATTGCGTATAAGAGCCGTAGGAGAATATGATTTTATGCCATATCATGATGATGTGTGGTGGAAGGATTTGTTTGATCAAAAATGATGGGACCTATGAGAAAATTATTTCTTTTGACCGGTATTGTTTGTCTGATGTCGTCGTGTATCCGTCAGGAATTGGCTCCCTGTCCGCCTTTGCAGATTAATGTGGCGGTAAAAGACAAAAATTATTTTAATGCACAGGATGCTGCGGAGATAGTAGGTGTGAAGGATGAAAATCTTCCGTTTAAGGATTATGTTTCTACCTTGTATTATATTATAACCGAAGCAGAAACGGGAAAGATCATTGAGGAACGGACGACTTTTGAGGTTACCGGTTCGGAAAAAAACTACAAGATAATCTTGCCAGAGGATTTGCCTTATGGAAAATATGTAGTTACAGCTTGGGGAAACCTGAAGACAGAAAGACCGATTGGAGATGATGGAGCATATGAGGATATGCTTTCTGAAGAAACGTTGAACCGAGATATTTATGTCACTCATGATACACTGGATTATCAGGTCGGTAAGGAGATATTTTATACCGATCTCGAAAGGACTCGTGGCAAACTGTTGATACAGGCACAGAATATACCTGATTATGTAAATCGCTCTGCTAAAAGTATCAGTAATGTCTTTCAGTATGTAGGCCGAAAGCTGAATTATGCTGTTACCGGAACGGTTCAAACGGATACACTTTGGAATGAGTTGAATCAAATCCAAACAGAAACATTGCTGTGTCCTTCAACCTCTCTTAAGGAATCCAAGTTAAAGGTTCGTTTTGAGAACTCTCAGACCGGAAATGTGTTGACTCCCGAGGACATACAGATTACCATGAGCCGAAATATGCTGACGATAGTGCGCTACGTGTATCAGGAAGAATCGGATGATTTTGGCATTTATGTATTTATTGATGACAACTGGGAAAAAGTACATGGAATGGAGATTGAATAGAAACAATTCTATATTACTTAATATTAATTCTTAAATTTTATTTTTATGAAAAAAGGTTTAGTTTTTAGCTCAGCTTTTCTGGCTACAATGGCTTTGGCTTCTTGTAGTTCGAATGAAGTGTTTGACGGCGGAGATGGTTCTCAGGCATCTTCTGGTCAGGTGATTGAAATTGCCGTAGAGAATGCGGGTAGCGGTTTGGAAAGCCGTTCTGGTCGTCCTTTGTATTCTTCTGAAGCCGCTCAGGACATTGACAATGTCAAGGTGGTTATCGTTGAGGAGAATGAAGGAACAAAAAAAGTCGTTGCTGAAGAACTTATCGAAGACTGGATGACTTCTGATAAGGTAATTGCTTATGATGACGCATCAGGTCACGGACGCAAGATCCGCATCGAGTTGACTGGTGATGACAAGTTTGAAAAGGTGTCTGGTGCAACCTATACCATTTATGCAATCGGTTATTCTGAAGATACTTCTTATAAGGTAGGAGAAGAAAGTCTTCATAACTATTTGGCTTCTGTGACTAATGGTTCTGATAAGGACTTGAAGGATCTGGCTTTGATTAATCAAAATACCGATCGCGCTCAGGCAGAAGAAATCTTTGCCGGTTCTGCTACCCTTGAATTCTCTAAAGAATCTGCAACAAGCAGCAAATTCAGCCAGGGTGTAACTTTGCACCGTCAGGTTGCCGGTATCTTTACGTATGTGAAGAATATCCCTTACATCTTTAATAAAGATGGTGTTGTTGGAACCAAGTTGCAGCTGGTGGCAGCCAAGACGAACCTGAATTTGATTTTGGGTAACTTCTATGGCATGACTTTGTCAAACAATGGAAATCAGGATGCGAGCAAAGAGCCAAATAAACTGATGAATGTTGTCAACGGTACTGCGGATCGTGGCGGTGTAGAGAAAGTGGTTTATACCATTGACCTGAATGATTGGTTTACAAAACTGCAGGATGAAAACAATGACGGTATTCTGGACCGTTATGGATATATCCAGGATACAAATGGAAAGTTGGTTGAAGATACACGTTCTGGAAAGCAAATCTGGAAGAACCCTCTTAGAGGAGAAGATCAGGATCAGCCAGCTGCTGCAACTTTCGTAAAGGGTTCTGCTTTCGGTGGCGAATTCATTATTCCGTTCCAGAAGGTGAATGGAACTGTAACATTCCAGTTGCGTATGGTTAATGCGGCAGAAAATCAAGTTTTGCGTACATGGAGCATTAGCTTGCCAAATGACGATTTGATTAGTGGATCAACTCTTCAATGGTGGAATGGTTCTTGGACTAATGGTACTGTTACAGAATCTAAGAGCAATTACAGCGTATTGCGTAATCACTTGTATGGAGTCGGTACCAAGGATAGTGCAGATCCAGATACAGATCCTTCTAATCCTAATCCTGATCCGGAAACTCCAACCCCAGATGTAGACGATCCACAGGATTTGAACACCAAGCAGGATATCATGCTTCAGGTAAATGATAACTGGGAAGTAATCCATAAGATGGAAGTAGAATAATTTATTTAATAAATAGTTGATTAGAAAGTCCCTCAGACGAATCGGAGGGTGTGTCTGCATGGAGCGCGCACTCGGAATGCAGATTCTTTTGAGGGGCTTTCTTCTTTTTGAATCTCTTATAGAATTAATCATCCAAACGTCACAAAACGTTTTCACTTATGTTTCAGCAGAATAAAATATTCAGAGGTTTGTGTTTGGCATGCTTGCCATTGCTGTGCGCTTGTTCCGATCCGAGTTCATCGGATGAGTCATTGTATGGTGCGGAAGAGCAGAAGTTCATGGTGAAGGTTGAAAGCATTGGAGAAACTCCCAAACTGTTGAGGAATACAAGCAGTAGTTCTATTACTAGTATCACCCCGGTGCAGTCCATAGATCAGGTCGTAGTTCTGATTATGAACCGTGCTGACGGAAGAGTGGTTTATAAGAAGACCTTTTCCTCATGGAGTGATACTAATAATAAGACCAGTGTGCCTTATGTGAATGGAGAAAAGCGCGGACGTGAAGCTGAGATTGTTCTGCAAGGTGCAAACCGTTTAAAAAAGGGAGTAACGTATGTGGTCTATGCGGTGGGTTATCATACCGGCACGTATAATAACTATGTACCTTTTGAGAATGTGCAGGTAGGCGATTTATATAAGCGAACAGAACTGGCGGAATTGGCTCCGAATGAAAAACCGAGTGAGATTTTTGCCGGAGCCCAGACTTTGGTGAATGAAAACGGTCGTCTGGTGGCCGATGCCCGTGATTCGGAAATTGCTACAGAGCCGGCTATCCGATTGAGAAGACAGGTGGCCGGTACCTTCGGTTATTTTACCAGCATTCCGGTACGCTATAATGATAAGCCGGTTGCAAGTCTAAGACTGGTTGCCTCTCGTAGAAATCAAGGTCTTATTTTTGCCGGTTTCCGCTCGCAAGAAGATCCGAATGCCTTTAATCAGGAAAATGTCATCAATGGTTTTCAGCCACGTTCGGATTATGATGCGGTTCTGCATGACGCTTCTTCGCCGAATGCTTTTACAATATATGAAATTCAGTTGAAGGACTGGTTCCCGGGTGAGACGCTTTATCCGAAGGATCAGAATGGCGACGGCTTTCTGGATGGGAGTGATGCGAACTGGACGGTTCCTCAGGATGTAAGTGAGGATCAAATTAAACTGGAACGAGGGGCTGTCTATGCAAGCCGCTATCTCATTCCGGTGGCTATGACTACTGAAGAGGTGGCACAAGGATTGCCTACCTTTGAGCTTCAGGCTTTGGATGCCGAAGGCAATATCTTGAAATATTGGCGGGTAGACGTTCGTGCACTGGGAGAACTGCGTGCGGAGCGTACACTCGTAGAGATTGATCCGACTGCTTTGGGACAAGTCATTGTACGTACAGAAAGCAGTCCGGAATCGGAAACAACCTATAGTATCTCCAGAAACAGTATTTATACGCTTGGAGAAAAGAACTCGGAACAGAGCTATGGAGAAGATACACCGATCATCTTGTCTCAGGAACAGATTCTGGTGGTGGATATCAATCCGGAATGGAAAACATTGGATGCAATCATCTTTAATTGATAAGAACTATGAGAAAATTAAATCATATATTCCTTGCTTGTTGCCTGCTGCTTGCCGGCATGGCAACAAGCATATCCATGCAAGCACAGGATAAAACACCAATCACAGTAGACGGCTGCCGCCCTCTGCTGGCTCCCGATTGTGTGATTGATGATATTGTGGAGGAAGTAGAGGTTATTGGGGTACCGGAGCATATTGACTATACAAATGTTCTGGATTTGGATCTGGAAAATAGTACAAAGATTCCCATCGCAGTAGCAGACGCTGGTGTGTTATATGAGCCGATTATCAGTATTCGAGATATTAATCACAAATATAAAGGAGGACAGGCTGCCGGTTTTGTTGTGGGTAGTGGCTTTCAGTTATTAGGGGCTGAAGTCCTTAAATCAATGTTCATTGTTTTGTATAATGATAATGAATTGGTGAAAGCCATTCCTGTGAATGATGGTAATTTCGGCTTGCTATCTTTGAGTTTGTTATCAAAGAAAAGTTCTAATACACTTTTTGTTGATGTTCCCTCAAAAACTGATGATGGAGAGGATTTGATTTTTGATGAAATCATGTTAGCAACTTCTGGCATAAATCTTAGTGTTTTGGATCAACCTGAGATCTATTATGGTTTTATAGGTTCTCAAGAAACAAGATTATCCGGTGATGGATATACTTCTGATCATAAGGAATTGTTAATAGATCAAGAAAACGGATACACTAATTGGGGGATAATTGGGCTTATTTCAGGACCAATAGATGCTTGGATTCAATTACCAGATACTCAATATGGTTTACCAAATGTTGAAACAGGTTTTGTTTATTCTAGTACAGGGCTTTTAAATACGAGTTTTACAAAAACAATAACTTTTTATAATACAGAAACCCGTGAAAGCGAAAAGCATTATGCGGAATCAGGATTAGGAATTGATATTGTATCGGGAACGAAGATAAGAATTTCTGCAGTACCTCAAATGAAATGGAATAAAGTTAAGATTGAGGTAGGAGGTCTGAGTGTAGCATCTGTGCCTACATTATATTATGCCTATACAAAACCTATGGATATTCCATCTTCTGCCCAAAAGCATAGACTGAACTTAAGTTCTGACGCATTGCTTTGTGAGAATGAAACAGAATATACGCTAACCAGTGATGTTAATGTGACATGGTCTTTGAAGCAGGTGTTGGATTTGGATGGAAAGACCGATAAAACAGAGGATTATAAAAGTGGAGTAACAATCGATCCGACTACATTAACTAAATCGGCGAAAGTTACTTTTGCGACTCCTGCCGCAGCCGGAATCTACATCTTTGAGGCAAAGGATGAGGACGGTTGTACTGGAACGGTTACCTTGACCCGAGGCAAGACTCAGGAAATGGAGGACGCTTCAGCCAGCTGGTTCTGCGGCAATATTTTGAATAAAGAAGCGGACAAGGTGCATCTGGAGAATCCGAAGGGCGGTGCGTTGATTTCTATCGACAAACTGAATAATGCGGAAAATATTCTCGACGGTAATCTGAGTACCTATGCCAGCTATGCCAAAGGATTGCAACTGGCGGCGCATACCGGCATTGTCAGTGTAAAGAAGGACGAGGGGACTTTTGGAGAGGATGCTTCTGTGGTGGGCTTTGTGGCCGAAACTCCTAATTCTCTGTTGGGAGCCGACGTACTGAAATTCTATAATATCGTTTTATATAAAGACGGAAAACAGGTTTACAGTTCGGTGGTCAGCGAGAACAATACGGTGCAGGCTGCCTTGCTCGGTGCGCCGGGTAGCGCCAAAGTGCGTTATGCCATTGAAGTGCCTCAGGAATATATCGGAAAGTTTGATGAGTTTACGCTCTTTACTTCCGGTGTGTTGAATCTTGACCTTACGGGAAAGAGTCTGAAGATATACGGTGCTTTTGTTTCAGATGATCCGACCTGTATCAAGCCTTCTGATCCGTTGGATCACCTGGGCGTTACTTCTATTACTTCGCAGAATACCGGAGCTACCTTTAATTATAACAAAACCGGAAATGCCGGATTGGTTGAGGCAGTTACCGTGCTTGCCAATTTGGGGTATCTGCTGGACGGAACATCACTGACTGATGATGGCGCCGATAAAGGAGCAGTCTCTTATGCCGTAGCCAATATATTGGGATCAACGGATATTACCGTTAAGACCGGACGCAAGTTCAGCGGCAAGCGTTGGGTCGGTTTCGTTATCAAAGTGCCTACCGGGATCGGTGATGTGAGTCTGCTTACGGATATGGAAATCAAGGCCTATAATAATGGGAAACTTGTGGGTGATAGCGAAAGCGGAAGTTTCCTCTCGGCAAATTTGATTGGATGGACAGACTATGCTTACGTCAGTTGCTATACAGATCAGCCTTTTGATGAGGTGACGTTTACGAACAAGAAGTTAATTGAGGCTTTGAAGACGGTACAATATCTTGGTTTCTATACTTATGCCGATAAGGACGGTGACGGAATACCGGATGAAGAGGATCCCGACTTTTGCGAGCCGCCCATTGATATAGAGTGGAGAAAGCCGGAAATTGCCGCTGATATGAATAGTTTGTGTGCTTCAAATGAAAAGGAAATACTGCGGGTGATGATTACGGCAGAGGAGAATGCCACTCAGTTGTATTATACCTTGACAAACGTTGATAAGGCAGAACTGGTGACCAGCGGTTTTTGGGATACTGAAACACCGGGCATTTTCTCGCCTAGCATTGATTTTGAGGCATTGCAAATGGAAGCCGGACGTTATAAACTGGAAGTGAGTGTTGTGGGACAGACTTTACTCTTGCCGGCATCAAAAATATTTGTTATTCATGCGGAACAGACCACATGGGCACCAAAAGCAAATTCTACCGATTGGAATGTCTGGGAAAACTGGACGAACGGTGTTCCGGTCATTGGGTGTACGGATGTAGTTATTCCTGGTCAGAGTGCGGTCTTCCCTGTTTTGAAGGCTTATGACAATGGTGCTGGTAGTGAAGAAAAGCCGACGGACTTTAACAGTTGCGAAGGATTGCATTTTGATCTCGGTGCTGAAATGCTTGGCAGCCAACATCTGGATTATAAAAAGGCATGGGTAGAACTGGAACTCTCTCTGAACCGTTATTATATGCTTTCTGCTCCGCTGAAAGGAATGTATACAGGCGACTTCTTTGTACCTCAGGATATGAATGGCACTCAGAACAATCCTTACTTTACGGATCTGGATGAAACGACTTCTCCGGATTTCCGCTTCGGACCGCGCGTATATCAGCGTCTGTGGGAATGTTCCGCTCCGGTGGTGAATCCTGTGGAAGATGTAACTGGAGCAACTGATGCGAATAATGAAAACGGCAGCACCGTGCAGGTTGATGAAACCCGATGGACACCTCCGTTCAATGCTTTGGCGCAGTCTTATGAAGAGGGTGAGGGCTTTTCTCTGAAAGCCGGAAAAGAAAATTTGCCGGTCACTAAGGTACGTTTCCGCTTCCCGAAAGAGCATACGAAATACTTCTATTACAATGAGGACGGATTTAAAACTGATTTGTTTGAAACTCTGGACCGTACGGATAACGGGCGCCTTTTCACAGACGGGATTACATGGCCTTTGGTTTTGAATTATACTTTGGAAACGGAGAGTAATACCTTCTTGGTCGGAAATCCGTTTATGGCGCATATTAATATTGGGAAGTTCCTTAAAGAAAATTCCAGTGTGACTTCTGTGAAGGTATATGACGGAAATGCGGCAAATTCGCTGATTCTGTGTGATGGCAAGTTGCTGACCAATGGAGCAGATGAGGATTGGACCAGTATAGCGCCGATGCAGTCTTTCTTTGTTACCTTTAGCGCTCCAGCAAAAACAGCGCAAATCTCCATTACAGAAGATATGCTTGAGACCAAGGCCGGTGGTGATCAGCCTTTGCGTATCGCTCCGCAGGCAGATGCTTTAAATGAAAAGGAAGAACTGGTGATTGAGGCTTGCGCCGACAGCACTACAGCCTGTGCAAAAGTTGTCTTTAACAATACATCGGAAGCAGCTTATGTACCAGGAGAAGATGCGGTTTTGCTGGTTGATGACGAGGTGAAGCCTCGTGTGGTTGTCTACACTATGGCTGATGACCGTGCTGTAGATATTCAGCAGACACCGGATGCAGACCGTATTTCAATCGGAGTGGCTATGAGTAAAGCGGCACCGTTGACATTAAAGTTTACCGGTCGTGCCATCAGTCAGTGGAAACTATATGATGCGCAGACCAGACATTTGTATGATTTGAGCGTTTCCGATTCTGTTTCTCTGGGACGTGTGGACTGCAATGCCGGTCGTTTCACTTTGGTGAAGGCCGGAACAGAAGACAAGTTAAATCTGGAAAATCAAGGTCTGTTGGTTTCTCGCACCGCTCCGGGGGCCATTACAGTTGCATCTGCCGATCAGCTTCCTATAAAACATTGCGCCGTTTATGCGGCCGACGGACATCTGATCAGTCAATGGGAAGGAGAAGCCATGTCGGTTGAGGGCATTAAGGCTGAAGCCGGAGTAAATATGGTGCGTGCGATAAAATCAGACGGGTCATCATATAGTCAGAAAGTAATCTGTTATTAATGAAACTGAATAATATAGTAACATAAAATGGGGAAGAATATATTTTTAAGAGTCTTGGGTATTTCCTTTTTTACTGCCATTTGCTATGGATGTTCCAACAATTTGGATATGCCGGATGCAGATTCTGGCAGAACTTTGGAATTGCGTATTTCTTCCGGCTTGAATCCGGCATCGCGTACAGTATTGCCGGGAGCAAATAATGTGCAACATGTTACCAAAGTGGCTCTTTATCTCTTTAAACATACCCTTGCGGAGGATACATTAGGAGCAAGTTTTGTTGGAATGATGACATTCGATCAGGTTAATTGGCAACAGGCTATCGACGCGGCTTCCACAACCGGTGCGTCTACCCAGCGTCAAGCAGTAAAGATTCCTAAGGAATGGATTACGGAAGAAGATCGTGACAGTTGGTTTACGTTTCTGGCAATTGGTTCGGATGAAACCGATAAAAGTCTAAATTCAACAAAAGCCTATGGGTTGGAGCCGTCTTCCGAAGGAAAAACTTTGGGCGATTTTTATGCCGAGCTTCAGACAAGTTGCACTATGAATGATATTCATCAGTCAGAACTGTTTGCAGGAACACTTACTTTAAAAGGTGCTCAAGTAAATAGTAGTACAGTCATTAACTTATATCGACGCGTAGCTGGTGTAAAAGGTTATTTTTGTAGAATTCCCGATCAGCTCAACGGTGTAGAAGTAGCTTCCGTACGTGTGGTTTATTGGAACAAACAGCTTACTGCGGTACCGTTCTTCAAAAGATATCCTAAAGACGGTATTTTCTGCGATTACGATTGTAGAAATACATTGCCGTCAACATCGGCGATTCCGGGCAAAGGAGAAAAGTTTCCAGATGAGGCTTTGGAAGCGTGTACGTATTTCACTATTCCTAAAGATTCTTTTCCGCAAAGCATTAAAAATTATGCAACAGCCGGTTCTTATGTCTTGCCGGCTCCAGGTGCGGTGGGAAGTGAAAATGCAACGCTTTATGTGCTGCTAATGAGTGCGGATGGCACGGTTTTGGATAAAAGAAGAGTCTTCTTTAAATCTTCTTATGCCACACGGTCATTGACTAGAAGCGCTACCGATCAAGGTACCGGAATTATTGAGGGACAGCCTGGTGATGAAAATGAGCTGAATCGTCAGCGTCGCTATCCGATTATTGCCAATAATTTTTATTCTATCGGAACAGCGGACGAGCCTATTGATTTGAGTACCGGCGAAACAGAGGTGAATCTGTATGTTGACCCGACTTGGGAAGGCTATCATGAGTGGAGTGAGATTATTAGTGTTACGGAAAAATGATGATTAACAGGAAATCGTATATGATGAAGAAAACATATTTATATCGGTGCGGAATATTGTTTCTACTTTTGGTGGGAATGTGTTCTTGCAGTGAGAATAGCTATACCGATGGACAGCCCGAAGAGAACCCGGACTTAAGAAAGCAGACAATAAAAATTTACATTGGTGGTAATTCTGATCCTGCTGATATTCTGACGCGTGATTTGCCACCGGGAATTGAGGGCGAAGGAATAACCGGAACTTGTAATGTGAACGAAGTGGCGTTGATGGTATTCCGGCGCAAAGCAGGGAGCGGGGGAGACTTTCTTTTCGACAAAGATAATTCAGCTGCCTTTAACAGCGACGGATTTATTCAAGATGGCGGCAATACTTTGAAAGAAGTAAAACCGGTAGTAGGGTCTACATCTAATATGAAAGAGGCGCATGGTACCATTACCAAAAGCAAGGATTATGAATATCGGATTTTTGCTTTGGGTTATAATACAGCTCGTGTAGATGATCACCCTGTTAATAATCGTAATATAAATGAGCGTGAAGATTTTAAAATAGTAGATGCTCAAGGCAAGGGGATCAATGAGAATACTTCCTTGTCTGAAGTAAAACTTCAGTTGGTGAAAAGAAAGTATAAAGATTTGGATTCTTGGTTAGCAACTATTGATCATCGAGGTCTCCCTGGAGGAGCAAATATTGAGGGTAATATAACCGGTTATTGGGTTCGTACTCCGGAAATTTTTTATGGAACTTGTTTTTCGGTAAATAATGCAAATGATGGTGTTATTAAATTTGAAGATGAAAACGAGGTAACAGGAACTTTATATAGAGGAGTGGCTCGAGTTACGGTTAAGATTAAGGAACTCCAAAATATATGTTCTAGTGTTAGACATTGTTGCGCCTTTTCTTTATTGGTGGATACTTTAAGGACAGAAGTACATTTGGACTCCTATGATCGTTTTAAAACCCCAGAAGCACCTATAAAGATTGGGATAGATAATAGACATGCAACAAAAATGACTTTTACCGCAACTACAGGAGAAGGATCGTGTTTGGATAATTCTGAAGATATTCAACTTACATTTTTTATTTTGCCGACAATAACTCAAATGAGAGTCAGATATGCAACAGCATATAGCGATCTTGTTTCAACAGATATAACTAAACGTGCTTATGAATCATATATTGCAGTTCCATCTGAATCAGATGGAAACCAAGCAACAGGAGTAATTGATCCTGGAGCAGCAGGAAAGAAATTCTATTTTCGAAGGAATCAGCAATATGTAATCAACGGAACAGGTGGTCAAATTGCGGCGACTGATGATAAATAAGAAAGGAACAATGGCACAGATATTTAGAAATATAATCGGAATAACTTTTCTGATGTTATGTCTTCCCCTCGGAGTTTTTGCAGAGGAAACAGGCGATAAGGTAATCACTCAGGAGGACTTGGGTGGACGAAGAGCATTGGTCGGTCCGGGATGTGTGGTAAACCAGTTTGCGAGCAACGTACAGTTGCTGAGCGGTATTTCCGGGCTGGAGAATTTGGTTGATGAAGATCTGGACAATTTTGCTACGTTTACAACCGGTGTAGCTGTCGGTGTTACGGAGCAGCCTTTGTTCAGTGTGAAGGATATGAATCACACTTATGCGGCAGGTACTGAAGCCGGAATCTGTATGGTTTCCAGTGAAAGTGGAGGTTTGCTGAGTCTGAGTGTTATTCAGCTGTTTACCATTCGGGCTTATAATAATGGTAAGTTGATTGCGACCTATCCGGTTTCAAGCGGACAGGCCGGTAGCGGAGTCGGTCTGGATTTGATCAAGATTCCCGGAACGGATAATATGGCGGTGAATCTGACTTGTACTCCCGAAGAAGATTTTGATGAGTTATATGTAGATATCAGTGGCGGTTTGGATGTCAGTGTCATTAAGGAACTGAAGTTCAAATATGCTTTTGTCGGCAAACCCCGTCAGTGTCTGCTGACTACAAATGGCTTGAAGCAATATGCCAAATTAACCGGTCAGGCTGGCGAAGATGGAGCAGGGGCAGTACTGAAACCAAGAGGCGCGGCAGTTCCGGTTCTGATTCCTCTCCCTATTATTGACAGTGAGCTGAATAAGATGGTGGACGATGATTTGAGTAACTCATGTAGTGTGACCAATATTGTTTCTATCGGATACAAAGGAGCCGCAAAGCTCTCTACCGATCCGGATGAGCCTCTTTGCGGTATTACCAATGATTCTCCTAATCCAACCGTGGTATTTCCGGCTGGAAGTGAAGTGGGATTTGTTTATCAAAATGCTGCAGCATTGAATCTGAAGTTGGGAAATTATGTGGAGATAAAAGTATTTAATACGGATGGAACCACACAAACCGAGCGGGTTGAGGCCGGTGTTCTTTCCTTGACAGTGGCAGAAGGAGGTAAAATGACTTCCTCTGTGATTGCCAAAAAAGAATTCTATGCAGCAGAAATCGCTTTTTATACCGCAGTGAGTGCCAATTTAGGTAATCTGGGTGTATATTACGGTTTTGTTAACGAAACACCGGAGGTTCCGCATCGTTGTCCTATTAACTCTTCTGTCAACGCCGAGATCTGTGATGTTCAGAGTACTTATCAGTTATTATCCAATCCTGCTCTTGCTGTGGAATGGAAACTGGTCAGCGCAAAAGAATATGGCACGGATAAGGATCTTCCAGAAGGGAGTGTAACTGTTACTCCAAGTGGTAAGGTTACATTTTATGATGTAGATGGGAAGAATATCCCTGGTGAATATGTGTTTGAAGCCACTTCCGTAGGCTGTACGCATACACCAAAATGTACAGAGCGCGTAATGATTCGCCGAGGAATTGTTTCGTATGACGCAGGTTGTTCCGAACCGATTTTTAATGATGATTCTCAAAATAATCATGAGTTATCAACAGATATTTATGGCAGTAGCGGAGCCTTGATTTCTATCAGTCATTTAAAAAATGCTGAAAGTATTTTAGATAAAGACTTCAATAATTACGCATCTTATACCGGAGGACTCTCTATTGCCAGCAATATTCGAGTGGTTGGAGTTAAGAAAAATGAAGGTATATTTACAGTTTCTTCTGAGAAGGAAGGGGGTAAAGTGAACAAACGCATCGGTTTTATCGTTGAAAGTAAATCAACTTTTCTGAATGCGGATGTTCTACAGTTCTTCCAGATTCGTTGTTATCATGATGGACAGGAAGTCTATCGCAAACTGATTGACGAAACGAATGCTGTGGGAGTGGGCTTGATCGAAGGGGATCAGTCACAGAAAGTTCGCTTCAGTATTGAGGTCCCGGATTCGATTGAATTTGATGAGTTTATGCTGTGGACAGCCGGAGTGTTGAAACTGGATATATCTGTCCTGAACATTTATTACTCGTTTATTGAAGATGCATCTTTTGATTGTGGTAATCCGCTGAAATGTGCCGAAACGATTTCTGTCGACAATGGTGCCACTGCTTATCCGGACATGAAGTTCCAGACGGCATCTATTGCAGGTGTGGTTCAGAATTTGGGTTATCTGATTGATAATGATCTTGATTCTTATTTCCTTTATCAGAACACGGTGCAAGCCGGTTCGGGTATGGTGGTATCTGTGAAGTTAGGTAAGACTTTGGATTATCGCCATCAGTTTGGTATCATTATGGATAACCAGACTTTCTTGGCCGGAGTGGGATTGGGTACCTGGATGACGGTGGAAACCTATTATAATGGAGTCGCTACCGGTGACAAGTTTGACAACTGGGGCGTTTTGGGACTGGATGTGATCGGTTATGGTGATAAAAGTTATCTGATTAATAATCCTACCCGTAATTTTGACGAGGTGCGTATCACCTTTGCCGGAATTGCGAATGTACTGAACGGATATAAACTTTATGGTCTGTTTATTCGTGGAGATAAGAATCTGAACGGTATTCCAGACTGTATGGATCCGGATACCAATTGTGCAGAGGACTTGGGCTTGAGTACATCCAAGGTTTGTGTGGGCGAGGAGATTACTCTTTCCGGACAGGTTCAAGGAGTAGATAATGACTATAAGATTATCGTTTATGCTCCGGAACAAATGATCGAAAGCAAGATATCTGAAGGTAAGGATACATTAGTATCTTTCCGAGACACTGTGCTTGTCGGTTCCAGTTCTTTTTCTATAAAGATTCCTTCCTCAACAGCAGGTACCGGTTTGAATATTATGGTGTATGATGAGACGGGCCGGTATTTGGACGGTATTACCTATACCGTACATCCTCAACAGACCGAATGGCGTCAGACTCCTCTGAGTACTGACTGGAATGAGCCGAATAACTGGGTTGGCAATGTAAATCCTTATTGCTGTACCAATGTGATCATTCCGGATGGAGCGAGTCGTTATCCGGTACTGCCTACTTTGGAGCCGGTTCAGAGTGAAGACGGAACAGAAGTGCCTGTACCTGCAGATACTTATTGCTGTGATGGTATCTATTTCAAATCATCGGTGGATGCCGATGAGGATAATCCGGCTCAGATTGTGAATGTTCCGGAACTGGCCTATAATAAGGCGTGGGTGGATGTACGCATGATGCCAAACCGTTATTATATGTTTGCGTCTCCTTTAATGAATACTTATACTGGTGACCTGTTTGTGCCAGCGGATATGAATGGTATACAAAAAGGTATGGAGTTTGAAGATCTTACCCAGGAGAATGCTCCGCAGAACCGTTTCAATCCTTCTGTATATCAACGTATGTGGAAAACTAATCCACAGGTTCGTTTGTTGGATGATATTGTTTATAATGGCAATGCAGAGAATCGTACGGAGAAATGGGGCAATGCAGGTATGGAAACTCAAGGAAAACTTGCTGATTGGTCACGTATTTTCAACTCGTTAAAGGAACCTTATAGTAATCAGAAAGGTTTCTCTGTATGGGTTGATAACGGGAATCTGTCAGCAGATAATCCGGTTATTATACGTCTGCCTAAGCAACATGTTCGATACAATTACTATACTAGCGATGGTATACTTTTACCGGAAAAAGATGAGGCTTTGGATCGGGCAAATAATACACGTTTCATTTATGAAGAGGGAAAAGGCACTATTCCTGCTGCTTATGAATCTAAAAAAGTGGGAGGTCTGTTTGATTCTGCCGGAAAGCTGACATTGAGAGTGCAGACAGAATCTGCTGGAAAGAGCTTTGTTACCAGTAATCCGTTTATGTCGGATCTGGATATTCAGACTTTACTGAAGGATAATCCTCGGATCTTGACACTGCGTCGTTATGATGGAAATGCTTACATTTCTTATGTGTATGATAAAAATACACAAAGTCTTCTGACAAACAGTAGTGAAGATCTAAACAGACAGAATATTAAAAATGTCATTCATCCGTTAGAGTCATTTTTTGTAGATATGGCTGTTGATGGAGATGGTGGGACAAGTGATGAAATCGTTTTATCAAGAGATATGATGTTGAACACCGTTTCTCAAGAGAAAGTTTCGCAGACTCGAGAGGTTCCTCTTATTCGTATTCAGGCTGAGGCTTCCGGGAAGCGGGCATCTGTTGTTTTGGCAGATTCTACATTGAATTTGCAGGTGGAGACTCTTTTGGATTCTGAAGTCAAGCCTACTATGGCTTTGTTTGCAGCTGTAGACAATACAGCCTATGATCTGGTCCGTATGACAAAGAAAGAGATACCTTTGGGCATATTGCTTTCTAAAAAAGATTCTGTTGTTTTGCATTTTGAGGCAACTGAAGGAATGGATCTTTCTGAATGGGAACTGATCGACGTGGCCAGCGGACAGGTATATGCTGTGGACGCGCCGGTAACATTGAGCCGAGCAGGAAGTAGCATCGGACGTTTTGTCTTGAGATCATCTGCCGGCAATACACTTGAAAAAGAGCATCAGACTTATGTGGAATATGCCGGAAACGGTCGTGCCAGAGTAACCGCACTTACCGGTACGGTTCAGTCTGTCGCAGTTTATACCATGAATGGTACTCTTTGTGCGAACATACAGTCGGATGCTGTATCTGCCGTCGTAGAGGTACCACAGAACGAACCTGTGTTGATCAAGACCGTTTTGAGCAACGGATTTGTTGATACCTATAAAATGATGATTCCTGCTCAATAATCGGAATTGTCCTTTTCTTGATATTCATTATAAGATAAGCCGGATTTTAAAGTCCGGCTTATTTTTTATCTTTTAAGGATAGAATAGGTAAGGACGGCTTGATACAAAATGTTCGGTAGTATCTCACGATAGTACCGAACGAATAGGAAAGTATAATCAAAAGTTAGAATTAATCAGATACTCTGTGCGAGCCTGTATTAGTTCTATTCTATAAACCATATAAGACAATATGATTTGAATTATTTGGTTGTTGCAAATATATGTTTAAATCTGTTTTTTCTTATTGTATATTTGTACAAAACAACAAAAATGAGACCCTAATTTTATCTTTTTGCAAATTTTTTGTAAGTATTTTTATATTTAGACAAGAAAAATTTGTTTTTTCATCAAATCTTTCCTGCTTGTTTTTTCCAATTTGAAGGAGATTGTCCGGTTATAAATTTAAAGGTTCTGCTAAAATGCGGCAAATCAGAGAAGCCTACTTGTTCAGCAATAGCATGTAGGGGAGCATTGTTTTCTTCTAGGAGTATTTGGGCTTCTTTTATTCTTAACTGGTTGATCCATGTGTTGAAGTTCTCCTCGTAATGTTCATTGATATAATTGGAGAGGTAAGTGCGGTTTGTACCCAGTTGTTTGGCTAAAGTGATGATAGTTATATTTCTCTCTATATATCCTTTTTCTTGAATCCATTCTTCCAAGGCCGCTTCCATGTTTTTTTGTGTGTTTATTTTCTCCTTGCTTTTTTGTTCTATCTGTTGTTTCTGTTCAAAGTCTGTTATATTCAGTATGATGAGCAGACGATAGAATAGAATCATAAAGCCGACAAAGGCCAGAATATAGACGCATATAAGAAAGGCAAAAAGTATTTCACTGGGAAAATAAAGCATGGCTATAACAAATATGGCCATTATGTTTAGAAGTAACCAGAGCAGTTTGATGGTGTTTCCATATTTTCCGTACTGGTGTTTTCTGTTTCTCCAGGTTTCGAACAGGCTTTTGTAGGTAAAAAAATAGTAAAGGAACTGTATGGGAAAGATTGACCCCAGCAAGTAATATAGAACGGAATCTATGTCTCCCTGATATGCGTAATAGTAAATATATAGTATAATTATGCAGAAGGCAATTCCGACCGTTTGCGTAAATACAAACTTTCGAGTAGGAAAGTTTTTGGTCAGCAGGAGAATCATTCCCAGAATCAGTAAAGCACTTTCTATGTGTGCCATGATCTGCACATAAAACACAATGTCCCGAAGCCGATAGGGTTGTTCCATCAGTATGACCCCGCTTACACCCAGTAGGACAGACGCCAGCTGGATCAGATTCTTGCTACGTTTTACATTTGGGATTTTTTGTTCATGTGGTATATAGGCTACAGACAGAAATATGGAAGAGAGTATCAGTGCTGTAAATGATATGATTTCCAGGCAAAATAGAATTTGGGTCATAGAATGGCTGTTTTTATAGACTTGGAGCAAGCCTTGGTCCGTAAATTTAATAAAGCCGTTTTTAGTGATGTGTATTATCATGAACACGACTAAAAACGGCTTTTATGCTCTTAGCGGCGCAAATAGTCTGTGAATCGGTAACAGAAACGGTGTTTCTCGTCTGTTTCATGCTTTTCGTCACTTTCTATTTGCCACTCCTTTTCGTTTATCTCCGGAAAGAAAGCATCCGCTTTCTGGGGAGTGTCTTCAATATGTGTCAGACACAGGCGGTCGGCCTGTGGCAATGCTTCCTGATACAGGCTGGCGCCTCCGATGATGAAGATTTCTTCATCGGGTCTGCAAGTTTGCAGAGCTTCACTTAGCGAGTGAAATACTTCTGTTCCTGGAGCTGAAAAACTACTGTTGCGTGACAGTACGATATTGCGTCGGTTGGGCAAAGCTCCTTTGGGAAGAGATTCGAAGGTTTTCCGGCCCATAATAATGGTGTTTCCGGTGGTAAGCGCCTTGAATCTTTTCAAGTCATTAGGCAGCCAGTAAATCAGTTTGTTTTCAAAGCCGATAGCGTTATTCCGGGCTACGGCGGCAATTATGGTCATCATAAACAGTTGTAGTATAGTGAGTGATTAAACGGAAACTTTTCCGGCAATGTGTGGCCATGGGTCATAATCTTCCAGTTTGAAGTCTTCATATTGGAAGTCGAAGATGCTCTTTACGTCCGGATTCAGTACCATACGTGGCAGTGGGCGAGGTGTGCGTGTCAGCTGAAGTTTTACTTGCTCCAGATGATTCTTATAAATGTGGGTATCTCCCAAGGTATGTACAAAATCACCCGCTTTGAGTCCGGTTACCTGTGCCATCATTTGCAGTAACAGAGCATAAGAGGCAATATTGAACGGAACGCCCAGGAAGGTGTCGGCACTGCGTTGATACAATTGCAGACTTAAGCGTCCATTGGCCACATAAAACTGGAAAAAGGCATGGCAAGGGGGCAGATTCATATTGTTCAGATCGCCTACATTCCAGGCGCTCACGATGATACGTCGTGAATCTGGATTGTTCTTGATCGTGTCTACTGCCTCTTGGATCTGATCGATGAAGCCACCCTTGTAATCAGGCCAGGAGCGCCATTGATAGCCGTAGATATGGCCCAAATCTCCATTTTCATCGGCCCATTCGTTCCAGATGCGTACTCCGTTTTCCTGCAGATACTTTACGTTGGTGTCCCCTTTCAGAAACCACAGTAATTCATAGATAATGGATTTGAGATGCAGCTTTTTGGTGGTAAGCAGAGGAAACCCTTCTTCCAGATTAAAGCGCATCTGATGTCCGAACACGCTGATGGTACCCGTACCCGTACGGTCGCTCTTTTCAGTACCTTCTGTCAATATGCGGTTCAGCAGGTCAAGATATTGTTTCATGTATGTCTGGTAATTATATTCTTAATTTTTGCAAGCGCAAAGTTACGTTTATTTCCTTGTTTCTACAAGGAACTCTTGTGTTGGCTTTTGCTTCAGTGTGAATCGGGACTATGGTTTTCTTCCAAGCCACAATCCTCCGGCAATGCAAAGCAATACGATTCCAACGGTTCCGGCGATATATCCCATGCCGAAGATCCACTCTACGAGCAGTAAGGCCACTCCAATGGAAGCGAGACGGATGATTTGGAGTCTTTGGCGTTCCTTGATTTCTTCCGGTGTGAACGGAAGGTCACCTGGTCTGGCACTGCGGGGAACTGGGCGCGTGAGATGAATAATGAGTACAATCAGTCCGATGATGAGTCCTATTGGTATGGCAATGGCCAGAAATATCAGAATGATGCCTAAAAACAGACCGATGCCGAGCAATCCGTTGAAAAAATGAGATATAGACCGTAGAGGATGAATCGGATCATCTGTTTCTGATTCTTCATCTAAATCACCGAATATCATCGTTTTCCAAAGGCTGTTGGATGGGGTGGCGTTATAGCTCTGATAACTGCTGGTATCCGGTTGCTGATAATCGTTGTTCGTAGTAACTCCGCTGGTATCGGAATACATTACGATACCTTCGTCTTTTGCGTCCTGATCTGAATTGTTTTGTGCACCCAGTTTCATCGGTAAAATACAAGATGCAAAAATCAGTAGCAGAAATAAAGGCATTTTCAGTGTTAGGATGAATTTTGTTTTCATGTCCTTCAAGTTTTATTTAGGTGCAAAAATACGATCTTTTAGCGCATTTGTGCTATCTTTGTGCAAATATTTGTCTGCTTAAAAACAAATTAGTATGGACTTACCGAAAGCATTTATCGAATATATGACGCACCTGATGGGTGAAGAGTCCTGCAGGAAACTGGAGCAGGGACTGGCTGACGAACCACAGGTCAGTATCCGTCTGAACGAGAGCAAACTGACCTCATATTGGAGCGGGATCCCGAAAGTCGAATCGTCTGATGCGCCTGTAGCCTGGTGTCGGAGCGGTTACTATCTGAAGGATCGTCCTTCCTTTACATTCGATCCGTTGCTTCATGCCGGAGCTTATTACGTGCAGGAAGCCGGTTCCATGTTTTTGGAGCAGGCCTTTCAGGTTTTGTCTGCAGAGACTGGTTTTCAGGGGGCGTTGATGGCACTCGATCTGTGTGCCGCACCCGGTGGAAAGTCCACTCATTTGCGAAGCCTGTTGCCTGAAGGAAGTTTCCTTGTCAGTAACGAACCGATGCGTCAGCGTGCTCAGGTGCTTTCCGAAAATATGATGAAATGGGGCGATCCGGCCTGTATGGTAACTAATGGGTATCCGGCAGATTTCTCGGCTTTGGAGCATCTGTTTGATCTTGTTGTGACCGATGTTCCGTGTTCTGGAGAGGGAATGTTCCGTAAGGATGAAGGAGCAGTTGCCGATTGGAGCCCGGAGAATGTAGAACTCTGTTGGAAGCGTCAGCGTTCTATCATAGCCGACATCTGGCCGGCATTGAAGCCTGGCGGTTATCTGATATACAGTACCTGTACGTTCAATGCTCTGGAAGATGAAGACAATGTAGCCTGGATCTCCCGTGAACTGGGGGCCGATCTGATACCGATTCCTTGCGCCGAAGAGTGGGGTATTCAGGGAGATCTTACCGGTGGCAGTATGCCAGTGTATCATTTCCTACCCGGTTGGACACGCGGTGAAGGGTTCTTTTTGGCTGTTTTGCGCAAACATGGACAACGTGAGGAAGCGGAAGACGGATGGCGTGCCTGTTTGCCCCGTAAGGCTGCAAAAAAAGGAAAACCCGATAAGAAGGAAAAAAATAAAGGGAAAAATGAGATTTCTGCCAGCGAACTGGCGTCGCTCTCTGTTTGGCTTTCAGGAAGAGATTGGGAATGGCTGACGGAAGACACCCAAGTTTCTGCTGTGCCGAAAGAGTGGGCGGATGCTTGCCGGGCAATAAAAGAATGTTTGACCGTGATGCATTGTGGGGTACCTGTGGCTGAACTGAAAGGGCGTGATTGGGTGCCGCGTCACGGATTGGCCTTGAACCGGGCTTGCTGTCGGGAAAGTTTTCCACAGGTAGAGTTGAGTTATGAACAGGCTGTGGCCTATCTGCGTAAAGAGGTTTTGGTGCTTCCTCCGGATACACCGAAAGGTTTTGTACAGGTTACATACCGGAATTTTCCGTTAGGCTTCGCCAAACAGATTGGTAATCGTGCCAATAATCTCTATCCTGATGCTTGGCGCATACGCAGCGGATATGTCACTCCTTGCGAGTTATTATTTCCCTGATATATAGATATAAAAGAAAATCTCCTTCACGGCAGAGCCGGAAAGGAGATTTTTTTTATTGTTTCCGTATGGATTACTTGATAACATTCAGTTCCTTGCCCACCTTGATGAATGCGGCGATGGCACGATCCAGATGCTCACGCTCGTGACCGGCTGACAGCTGTACACGGATACGGGCCTGATCTTTCGGAACTACCGGATAGTAGAAACCGGTTACATAGATACCTTCTTCCTGCATCTTGGCTGCGAAGTCCTGTGACAGTTTTGCATCGTAAAGCATTACGGCGCAGATGGCGCTCTGTGTCGGTTTGATATCGAATCCGGCAGCGATCATCTTGTCGCGGAAATAGTTTACATTTTCCATCAGCTTGTCATGCAGGGCATTGCTCTCCTTCAGGATCTTGAACATCTCGATGCTGGCACCTACGATAGCCGGAGCAACAGAGTTAGAGAACAAGTAAGGACGAGAGCGCTGACGCAACATATCGATAATTTCCTTCTTACCGGTTGTAAAACCACCCATGGCACCACCGAATGCCTTACCCAATGTACCTGTGAAGATGTCTACACGACCGTAAACATTGAACTGTTCGGCAACACCGTGACCAGTAGGACCAACCACACCGGCAGAGTGAGACTCGTCTACCATAACCAAAGCATCATATTTTTCAGCCAGGTCACAGATCTTGTCCATAGGAGCCACGTTTCCGTCCATAGAGAACACACCGTCGGTAGCGATGATGCGGAAACGCTGAGCCTGAGCTTCCTGCAGACAACGCTCCAGGTCGGCCATATCTGCGTTGGCATAGCGGTAGCGCTTAGCTTTACACAGACGTACACCGTCGATGATAGAAGCGTGGTTCAGAGAGTCAGAGATGATGGCATCCTGATCGGTCAACAAAGGCTCGAACAAACCGCCGTTGGCATCGAAGCAAGCTGCATAAAGGATGGTATCTTCAGTCTTGAAGTAGTCAGAAATAGCTGCTTCAAGCTGTTTGTGCAAGTCCTGTGTACCGCAAATGAAACGTACAGAAGACATTCCATAACCATGGCTGTCCATAGCTGCCTTGGCAGCCTCGATCAGACGGGTGTTGTCTGAAAGGCCCAGGTAGTTGTTGGCACAGAAGTTCAAAACACCTTCTCCGGCGTTGACTTTGATGTCAGCACGCTGTGGAGTTGTGATAATACGCTCTTTCTTGTAGAGGCCCGCAGCCTCGATATTGGCTAATTCTTGAGCCAAAAAGTCTTTAAATTTACCGTACATATATGTTAATATTAGGATCTCTATGCAAAGGTCTCATTTTTTTTTGAAATATCGAATAAATTCTCCCGAATATTATCAGAAAAAATCAAGAATAATATACTATCTTTGTACATCTGAATTTTTTAGTTATCAAGAAAGGATAAAGCATGAAAAATGTATTGATTATCGGTTCAACCGGCCAGATCGGTTCTGAGTTGACCATGAAGTTGAGAAGTTTGTATAACGGTAACATCGTTGCCGGTTACATTCCGGGTGCAGAACCAACAGGAGAATTGAAAGAATCTGGTCCGTGTGCTATTGTAGATATCACCAACGAGCAGCAGATTGCAGAAACTGTATCAAAGTATAAGATCGACACAATTTACAATCTTGCAGCTTTGTTGTCTGCTGTTGCCGAGGCTAAGCCACAGTTGGCCTGGAAGATCGGTATGGGCGGTTTGTTTAATGTATTGGAGGTAGCCCGTACCATGAATTGTGCAGTATTTACTCCAAGTTCAATCGGTGTGTTTGGCAACAACACACCTAAAGACAAGACTCCACAGGATACTATCCGTAATCCACGTACCATGTATGGTGTAACCAAGGTTTCCGGTGAGTTGTTGAGCGACTACTATAATATCCGTTTTGGTGTAGATACACGTTCTGTTCGTTTTCCGGGACTGATTTCTTACGTAACTCCTCCGGGTGGTGGTACAACTGACTACGCTGTTGATATCTATTACTCTGCCGTTAAGGGCGAAACTTTCAAATGTCCGATCGCTGCCGGTACTTATATGGATATGATGTATATGCCGGATGCTTTGCGTGCAGCTGTTGAAATCATGGAAGCAGATCCTTCCAAGTTCGTTCACCGTAACTCATTCAACATTGCGTCTATGAGCTTTGAGCCGGAAACAATCTACAAGAAGATCCAGGAATACATTCCAGACTTCAAGATGGAATATGAGGTAGATCCATTGCGTCAGACTATCGCTGAATCTTGGCCTAACTCTTTGGACGACACTTGCGCTCGCGAAGAGTGGGGTTGGAAGCCTGAGTATGACTTGGATGCCATGACTAAGGATATGATTGAGAAACTGAAGGTTCGTTTCGGCAAATAATCGAAATTCATTGTGTTATTATTATAAATCACAGCATGAAGGTGTACGGAATATTTCCGTGCACCTTTTTTGATATTTGAGAGTATTTGTGGTTTTTACAGAATTTAATTGGGGACTGGGACTTAGAGAAAAGACAAGCCTTCCTGTGTATCTGCCATAAATATAGATACACAGGAAGGCTTGTCTTTTTATATTTGGGAAAAACAGATCGATTTTTTTCTTATCTCTTTCCGTACATGCGATCGTAGTAGTTCTGATAATCGTCGCTAGTCACTTCTTCTACCCATTTCTGATTGTCAAGATACCAACGGATTGTTTTTACGATGCCCGTTTCAAAATCAGTTTCCGGATACCAGCCCAAATCGGTCTTGATTTTTTCCGGATCAATGCCATAACGCAGGTCATGGCCCAGACGGTCTTTTACAAAAGTGATCAGATCCTCACAGATCCAGTCTACGGCTACTTCTCCATTTTCATTTTTCACCTGTTTCTTCAATAAAGAACGCATATCCGGCTCATTTTCCATGATTTCACGGATGGTCTGTATGGTCAGCTTTACAATCTGTATGTTTTGGCGTTCGTTGTGTCCGCCTACGTTATAAATACTGCCGTCAGCTCCCTGATTGATAACCATGTCGATGGCCTTGCAGTGATCTTCCACATAAAGCCAGTCGCGGATGTTGGTTCCCTGACCGTATACCGGAAGTTTTTTTCCTTCGAGGATATTTTTGATGATCAGTGGGATCAGTTTCTCGGGGAACTGATATGGACCATAGTTGTTGGAACAGCGGGTGATGCTTACCGGCATCTTATACGTGTCTTTATAGGCACATACAATATGATCGGCACTGGCTTTTGATGCGCTGTACGGACTGTGCGGGCAGAGTGGAGTCTCCTCGGTGAAGAAGCCTTCTTCGCCCAAACTACCGTATACCTCATCGGTAGATACTTGATGGAAGCGCACTCCTTTACGCCAGGTTGGGTATCCGTTTTCATCTTTTCCGGTTACCCAGGCACGGCGTGCAGCATCCAAAAGGTTCTGTGTGCCCAGGATGTTGGTTTGCAGGAACAGTTGTGGGTTTTCGATACTACGGTCCACATGACTTTCTGCGGCAAAGTTTACAATAACGTCAAAGCGATATTTTGCGAACAGATCATCGGCCAGATGAGCATCGCAGATATCACCTTTGATAAAGATGCACCGCTCATTGTCGATATCTTGGGCAATGGTGCCCAGATAGCCGGCATAGGTTAGCAAATCCAGAACAACAACGGTAATATCGTTGTATTTGTTCAGAATATATTTCACGTAATTTGCGCCGATAAAGCCGGCTCCTCCTGTTACTAGATAAGTTTTCACGAGTATATATGTTTTAAGTTTTTATATTTTTTCTTGGTCGCTCAGTTCAATAACTTCCAGATTACTGAAATTTCCTTCCGAGATAGTTACCCGGATAAGGGTGCGCACTTTATGCCATCCCATAATTCCGGCTGCTCCGGGATTGATATAAAGAAGATTTAGCCGTTGGTCGAACAGAACCTTTAGTATGTGCGAATGTCCGGCGATAAACAGTTGTGGATGTTTTTCTGCCAGTATCCTTCGGATGCCCGGAGCATATTTCCCGGGGTATCCCCCGATATGGGTCATCATCACATGGGTATTCTCGCATTCCCATTCCAGAATTTCTGGATACGTCTTTCGTGTGTCTCCACCGTCGCAGTTGCCGCATACGGCTTTTACAGGGCGGAATTCTTCCAGTCGGCGGATCAGATCGTATGAGCCGATATCTCCGGCATGCCATATTTCGTCACACTCGGCGAAGTATTCCAAATAACGGTCATCCCAATAGCCGTGTGTGTCCGAAAGGATTCCTATTCTTTTCATAAATCCAGCTTTTTCATGATGAAAGACTTCAGGAAATCTGCCGTACCTTCAAGTCCCAAAACCGATGAGTTGATGCAGATGTGATAGGTTGAAGCCTCTCCCCAGGTCAGCGCACTATAGTAATTATAATAAGATGCACGTTTGTCGTCCCCTTCGAGAGCTCTTTTTTCGGCTTCCTGGGCGTCTATCTGCAAATTCTGCATCAGGCGTGCTACCCGGTCTTCCATATTTGCTGATATGAATATGTTTACGCAGCGCGGATGATCGCGTAACACATAGTCGGCACAACGGCCAACAAATACGCACGATTCGCGTTCAGCCGCTTTCTTGATGGCGTCACTCTGAAATTTGAAAAGCGATTCCGAACTGAGTTGATTGCCGTAAGGGTCACCGCTGCTGGTAAAGGGAATGATGGAATTGAACAGACTCTTTACAAAACCGCGGTGCTCATCATCGCGCTCAAAGAAGTATTTGCTGAAGCCGCTCTCTTGAGCTGCCAGATCAAGCACTTCCTTGTCGTAAAACTTAATGCCGAATTCCTTGGCCAAAATAGTGCCGATGGCATGGCCGCCACTGCCCAACTGGCGTCCGATGTTGAGTACAAAATTCTTATTGTTGTCCATTGCTTGCCAAATGTCTTTGTTTCATTTTCTTGTTTTGAATCACCAGCATAACGGCGGTTACAATGCAGGCTACCAGGTCGGATGCCGGCATGGCCATCCAAATGCCGTCCAGTTGCCAGAATCGGGGGAATATGATAAGTGCCGGAATCAGGAACAGCAGTTGGCGTGTTAAAGATAAGAAAATACTTTTACCTGCGTGTCCGATACTCTGAAAAAAGTTTGTAGTGGCTATCTGAAAACCGATAATCGGATAGAAAATCACGATGATACGCATGCCGTGAGCAGCCATTTCAATCAGTTGTTCGTCGCTGGTGAAGGCGCGGGCGCAGAGTTCGGGAATACATTCGCCGATCAGAAATCCCAATGTGGTTACAACTGTGGCGCTGTAAATGGTATAGCGCAATACACGGAACACACGGTCGATATGCCCGGCTCCGTAGTTATAGCCGGCAATGGGCTGCATGCCCTGATTGATACCGATCACGATCATGATGAAGAGGAACAGTACACGGTTCACGATACCATATGCACCGATAGCCAAATCGCCTCCATGTTCAGCCAGTCCGCGGTTAATCAGAATCACAACCATGCAGGCGCATGTGTTCATCAGGAAGGGAGAAAGTCCGATGGCTATCGTGTCGAATACAATTTTTTTCTTTAATCGGTAGATGCCTCGTTTCAAATGTAAGGCTTCCTTCTTATTGCTGAATACCACAAACTGCCATACCAGAGCAATGATCTGTGCCAAAACAGTAGCATAGGCTGCTCCCTTGATTCCCATCTGGAACTGGTAGATGAACAGAGGGTCGAGTATCGTGTTGATCACAACCGTCAAAATGGTGGCATACATGGACATTTGTGGGTGACCGGCCGAACGCAGCAGAGCGTTTAATCCCAGATAGCTGTGCGTGACGACATTGCCCAACAGGATAATCTCCATATAATCCCGTGCATACGGAATGGTTGTTTCGCTGGCTCCAAAAAAATAGAGAATAGGATCCAGAAAAACGAGGGCGATGACTCCGAACACTATACCTAAAATAAGATTCAGAACAACGACATTTCCCAAAATGTTCTGTGCCGTCTGATAATCTTTCTGTCCTAGTTTTACGGACATCAGTGTGGCTGCTCCTACACCGACCATGGATCCGAAGGCTGCCGACAGGTTCATCAGAGGAAATGTGATGGCCAGTCCCGAAATGGCCATAGCACCAACTCCCTGACCGATAAAGATGCTGTCTACCATGTTATACAAGGAAGACGCAGTCATGGCAATGACTGCCGGAATGGCATAAGCCATCAGAAGTTTTCCTACCGGGCGGGTACCCAGTTCTGCTGTTGAGGATGCTTTTCCTGACATGAATAAATCTTTTGTTTGTAGAATAAAATATTTGCTGCAAAGGTACAAAAAAAACGACTTCTGAGTTCTTTAAATTCTGAAAAAAGCATGAAGGAGAGGTCTTCCGATGATTTATCTGCCGGCATGAAAATATTAAAAACTGCGGTAGTATCCGATAATATGTGAATTTACACTGACCAATTCGATTTTTTCCGTATTTTTGCTTTTCTGAAACAGGATGAATTATATGAAAAAGAAAGTATTAGTGGGCATGTCAGGTGGTATAGACAGTTCAGCTGTATGTCTGATGCTCCAGGAACAAGGATATGAGGTGATTGGAATAACGATGCGTGTATGGGATTTGCCGCAGCATTTCTCAGAACCCGGACAGGAACTGCCCAATCATGTGATGCAGGCCCGTGAACTGGCTGACCGTTTGGGAATCGTTCATTATGTGGCTGACGAAAGAGATTCGTTTAAGAATGTGGTAGTGCGTAATTTTATAGATGAATACCTCAATGGGCGCACTCCGAATCCGTGTGTCATGTGTAATCCTACTTTTAAGTTCCGTATGCTGATGGACTGGGCTGATCGCCTGGGGTGTGACTATATAGCGACCGGTCATTATGTGCAGACGGTGGAACAGGAGGGTAATGTATATCTGAAATGTGGTACGGATCCTAAAAAGGACCAGTCTTATTTCCTGTGGCGTCTTTCACAGGAGGTGCTCCGTCGCTGTATCTTCCCGTTGGGCGATACGACAAAAGACAAGGTGCGTGCCTACCTCCTGGAGAAAGGGTTTGAGATGAAGGCCCGTCAGAGTGAATCCATGGAGGTCTGCTTTATTCCGGGAGATTATCGGGAGTTCCTGAAAGAGCAGCTGCCTGACCTGGACCAGAAAATAGGTCCCGGTGATTTTGTGGATGAGCAAGGTCATAAATTGGGACGCCATCAGGGATTTCCGTATTATACGGTGGGACAGCGGAAAGGTTTGGGTATTGCTTTGGGCAAGCCTGCTTTTGTGTTGAAGATTAATCCACAGAAAAATACGGTGATGCTGGGTGATGCTGACCGGCTGATGACTGAATATATGCTTGTGGAACAGACAAATTGGGTGAATGCCGATGCTTTACCGACTGAAGGATTGTCGGTGCGTATCCGTTATCGCAGCCGCTCTATTCCATGCACTCTGAAGAAGGTAGATCGCTTGTGGGATGAAAATTCCGATCGCGGCGATTTGTATCTGGTGCATTTTCAGGAACCGGCTTCAGCCGTAACGCCGGGACAGTCCGCGGTGTTCTACGTGGGTGATCTGGTTGTAGGAGGCGGATATATTGCTTCACAAAGGGGAATACATTCTTATATTGAGAATTTTGTATGAAAGAAGCGTTGTCATTGCTGGAACTGAACCGGATGGTGCGGCGCACGCTCGATCTGGAATTTCAGCAATCTTATTGGATTCAGGCTGAACTCAGTGAGGTGCGTGAGGCTTATCAAGGGCATTGCTATCTGGAATTTGTTCAAAAAGATGAGTTCTCCGGTCAGCTGGTGGCTAAGGCGCGCGGAGCAATCTGGGCTTCGGCTTATCGTACACTAAAACCTTATTTTGAACGGGAAACCGGACAATGTCTGGCTGCCGGAATCAAGGTGTTGGTGTGTGTGCGTGTCGTTTTTCACGAACTGTATGGCTATACGCTTACGGTTGAGGATATTGACCCGGCTTATACTTTGGGTGATCTGGCACGCCGTCGTCGGGAAATTCTGGAACAGTTGCGTCGCGAAGGGGTGATTGATGACAATAAGAATCTGAATCTGCCTTTACTGACAAACCGGGTTGCGGTAATTTCTTCGAAAACAGCTGCCGGTTTTGAAGATTTCTGTGATCAGTTGCTTCATAACGATTACGGATTTCGGTTTACGGTGCGCCTGTTTCCGGCGGTGATGCAAGGAGATCGGGTTGAGGAAACCATTTTGGCTGCTCTTGATCAAATTCTGGAGCAGCGTGACCGGTGGGATGTAGTGGTGATTATCCGTGGCGGAGGAGCTACCAGCGATCTGTCCGGTTTTGATACCTATCTGTTGGCGGCAAGCTGTGCCCAGTTTCCGTTGCCTATTATTACCGGAATCGGTCATGAACGTGATGATACGGTGCTTGATGCTGTGGCACATACACGAGTGAAGACTCCTACAGCAGCTGCTGCTTGTCTGTTAAACCATCAGTTGCAGACAGCAGCCAGTCTGGAACAGTTGCAAGAGGACATTCTAAGTATGGTCCGCGAACGTATTTCTGCAGAAAAATTGCGACTGACCACCCTGATTACCCGCCTTCCTGTAATTTTCGGAGCTGTGAAAGGCCGTTCCGAACAGCAGATATTAGGTTATGAACATGGAATTCAGGCAGCAGTCCGCATGCGGGTACAACGGGAGCATTTGAAATTGGAGAATAATGAAGAGCGTTTGATACAAGGACTTCAGAACCGGTTGGAGCATGAAAAACGTCAGTTGGACTTTTATGACCGGCAGATTCGGGCCCTTGATCCGGAGCGTTTGTTGAAATTAGGATATAGTTTGACTTATCGCAATGGGCAGATTGTCACCAGTGCCCATGAGCTCTTGGCAGGTGATGTATTGGAAACCCACTTTGCTCAGGGAAAGATAAAGTCAAAAGTTTTATAACGGAAATCAAAAAAAACAGGAAATTTATGCCGAGAAAAAATAATCCCAGAAGCTATGAGGAGGCTGTTGCGGCTTTGCAGGACATTTTGAAACAGGTGGAAAATAATGAACTGGGAATTGACCTGTTGGCCGAAAAACTGAAAGAGGCGAAGATGCTGATCGGGTATTGTAAGGAAAAACTATACCAAACCGATCAGGAGATACAAAAAATATTAGATGCTGAGGAAAAATAATTTCAAATTGAAATTTATTTTCTTTCTTTGTTTAAAATATGAAATTTTTCTATAACTTTGCAATCAGCCATCCGGTAGGAATTCTTTAAAAAGATATCGGAGTGACGATAGAAAGTTGTAAAAACAATAATTTATAGGTTAACAAGCGAAGATACAAAAGCATAACCTTTGCGTTTTCGCATTATTGATTGAATATGAAAGAGATTGATTGGGCAAATCTGTCTTTTGGCTATATGCCGACAGATTACAATGTCCGCTGCTACTATCGCGACGGAAAATGGGGAGAGATTGAAGTGTGTTCAGAGCAGACCATCAATATTCACATGGCTGCCACCTGTCTGCACTATGGACAGGAAGCTTTTGAAGGATTGAAAGCTTACCGCTGCCCGGACGGCAAAGTGCGTGTGTTCCGTATGGATGAAAATGCGGCGCGCCTGCAAAGTACTTGTCGCGGAATATTGATGCCGGAAGTATCTACCGAACTTTTTGAGGAAATGGTCACGAAAGTGGTGCGTCTGAATGAACGCTTTATTCCTCCATATGAGAGCGGGGCTTCACTGTATATCCGTCCGTTACTGATTGGTACGGGGGCTCAGGTGGGTGTTCATCCTGCAGATGAATATATGTTTGTGATTTTTGTTACACCGGTAGGTCCGTACTTCAAGGGTGGTTTTGCAACCAATCCTTATGTAATTATCCGTGAGTTTGACCGTGCTGCCCCGCTTGGAACCGGTACTTATAAGGTAGGTGGAAACTATGCGGCCAGCTTGCGCGCCAATAAGATGGCCCATGATTTGGGATACTCTTGTGAGTTCTATCTTGATGCGAAAGAAAAGAAATATATTGACGAGTGTGGTGCCGCCAATTTCTTCGGTATTAAAAACAATACTTACGTAACACCGAAATCATCGTCAATTCTGCCTTCAATTACCAACAAGAGTCTGATGCAGTTGGCAGAGGATATGGGCATGAAGGTTGAACAAAGACAGATACCAGAAGAAGAGTTGGCAACTTTTGAGGAAGCCGGTGCCTGTGGAACAGCTGCGGTTATCAGTCCTATAGAGCGAATTGATGATTTGGAGAACAAGAAAAGTTATGTAATCAGCAAAGACGGTAAGCCTGGACCTGTAAGTACCAAACTGTATCACCATTTGCGTGGTATTCAATATGGTACTGAGCCGGATGTTCACGGATGGACAAAAGTTGTAATTGAATAAATATATCAAAAGATTCAAGGGAAGATAATGGTTAAGATAGTTGGTTCTTAAGGATAAAAGCCTGAATACCAGCTATCTTTTTTCTGTTTTTTTTACGGAATATCTTACGTTTAAATTTATTTTGCTAGAAAAGCACTTTCTATTTTAAAATATATTCGTATTTTTGACCCCGATAATAGGGTTAAAAGCCTAAATATAAATTTATCAGATCAATAGGAAACATTTAAAACACCTAATTATGAAACATTCTATTTCATTATTGACTATGGTTGTTGCACTGTTCCTGTTCTCAGGATGTGTAACAAAAAAGCAGTTTACTTCTTTGCAGACAGAGAAGGATAAGCTGGAGGCAAAGTATCAGAATGCCCAATTACAGTTGGCAGAGAATAAGGCAAATATCAAGAGTCTGGAAGAAAGATTGGCTGAGGCTCAGAAAAATAATGCAGAATTAAAAGCATCTTATGCTGCTTTGCAGAATTCTTTGGACAAAAGTATCCAACAGAATTCACAGGGTAATGTCAATATATCAAAGCTCGTAGACGAAATCAATGCTTCTAACAAATTCATCAAACAGTTGGTTGAGGCTAAGGACAAGTCTGATTCTTTGAATATGGTGTTGACCAACAACCTGACCCGTTCTTTGAGTCGCGACGAGTTGCAGGATGTAGATATCAAGGTATTGAAGGGTGTCGTTTACATCTCTTTGTCAGACAATATGCTGTATAAGTCTGGAAGTTATGAGATCAGCGACCGCGCCGGAGAGACTTTGAGTAAGATTGCCAAGATTATAACAGACTATAAGGATTACGACGTATTGGTAGAGGGTAATACAGATACTGATCCGATTTCACGTCCGAACATCCGAAACAACTGGGATTTGAGTGCTTTGCGTGCATCATCAGTGGTACAGGCTTTGCAGAACCAATACGGTGTTGATCCTTCTCGTTTGACTGCAGCCGGACGCGGTGAGTACAATCCGATTGCTGACAATACTTCAGCAGCCGGAAAACAGAGAAACCGTCGTACCCAGATCATCATTACTCCTAAACTGGATCAGTTTATGGATTTGATTGAGAAGGCTCCTGAAACAGAAGGGGAACAGATTCAGTAATTTGAGTATTTAGAACAAAAAACAATTATAATAGAATACCGCATACGTTGGAAAACGCGTGCGGTTTCTATTTATTTTCAAGTAGGTAATTATTTATAGAAAACAGAAAATACTGTAACGATCAAAGAAAAGCATGGGAAAAGGTAAATTGGCTAAGTTTGCCGATATGGCAGAATATCCGCACGTATTTGAATATCCGTATTCTGTGATTGATAACGTACCGTTTGAAGGACGGGGCAAGTGGCATGAATTCTTCGGAAACCAGAACCCGATTGTATTGGAATTGGGTTGTGGCCGTGGAGAATATACCGTGGGACTGGCTCGTCTGTATCCGGAAAAGAATTTCATTGGAGTAGATATTAAAGGTGCCCGCATGTGGACCGGAGCAACTGAGTCTATGCGTGAAGGGCTGAAGAATGTAGCTTTTCTGCGTACAAACATAGAAATTATTGACCGTTTCTTTGATCCGGATGAGGTACAGGAAATCTGGCTGACTTTCAGTGATCCTCAGATGAAAAAGGTTACCAAGCGGCTGACATCCACTTACTTTATGAATCGTTACCGTAAGTTCTTGATTGACGGAGGACTGATTCATCTGAAAACCGATTCCAATTTCCTGTTTACCTATACCAATTATATGGTGGAGAAGAATGCTCTTCCGGTAGAGTTTTCTACAACAGATTTATATCACAGTGTGCTGGCTGAGCATCCCGATACCGAGGACGCCCGTATTTTGAGTATACAGACCTACTACGAACAGCAGTGGATTGATCGCGGATTGAATATCAAATATCTGCGTTTCCGTTTACCACGTGCCGGAGAGTTGCAGGAACCCGAAGTGGAAATCGAACTGGATGATTATAGAAGCTATAATCGCAGCAAACGAAGCGGTTTGGCAACTTCGAAATAATGATATATAATTTAAAATAAAGAACAAAGAAATGAATATCTATCCTAAACTGATCATGGATGCGCTCGCTACCGTGCGTTATCCGGGAACCGGCAAGAATATTGTCGAGGCGGAAATGGTAGAGGATGATTTGCGCATCAGCGGTTTGCATGTTAGTTTTTCACTGATTTTCGATAAACCAACCAATCCGTTTATCAAATCCATTGTGAAAGCGGCTGAGGCTGCTATTCATGCCTATGTGGCAAAGGAAGTGGAAGTGGAAATCAAGATAAAGACCATTCAGGCTCCTCGTCCCGAAGTGGGCAAACTGTTGCCGGGCGTGAAGAATATCATTGCTGTATCTTCCGGAAAAGGTGGTGTGGGTAAGTCTACCGTAGCCGCCAATCTGGCTGTGGCTTTGGCTAAGATGGGCTTTAAGGTAGGTTTGCTCGATGCGGATATTTTCGGTCCGAGTGTGCCGAAGATGTTTCAGATGGAAGACGCCCGTCCGTATGCAGAACAGATTAACGGTCGCGACATGATTATTCCGGTGGAGAAATATGGCATCAAGGTGCTTTCCATCGGTTTCTTTGTCGATCCGGACCAGGCGACTTTGTGGCGTGGCGGTATGGCCAGCAATGCCTTGAAGCAGCTTATCGGAGACGCAGAATGGGGTGACTTGGATTATTTTGTGCTGGATACTCCTCCGGGAACGAGTGATATTCACCTTACTTTGGTGCAGACTTTGCCGATTACCGGAGCCGTGATTGTCAGCACACCGCAGCAGGTGGCTTTGGCTGATGCACGAAAGGGTATCAACATGTATATGAATGATAAGGTGAATGTGCCTATTCTCGGATTGGTAGAGAACATGGCCTGGTTTACTCCTGCCGAACTGCCGGAGAATAAGTATTACATCTTTGGAAAAGAAGGAGTGAAGCATTTGGCCGAAGAAATGAACGTGCCATTGCTGGGACAGATCCCGGTTGTGCAGAGCATTTGCGAGAATGGCGACAAGGGAACTCCCGAAGCTTTGGATGGAGAGACACCGGTAGGCAAGTCGTTTATGAAACTGGCCGCTGCTGTAGTGCGTCAGACAGACAAACGCAATCAGGAGCAGGCTCCGACCCATATTGTAGAAATTAGTAAATAAAGTGAGTAGGAGGAAAATGAAGTAGTTTTCCTCCTACTTTCTTTTTTTGACCTGTTACACCACCGTGCATGCCGTTCGGCATATGGTGATTCCTTCTTTGGCTGCCATTTGAGATAGTTGTCATTATTCCGTATAGCCGTCCCTACATAACTTGCGATTAGATACTGTAGAGATTACTGATAGGCTGTTTTCTACACACCAATAACCTAGACGAGTATTTTATTGGTATGCCTGCCAGTTTTCTCACAGCAAGTGTTATTCTATACATTTCTTAAAGACAACTATTCTGTATGTCTGTGATATCTTCCCTGGATAAGGAAGGATATTAATTTACCATTTTGTGTTTGCCTCATTTACATCGACAGTTCCGATAGCTATAGGATTTTGACTTGTCTTGCATCCTAATTCACTGTCATATACTTTATATGAAGTTTCTGCCCGTCAGACCAGCTGTTTGCCACCAGCTTCTTTCGAATTCCATATCGTAGTGGCCCTCCTTGCTATTGTCTGTATGATTTCCGCTATTATAGCCCCTTAAAGGTTTAACCCCGTTAACTAATATCCGTTTTGGACATACAAGAGATCCATCCCCTAATTCGATTTCCAAACTGGGGGATGGATTTGATTTTATTGAGGCTGAATTTTTTTAATGTTTTCGAGGTATTTTTTTGCTGAGGAGGTAAATCTGTTATCTCTTGTTTCCAAATATTCTTTGAGCGCTTTCTGGGCTTTACTAAAATCTTTAATGTATGGTATATTGTTATAATAAACTTTATGAGATGTATTGTGTAAGGTGGACATGAGAGATTTAGAACTTATATATTGTTTCAGACATATGTAATAATATGAGGCTCCTATATAGAATTTTGCCCAAGGGAGTTCTTTGCCTTCATTGGAATAAAAAGAGATTGCTTCTTTGTATTTGTGTTCTTCATAGAGTTTTTCACCTTTGTCTTGGTATCTTATGGTATAACTGCTGTCTGTATGATACCTTTCATAATCCCTTTCTTTTGTTCTTTTTACTTTCCAATAAATTATTCCAACGGAGTCTTCTTCCATACGAACTGTATTAAACATACAGGGTACAGAGTTTTGATTATCCATTAAATTTATTCCTCCTGTAGAAACTTCTTCTTTGTTCAATCTTTGAAAGGTGCACTGTTTATATCTCGCTTTGTTTTTTGGGGTGTCTGTCTGATATAAATATCCCAAAGAAATGCTTTGGTTGATAGGAGGTAACACTACTGTTCCGTCTGTTTTCAGTAAGCCGATTCCGCCAGATCCGGAATACGTACATCCATAATTATTTTGTTGAATCTCTTTGTTTTGGGATACAATCCAGAAACCGGGGACTTTTTTTACATATTTCAGACTGTCTATAGATACTTGTCCTGTCTTTTGTATAAATTTGTGGAAAGGTCTTACATTTAAAGAAATAGTATCTTTGTCCGATTCTGTAAAACTTCCATATTGCACATGGAACGCAGGCTCGGATTTTGGGTAGTGATATAGGAATTCTTTATATTTATCCTTTATGTCTTTTGCCAAAAACAGGTTTATACCTGCAGCTTCTGCTGTATGATAATCAATTTTTGTATTTTCCGTTGGGATTATAATTTTTCCTTGTTGATCTGCTACTCCTAGTAGATCGTTTTTTCCTATAAGCAGAAAGTACCAAAATCCGTCTGCTTCGATTTTCACTTCTGCTTGCTTCAGTGAAAATTGATTTTTTAGAGATTGAATTAGGATCTGATATTTCTTTTCAATCTGTTCTGTGTTCTCTTGTGCCCGGCCGTTTGTGAATGAAAATATGCAACTGGCGGCAATTATGATTTTTAATAAGCATCTCTTCATTGACGTATTATTATGGAGTATGACAAAGTTAAAGAAAAGAATGCAAAATAAATCTGTGCTGAATCATTAAAAACCTTGTTTGAAATGGCTTTTTCTTTTCTATGTTAAAGACTTTACGTAAAATGAAGAAAATTTGTTATCTTTGAAATTTGATGAAATATCTAAGATTGATAGGTTGGTTTTTCAGGATAGAAGCAGGTAAAAAGATATGAGCAGTCAGAAGATCACTGGTAATCTGGAATGGGACGGATTGCATCGCCCGCAGATTTTTTATGCCATGGTGGCCATTTTTTCAGGATTGTTTCTTTCCGTTATTGACGGGAGTATTTGTAATGTTGCCTTGCCCAGTATTTCTAAGGAACTGCACGTCAGTTCTTCTGATTCCATTTGGGTGGTTAATGGATTTCAGTTGGTGGTAATGATGTTTCTGCTGCCTTTTTCATCGTTGGGTGAATTGAAGGGATTCAAACAGGTTTATCTGATTGGATTGGTGGTATTTCTGACCGGTTCTCTTTGCTGCACTTTTTCAGTTACATTGGTTCAGTTGGTTCTTTCACGTATGTTGCAAGGACTGGGTGCGGCCATGGTGATGAGTGTTAACGGCTCCTTGGTGCGCCTGATTTACCCTAAAAAACATCTTCCGAAAGGTTTTGGACTGAATGCTATGGTTGTTGCCTTAGCTGCTGTGACCGGTCCGACGTTGGCTGCTGCGATATTGTCTGTGGCTTCCTGGCCTTGGCTTTTTGCCATTAATCTGCCCGTGGGTTTGGTCACCTTTTATTTCGCATGGAAATATTTGCCAGATAATCCGACACGGATTGAAGGACGCCGTTTTGACCGTAAATCGGCCCTTCTGAATATGCTGACTTTTGGACTGTTTATCGGTAGCCTGGAGGCCTATGCTCATGGCGCGGCCGTGAAATGGGTGTTGCTGGGTTTGGTATTGCTGATGATTGTCGGTTTCCTGTTTGTACGCCGTCAATTGAAGCAGTCTTATCCAATGTTGCCGTTTGATTTATTGCGTATTCCAGTTTTTGGCTTGTCGGTGATGACCAGTATCTGTTCTTTTACATCTCAGATGCTGGCAATGGTGTCCATACCTTTTCTGTTACATCATTTTTGGGGATTTGATGCAGTGCGTACTGGGTTGTTTATGACAGCCTGGCCTTTGGTCATCGTGTTTGCTTCTCCTGTTGCCGGTGTTCTCGTAGGTAAGATTCATGCCGGACTTTTAGGAGCAGTAGGATTGTTAATTATGAGTTGCGGTTGTTTTCTGTTGTCTATGATACCTGTTTCTGTACCACAGATTCTGCTGATTGTCGGACTGATGTTGTGTGGCTTGGGCTTTGGCTTGTTTCAGTCGCCCAACAATCATTTGATGCTCAGCTCTGCTCCAGCCTATCGTAGTGGAGGGGCTAGTGGCATGCAGGCTACGGCACGTTTGGTTGGTCAGACAACGGGAACTACTTTGGTGGCTTTAATGTATCATATTACTCCAGATTCGGCACCTCATAATGCTTTGATTCTGGCTGGATTCTTGACGTTGGTTGGTGCTTGTGTTTCTGTGTCGCGTATGAAAACAAAACGCCAGCTTTATTAGGCATTTTCTATTTTTAACAATGTACATGGAGCTAGCTTTCCTTAGTGCCGGAAAAAAGCATTATATTTGCGATTGTATAAATTGTTTGTTTTATGTTCATCACTGTATTGGATTCTACTTCCGACCCGATGGGGACGGCGTTGCAGGAGTATATAAGAAAGGGGAAAGCCTCTAAATTACGCGTTCTTTCTTCTTTGTTTGATGAGGATGAGTTACCAGTATCTTTGTTGTTCCGGAAGGAAAAGGATATGTCAGATATAGAGCGTGCAGCTTTGGATCTGGCACGCGGACATGTGCTTGATGTTGGAGCCGGTGCGGGATGTCATACTTTGGCTTTACAGAACAAAGGGTTGGAGGTTACTGCAATAGATATATCTCCGTTATCGGTACAGGTACAGCGGGAAAGGGGCGTCCGTGATGCCCGGTTGGTCAATCTTTTTGATCCTACATTTGCAGAACAATATGACACAATTTTATTTTTAATGAACGGTTCGGGTATTATCGGCAAACTGGAGAATATGCCTGCCTTTTTCGATAAAATGAAATTGTTGCTGGCCAAGGGTGGACGTATCTATATGGATTCGTCAGACTTGCGTTATATTTTTGAGAACGAAGACGGAAGTATGGATATAGATCTGAACGCGGCTTATTATGGTGAGGTGGATTATCAGATGAAATATAGAAATATTGCCGGTCCTAAATTTGATTGGCTTTATATTGATTTTGAGACACTGTCTTATTATGCTTCTGAATATGGGTTTACAGTGACTAAAATATTGGAAGGCAGTCATTACGATTATCTGGCTTGTATTGAACGACAGAAATAAGGAGGGATTGATGAGATTGGGAACTTCCATAAAAGTGGCTTTTGGCTATGTGATACTGATTCTGTTGCTGATGGTATCAATTTTTTATATTTATGATAAGTTGATGCTGTTGGAACGGTCTCAAGAGGCAGAAAGAACCATTACAGAGCGTCGTCGTGCAGTGAATACCGTGGTGAGTCGTCTTTATGAAGCAGAGATTGTTGCCCAATATGTCAGTATCGGTCAGATTCCTAATTCACAGGCTTATCAGGAAGCGATGAAGCAGGCTTGCCGGGCCATTGATTCTTTGCGGGTTGTCTTTACGGACGAGAATCAGCGTTTGCGCCTTGATACTCTAAAGGACCTTTTGGGGCAAAAGGAGAAAAATATGCGTTCGTTGCTTCATCTGGTGAATGATTCTAAAGAAAATCTGGCATATAAGACTCAGATCAAGAAAATGATCGCTCAACAGGATACGGTAGTGAATCAGCCGAAAATCCAAAAAAAAGTGGTTACAAATAACCAGTCTTATGTGGTGAAGCAAAAAAAGAAACGTTTTATACAGCGTCTTGTAGAAGCTTTTTCACCTGCAAAAGAAGATTCGACTGAGGTAAACAAGGTGGTTCAGGAGGTTTATATTGATACCGTACAACAGGAAGCATATAATGCGGCCGATACGTTGGTGAATATTCTTCAACGGGCGGAAGACAGTATGTTAATGCAAAAATCTCATCGGACCGATTTGATCCGGAACCGTTTGAAAGAGCAGCAGGCTGCCGGGGCTTTATTGAGTCTGAAGGTTAGTCAGATGTTGGAAACAATTGAACAAGAGGAGCAGCAGCTTCTGAATCGCAGAATGCAGCGAGAGGCGCTGATTCGCCAAAAGGCAATCCTTACTCTTGCCATAATTTCTGTATCTGCCGTATTATTGGCTTTGGTCTTTTCTTTCATTGTGTGGAGAGATATCACTCAAAGTAATCATTATCGTAAAGAGCTGGAGAAGGCAAAGAAACGCGCCGAAGACTTGTTACAGGTGCGTGAACGCCTGATGCTTACCATTACACACGATATCAAGGCGCCTGTGGGGTCTATTCTGGGGTATATTGATTTACTCTCACGGTTACTGAAGGAAAAGCGTTCGCAATTTTATCTGGAAAATATGCGGAGTTCGGCGCAACATTTGCTCCGATTGGTGACTTCATTACTTGATTTTCATCGTTTGGATGCCAATAAAATGGACATTCAGAGTGTTGCATTCAATCCCAAGCAGCTTTTTGACACACTGTTTGTAAGTTTCGTACCTTTGGCGCATAAGAAAGGATTGGAAATTTCGGCAGATCTGGATGAAGCCTTGAACGGTAGTTTCTCCGGTGATCCGTTCCGTATCCGTCAGATTACCGATAATTTGTTGAGTAATGCCCTGAAATTTACGGAAAAAGGAAGCATAACGCTTCAGGTCAAGTTAGAAGAGCCGCTGATACATATTGCAGTGAAAGATACCGGTTGTGGAATGTCACTGGAGGAACAGGGAAAAGTTTTTAAAGCCTTTACACGTCTGTCCAGTGCTCAGGGGCAGGAGGGTTTTGGGCTTGGTTTGTCTATCACTCAAAAACTGGTGGAATTGTTGGGAGGAAGCATTCGGATTGGCAGTCATGTGGGGCATGGAACGACTTTCCATGTTTATCTTCCTTTGCAACGTGAAGAAATTCCGGCACAGAGTGATGAGGAAATGCCTCTTTTATCTGGAAAATTACGGGTGGTGATGATTGATGATGATCGGATTCAAATGCAGCTTAACCGTGCGATGTTTGAGTCGGCACTGGGTGATCAGAAACTGGAACTTACCTGTTGTCATACTTTTGAGGAATTATTTGAAGCGTTTAGACATCATGACTATGACTTGCTGTTCACGGATATCCAAATGCCAGGTATGAATGGTTTTGAACTTTTAAAATCCGTACGTGCTCTTTCCGGAACTTGTGGCCAACATATTCCGGTTGTGGCTATTACGGCCCGCAGCGATGTGAGTGAGAATGATTTTGTAGCGCATGGATTTGCTGCCAGTCTGTACAAGCCCTTTAATGCCGTTGAGTTGGTAAAGGTGGTGGAGCGTGTGATAGGCATGAGTACTGGAGTGAAGATCTCAGAGAGAGAGAATATGTCTGCATATACTGAAACAGCACTTGATTTTAAAAATCTGCTTGCTTTTGCTGATGGAGATCAGGATGCTTCCCGGCAGATTCTTGAAACGTTTGTAACAGAAAGTCGGCAGAATGTTGCTTTGATGGAACAGGCTCTCGAGAAAAGAGATATTAGTAAAATAGGAGAGATTGCGCATAAAATGTTGCCTTCTTATACTATGTTGGGGGCTCATGAAGTATGTAAGAGTCTTAAAGTTCTGGAAACAAAACGTACCATGAGTTCTGTGATTCACGAAGATGAAAAGGAAAAAATAAAGAATTTGATACAACAGATTCTTGAAATAATAAAGGAAGGGGAACAAGAGGTTTCCTTAATATCAAAAAATTTGGAGAAATGAAATCCATATTGATTGTAGAAGATGATTTGACATTCTCTACCATGTTGAAAACGTGGTTGGGGAAAAGAGGATTTGTCGTTGATACGGCAAGTAATAATGCGCGTGCCCGGAAAATCTTGCACCAGCAGGATTTTGATTTGGTACTTTCTGATCTTCGTTTGCCGGATGAAGATGGTCTTTATCTGTTGTCATGGCTGCGGAATATGGGTAATAATACACCGTTTATTATTATGACAAGTTATGCGGAAGTTCAGAATGTGGTTGATGCCATGAAGCAGGGAGCCAGCGATTATATAGCCAAACCGGTGCAACCGGATATTCTTTTAAAAAAGATCGATGATGCATTGCATGCACCATTATCTATGGAAAATAAGACAGAGCAGACTCGCAGTGAAGCTGATCATGACTCATATACCAATAATTTCTTGGAGGGAGAAAGCGAGGCTGCCCGTATGCTTTATAATTATGTCCGTTTGGTCGCACCGACTCCAATGTCTGTATTAATCAATGGTGCGAGCGGTACGGGCAAAGAATATGTGGCTCATCGTATTCATCAGCTCAGCAAACGTGCAGATAAACCTTTTGTGGCCATTGATTGCGGAGCCATGTTAAAGGAGCTTGCGGCTTCTGAATTTTTCGGTCATGTAAAAGGGTCTTTTACAGGAGCTGTGACGGATAAAACAGGGGCCTTTGTTGAGGCAAATGGAGGTACTTTGTTTTTAGATGAAGTAGGAAACCTGAGTTATGATGTGCAAGTGCAACTGTTGCGTGCTATTCAGGAGCACCGTATTCGTCCCGTAGGTTCCACTCAGGAAATAGAAGTAGATGTGCGTCTGGTATGTGCAACAAATGAGAATTTGGAGCAAGCCATTGCAAACGGACAGTTTCGGGAGGATTTGTATCACCGTATTAACGAGTTTACTTTAAAAATGCCGGCATTAAAAGACCGGCAGGAAGATATTCTGCTTTTTGCCAATTTCTTCCTGGATCAGGCAAACCGGGAATTGGACAAGGATCTGATCGGTTTTGATATGAATGCAGAAAGAGCTTTGCAGACTTATTCCTGGCCGGGTAATCTTCGACAGATGAAGAATGTAATCAAAAGAGCCACATTGTTGGCAAAAGGTGATTTCATAACGCGTGAGGATTTGGGGGAACAGATGATGGAAACACGACCTCCTGTTTCTCAAAATTCATATGCGTTGCATGATGCTGTTTCCGAAAAAGAACGTATACTTCAGGCTCTTCAAGTAACGAACAATAACAAGAGTAAGGCTGCCCAGCTTTTGGGTATTGACCGGAAGACTCTTTATAATAAGCTGAAGCTTTATCAGATTTCTTGATTGTAGATTAATTCTACACGACTTTGTATAAATTCCACAATTCCACACTTCGGTAAGAATTGTGGATTTTTCTTTTTATGCTGTAAATCAGGCTGTTATGTTTTGTTGGCATAGTTGGCATGCAGATTGCATTATATTAAGCAGAACGATAAACAAGAAAATATAAACTAAAAACAATACGATTATGAAAAAGTTATTTGTAGCAGTAGCAGCAGTGATGGTAGTCAGTGCAACAGCATTTTCAACAAACAACAAGATGACAAATAATGGAGTAGATGAACCTGATACCGTAGTGGTTGATTCCAGCAAGGCTTTTGCTTTGGTAGATGATACGGTAACATCAGATACAGTAGTAGCTGCTGAAGAATCGGCTTTTGCTTTGGCTCTGGCAGATGATACAGTGACATCAGATACAGTAGTGACTGTTGATGAGACTGCTTTTGCCCTGGCATTTGCAGATGATACGGTAACATCGGATACAGTCATTACAGATACAGAAAAATTTGCATTGGCTAAAAATGATGCTAAAGTAGAGCCTGATACAACTACAACAGAAAAAGAAAAGGTAGAGGAAGTTATCGAAAAGGTAGAAAATAAGATTGGTTTTATGGCATAATCAACAATTTTTATTCAGGAAGAGGATAACATGATATTGATATATTCGTTAGGTATGTTTTGAGATTCTATTCTATATTAAAAATCCTCAGAGAAAGGCCTTTCCTGTGAAGGAAGGGTCTTTTGTTTGTAGTATACTCGGCAAGAGATATGATTGCATGTTGAGTGTTTTTTTCTAGGAAAACAGGCCTTAAAGAAAATGCATAAAGATTCAATATAATAATGCAAGAATTTATGCTTGGCAATGATTGAGGGATTTTGGGGATATTGCAAGACTTATTGTTTTTCTGCCTTTTTTAAAGGACAGGATATTATATGTGTGGAAAAAATCCTCATATTCCCCATAGCTTCCCCGCTTTTCCCCATAGTGTGTTGATTCTGAATAATTTGTTATATATTGATAATCAGTATGTTAATAAGTATTCTTGGTTTTGGCATGATATTTGTATATTAATAAGTAGAAAGTAAAAGCAATCATAGTTAGTAAATTAGATTAAGTGTAAAAAGTGGAGCTAAGCGTAGCGCACGCCTAAAATACTTCTCTCGTGAGAAAGGAGTATTTCGTAAACATCCTGAAGGTTAGTTTTGTTTTGGAAATTTGGGTTTATTAAAGGATGTTTATCGGGCAGGCTGTCTTCTTCATCGAAAGAGGGCAGCCTGCTCATTTTTTATATTCTTTATTCAGAACTATGGTATGTTTTTATGCGAGTAGAGACGGTTCTGCGATTTGAGATGCAGATACGATAATCCCCTTGTCCGATAGCGGCAGATATGTATTTTTTAACTCTGCGACCGAACAAGGGGATGGGGTAAGTCCGGATTACCGGATTATGAATCGGTTCCTTTTTCTTCCTTTTGTTGCTTTAAGGCCAAACGGCGGCTTTGGCGGATCATGTAATAATAAGCGCATGCGGCAGTAAAGAAATATACTGCTGTCTGAATCCACAAGGCATAATATTCCTGTTGCACATCATCAAGTAAGGCTCCCATAGAATTGATGCGGATAAAGCCGTTTACACCGAACGTAGAAGGGACAATCCAGGACAGTATCTTCCATATTTCGGGAATGGCTGCTCCTGGCCATGAAACGCCGGAAATAAAGAGCAAAGGCACTGATGTGAAGACGAATAGTGGCATGCAACTTTCACGGGAGAAAACCAGAATGGACATGGTCATGGCAAAGAAAATGCATGCCAAAAGAAAGGGTAGCATGAAAGCCATCAGATCCCATATTTGTGGGATTTGCGGCAGACTGAATATTTTAGGAACAGCAAGTAATAGCCAGGTACTCATGATGGCATAGACCATAAAGTAGCAGAGTGACTTTCCTAGAATAATACGGAAGGTACCATTTCTCTTTCCTGGAGGGAGCTGCAAATGGAACGTGTGCTGCTCGCGCGCTGTGCCGTTAATCTGACCGATACCCAAAAGTAACGTCTGCTGGATAATCAGAATCAGTACTGCTGGAATCAGAAAACTGGCGAAGCCGTTTTGAGGATTAAACATTGGCACATATTCATATTCTAAAGGAGCGGTACTGACGTTGTCCTGTTCGTCGGTTGTGTTTCCCAAACGTTCTATCTGGATTTCCCTATTCATGTCGAGCGATACATCAGTGCAGACAGAAAGAATCGCTTTATAATAAAGCAGTCCGCTCATATCCGAGTAAGCTGCTATGGTAGCCTGTTTACCCGAATTGAGACGCTTACTGAAATCTGAAGGGATCAGGATGGTTCCGTAGGCCTTTTGCTCCTTCATCAATGTTTTGGCTTCCTCCATGTCTGAAGCATAGGCTATAATGTGGAGGTCGGGTGCAGCATCTGTTCTGGTCAGGAATTCACGGCTCAAGGCTGTGTGTGATTGGTCTACAGCTACGACCGGTACCTCACGCACCACTTCTCCGGTATAGATAAAAGCATATAGCAAAGGGTAGAGCAAGGGTACCAGAATGAAGAAAATCAGTACTCCCTGATCGCGGAACACGCGAACACATTCCCTACGCCAAATGAGGAAGGTTTCACTCACGGCACGCAGGAAATGCTGATATAAAGATTTATTTTCTTTCATAACTTAAGGGATGTAGTTAAATTCACGCAACGCTTTGTGCAGGCGTCCCAAGAAGGGGAGTGGAATCAGAATGAAGATGACCAAAGCCAAATAAGGTTTCCACGCATATTCAATGGGATAGCCGTTTAGAATCTGATTTACATAGATCAGAAAATAATGGCGTAGCGGGAACAGGTTTGACAGCATTTGCAGGGAAGGATGCATGGCCATGACCGGAAAAGTAAATCCAGAGATGGAAAAAGACACCACGCCCCACAATGAACAGGCACTCAGTGCCAGACGGAGTGTAGGCAATAGAGAGAATACTAGTACTCCAAAGCCTTGTGAGGCCAGAACCATGACCAGAGTGGAGAGCATCAGAGCTCCCACACTGCAATGGAATGGAAATTGCAGTACTCCGTAAAGATATACATTGATGCCCAATGCCACGGCATAGAAAATCAGTGTGTGCGGAGCCAGTTTGCCGAGCAATGCCCGCATGATGTTCTGATCCGCCATTTCAAGCCATTCCTTTTGCGTGTTGTTTTTGATTTCACTACCGATCGAGAAGACGGTCATCATGAAGATCATGAGCATGAGTATTCCCGGCAGAATGGTGTTGTTCAGATAAACCGAATAGTTGAGCCAAGGATTCTGTAAGGCATGCGTGTCGATGACGATAGGTTGCAGAAAGGCCCGTGCTGCGGCTTCGGGAATGCCGCGTGCCTGCATGGTCTGAAGACCTACGGCTCCTTTGGCCAGTTCGGACATGGTGCGCATATCCCTGTAGATCAGAGACCCGGCAATCAGGAATGTATTGTTCGTGTAGAAGGACACTTTAGGCTGGCGACTGGCCATTACATCGTCGGTTGTTCCTTTTGGAATATAGTAGAAGGCATAAATTTTGCCTCGCTGCATGTCTTTTCTCGCTTCGGCAATGTTGGCATATTGCTTGCTGATTCCGGTTTGCGTAAAAGCATCCAGATTACGGATGATGTTACGGGTGGTGGAAGTATTGTCCTGATCGACCACGCCTACCGGAAGGTTTTTGGGCAACCCTTCGTTCATCAGGGTTGTGAAAAACAAGCAACAGCATAAAGGAGCGATGACCATGCAGAACAGATATAGTGGGCGGGAGACGAGTATTCTCAGCTCCCGCAGCATAATTGCTATGATTCCTTTATTGCTTTGCATGATGTGTGAGTTTCCATTATTTGCGGATGATTACGGACATGCCTGGGCGCAGTCCGGCGATTTTCTCTTTTGGAGTAGCTTTTACCTCAAAGGTCTTCAGGTCAAATTGCCCGGTGGTCTTGGTAGCTTTCCAGGCAGCGTATGATCCCATATCCTTCATGGAAGAAACCTTGAGCAGCACTTCTTTGTTGAAAGCCGGTAAGAAAGCCTTGAACTCCGATCCTACCGACAGATTGTTCAGCTGATCCTCGCGCACATTGAAGGTCACCCACATATCCTGAAGCATGCTCACATTCATAATCGGAGCACCGGTTCCTACCAATTCGCCGATTTGTGGGAAGATTTCTGATACCTCGCCGTCCATTTGGGCCACGAGCACGGTCTCCTTAATATAAGAGTTCACCTCATCTACCACACCCTGAGCCTGGCGTGCCTGAGCGGCGGCAGCCTCTTTGTCTTCTTTCTGGGCACCGTTGCGGGCCAGGTCATACTGAGCTTTGGCTGCTTTTTCGGTAGCCTGCATGGCTTTATAGTTTGCATATACCTCATCGCGTTTCTGTGCGCTCATCACACCTTCCTCAAACAGGCGGTTGATGCGGTTGTATGACTTTTCTGCAATTTCCAGTCCGGCCTTTGCTTTCTGCCACATTTCATAAGCAGCCTGAATCTGCTCGCGACGTGCGCCTTTGTCCGCTTTCTCACGAATCGCATTTGCTGCATTCTGCACGGCTTCGGCTTGTGCCAGTTTGGCCTGCACATCCGGTGCTTCCAGAATGGCCAGAGTGTCTCCGGCGCGTACGTGATCGCCTTCGTGTACCAGAATACGCAGAATGCGTCCCGGAACTTTGCTCGATACACGATATTCGTTGGCTTCGGCTTGTCCTTGTATAATTTCATCTTCGTTGCCTAAAAGGAACATTCCGGCTCCGGCTACCAAAGCTACGATGACAACCAGACTCACTAAAGCCCAGATAATGCTATGTTGTTGTGCTTTCTTTTCCATAATTCTTTGTTTAAAAGTTTTGTGATTGATTCTTTTTATATGTTGTTCCTTGGGTTATTGTGCTTGTAGGCGTCCGAGGGCCTTCTTTAAATAGGTATCGGCCAGGCGGATGTCAATCTGCGCGTCGATTTTCTCGGTTTGGGCGGAAAGCCAGGCAGTCTGAGCCTCCATCACGTTAGAAGTCGGGATCACTCCTTCACGAAATCCTTTAGTGGCTATTTTCAGATTCTCTTCTGCTTTTTCCATACTTCGGTTGGCCAAAGCCAGACGTTTTTGGGCTTCTTCGGTTTTGAACTTGCTCTGACTGATTTGTAATTCGATTTTTTCTTTCACTTCTTCCTTCTGCATTTGGGCAATGGTGGCTTCAGCTTTGGCTGCTTTCACCTTATAGAATCCTTCCCCCCAATGCAGAATAGGTACTTGTAACATGACACCAACATTCCAGGTACCGCGGAATTTATTCTCAAAACTGTTGAATACAGAAGGACTGGTTGCGGCGTATCCTCCGATAAGAGCCAATGATGGCAACATATCCGAGCGTACCACATTTACTTTCTGCTGATAGATCTGGTTGGCGATTTCCAGACTCTGGATTTCAGGACGCTGATCGGCTCCCTGATTCAGTTCCTCTTCGCTTACGGCTTCTGTAAGTACATTATCAACACTTTCATCAGCCAGAGTGATGTCTTCTGTCAAATCCAGGCCACAAAGCTGACACAGAAGCATTTTGGAGAGACTCAGTCCGTTATCCACTTTCGTCAGATTCATTTCCGCTTCATTAAGCTTCACTTTTACGGTGAGTCCGTCAGCCTGAGTGGCGACTCCTTCCTGAATCATTTTTTCTACGTCATTGTCTAATTTGCGGATCAGATCCAGATAACCTTCTGCCAGTTTCTTTTTGTTACTGAGTGACACGGCCATCCAATAAGCTTCATCGGTACTCAACACCAGATTCTGTGTTTCTGTGTCATATTGTTTTCCGGCCAGTTCTTTGGATAATTCGGTGATTTTGTTGTATGCCCGTATTTTGCCGCCCATATACAGTGGTTGGGTAAGCATGACACCGGCCACCCAGGTGTTTCGTGTATCTGTTCGGAAAGCATCAGCCAGATCTTTTCCTGCCTGATTCAAAGCCTGTTCCACACCTTGCAATTTGCCCGATTGGATAAATTGTTGGGCCATTTGTCCCAAAATCGGGTTGATTTGCCCCAGTTGGGTAACGAACTCGGTGAGTCCCGGCATCAATGCCTGCCCGATGTTGGTTCCTAAATTTCCCAGACTGTTCTTCTGTGCGTCACTGAGCAGTGATATTTCATCTCCAAAGCGCATGTAGCCTCCAGAAGCAGAAATCTTGGGGAGATAATTTGTGAAGGCCGCTTTATCTTCATAATGTGCCTTTTCCATCTTCAGTTTGGATATCTGCAAAGTCTTGTTATTGGCTATTGCCAGATTTCTGCAGCTGTCCAAAGATAGAACCCGTTGTGCCTGAATTCCGGTGATGAATCCAGACATCATTAAAATAACGATTAGTCTTTTCATTATATTGTATTTAGTTGATATTTCTTTTTGTTCGTGAATGATTGCATAGGCAACGATACAAAAGTAATATCTTTGTGGAAAGAAGCAAAGAAAAGACCTTTTTTTTATTGAATATTATCATCTTAAGACAAAAACAGCCTGCTCGGGTAGGGCAGGCTGTTTTCTGGTTATTTTTCAAACGTTACGGATTTGTTTCCAATATTGTTACCATCGGCGAAGATCGATACACGATAGGTTCCTGCACTGAGGAACTCGTTGACATCCCAGTAGAGCGTGACATTTTGTTCTTCACCGGAATATTCAATATCACGTTTCATGGAATATTCCAGATTCTTGTTTTCGTAGGGGAATGTGTGTCCGTTGGTCAGCACTTCATTGGTTGGTTTGAGGATGCGGACATAAATGCTTTTCATTCCGGTTGATGCCGTGATATTCTTGGCAATGGTAAAGTTTACGACCAACTGCTTGGCATCCTTGATTTTTCGTGCGTTCTTGCCTCGTTTGTTTTTGGCGGTCATGGAAATCCCGGTGGCATCAAGCTGTGAGGCTATGGCTACCTTGTCACTTAAGGACGCTTTTTCGCTTTGCAGACTGGAAATATGGGTTTGTGCCTCAGAATATTGGGCCTTGATTTGTTGGTTTTCATTGGTCAGAGCCTGATTCAGACGGTTTAGAGAGTCTATTTCCAGGATATATCCGCGCATGATGGCACGTACGGTGGCCAATTCTTTTTTCAGCCGTGCAATTTCTGCTGCATCAGTTGATTTGACACGTTTCAGTTCAGCCAACAATTCTTCTGTACGCTGCTGTTCTTTATCCAGCTGTGCGATCAGAGAGTCGTTGTTGATTTGTGTTTTCATTTCGTTGTATTGCTTGGCAAACTGGGCATACTCGTTTTCCATTTCTCTCTTATCCATTTCTGCCAATTGAACCATTTCATCGTGTTCTGCACTCTTTTCTTTCAATGAATAGATGAGGTAACCCACGCATCCGCATAAAACGGCAACCACGACACTTGCAATGACAATGATTTTTTTCTTATCCATAAGTTTTAATTTATTTATTTTCTTGTTTGTGGCTTTTGTTTTCAAAACCGCAAATATAGTTCTTTTCTATTGATCCATTGCAAACAAATCTTATTTTTCGTTGGGGTTTTTAATATTATTTCCGTTGAGTCTGTATTGAATAGAACGGGAGTATCTGTTTTTATTAAAAAAACAAATTACTTTTTCTCCTTATTAAAAAAAACGTACCTTTGAAAACCTAAACATTCAGCAAGGTTCATTAAGAGTACAATCATTATAACACTATATATATTATGAAGAAACTGATCGGAAAACTTTCTCAGAGCAAGGCCGCATTGTTGGCCATGGGAGTTCCGGCCGGGGTAGTTCCTGCTGTAGCTGCTACAGCAGATGCAACCGTTTCGGTACAGGAAAATGCCCAGCAGTCTTTGAACATTGTGGGTGCGCGCATGATTAACCCTACAACATTGGAAATCCTTTATTCAAATGGTACTCGCATGAGTATGGATTTTTACGGAGAAAATATTTTCCGTATATTCCAGGATAATCAGGGTGGTATTATTCGTGATCCACAGGCTACTCCTGAAGCGCAGATTTTGGTGGATAATCCTCGAAAGACAGTTTCCCAGATAGAACTGAATGATCAGAATGGAGTGATTACCGTACAGACTAAAAATGTAAAGATAGACTTTGACAAGAAAACAACACTGTTTAAAGTGACCAATCTGAAGAGCGGTAAGGTAGTAGCTGAGTCAGTAGCTCCTGTTCAGTTTGAAAAAGGCCGTGTTACAGTATCTCTGAAAGAGCAGAATAAAGAATATTTCTATGGCGGTGGTGTGCAGAACGGACGTTTTTCACACAAAGGCCAGGAAATTGAGATCGTGAACACCAATAATTGGACTGATGGCGGTGTGGCTTCTCCGACACCCTTCTATTGGTCTACTGAGGGATATGGTATCATGTGGCATACCTTCAAACCCGGAAAATATGATTTCGGTGCAGCCGAAAAGGGCAAGGTTGTGTTGCAGCATGACGAGGACTATCTGGATATGTTCCTGATGGTGAACGTTACTCCGGTAGCTTTGCTGAACGATTTCTATCAGCTTACCGGTAATCCGGTGCTGTTGCCTAAGTTCGGTTTCTACGAAGGACATCTGAACGCTTACAACCGTGACTATTGGAAGGAAGATCCGAAGGGAGTGTTGTACGAGGACGGAAAGAAATATGTAGAGAGCCAAACCGATAATGGTGGTATTAAGGAGTCTTTGAACGGTGAGAAGAACAACTACCAGTTCTCAGCGCGTGCGGTAATCGACCGTTACAATGCGCATGATATGCCTTTGGGATGGGTCCTTCCGAACGACGGTTACGGAGCCGGATACGGACAGACTGAAACTTTGGACGGTAATATTCAGAATCTGAAAGAGTTTGGTGACTATGCCCGTTCAAAAGGAGTGGAGATCGGTTTGTGGACTCAGTCTGACCTGCACCCGAAGGAGGGAATCAGTGCTCTGTTGCAGCGTGATATTGTGAAAGAAGTGCGCGATGCCGGTGTGCGTGTGCTGAAAACCGACGTAGCCTGGGTGGGAGCCGGATATTCATTCGGTCTGAATGGTGTGGCTGATGTAGGCCATATCATGCCTTACTATGGAAACAATGCCCGTCCGTTTATTATCTCACTTGGCGGTTGGGCTGGAACACAGCGTTATGCCGGTATCTGGACCGGTGACCAGACCGGTGGTGAATGGGAATACATCCGTTTCCATATCCCGACTTATATCGGTTCCGGTTTGTCAGGCCAGCCGAATATCTGTTCTGATATGGACGGTATCTTCGGTGGAAAGAACTTGCCGGTAAATATCCGCGACTTCCAGTGGAAGACCTTTACTACCATGCAGCTGAACATGGACGGATGGGGATCTAATCCTAAGTATCCGCACATTCTGGGCGAGCCGGCAGAATCTATCAATCGCTGGTATTTGAAGATGAAGTCAGAGTTCATGCCTTATACTTATAGTATTGCCGAAGAGGCTATCGACGGTAAGCCTGTCAACCGTGCGATGTTCCTGGATTACCCGAACGACTATACTTTGGGAACAGCTACCCGTTATCAGTTCCTGTATGGTCCGTCAGTGCTCGTAGCTCCTGTTTATCAGAACACAGCTTCAGACGACAAGGGCAACGATGTGCGCAACGGTATTTATCTGCCGGAAGGCAAGTGGGTGGATTATTTCACCGGTGATGTTTACGAAGGTAACACTATCATCAATAACTTTGATGCACCGATCTGGAAATTGCCGTTGTTCATCAAGATGGGAGCCATTATTCCGATGACTGCGCCGAACAACAATCCAAATCAGATTGACAAGAAACTGCGTATCTATGATCTGTATCCATGTGGAACTACTACCTTCACCGAATATGATGACGACGGTATCACTGAGCAGTATAAGTTTGGCAAGAGCGCAACCACCAAGATCGTTTCTGAGGAAAAAGACGGTAAGGTTGTCGTTACCGTTGAGCCTACTCAGGGAAGCTTCGACGGCATGGAGAAGAACAAGGTTACTGTGTTTCGTGTGAATGTAACCGCTCAGCCTAAGAAAGTTTCTGCGAAGTTAGGTAAGAAGGGTGTAAAGCTGACCGAAGTTTCTTCTTTGGACGAGTTCAACAAGGGAGAGAACGTATACTTCTACGAAGCAGAGCCGAATATGAATCAGTTTGCCAACAAGGGTTCTGAGTTTGCAGCCCTGAAGGTCATCAAGAATCCGGTATTGCATGTGAAACTGGCCGAAACTGATGTTACTGCCAATGCTGCCACTCTGGAGATCAAGGGTTATGTATTTGATACTACAAACAAACTGTTGTCTCAGACCGGTGCTCTGACTGCTCCAAAGGCTCAGATTACTGAAGAGAATACTCAGGCATATACGCTGACTCCAAGCTGGGAGGAGGTGGCCAATGCCGACTATTACGAGATCGAGTTCAACGGCATGCTGTATTCTACCATTAAGGATACCCAGCTGTTGTTTGAGGATCTGGTTCCGGAAACCGCTTACAGCTTTAAGGTGCGCGCTGTGAACAAAGACGGCAAGTCTGACTGGACAACCGTTGAGGCTACCACCAAGTCTAATCCTCTGGAATTCGCAATCAAGGGTATCACTGCCGAGACTACCTGCGAGAACCAGGGCGGTCAGGGTGTAAACAAGTTGTTCGACTTTGACGAGAGTGCCGGCTGGCATACCAAGTGGGGTAAGGGCGAGGCTGTACCGTTCGATATGTTGATTGACCTGAACAGCATTAACCAGCTCGACAAGTTCCAGTACATGTCTCGTCCGGATGGTGGAAACGGATGCTTGCAGGAAGGTACCGTTTATTACAGTATGGATAAGGTGAACTGGGTTGAGGCTGGAAAGATCCAGTGGGAAGCCGGTGGCACTCACGTGTTCGACTTCAAGGACAAGCCGACTGCACGCTATATCAAGCTGTCTATCACTAAGGCCGTAGGTAACTTCGGTTCTGGTCTGGAAATGTATGTATTCCGTGTGCCAAACACAGACAGCTTGCTTCCGGGAGATATCAACCGTGACAACAAAGTAGACGAGAATGACTTGACTTCATATATGAACTATACCGGTCTGCGTAAGGGTGACGGTGACTTCGACTATGTAAGCATCGGTGACCTGAATCGCAATAACCTGATCGATGCCTTCGATATCTCGGCAGTAGGTATCAAACTTGAAACCGGAGTAAGCAGCCGCAAGGTGGATCCGATTGCCGGAAAGGTAACCGTTATCCCATCAAAGAAGACGTACAATGCCGGCGAGGAAGTTCTGTTCATTGTGAAGGGAGAAGGCTTGAAGTCTGTCAACGCATTGAGCTTCGCATTGCCATATAATACTGATGAATTGGAATACGTAGGTGTAGACGCTACTGGCATGAAGGAGATGAAGAACCTTACTTACGACCGTCTGCACACCAACCGTCAGAAGGCATTGTATCCAACTTTCGTCAACCTCGGCGAGAAACCATATCTGGAAGACGGCGAGCTGATGGTGGTTAAGTTCAAGGCCAAGAAGAAGGTGACTATCGACATGAAGGCCATCGACGGTATGATTGTGGATAAGTATATGAACAGCTTGAAATTCTAAGCTTACATATTATAAATAAGGAAAGCAGCCCAATGTGGCTGCTTTCCTTTTATGGTAACCAGAAAAAACGGTCCCGATGATTTCTGAATTTCATTTCGATGTTTTCAGAAACTCATCGGGACCGTTTTTGTAAGCGTATGTGTGCTGAATATAATTTTGATAGTTTATGGCTCTGTTTTTCCGATTATCAATTAATTTGTATATCTTTGCAAATGGATTGAGGCAACTCTGTCCAATACTTATTAGAATTCGAAGAAGCGTTATGCTTATCTTGTAACTTGGAAACCTAGGAAACTTTCAAATTTAGCACAAGGAAGGCATAGTGGTTCTCACGCTATAGC